>JABXNS010000034.1_pt1 | contig 76740 bp, 74 predicted proteins | sample 7301101 | NCBI WGS metagenome assembly JABXNS01 (sample SAMN14449646, study PRJNA615230) | soil metagenome | isolation source: soil from bare, unvegetated metal-rich iron-sulfur acidic spring small-cell... | place: Canada: Paint Pots Mound, Kootenay National Park, BC | collected 2017-05-25 | reverse complement strand
GAGTGGTTCGCCACGCGCGAAAAGCAGGAAGCCTAGTGACCAATCGCCTGCGCGAGCTGAGCGAGGAGGTAAAGGCGCTCGAGGAAAGGCTTCGCGAGGCGGGCGGAGCCAAGCGACTCGAGAAGCTGCATCAACAGGGAAAACTCTCGGCGCGCGAGCGCGTGAACCTCCTGCGGGACGAAGGCTCGAGTATGCTCGAAATCGGGCTTTTGGTCGCGTACGACCAGTACGAAGGGCAAGCTCCCGCGGCCGGAGTGGTGACCGCGATCGTGAGAGTGCACGGCCGCGAAACCGTAGTCGTCGCCAACGACGCCACGGTGAAGGCGGGGTCGTGGTGGCCCGAGACGATCAAGAAAATTCTGCGGGCACAAGAGATCGCGATGAGATGCCGGATCCCGATCGTCTACCTCGTCGACTCGGCTGGAGTGAACCTGCCGTACCAGGGCGGCGTCTTCCCGGGCCAGTACGGTGCGGCGCGCATTTTCTATTACAACTCGATCATGCGCCGCTACCTGCGCATACCCCAGATTGCGGCCGTGATGGGGCAGTGCATAGCGGGCGGTGCTTACCTGCCCGCTTTGTCGGACGTGATCCTAATGGTGAAGGGAACATCGTTCATGGGGCTGGGAGGCCCGAACCTCGTTAAGGGCGCGACGGGACAAGTCGTCGACGCAGAGACACTGGGCGGCGCCTCGACACACACCGAGATAAGCGGTGTTGCGCACTACGCTTTGGACAACGACGAAGCCTGCATTGCCAAGATTCGGGACCTGATCGAGCGACTGCCGACATCGACGCGCGATGTCGCGCTCCTGCCCCGGAACAACGAGGACGACGAGACGAGAATATCGAGAGCCCGGACCGGCAGGACGACTGCCAGGGCCAAGGCAAGGTCCGCCAAACCCGTTGGCAAGGAAGAGGACTTATACGATCTCCTTCCCACCGATCACCGCATGTCATACGACATGCATGGAGTCCTCCGGGCGATTCTCGACAACGGCGAGATCGACGAGTTCCAGGAAGGGATCGCGCGGGAAATGATCTGTGGGGACGCCCGAATCGACGGAATCACGCTTGGCGTCATCGCCAACCAGCGCGGTCTTATCAAAGGGCGCGAGGGAGAGAAGCCGCGCTTCGGCGGGATTGTCTATACCGAAAGCGCGGAGAAGGTGGCCTACTTCATCGATCGCTCTGACCGGCTCGGGATACCGCTCCTCTTCGTACAGGACGTATCCGGCTTTATGGTCGGAACCGAGGCGGAACAGGAAGGGATCATCCGCGCCGGCGCGCGCTTCGTCGAGGCGATGGCGACGGCGCGCGTTCCCAAGGTCGTTCTCACTGTAAACCACGCCTCCGGTGCCGGCTACTACGCGATGGCCGGCCAGGGATTCGATCCCGATTTCATCCTTAGTTGGCCGACAGGCCGCATGGGTGTGATGGAAGGAGAGTCCGCGATCCAAGCGGTGCACGGGCCCGCACTCGAGGCGGCTAAGAAGCAAGGAGGTTCCCTGGATCCCGACGTCGCTAAGGCCGTCGACGAGATGCGCGCCGACTACGAGCACCAGCTTGATGCTCGGTATGCTGCGGCACGGGGATTCGTCGACGCCATAGTCTACCCTGAGAATACGCGTGAAACGCTGAGCCTGGTTCTCCGAGCTACCCTTCACAATCCGGGGCCTCACCTCGGTCCGTTCGTGCTCCCGTCGCATCTCTCCGAGGAAAGCAGTTGAAGGAAGTGGTTCGGGTCGCCGCCGGACAGGGATTCTGGGGCGATGATCTCGATGCACCGCGACGCCAGGTAGAAGGCGGTCCCATCGACTACCTGATGCTCGACTACCTGGCCGAAGTCACGATGTCGATTCTCCAGAAGCAAAAGGAGCGCGACCCGTCGCTCGGCTACGCCCGGGACTTTGTGGGCGCGATGGAGAGCGTGCTTCCGGCGGTGGTCGAGGGAAACGTCAAGGTTGTTGCCAACGCGGGTGGAGTGAACCCGGCGGCTTGTGCCGCCGCTGTGTTAGCCGCTGCTGGGAAAAGCGGGGGCAGGGCCGCATTGCGTATTGGAGTCATCACGGGCGACGATTTGCTCGGTCGTCTGGATGAGCTCATGGCCGCGGGACATCTCCTGGCGAACATGGACACCGGCGAACCGCTATCGACGGTCAGAGACCGCGTTCTTTCCGCCAATGCCTACATCGGGTCAGAGCCGATTGTGGAAGCGTTGGGGAAGGGGGCGAACGTCGTCATCACCGGACGCTCCACGGACACCGCCTTGACGATGGCGCCGCTTCGCTACGAGTTCGCCTGGGGCGCGACCGGTTGGGATCACCTGGCCGCGGGAATCGTGGCGGGGCACATCATTGAATGCGGGGCACAGTGCTCAGGTGGGAACTGTCTCTACGACTGGCGATCGATTCCCGACCTCGCAAACGTCGGGTATCCACTAGTTGAGGCCAAGGCTGACGGCACCTTCGTAGTGACCAAGCATGAGAAGACGGGTGGAAGGGTCTCCCTTGAGACGGTCACCGAGCAGCTGGTCTACGAGATGGGCGATCCACACTCCTATATCACCCCGGATGTTATCGCGGACTTCACGACGATCAAGCTCGCGCCCGACGGCCAGGATCGTGTGCTCGTGTCCGGAATCAAAGGGAACCCGCCGACCGACAAGCTCAAAGTATCCGTGGCATACCGCGCCGGATTTAAAGCAGTCGGCACGTTAGTCTATGCGTGGCCGGATGCGTTAGAGAAGGCACAGCTTGCGGACCGCATTCTCCGCGAGCGCCTCGACAGGCTTGGCCTCAAGTTCGATCGCACGCTTTCGGAATTCGTTGGTGCCACCGCCACTCACGGCCTCCTATCAGGGGACCAGAGGAACGCGCCCGAGGTGCAGCTCCGCTTCGGCGTGCGCGGCCAGGATCGCCATGCCGTGGAACGATTCACGCGGGAGATTGCACCACTTGTTCTCAACGGGCCACCGAGCGTCACGGGATTCGCCGGCGGTCGGCCCAAGGTCGAGGACATCGTGGCATACTGGCCCGCGCTGATCGACAAGTCGGTCGTGAAAACTCGGGTGGATCTGGTCCAATGAAAGTGAGGCTCGTCGACATTGCGCACGCCCGTTCAGGCGACAAGGGTGACACCGCCAACGTCGGTGTGATCGCCCTCGAGCCGCGCTGGTATTGGGTGCTGGATCAATTCGTGACTCGGACGCGTGTGGCCGACCACTTTCGCGGCATGATCGAGGGCGGAGTGGATCGATATGAGCTTCCGAATCTGGGCGCACTCAACTTCCTGTTGCACGGCGCGCTCGACGGAGGCGGAACGCTCTCGCTCAAGACCGATGCTCAGGGCAAAGTCTACTCAACCGCCTTACTCCGCATGGTGATCGACGTTCCTGACTTGGACGCGAAGCGTCTCGAGCTCCCGGAGGCGAAATGAACGTCCGCGTTACTGTGGACGGACTGATCGGAAGGATCACGCTTGCCCGACCCCACAAAAAGAACGCGATCGACCGCATCACGGCCGAGGAACTCGGGGAGGGACTGTTCGCGCTGAGCGAGTCACCCGTTAGAGTGGTGGCGCTAAACGGGGAGGGTTCGGATTTCTGTGCTGGAGCCGATCTCTCGGCGCTAGAGGAGATGCTGGATGCTCCCCGCCAGCAGCACATCGAGGACGCCAAAGCGCTCGGACACGTCTTTCACACCATCCGGCGGATGGAGAAGCCGGTGGTCGCCCTCGTGAAGGGCAGAGCGTTCGCCGGCGGCGCCGGGCTGGCTTCTGCCTGTGACATAGTGCTAGCGAGTGAGGAAGCGCGCTTCGCATATCCCGAAGTGTCGATCGGCTTCGTGCCAGCAATGGTAATGACGATGCTCCGGCGCTCGGTCGGAGAGAAGCACGCCTTCGATCTCCTCACCACTGGTCGGGTCCTGAGCGCGGAGGAGGCGAGGTCGATCGGTCTTGTGTCGCGCGTGTTCGCTGCTAGCGAATTCGAGCAGCTATCGGAAGCGGTTCTCATTCAGTTGGCCGACGCTCCGCCCAGTGCGATGACCGCGACAAAGACGCTCTTTTACAAGCTCGATACGCTGGGCTTCCTCGACAGCATTTCGGCCGGGATCATCGCCAACGCGGACGCCCGGTTGACGCCGGCTTTTCGTGACGGCGTTCAACGATTCACAGCTCGCAAGAAGGACAAGCCGTGACTCCACTCACGACCGCCAAGCTGGCCTTGATGCTGATCGCGGCGATCCTGCTCGCGTGGGGAATCAGAACCGATGACGCCGCGATCCGCTGGGCGGGCATCGGGTTCCTGTTCATCGCTTTGATTCTCCGGCTCATCAAGCCACGCAAGCCGGGCAGTCTTACGTGACGCGTCCGCGTCCGACCACCATCGTTGACGCGCCCCGGCTCTCCAGAAAACTCGGCGTCGATCTGGTGCTGGCCAGCGAGACGCTTCAATACACCGGCAGCTTCAAGTTTCGTGCTGCCTACCACGTCGCATCCAACGTAAGCGAGGCGCATATCATCACGGCCTCGTCGGGTAATTTCGGACAGGCCATCGCCTACGCCTGCTCGCTCTTTAACAAGAGGTGCACCGTCGTGATGCCCGCGACAGCTCCCAAGATAAAGATCGATGCTGTTCGCGACTACGGTGCGGAAGTCGATCTCGTCGACGTGGCGAAAAAAGGAAGACTCGTCCGACTTGCTGAGCTCGCCAAACAATTTCCCGCGGCTTACGTCGCGAGCCCTTATGATGATCCGCTCGTGATCGAAGGCAACGCCACGCTCGCCACCGAGCTGTTCGCCTTGGGGCTCGAGCTCGATTTCATAATTGCGCCGATCGGCGGTGGCGGACTGACGTCCGGGCTGGTCAAGGCGGTGGAGCGCAGCGGCAAGAAGACGCAAGTGCTGGCAGCCGAGCCGCTCCTGTCGAACGACGCCGCAGAATCTTTTCGCGCTGGTCATATCGTCTCGCTGCCGGACGAGTCGGCCACAATCGCTGACGGCGCGCGCGTACTTCGGCTCGGTGACAACAATTGGGAGATCCTGAGTCAGGGCCTCGCAGGCGTCATCGAAGTCACGGAAGAAGAAATCAAGGACGCAGTTCGTCTCCTTTTCGCGCTCGCGAATCTCAAAGCCGAGCCCACTGGCGCGCTCGCCTTGGGCGCGGTCCTCGCTCAGCCCGATCGATTCAGAGGCGAGCGAGTTTGCTGCGTGATTAGTGGCGGGAACGCTGACCCTGTTCTCTACGCGAAGCTCCTAGAGAGCATCTGAGCGGAGCCTCGTATCTACGGATCAGGCTTGGACGCAACAATGATGGTCGCGTCCAAGCGGGTACGCCCGGGAAGGCCTGCATCGCTAGCTTTCATCTGATGGCGACGCCGACGAATAAGGACGCGCGAGCGATTCTCAAGAGTGCGTTTGGGTACGACGAGTTCCGGCCCGGCCAGGAGGCGGCCGTATCTGCCATCCTCGCCGGGCGCGATACCCTCGTCGTTCTACCGACCGGCGGCGGCAAATCGCTCTGCTTTCAGGTACCGGCCCTACTTCTGCCAGGCCTGACCGTGGTCGTCTCGCCTCTCATCTCGTTGATGAAAGATCAGGTCGATGCGCTCACGGCCAAGGGGCTTCCCGCAGCGTTCATCAACAGCACGCTCACTTCGGCGCAGGTATCGGATCGCCTGACCCGTGTCGATCATGGGGAGATCAAACTGCTCTACGTCGCGCCCGAGCGGTTCGACTTCGGTCGCACCGCGGAGCGGCTACGTAAGGTCGGCGTTTCTCTTCTCGCTATCGATGAAGCCCACTGCATAAGTCAATGGGGACACGATTTCCGGCCAAGCTACCTGCGGGTGAAGAAGGTTCACGAGGCGCTTGGCTCGCCAACGACGATTGCCCTGACGGCGACCGCAACGCCCGAAGTTCGGCGCGACATCGGGCGTGAGCTCGCGCTCAGAAACCCCGAGACGATCATCACCGGATTCGATCGTCCCAACTTGTCCTACTTCGTGGTCCCGGCCAAGAACGACGCTGAAAAAGAGAAGCGGCTCGTCGAGATCTTGCGGAAGCACGACGGCCTCGCGGTGATCTACGCCTCGACGCGGAAGGCGGTTGACCACCTCACGACTGTTCTCGATCGGGCCAAGATTCGTTCGGCCGGATATCATGCCGGGTTAGATGACTTGAAAAGGCGTGAGGTCCAGGAAGCCTTCATGGGTGAGAAGATCCGCGCGATTGTCGCCACGAACGCATTTGGGATGGGAATCGACAAGCCTAATGTGCGGTTCGTGATTCACTACACGATGCCGGGAACCCTCGAGGCCTACTACCAGGAAGCGGGTCGCGCCGGGCGTGACGGCCTCCATTCGGGCGTGTTCCTGCTTCACGCCTTTCCCGATCGCTTCACACATGAGTTTTTCATCAAGGGCTCCTACCCAGAGCGCGCGGTCGTGGAGAAGACCTACGAGGCGCTCAAGAAACTGTCGGACGGTCAGGGTTTTGTGAGCGCCGAGCCGGAGGACATAGCGCGCTCAATCAAGCCCAAGCCCAACCCCCGGGAGATCGAAGGTGCAATAAGAATTCTGATCCGGGCGGGCGCGGCGACGGCGAGCAGCAGCGAGCTTGCGCGCGTTTTTGTGCGCCTCCTCGCCACGCCTGAGCGCATCAAACGCGAACTGCCTGATGAGGGCAATAGCGAACTCGGATTACTGCGCGCGCTATGGCGCGCGGCCGGAACATCGTTACGGATGGGCGCGGTCGTCGATCTCGATGGCCTCGCGCCGGGACTCGCGGGCTCCGCCTCCGCTATACCGTTGCTCGATTCGCTCGAGAATCGGCAATTCCTCACATGGGAACGCTTAGGGAGCGGGCTCTATCTCGGCGATCGAAACGCTCCGCTCTCCAGATTTGGAATCGATTGGCCCATCTTGGACCGGCGGCGGAGTGCCGAGCTGTCCAAGCTGCAGGCGGTGCAGAAGTACGCGTACACGAAGTTGTGCCGACGCGGCTTTGTGCTCCGCTACTTCGGTGATCCCGCGGCCAGAGCAAAGTGCGAAGGCTGCGACAACTGTCTAGGTATAACCCCAGCTGTAAGCTTTGAAGAGGGACCCGCGCGCTCGGGGCGCCGCGATAGGAAGCCAAGGCGAACGCCCTCTAGGGCCGGTCACGTCACGGACGATGTGGCACTTGGTGCCGTCGAAGAGAGGCTCCTCGTCGCCCTCAGGGCCGTGCGAACCAGGATCGCCCGCGAGGAACAAGTGCCCGCATATATTGTATTCTCTGATCGCACTCTGGCCGAGCTGGCGTTGAGACGGCCTCGATCACTCACTGCTCTTCAAGAAGTACGCGGTGTCGGACCGTCGAAGCTCGAGCGGTACGGTAGGCGATTTCTCGACGCCATCTCTAAAGCTGACGACATTGAAGCGGCGTGAAACCCTTGAGCCGCCAACCTTTCACGACATAGTGATGAGATCAGGAATCCGATTCCCTTTCGCCGCTTTTTTCTCCGCGCTGACCCTAGCAGGTGGCTTTGCGGCTATGCCCTCCTCGGCGTCGGGACAGCAATCATCGACCGGGGACGCTACGCCCTTGCCCTTCGATCCCGCGGTCACTGTCGGGACGCTCTCTAACGGGATGAGGTACTACATCCGCGAGAACCACAAGCCGGAGAAGCGCGCTGAGCTTCGACTTGTCGTGAACGCCGGCTCCGTGCTCGAGGATGAAGATCAGCGCGGTCTCGCCCACATGGTCGAGCACATGGTGTTCAGAGGCACCAAGCGATTCGCTAGGAACCAGATCTCGAGCTATCTCGAATCGGTCGGAATGCGATATGGCCCAGATATCAATGCATTCACGAGTTTCGACGAGACTGTGTACATGATCACCATTCCCACGGACACGGCCGCAATCGTGGACAAAGGATTTCAGATACTGTCGGAATGGGCGCACAACGTCGCCTTCGACCCCGCTCAGATCGAAAAGGAAAGACCCGTTGTGATCGAGGAGTGGCGGCTGGGGCAGGGTGCTGAGAACCGGATGCAGAATAAATGGTTTCCCGTCCTCTTCTCGGGATCAAAGTATGCCGAGCGCATTCCGATCGGACTCAAGTCCGTCCTGGAGACGTACACGCCGGCAACCCTCCGCCGATTCTACGATACCTGGTATCGGCCCGATCTGATGGCAGTGGTGGCGGTCGGTGATTTTGACAAGCGACAGATCGAGAGCCTCATCAAGCGCTACTTGGGCGCCATTCCGCGGCCCGCGACGGCTCAGACGCGTCCGCTCTTTCCCGTTCCCGCCCACGACAGCACGCTCGTTTCGATCAACAGCGACAAGGAGGCAACGCGGTCGGTGATTAGGCTTCTTTACAAGCAGCCGAAGCGTTTCAACATTACCGCGGCAACGTATCGTCAGCATCTGGTCGAGGAGCTTTTCGGCTCGATGTTCAACGACCGCTTTTCGGAGATAACGCAGAAGCCGAATCCGCCATTCATCAATGCATACGCCGGTCAAGGCGATCTCGTCCGAACCGCGGAGTCGTTCACGCTCACCGCGATCGTGGCCGATAACGGAATTCAGCGCGGCCTGAACGCGCTTCTCACCGAGGGTGAGCGGGTGAAGCGATTCGGATTCCTTCAGTCCGAGCTGGACCGAGCCAAGAAAGACTTGCAGCGGGGAACCGAGCAGGCATTTGCCGAGCGCGACAAGACGAACTCCAACGTCTATGCTGAATCCTACGTCTCGGCATTCTTGCAGTCGGAGCCAGCAACGAGCATTCGGTACGACTTGGACGCTATCCACCGCTTCCTTCCGGGAATTACTCTGGCCGAGGTGAACAAGCTGGCGGGCCAGTGGATGACCGACACCAACCGGGTCTTAGCCACGACCTCGCCCGACAAACCCGGAATCGTCAACCCGGCCCGCGGTGAACTCGTCCTTGCGTTCGATGCGGTGAAAGGGGCGGATATCACGGCCTACACGGAGAGCGCACCATCTCACCAGCTTGTCGACAAGGATCCTGTAGGCGGCACTGTTGTATCCGAGCGGCAGTTCAAGGATGTCGGCATCACCGAGTGGCGTCTTTCGAACGGCGTGCGCGTGCTGCTCAAGCCCACCGACTTCCACGCCGATCAGATCACCTTCACCGCGTACAGTCCGGGCGGTGCGTCGCTTCTTCCGGACGCCTCATTCCTTGCCGCCAGCGCTGCGGATCTCATTCCCGCAACGAGTGGGGTCGGCAAGTTCACCGTCGTCGACCTTCAGAAGTTCCTGGCCGGGAAGCAGGTGAACGTGCTTCCGGTGATCGACGACCTGAGCGAGGGTATTTCCGGAAGTGCGTCGCAACGCGACGTCGACACGATGCTCGAGCTCGTCTATCTCTACTTTACGCAGCCGAGGCTCGACACTTCGCTGGTCAACACCTTCATCGGACGCTTCAAGGGCGTGCTCGCCAACCGTAGCGCGAGCCCCGAGGCGGCATTCAGCGACACGCTGCAGGTCACCTTGGCGCAGCACTCGGTGCGTGAGCAGCCCGTCTCGGCCGCGATTCTCGACAGAATCGATCCGGTCAAGTCGTTCGCTTTCTACAAGGACCGGTTCTCCGACGCGAGCGGCTTCACGTTCGTCTTTGTCGGGAATTTCAAAACCGATTCAATCAAACCGCTAATTGCGAAGTGGCTCGGATCGCTACCGTCCACTGGCCGGAAGGAAACCTGGCGCGACACCGGGATTCGTCCCCCCAAAGGCGTCGTGCAGCGTGTCGTAAAGAAGGGAGCGGAGCCCAAAGCCCGCACCGCTCTCATCTTCACGGGACCGTTCGAGTACACCAGGCAAAACCGCTACTACCTTAGTGCGCTGGCGGAACTGCTCAACATCAAGCTGCGCGAAGCCCTCCGCGAGAACATGGGTGGCACCTACGGCGTGAGCGTGAGCCCGAGCGCGTTCCGAGACCCGCTTCCGTCGTACCGCTTTACGATTGGCTTCGGCTCGGCGCCGGAGCGACTCGAATCGCTGACGGCCGCCGCGCTCGCACAGATAGATAGCGTCAAGCGTTTCGGAACGACCCCGGAGTATTTGAACAAAGTGAAGGAGGCAGCGTTCCGCTCCCGGGAAACGGCGATCACACAGAACGGGTACTGGCTCTCGCAGATTTCGACATTCGATCAAAGCGGTTGGCCGCTGGCCGAGATTCCGAATGGCGACAAGCTAATATCTGCGCTCACCGCCCAGGATTTGCAGCAGGCTGCGGTCAGGTACCTGCGCACTGACAACTACGTTCGTGTCTCGCTCTATCCGGAGAGCTTTCCCCCAGCGGCGAACCGGTAAGGCCGGCCAGATGGACGATTCGCTCTATTTCTCCGAGCAGCACGTCGCGGTCCGCAACATGGTTCGCGAGTTCGCGCGCAGTGAAGTAAGTCCAGTCGCGGCAGAGCTCGACGCCAAGGCCGAGTTCCCGTGGGCCAACGTCAAAAAGATGGGCGAGTTGGGCCTGCTTGGAATTCCGTGGCCGGAAGAGTTGGGCGGGGCGGGGCTCGACCTGCTCAGCTACATGATAGTCATCAACGAGATGGCTAAGGTCGATGCGTCGCACGCGATCACCATTTCCGCGCACACGACGCTCGGCACCTCGCCTATCGTGAACTTCGGGACAGGAGCCCAGAAGAAACGGTATGTGCCGCTCCTCGCGGCCGGCAAAGTCCTCGGCGGGTTCGGCCTGACCGAGCCGAGCGCCGGAAGCGACGCCGCCAGCACACAGTCGACCGCCGTGCGAAAGGGCTCGCACTACGTTCTCAATGGCAGCAAGATCTTCATCACGCACGGCGGGGTTGGGGAGATTTTCGTCGTCACCGCGGTGACAGACCCCGGGAAGGGCACGAAAGGCATCAGTTCCTTCATCGTGACGAAGGAGACAAGCGATTTGGGCAAGGCAACTGGATTGGGCATTGGCCACGACGATTCGCTCCCGCCCATGCCAGGGTTCCGTTCTGGGAAGAAAGAGGACAAGCTGGGGTGGAGAGCGTCGGACACGAGGTCGCTCGTCTTTGAAGATGTCGAGGTGCCGGCCGAGAACCTCCTCGGTGAGGAGGGCGAAGGGTTCAACAACTTCATGAGCACTCTCGACTCCGGGCGGGTCGGAATCGCAGCGCTCTCGCTCGGGATTGCCGAAGGCGCGTTCGAGCAATCGCTCCGGTATTCAACGCTGCGCAAACAGTTTGGGCAGGCGATCGCCAACTTTCAGGGTATCCAGTTCCAGCTCGCCGACATCGCGACGGAGATCGAGGCTGGGAAGCACTTGATGTTTCACGCTGCGTGGCTGGCGCAGCACAAACAGCCCTTTGCCAAACAGGCCGCGATCGCCAAGCTCTTTTGCTCGGAATTGGCTATGCGGACGACGATCAAGGCGATTCAGATCCACGGCGGCTACGGCTACACCAAGGAGTATCCGGTCGAGCGTATGTTCCGTGATGCCAAGATCTGCGAGATTGGCGAAGGCACATCCGAGATACAGCGACTCGTCATCGCGCGACACCTTCTCAAGGAGTTGGCGGATTGACGTATTCCGAGGTTGCCAAACGCCTGCGCCTCCCGCTCGGCTTCGTACTCGGCATTACCTATCTCCTGCTCGCCCGGCCCACGCCCCTCACGCTGTCGGTGGGCGGGGTCATCGCGCTAATCGGCGTCGTCATTCGCGCCTGGGCCTCGGGCCACATCTCGAAAAATGAACGGCTCGCGACGGGCGGGCCGTACGCGCACACCCGGAATCCACTCTATTTCGGAAGCTTTCTGATTGCTGCAGGGTTCGCCGTCGCCTGGCACTGGGAATTCCTTCTGCTCGTGGTTGCATTCTTCGCGCTCATCTACGCGCCGACAATGGGCCGCGAGCGCGCCAACATCGCTGGACGATTTCCGGATGAGTACGAGCTTTACGCGGCCAACGTTCCCGTGTTCGTGCCGCGCCCCACTCCCTGGAAGGCGACCCACCCCGAGGAGGGCGAGCGGTTCAGCTTCAGCCTCTACATGAAGCACGGGGAGTGGAAAGCAGGGCTCACGTATCTCGTCGTCATCTTATGGCTCATCTATAGGAGCGTGACCTGAATGCGGGGCGGGCCGTCACATATTTAGCGCGCCGCTGACTTCGGCGGAACTTTAGCTGCTCCGCGTAAGTTGTTGTCGCCGTTGCGTAAACACACTGTGTCTTCGTAAATTATAGTCACTGACTGTTGCTCCTCATGCATGGGGCACTCGCGCGACTCGCGGGTCCCGGATACATGGATGGTGGGCGCTCAAGGTGAAGCAAAAAACAAAAAAAGGGAAATCATAACGCGGCCCTGTAGCACGACCGCGCGGACTTTTTTGAACCGTCCTCCTCTTCGCTTGCCGAGTCGCCCTGCGATCGGGTGAGACGGGCAACAATGAAAAGAGAAATCCTCATAAACGCGGCTCCGCGCGAAACGCGGATCGCGATTCTGGAGGACGGGAAGCTCGTAGAGCTTCTGGTCGATCGTCCAGACAACCGACGCATGGTCGGTGACATTTACTTGGGCCGGGTCGACGCAGTACTCCCCGGAATCCAAGCCGCCTTCGTCGATATTGGCACTGAGAAAAGCGCCTTTCTCCACGCTTCCGATCTGGTCAGGCAAACCGCTGACGAGGCCGAAGACGAGGAGGAAGATGACGACGAAGACGAAGACGAAGACGAGGTTGAGAAGAAGAACGGCAACGGCAACGGCGGTAACGGAAATGGTCGCCGGGCCAAGGCCCCTCTCATTCAGGAAGCTCTCAAGCGAGGCCAGGACATTTTGGTTCAGGTTTCGAAGGAGCCGATCTCGACCAAAGGCCCCAGAGTCACGGCCCAGATCTCAATAGCGGGCCGTTTTTTAGTCTATATCCCGGATTCGTCTAAGGTCGGGGTCAGCCGCAAAATCGGATCGTCGGCCGAGCGCGCGCGACTCAAGGATCAAGTCCAGAGCATTCTTCCCGAGAAGTCGGGTGGCGTGATCGTCCGGACGGTGAGCGAGGACGTGACGCCCGAGATGCTGCAACGAGAGCTCAACAGCCTCATGGCGCAGTGGAAGAAGATAAAAAGAAAAACGCACTTCCAGAAAGCGCCCTCCCTCGTAAACCGTGAAAGCGGCCTCACTCGAGGGCTGGTGCGTGACATTTTCAGCGACAAAGTGGACAGCCTCGCCGTCGACTCGAAGCAGGTCTACAACGAGATCGTCGCATACTTGAAGGACATTGCGCCCGACCTGATCGCACGAGTGCAGCTGCACGAGTCCCAGGTCCCGCTCTTCGACACGTCCGATATCGAAGGAGAGATCCGGGACATCTTCAAGCGCCGCTGCGACCTTCCTTCCGGCGGGTATCTGATCATCGAGCCGACTGAAGCGCTGGTCTCGATCGACGTCAACTCCGGACGGTATACCGGCAAGAAGGATCCTGAGAAGACGGTTTTGAGAACGAACATGGAAGCGGCCCAGGAAGTGGCGCGCCAGCTCCGCCTTCGGGACGTAGGGGGAATCATCGTCTGCGATTTCATCGACATGGAGACCAAGGCGAACCGCGACCGAGTCCTCCAGGAACTGAGGCAGCATCTATCCCGTGACCGCGCGCGAACCAAGGCCTTCGCCGTAAGTGACCTGGGCCTGATCGAGATGACGCGTCAGCGAGTGCGCCAGAGCCACTATCAGTCGTCGACCGAAGCGTGCCCGACTTGCAATGGAACGGGGCGTGTGCTGACGCCTGAGACCATAGTGCGGCGGGTGGAGCGGTCGGTGAAGCGCATGGCAGTCGAAGGACGCCGCGACAACCTGCTGGTGAAGCTCCACCCTGATGTCGCGATGTACGTGCTCGAGCAGGAGCGCGACCTGGCGCAGAAGCTTCAGAAGGCTGCGAACTTCTCGCTCGAATTCCGCGACGATCCCCTCTTAAAGCCGGACGAGTTCAAGCTCGTGGTCAAGGCGCAGGGCCGGGATGTCACTCAACAATACGCCATTGCATGAAGCGGGACGGTCGAGGGTTGACCTCATCCGAATTCCAAAGTAACTTTTCAGAGTGTACCACACCATCTAAAAGCAACTCTGTCCATGACTTACGCAATAATCCGTACCGGCGGCAAGCAGTTCCGCGCCGAGTCGGGAAAAACAATCAGAATTCCGACCCTGCCGGGCGATGAGGGCTCAAAGGTCACGTTTGACGATGTGATCCTCGGCTCCGACGGCGACAAGACGCACGTCGGTGCTCCGGCGATCAAAGGCGCCCAAGTGACGGGCGAAATCGTCAAGCACGGAAAGGGCGAGAAGATCGTCGTGTTCAAGCAGAAGCGCCGTAAGAATTACGCGAAAAAGCAGGGCCATCGGCAGAAGTTCACCGAGGTCCGCATCAAGGACATCGCCTTCGGCAAGAAGAGCGGGGGAGAGAAGTAATGGCTCACAAGAAAGGTGTAGGCTCTTCGCGCAACGGACGCGACAGCAATCCGCAGTACCGTGGCGTAAAAAAGTTTGGGGGTGAAAAGGTCGTCGCGGGAAACATCATCGTCCGTCAGTGCGGCACGAAGTGGCATCCGGGACGGAACGTCGGGCTCGGCACCGATTTCACGATCTATTCGCTCATCGACGGGGTCGTGAAATTCGAGCACAAGAGTCGCACCCGCTACAAGGTGAGCGTCTATCCCGATGCGGAGACTAACGCGGCGTAAGCCCCCTGAGCCTCGAAAAGCCCCGCGAGGGGCTTTTTTGTTGCCATTGCGCGGGCAAGGCCCCATACTGAATTGAAACGTCAGAGCCCGCTGCTCCGTACCACTCAATAGAGCAACCCATTACGCGAGATTACGATGGCCCTACTTGATAGGCTGAAACAAGAACTTGATCGCGCCGGCAAAGTCGCGCAGGACGCGTTCGACGACGGAAAGACCAGACTCGAAGCCTTCCGCACTCGACAGCTGGCGGACAAGGCCGCACAGGCCTTGGGCTACGCCGTCTATCGTTCGAAAAAGAGTGGTGGCGAGCTCGATGCGGCGACCTACGATCGCCTCAAGGCGACGCTCGAGACCCACGACACCGACGCAGCCCGACTCGAAGCCGAGATCGAGCTAAGGCGCCAGCAGTCGTCCGCTTCGCGAGGATCTTCGAGCGCGGCCGCTGGCGGTAACGCATCGAGCGCGAACGATACCTACCCGAGCTCACCGGGCTGAAACCGGGCTGAAACCGGGCTGAAACCGGGCTGAAACCGGGCTGAAACCGGGCTGACACTCGTTGATGCGAAATGGCTCCCGGGCGACTAGCGAGAGCCGTTTCTGTTTGTCAATCGTCCGCTGTCATTGTGAAGGCGGATTGTTGTGAGTCCCTGGAAGGTTCCGGTAGCGCTCGATCAGGAGATCCTGCCTCGTTTTCTCGGTGTACTCGCGACCGCGCACGAAAACGTGCTCCGCCCTCGTAGTGAACTCGAACGGATCTCCGCTCCATACGACGACGTTCGCTTCGCGGCCTGGTTGAAGCGAGCCGACGCGATCCGCGGCGCCGAAGAATTCAGCGGGCGCAAGTGTTACGGCCCGTAGCGCATCGTCCCATGTCATTCCGTATGAGACGGCGTTCCCCGCCTCCTGCTTTAGGTTCCGGACGTTGAAGGCCTCCTCGTCACCACTACCGGAGTTTCCGATAAGCGCGACTTGGACGCCCGCTTTGCGCAGGAGCCCGGCGTTTTCCTGTCGCTGACCGAGCGAGGCAAACCCCGCTGGAATGTTGTTCATCGCTCCGGTGAGAACGGGAATCCGGGCGGCGGCGAGCCTGTCCGCCACCATCCACGCCTCAGCGCCGCCGCTCACCATGAGCTTGACATTGTAATCGTGGGCGAGTCGGATCGCCGCGTCGATATCGGATGCGCGTTCCACGGTGACGAGCAGCGGAAGTCGACCTTCGATTACCGGAATCATCGCCTCAAGGTCGAGTCTGCTCGCCACGAAAGGGCGCGTCTGAGCGCGATCGAACGCGTCGCGGTGAGTCAGGAAGAATTTCGTGTCCTCTAAGAGCTCCCGCAGTTTTACGACGAGCTCTCCGCGTGAGCCGAGGCCGATGCTCTGCGGATCGCCAACCTGAGCCACCATGGCGACTGGGGCTCGAATGATCATCTCGGTAGTCGTTCCCGGGACGACATCAACCAGCGCTGCCTGACCGGCGACGAGGCCACCGATCGGCATGACCACGAAACTCGTGACTCCTTCCTTCCGCGCCGGCGCCAGCATCACAGAGTTCGGGTTCAATCCCTCCCAGACCGTAAACGCGGCGGCGATGTTGTCCTTTCCCCGTGCGCTCATGTCCCGGGTGTCACGAACCTGGGCGACTTCTTGCACCCCCAGCTCGGTGGAGGAATTGACGAAGCCGGGCGTCACGATCTTGCCAGTGGCATCGATCCGCTGGGCGCCCGCTGGGATCGGCACGTTCACTCCGACTGCCGAGATCTTGCCGTTGGCGATCAGGACCGTGCCGTTTTCAATTGGCGGTCCACTCACCGGATATACCTTGCCGCCAGTGATCGCGATTGTTTGCGCCGCGGCGGACCACGCCAGAAGCGACGTCAGAGCGAAGGTGACGCCGAATCGGCGACTCAGCTTATATGGGATCATCGATTAATTCCGGTTGAACGGGACGAACCCGAGCTCGAAGTCGGTGCGCCACTGCTCGGACGGGTCGAGACGATCGTACAAGAGAGCGCCGTCCACCCAGACCTTCTCCGGCTTCGAGTAGACGCTAAACGGATCACCGCTCCACAAAACGACGTCGGCGTTCTTTCCGGCTTCGAGCGAGCCGATTTTGTCGTCGAGGCCCAGTGCCCACGCCGGATTGATTGTGAGCCACTTGATTGCTTGTTCCTCGCTCACGGGCAGCCCTATTTCGGCGCCTGCTTGCATCGCTTTCGCCGCTTCCTGGTTGAGCCGCTGCGAGCCAGACGGATCGTCGGAGTGGACGATCACTCTCGCACCCGCATGATCCACAAGTGCCATATTCGCCTTGACCGCATCGAGCGCTTCCATCTTGAAGCTGCCCCAGTCCGCCCAGAGTGAGCCAGCAATGCCTTCCTTGGCGAGAAGATCGGCGATCTTGTACGCCTCCACTCCATGGTGGAACGATCGGATCTTGTATCCGAACTCGTGCGCGATGTCGATCATCTGAGCCATCTCGTCGGCGCGGTAGCAATGGTTGTGTACGAGCATGTTCCCGCGCAGCACCTCGGCGAGAGTCTCATTTGCGAGGTCGCGGGCGGGCGGATCGCCCTTGTGGTCCGCGTTCCACTTGTCCCATTTCCGCCGATACGCTTCCGCACTTATCCAGGCCGAGCGGTATCCGGCCACATTCCCCATTCGCGTTGAGGGTCCACGGTTGTGGTAGACTCGTTTGGGGTTTTCGCCGCACGCCATCTTGAGCCCGTACTTGGCACCCGGGAACTTCATCGCTTGCACGGTGCGTCCCGGTACGACTTTGAGCACCACACTCCGACCGCCGATCAAGTTTGCCGACCCCGGAAGGACCTGGAGCGTCGTCACGCCCCCAGCGAGATTCCGAGGGAACTGCGGGTCTTGCGGCCACACCGAGTGTTCGGCCCACACCTGGGGCGTGCTCGGGCTTGTGGCTTCGTTTCCGTCGCTCAGTGCGTCACCGCCGGGCGCGGCGTAGACGCCCAGGTGCGAGTGGTCGTCGATGATGCCGGGAGTGACATATTTTCCACTGCCATCGATCACCAGTGCATCGGCCGGTGCACTAACCGTAGCGCCGACCGCCGCGATCTTGCCATTCTGCATCAGGATAGCGCCGTTCCGGATCACGGGCCCGGCGGCGGTCAGGACATTGACGTTCCGGATGACGGTCGGCCGCGATGGGAACGGTGCGTAAGTGCTGGGAAACGGATCGGCGTTCGGAAGCGAGGTTGCGCCGCGGCCGATGTCGGCTGTCATGGAATCGCGAGCCGTAGTCGGGGACGTAGTAGTCCGGGACGGAGCGGAAGCACAGGCTCCGGCTCCTAGCAGCAGGAGAGAAACGAACACGCGCATGTGAGGATCTTCCTATCGAGAAGGACAATGGGTCGCCATAAGCTAGCGCGTTACCATCTGAATGTGGCGAGTTCCGCGATGTAATCCGTGCAAATTCCGTCGACGCCGATCTCTCTCATGATTTGCCACTCTGCGGGATCGTTGGACGTCCAGGCGATGACTCTCCCATTGGCGGCATGCGCCCGCTCGACCAGCTCCTCATCGATAAACGAAACCTCCTGCCACAGATCTTGCGCTCCCGCGGCGATGAGCGCGGCCACCGGATCAATGTGGCGCCCGACCTGGAGTACGCCCGTTCGAATTGCTGGGAAGATGCTTTTCACGGTTTTGACAATGCGATGGTCGAAAGAGTGCACTGCCGAGCTCGCGCTCGACTCCCGCACGCACCGAACGACCAGAGGCTCGATGCTTGGCGCTTTGATTTCCACGTAGACCTTCGCGCGGCCGCCGACTGCCTCGAGAGCCGCCTCGAGCGTGGGAATCTCGATGCCTTGCCCCAGCGGGAATCGAGCGAGGTCCGAAGCCGAGAGATTGGCGATTCGCTGTTTCGGCTCGCCCGGCGCGTTTACCTCCGGATCATGATGTACGATGACAACGCCCTCACGCGTGGCATGGACGTCGAGCTCGATTGCGTCACCGCCGAGCTCGATCGCGCGGAGAAAGGCGGGAATCGAGTTCTCCGGCAGTGTTTGATGCGCCCCTCGGTGAGAGATCTTTTCGGGAGCAGCGTGGGCGCGTGGCGGAGTCAAGAGTTTCTCGGGGTAGTAGCTTTGGACACAATGAGCGCGAAGCTATGAGTGCCGTTGGGCGCGGTCAATCGGTCTTAACGGTAGGCCTCGGAAGACGTCTACCTGATGAGGCTTCATGACTCCAAGCCCCGAGGGAAGGCCCGAAGAGACCGATATGGAGCTAATTAGCCGGTGGAAGACTGGTGACAGCCGCGCGGCGACGCGGTTGGTGGGGCGGCATTCCCAGGCGCTGGCACGGTTTGCGGCGAGTGCCGGGGAGCGGGATGGAATAGAAGAGTTGGTGCAAGACACGTTCGTTCGAGCCTTTGCGTCGCTGGATTCGTTTCGCGGAGAGAGCACGTTGAGGACATGGCTCTTCACGATCGAGCGGCGGCTGATGATGGATCGGAGAAGGTCGGAAAGGAGGAGCCGGGAAACAGTTCCGGTCGAAGAATCGGATCATGTGAGCGAATACGGGGCCTTGGATGGGCTGATCGCGGAAGAGGCACAGGAACGAGTGAGAAAGTCGCTTGAGGCGCTTTCTCCGACGCAGCGCGAAGTGTTTACGTTGCGGGTACAGCAGGGTTTGTCATACAAGGAGATCGCGGAAGTCGTGGGGACCACTGAGGGCGCTGCCCGGGTTCACTATCACAATGCGATCCAGACGGTAAAGGAGTTTTTGAGAGATGAATAAATGCACTGACAGCGAGGTCCGGGAAATGTTGCCGGACCTGTTGCACGGAACGCTCGCCGATCAAGCGAAGGCGCGTGTCGAAGCGCATCTCGCGACCTGTGAGACCTGCCAGGAGGATCTGGAAGTGCTTCGCACGGTCAGGAATGCGGCGGTATTTGAGCCGGCGATCGATGTCAATCGTATCGTGGGGCAGATTCCGCCGTACCGGACAATCGTCCCGGGCGTCCAAGCGCCGGCGAGAGCGCGCGTGGTTTCGTGGCTCGTGGCCGCAACCCTGGCGATCACCGTGGTGGGCGGCGGCTCTCTCCTGGTGACTCGGCAGAACGCGTCCGGCACGCGCGAAAAGGTGGCGGGAATCGCTGCCAAGGTACCGGAGGAGGCGATCAAGCCGACTCCAGCGCCTTCCAAGACGCCTGAGGCAACAAAAACACGTGATATTGCCGCGCCAAGTGCTCCGTCTCATACGCCCGCTCTTGCACTTGCCGCGGACGTCGCGAATCTGAGTGATGGCAAGCTCGTGCAACTGATGAACGACATGAATCGTTTTGATGCTCTGCCGAATTCCGAGCCGGATCCTGTCATCTCCGTCGACAGCGGTGACAGTCGCTAGTGATGATTAGGTCCATGAACCGATCGCTCCAATTGGCGCTCGTAGTACTCGAGGTGGGTGCGGCCGGTCTTGGCGGGCAACCAGTCACAAGCCCAGTGACAAAAGCGAGTAGGCCGGTCCTGGAACAGCAGTTCCGCGAGCGTGCCGCCAAGGTTGCCAAGGACAGAATTGGGCTGACTGATGGCCAGATGAAACAGCTGGCGGAGTCCAATGCCCGCTTCGCGCCGCGGCTCAATGAATTGGCGGCACAGGAGCGGGAAACGCGTCAGCAGCTACGGCTGGAGATGACGGCGCAAGGCGACGCGAATCAGCAGCACGTTAACGAGCTGCTCGACACACAGTTGCGGTTGCAGAAACAGCGGATCGCGCTCGTCGAAGAAGAGCAGAGGGACCTCGCGCGATTCATGACACCCGTACAGCGTGCGCGATACATTGCTCTTCAGCAGCAGTTCCGGAGACGTGCGCAGGAGCTCGCCGCACAAAATGGCGCACAGAAGCCGGGCATGGGTTTAGACCAGAAGAGCGGCACTCGTCACCAGCGTGTCCGGCCCGCGTTGAAGAAGAAGCCCTAGCTTCTCCCGCGCTTCCCGCGCATTCCAGCGTCAGCGTGAGCCCTTGATAGAAAGCATCGAGGGCTCTCTTTTTGCCTTCGATCCGACGATGCCCGATTTCGCGCACCACCTCACTCGACTACTCCAGGCGAACACATACCCGGCACTGCTCCTGCTGGTACTGCTCGAGAGTCTCGGAGTCCCGCTTCCTGGCGAGATCGCTCTCGTGACTGCTGCTGCTTATGCAGCATCGGGCCGTATCTCCATTTACATCGTCATCATTCTTGCCGCTCTCGGAGCGATCGTAGGCGGGATTCTTGGTTATTGGATTGGAATCAAGGGCGGCCTCCCCTTAATCGCTCGGTACGGGCGTTATGTTGGCGTCCGCGAATCCCACGTCGATCGTGCGCACACCTTCTTCGAGCGCCACGGCTCGAAAACGATCTTGTTCGGGCGCTTCATCGCTCTGCTCCGCACCTGGGCCGCCGTTGTCGCCGGTGCCGCAAGAATGTCGTTCCCGAAGTATGTGATCTACAACTCTATCGGGAGCGTCGCATGGGCAATCGTGTTCGGTGTGCTCGGCTACGCCTTCGGGCATAACCTACCCCTCCTCGAGAAGTACATCTCGCGCGCGAGCTATGGAGTTCTGGCGTTGATCGTCGTGGGAATCGCGGTTTTCCTGCTAATTAAGCGACGACAATCCAAATCGGTGGGCGCGCCCTAAGCGCAGAATTTCGTCAACTTCCAGGCCGACGCACTATCTCTCGTGAGAAGGGCGTCAACCTACTAAATTGGATTCGCGCCCGGGTGGCGGAATCGGTAGACGCACGGGACTCAAAATCCCGCGCTCTTTGAGCATACGAGTTCGAGTCTCGTCCCGGGCATTGGCCTTACTCCACGTCCCCCCAAGTTGTTTAGAGGGTGCGGTACAAGTTTGCTTGCGTCCCGCGCCCCCGTCTCACGCTCTGAGAGTAGGCCGTCATCGGTCGTATTCGTCGTGACGACGCACCCAGGATAAACCACTGGTTCCTTCGTCGCGCCCGTTCGGAACCAGGTCGAGGTAGTTATAGGCTGTGTTCAGCAGGTTGATGCCCCGCGCATACGCCGAGTACGTGTGAAAGACATTACTCTCCGCATCCCTGCGGAACACGCTGACACCTTCGCGCTCGGGTAGCCCAGGGTCCTGGATCGTGTAGTTGTAGTAGGCTCGCTTGCTGCGTATCTGCTCGGGGGTGAACGACGCGTAGAAATCGAAATTGAAATCGCTATCCCGGGACGAGTACCAATTGAAGTTCCATCTCATGCGCTTTTCGTATGCGGCCAACTTGGAATACGGCGCTCTGGAGACTGCAACCATCGAAACGTCGCGGTGGTTGAGGTGCACGACTATGCCATTGAAATTGTCCGCCCAGAATGAGCAGGCCTGACAAGCCGCGTCAGCGGTGTAAGGAGTTGACGCACTGGCCGTGTTCGGGTCGAACATTGCGTGGTATACGACCAGCTGGCTTCGACCATGGAAGATCTCGGGAAGTGTCTTCCGTCCATCTCTACCGTCGAAAACATACTCCTTTGTCACTTGCTCCCACGGAAGCTCACGGCGCTGCCGACTGATCTCGTCGCGCGCGCGCGTGAACTCCTTTTCCTTTAGCAGGAAGTCGGTCCGAGCCGCTAGCCATTCCTCGTGCGGCACTACCGGGTGGCCGCTGCTAGTCATTCGTACCTCGTGATGTTGGTTTGGCTTCGACACTCATTCCGAGTCGGGCGAGAATACGGCTCCATCTTTCCGAATACTCCTTCGAGTCTTCGTCCTGGACATTTTTTCACCGTTCGTTGGACGCGAGCGCCGGTTCGCGCCGGCCTCGGAGTCTTGCGCTCGTCTTCCTCGTCAATCCCCGCACTCTCCCTGGCAGCTCATCGAAATAGGTGTAGAACACCGGTGTCACGTAAAGCGTGACTAGCTGGGAGAACGCCAACCCCCCTACCACCACGACTCCCAAGGGACGCCGCGCCTCGGCGCCCGCGCCTCTGCCCAACGCAATCGGAAGCGTCGCCATCAGCGCCGCAAAGGTCGTCATCATAATCGGTCGGAATCGCACACTCGCCGCGTGAACGATCGCCTTGGCCGGTGGGATGTGCTGCGTTCGCTCGGCCTCCAAGGCGAAGTCGATCATCATGATGGCGTTCTTCTTCACGATGCCGACCAATAATATCAGTCCGACGAATCCGTACACATCGAGCGGCATTTTGAAAATGAGCAGGGCCAGGAGCGCGCCAAAGGCCGCAAATGGAAGTCCGGTGAGAATCGTGGCAGGGTGGATGAAGCTCTCGTATAGAATCCCCAAGACCATGTAGATCACGAAGATCGCGAGAATGAGTAGGGAGAGCAGTCCTTGTTGGCTCGCCTGAAATGCCTGCGCTGTCCCGGAGAAGCTCGTAGTGACCGCTGAGGGAATGGTGGCCGCGGCCGCGGCTTCGACAGCGGCCGTCGCCTGTCCGAGGGCGACTCCGGGACGTGTGTTGAAGGAGATCGTTACTGACGGCAGCTGGCCAGAGTGGGTGATCGACAACGGACCCACGTTCTGCGTTAGCGTTGCAACGGCACTCAGGGGCACGAGCTCGCCCTTGGCCGCTCTCACATAGAGCATTCGGAGCGCGTTGATGTCGCGCTGGTTCTGAGGCAGCAGCTCCATAATGACCATGTACTGGTTGTTCGGAGTGAAGATCGTGGAGACCTGGCGCGACCCATATGCATCGTACAGCGCGCTTTCAATCTGCTGAGCGGTGACGCCGAGCGATGCGGCGCGATCGCGGTCTATGGCCACGTTTACCTGGGGATTGGCGATCTGAAGATCGCTCGTCACGTCCTGGATCTCCGGTATGTTTCGCATCCGCGCTTCCATTTGCTTCGCTGCGGAGTCAAGCGCCGCGATGTCGGGACTCTGTAGACTGTACTGATATAGGCTCTTGGCTGAGCGCGCGCCAATCTGGATGGCGGGTGGCACTTGCATGAAGACATTTATCCCCGGAATTCCGGACAGCTTGGGACGCAGCTCGTTGACGATCTCGTCAGCTGTCAACCTCTGGCCAATGGGTTTGAGTCCCATGAAGATGCGCCCCTGGTTGCTGCTGCTACCTCCCGAGCCGACGGACGACATGAAGCCGGCGATATTTGTATCGCGTCCGACAATCGCGGCGACCTCTTGCTGGTGCCTCACCATATCTGAGAAGGAAGTACCCTGTGCTGCCTCGGTCGTGGCCACGATCTGTCCCGTGTCCTGAGTCGGAATGAAACCGGTCGGAACGAGTTTGAACAAAATCACGGTGCCGACGAGGACTACAAGTGAGAAGATCAGCGACGGGAACCGGTGGTCCATCACCCAGTTGAGACTCGACTCGTAACGACCAAGGATGCGCTCGTACACGCGCTCGGACGCGTTGAACCAACGCCCGTGCTGGTGCGAAGGGGGCTTGAGGAACCGACTCGCGAGCATGGGGGTTAACGTCAGTGACACGAATCCCGACACGAGAATGGCCGTTCCAATCGTGACCGCGAATTCGTGGAAGAGGCGGCCGAGAATCCCGCCCATGAATAGCAGCGGGAGGAACACGGCTGTGAGCGACACGGTCATCGCGAAAATGGTGAACGCGACTTCGCGGGACCCCTCATACGCCGCCTTCATCGGATCCTTACCCATCTCCAAGTGGCGAACGATGTTCTCGAGCATCACTATCGCGTCGTCGACGACAAAGCCGACCGCGAGCGTCAGCGCCATGAGAGACAGGTTGTCCAAGGAGTAGCCGAACAGATACATCACCGCGAACGTTCCGATCAGTGACATCGGGAGCGCCATACTCGGGATGATCGTGGCGGAGACGTTCCGGAGGAACACGAAGATCACCATGACCACGAGGAAAAGCGTCAACATTAGCGTGAACTTCACATCGGACACCGACTGCTTGATCGACAACGACCGATCGTATAGCGTAAGAACCTCCACGCTCGGCGGAATTTCCGCGCGGAGCGATGCGAGAAGTTCCTTGACGCCGTTGGCGACCGCGACGGTGTTGGTTCCCGGTTGTCGCTGGATTGCGAGCACGACCGATCGGTTGCCGTTATACCAGCTTGCGACCTTGTTGTTTTCCACGTCGTCCAGCACCCGGCCCAGCTCGTCGAGATGCACCGGTGCACCATTCCGGTATGTGACAACGACCTGTCGGAACTGCGCCGCGTTCTGAAGCTGCCCATTCGCGACGATCGTCGACGCCTTGTTCTGGCCCCAAAGGATCCCGGTCGGCATGGTTACGTTCTGCGCTGAGATGGAGCTAGCCACCTCATCGATCCCGATCCCACGATTGGCAAGCGAAGTCGGATCTAGCTGAACGCGGACCGCGTATTTCTGACCGCCGTATACCTGGACCTGTGCGATACCAGGCACCATCGAAATGCGCTGGGCCATGAACGTCTCGCCGTACTCATCGAGCCGCGAGAGCGGCATCGTCTTCGACGTAATGGCAAAATAGAGAATGGGCTGGTCGGCCGGGTTCACTTTCCGGTACGACGGCGGAAGAATCCCGAGCGGAAGGCTCCGAAGCGTCTGGGAGATCGCGGCTTGGACATCCTGCGCCGCTGCGTCGATGCTGCGGTCGAGCGAGAACTGGATCGTGATCGAGGTCGAGCCGAGCTGACTCGACGACGTCATGTTGTCGATGCCCGCTATAGTGGAGAACTGTTTCTCGAGCGGCGTGGCGACGGCAGCAGCCATCGTTTCGGGGCTGGCACCCGGCAGGTTCGCATTGACCTGAATGGTGGGGAAATCCACCGACGGGAGATCGCTTACGGGAAGCCTCGTGTACGCGACGCCGCCGAAGAAGAGAATACCAATCATGACGAGCGCCGTCATGACGGGCCGCCTGATGAAAAGTGCGGTCATTTTCCCACCCTCTTTATTACAACCTTGGATCCTGGGACGAGGCGCGATTGACCGTCCACGACGACGCGCTCGCCATCCTTCAATCCGCTCGCGATGACGGAAACGGAATCGACCGTCCGCGCAACTTGAACCGAACGCTGCTTGGCGGTGTTCGCGGTGTCGATCGTGTAGACATAAGTCCCCTGCTGCCCGGTCATCACCGCTTGAGCCGGCACTGTCAACGCGTTCGGATCAACGAACAGCTGCAGCGAGACGTTCATGTATTGCCCTGGCCAAATCGTCCCGTCGGGGTTCGTGAACCTCGCTTTTAAGAGAACCGTCCCTGTCGTGGAGTCGACGTTGTTGTCCACGAAGGCGAGCCCGCCTTGTACCGGTACCCCGGATCCTTCCGAAGGAGTCGCACGGACCAAGAGTGCATTCCCGCTCCGATAATACCTTTGAATGTCGGGGAATTGGCTCTGTGGAACCGAGAACCTGACCAGGATCGGCTGGATCTGGTTGATCACCACGAGCGGAGGATTGCTATTCGCCTTGACTAGGTTCCCCTGGCGCACCAGCAGGCTTCCGGTCCGACCCGAGATCGGCGCACGGATGGTAGAGTTGGCAACATCAAGCGCCGCCTTCTGAACGTTGGCCCGATCTGCGGCGACGGTCGCGGCCCCGGACGCAGCGGTCGCCTGGGCCTGATCCGCCTGCGAGCTCGTTACGTATCCTTGCTTGACCAGGGCCGCGTACCTGGCAGCTTCACGCGTCGCGCTGACCGCCATCGCCTCATCCCGTGCCAGCTGCGCACGCGCTTGATCGAGAACGGCGGCGTAAGGACGCGAATCAATCTCGAACAGCACCTGGCCGACTTGGACGGGCTGACCTTCGGCGAAGGTAACGCGGTTCAAAATCCCGTTTACCTGAGACTCTACTGCGACCGTCTGCATCGGCTCGGCTACGCCATTGGCGAGAACGACGAAAGGAACCGTGGTCCGCTTGACCGTAGAGACTACGACGGGGACCTTTGGCTGTCGCTGAGGATCTGATTTAGAGCAGGCGGCAATCCCGTAACCGGCGAGAGCGGCGATGCACGCGAGAAGACCGCGCGGCTTCATCAGTTGGCAGCGGTAGGGAGTGAGCGCGACCTCGTTGAATCTGCGGAAAACGCGAATGGTGCATCGCCATGTACGCCGAGCACGCCGGCGTCATGCGCCAGCTGCGCGAGCGAAGAATACCATTGCCAGCGCGATTGCACCTGTTGCGCTCTCGCGTTTGCCAGAGCAGTCTGAGCCGTGAGGAGATCAATGATACTGCCCACGCCTTCGCGATATCGCCCGGCAGCGACTTGAACTGACTGTTGAGCGCTGGTGAGCAGGTCATCCGCGGTGGCGACGCGCTGTTGAGCGGTTTGCAGCGCGTAGTACGAAACGAAGACCTGAGTGATGACCTGTTGCCGGGTCTGGTCGGCGAGCGCGGACGAGGCATCGGCTTGTGCACGGGCAGCCGACACGTCGTATTGGTGAGAGAATCCGTTGAATATCGGAACCGACAGTCCGAGCGATATGGTGTATGATGGTCCCGAAAAGAGGGATGGACTCGAATATGTGCGCGCCGCGTTTCCACCAAGAGCCAGGGATGGAAGCTCGGCCGCTCGGGCGACACGCACCTGCGAAGCGGCCGCCGCAGCCTGAGCGCGAGCAGCGGCCAGGTCCGGCCGATTGCGCAGTGCATCGTTGATCACGCTGTCGACGCTCTGCCCGAGCGCCTTAACCGGGATTACGCCGGGCGCAGGCTCTAGTTCAAAAGGCAGATTAGCCGGTAACCCGAGCGCGGACGCGAGCGAGCCTCTCGCGGCCTGAAGATTCCCCTCCGTCGTCTCGAGATTCAACTGCTCCTGCGAAAGCGCTGTCCGAGCCTGCAGCACGTCCGCGATCGTCGCCAGTCCGACTCTGTTCCGCTGCTCGGCAGCATTGAGATTGGCCTGACCTTCTGCGATTGCCGATCGCTCGGCGGCAACAAGAGCCGACGTAGCCATGTAAGTGAAGTAGGCGACTTCAGCCTGAAGCACGGTGTTCTGTATCGTCGCGTTATGCGAGAGATTGGCGGCGAAGAGATTGTAGCGCGCCCGGTCGATCGAACCGGCGCGGCCGCCAAAGTCGAGGAGCAAATAGTTGAGCGTTACAGACGGGCCGTATTCGGTCCGCAAGCCAGCGGGGCGCGCCAGTGTCGCCGGCGATTTGATGCGCGACACCGTGCCGGCACCATTGATCGTCGGGTAATACTGCCCTCGCGCTGAGCCGAACACGTCGGCGGCAGCGCGCGCCTGCGACCAGGAAGCGCGCGTCGCGGGATTGTTATGCAATGCAAGATCGACCACATCCACGAGCGTGAGCTGTCGTATCCGTTGTTGCAGGTCGGGTGGGACCGCGATGCCGATGACGGGCGTCACCACCGACTCTGGTTGGACGGCGCCCGCGGGCGGCGTCCATGGAACGCTCGGCGAGGGCGACGCACCCGCCACGCCGTTGACTCGAGGCGGACTTCCACATCCGACGGCCACCGACACGAAGACCATAGATGCGGCTTGGAGAAATCTGATTTTATGAGACATTATTCCCAATACGCTGCCGACACTCGTTCTGCTGTCGCGTAGACCAAGGTTTTGTGGGGCGTGCGGTTGCACTACATTTGGCGATCGCATCAAGCTCGGGAGCCAATGACGAAGTATAAGTTCGCAAGAGTTCCAACGCGTGGCGAAATGATCGGCTACAGCAAAGGCGTGCTGAGCGTGCCCGACGCGCCGATCATTCCGTTCGTGGAGGGTGACGGTACCGGGCCTGACATCTGGCGTGCATCCGTGCGCGTGTTCGACGCCGCCGTCGAGCGAGCTTACGACGGCAAGCGAAAGATTGCGTGGATGGAGGTGTTTGCCGGCGAGAAATCCTTTAAGCAGTTCCAGGATTGGCTTCCGCAGGAAACAATTCATGCGATGCAAGAATACAGAGTCTCCATCAAGGGCCCGCTCACGACGCCGGTGGGAGGGGGGATCCGCTCTCTCAACGTGACGCTGCGCCAAGTGCTCGATCTCTACGCCTGCATTCGTCCGGTCCGCTACTTCGAAGGAGTCGGCGCTCCCATGAAGGAGCCCGAGAAAGTAAACGTAGTGATCTTCCGCGAGAATACCGAAGACGTGTACGCGGGGATCGAATGGAAGGCGGGCTCTCCAGAGGCGGAAAAAGTGGCGGCGTTCCTTCGCAAGGAATTCAAGAGCGATATCCGCGAGAAATCCGCGATCGGTATAAAGCCGATGTCGGAGTTCGGTTCGAAGCGTCTCGTGGCAATGGCTATCCAGTATGCGATCGCAAAATGCAGAGAGTCGGTGACGCTCGTGCACAAGGGTAACATTATGAAGTTCACCGAAGGTGCCTTCCGCGACTGGGGATACGAGGTCGCCAGGGAGAAATTTCCGGAGGACACCACGACCGAGGCGGAGCTGGCCAAAGGCGGACCGACGGCGCGCGCGGACGCCGTCGTGATGCGCGACCGGATCGCGGACTCCATGTTCCAGCAACTGCTGCTTCGGCCCTCGGAGTACTCCGTGATCGCAACGCCCAATCTCAATGGCGACTATTTATCCGACGCCGCGGCGGCTCAGGTTGGCGGGCTTGGGATCGCGCCCGGCGGCAACGTTGGCGACGGAGTGGCCGTATTTGAGGCGACCCACGGCACTGCTCCCAAGTATGCGAATCTGGATAAGATCAACCCCGGCAGCGTTATACTCTCTGGCGTGATGATGCTCGAGTACATGGGTTGGAATGAAGCTGCCGACCTGATAATCAGGGGAGTGGAGAACGCCATCAAGTCGAAGCGCGTCACCTACGATCTCGCGCGCCAGATGCCCGGCGCCACCGAAATTTCAACGTCCGCGTTTGGCGATCAGGTGATCGCCGGAATGAAGAGCTGACTCATGCTCGCAGTCAGCGTTAACTCGGCGAATCCGGTAGAAATCGGCACCGCTCTCTTGATCGTAGCGCTCCCCGAAAGCCCAACTATCGCTGGGATCGCCGGGCTCGACGCGGCCACGCAGGGCGCGCTGACGCGCTCGATCGAGATGAAAGATTTCCGCGGGACGCGCGATGAGATGCTTCATCTCACCGGCATGCCCAAGGGTCCGAGACGGCTGCTATTGGTCGGCATGGGCGCCGTGACCGATCGACGCGCAGCCTTGAGACGCGCTGCCACCCTCGCCGCCCGGAACGCTCACCGACTCGGGGTCGGCGAGGCCGTATGGTATTCGGGCCAGATAACACCCGAAGAAATCGAATCGATCACCATCGGCCTCATGGCGGGCGCGTGGGAATACGTCGACCTTAAGTCACCGCTGCCAGAGAGCGAGCGCAAGAAACCGCTCGAGAAGGCAGTGATCCTGACCAGCAACACGGACGACAGCCGCAAAGGACTGGCGAGCGGACAGGCGATCGGTAGCGGACAAAGCTTGGCGCGGCGCCTGGCGATGATGCCCGGAAACCTCTGCACGCCGGAGTATCTGGCCCAGACGGCAGCAGACATCGCGAAGCGTTATGGGATGAGCTTGAGCGTGCTGGGGCGCCGCGAAATGGAAGCGGAGCGGATGGGTTCATTCCTCGCGGTCGCGCAGGGAACTCCGCAAGAGCCGAAACTGATAGTGCTCGAGTACAAAGGTGGCAAGCCGAACGCGAAACCAGTGGTACTGGTTGGAAAGGGGCTCTGTTTCGACAGCGGCGGCATCTCCATCAAGCCGGCGCAGGGGATGGAGTTCATGAAGTTCGACATGTGCGGTGCCGCTGGGGTGCTCGGTGCGTTTGAGGCGTTTGGTCAAATGGAGCCCGCCGTCAACGTTGTTGGCATTGTCGGCGCGACCACTAACATGCCCTCTGGCACCGCCATGAATCCGGGCGACGTAGTGAAGGCACAGAACGGAAAGTCGATCGAGATCATCAACACGGACGCGGAAGGGCGTCTCGTTCTGGCAGACTGCCTTTCCTACGCGAAGCGCTTCGATCCGGACGTGGTGATCGACGCCGCGACGCTCACAGGTGCCTGCGTAATCGCGCTGGGTCATACCGCGAGCGGTGTATTCTCGAGCGACGACGCGCTCATCGCGGAGATCTTGGCGGCAGGGAAGCGCGCTGGCGAGCCGGGTTGGCCGCTCCCGATGTGGGATGAGTACAAAGACCTGATCAAGTCGGACGTCGCAGACGTGAAAAATTCTGGCGGGCGGCCGGCTGGTGCAGTTACGGCGGCGTTGTTTCTCAAGGAATTCGCCGAAGGGTATCCGTGGGCGCATCTCGATATCGCGGGAACTGCTTACTCCGAGACTGACTTGGTTACCCTTCCCAAAGGACCGACCGGAGTTCCAACGGGTACATTCGTGGAGTTCATTCGCGGGAGAGCTCGCTGAAGAGAGCGTCCGAGCGATTATTCATCCCAGCCCGCCTCGGCCTCGTGGCCGGGGCGCTTTTGTACGCGCCCATCTTTCCCGCGGAGGCACAGGTGGTCTCGCCTCCCTCGAGCGCGGTCCCCATCCCGGTCAAGCCGAACCCAGACTCGACTCGCGACACGACCAAGGTCAAGCCGGACTCGATCAAGCCTCCGATTGGCCGCTTTGCCGACCCGGCGCTCTACGAAATAGGTCCGCAGTACGAGTGGAACCGCGCGCAGCTGTTTGCAACAGGCGCTCTTACAGTGATCGATGTCCTGGACAGAATCCCAGGAGTGACAACCTTCCGGTCCGGTTGGCTCGCCACCCCGCAGACGGCGACGTATGACGCTGATTTTCGGCGAGTAAGAGTGTTCTACGACGGGATCGAGATCGACAATCTCGACAGTAGGACGGGAGGCGTCCTCGACCTGTCGACGGTGCAGCTATGGTCGCTCGAGCATTTGAGTATCGAGCGAGGCGCGAGCGAGCTCAGGATCTACATGCGGAGTTGGCGCGTTGACAACACGGACCCCTACACGCGAACCGATGTTGCAACGGGGAACGAGGAAACGAACCTCTACCGCGGTTTTTACGGCAAGCGGTTCGCGAACGGCGGTGTCATGCAGTTCGCCGGTCAGCAATACGGAGTAACGAGCACACGCTTCGCAGGAAGCGGGAGCGCTCTTTCGCTGCTCGGTCGTGTCGGAGTAGCCAAGAAACGCTGGAGCTTGGACGGATTCGTCATTCGCCACCATCCCACGCGTGACATCCAGCGACCCGTCGTCGGTCGTCCGCCCGTCCTCTCGCTCGACGCAACGTACACGGATGCCTACGTCCGAGCGGCTGTGGGAGAAGTGGGGGGTGGGCCGTGGGCTCAGGTCAGTATCGCATCCCTCGCATTCAAGGGGACCACTGGACCCGACAGAAACGTGACGGCCACGGCCTTGTCCGATACGCTGGAGCGAAGAGCCTCCGAAACACAGTACAACCTGAGCGCGGGCTACACGCTCGGCGCGGCGCGCGTCCAAGTCGAAGACCGGGTGCGATCTCTCGCCGGGTCTAAGTACAATGGCGCGAGCGGGCGGCTCGATCTGGCCACGCCGATCGGCGTCCTAACCGGGTTGGTCGAGCGCGACGGATTTAGGGGAACGACGAACTCCGACGCGGGGATTCGTGCCCAGCCGCTCCCCTTTATTGCGCTGGCGGGATCGATTGCCCGTTCGGCTCCAAGGGGCTCAAGCGCATCCACGTCGGCCAACACGACCTCGGCTCGCGGGGAGGTTGGACTGAGGGTGTTCGGGCCATGGGTTTCTGCCGGCTTGATCACGAGCAACAGGACCGCGGGACTGGCACCCCTCGTCTACGACACGCTCGTCCTACCCAGCGAAGCGGGCCGCATTAAGGCACGGATCGCTTCAATTCGGGGTCCGATCCGAGGCGGCTTCGGTATCGATGCCTGGGTTACAAAATGGGACTCGAGCGGACGATACCGACCGCTCTATGAGAGCAGGTCAGAGCTCAACTACTCGAACAACTTCCTTAAGCGTTTCCCACGGGGCGATTTCGAGGTCCGGGCGGCCGGAATCTTCGAATACCGGGGTCGGACGAACTTCCCGCTCCTGGCCGGGGATGTCGGGACCGCTGTCTCCAAGACCCTCACAGGCCTTCTCGAAATCAGGATTCTGCGAGCGGTTTTGAGTTACCAGCAGCGCAATATCCTCGGCTATCCATACGAAGTAGTGCCGGGCTTTGAGATGCCGCGAGTGCTGGCGATCTACGGAGTCAGATGGGATTTTTGGAATTGACAAACCCCTTGTCGCGCCGTAGGATAGCCCACCTCACATGATATCCAGCATGACGGGATTCGGCACCGCGGACGGCGTTATCGGCGACGCACGAGCGAGCGTCGAGATCAGAACCGTCAACCACCGGTTCTTCAGTCCGAACTTGAAGCTTCCCTCTCAATTCGCGCGGTGGGAAGGCGAGATCCGCGAAATTCTCCGGCAAAGGATTGCACGGGGGCATGTGACTCTGACGGCCCGACTTGACGGTTCGACGGGCGCCGCACAAGTCATCGACGAGGCCCTGCTAGCGCACTACGCGACGACCTTGAAAGAGCTACAGAAGAAACACGCCCTTGGCGGCGAAGTGGATCTCGCCACGGTACTTCGGCTGCCCGATGTCGTGGCGTCACCGAGCGAGGAAATGGATTCCGGCGCAGGGGAAGCTCTCGCGGCGATCGTCATCAGGGCTGCCGATAACCTGATCACCATGCGCCGTGCCGAGGGGGCACAGCTTGCGGCTTTCCTCGCGGAGCGCGTCGCGGCAGTGGAGTCGAGACTGGAGAGAATCGAGTTGCGGGCGCCAATTCGCCTTAAGGAGCAGCATGAACGGATAAAGCGCACCGTCGCTGAGCTCATCGGCGCGGCGGGAGCGGATCCGCAGCGGATCGCCCAGGAGATCGCAATACTCGCCGACAAGCTCGATGTCGCTGAGGAGCTCGATCGGTTCCGCTCGCACCTGGCGGCGTTCCGCGAGACCGCCCAATCGAAGACCGCTGATCCGGTGGGAAAGCGACTGGGGTTCATTCTGCAGGAAATGCTGCGCGAGGCGAACACCGTCGGCAGTAAGGCGAATGACGCTCAGATTCAGGAAGACGTCATCGCGACCAAGGAAGAGCTCGAGCGGATTCGCGAGCAAGTAGAGAACCTCGAGTAATGCCTTTCCCGATCATCATGTCCTCGCCCTCTGGTGGCGGGAAAACAACGATCGCTCACAAGCTGCTGGCGACCCGCCCGGACGTCGGCTACTCCGTGTCGGCCACCACGCGGCCTCCGAGGAGCGGCGAAGTCGATGGCAAGGACTACCATTTCCTGTCGCTTGAGCTTTTCAAGGGTGGTCAAAAGCAGGGAGAGTTTGCGGAGTCGGCTGAGGTCCACGGCCATTTGTATGGGACATTGCGTTCGGAGGTCGAGCGCGTGCTGTCATCGGGCAAGCACGTCATAATGGACATCGATGTCCAGGGGACAAAACAGTTCGTGCGCGCGTTCCCCGAGTCGGTCCTCATATTCATCCTTCCGCCATCGGCCGAGGTGCTGGTGGAGCGCCTCAAGGCGCGGGGAACGGAGGACCCCAAATCGCTGATTCGTCGATTCAAGAGTGCCAAAGACGAGCTCAAAGCGATAGATTTGTACCAGTACGTAATCGTCAACGATGATATCGACGCCGCAGTGTCCGCGGCGTCGAGTATAATCGATGCAGAAAGATCGAAGCGCTCCCGCAATGTGGCACTCGATGGGCGAGTCAAAGAGCTGAAGAACGGGATTCAGCGCGCCATCGATCAATATTCAGCGAGGAAGTAATGCAGGTATTCATTCCGAACGAAGTCGCAAAACACGCTACCAACAAGTATCTGGGAGTTCTGGTCGCCGCCAAGTACGCGCGCGTGCTCAACGAATTCCCGCGCGATCGCTCGGCGCCCGGCGAGAAAAAGTTGACGACGCGGGCACTCGAGGAGCTGACGGACGGCGAAGTTGAGTATCGCGTCGTTCCGCGCCGCCGCACGGAGTAGTTACCGCGCGTCCTTTTGCAGGCAGCCGCATACTCCTCGGTGTCACCGGGGGTATCGCCAGCTACAAGTCAGTGTGGCTGGCGCGTTTGCTTACGCAAGTGGGGGCGGAGGTCGACGTCGTGATGACGCGTGGCGCGCGCGAGTTCGTCGGCCCCATCACGTTCGAAGCCGTCACCGGCCGGCCCGTCCACACTGAAATCTTCGGACCCGGGCACGCTCTCGATCACATCCGTCTCGCGCGTGAGGCGAACATAATCGTCGTCGCGCCGGCGACAGCCGACTTCGTCGGCCGTGCGGCACACGGCTTGGCCGACGATCTGCTCACCGCCTGCCTGCTCGCGGCTCAGTCAAAAGTCTTGCTCGTGCCGGCGATGAACGACAGGATGTGGTCCCACGCGCAGACGATGCGGAATGTGGCGCACGCCCGATCACTGGGTTACGAGGTACTTGAGCCGGCGGAAGGCCCCTTGGCCGTGGGCGAGGGAAGCGGACCGGGAAGAATGCCCGAGCCCGACGAAATCATGAGTCACGTCGGACGCCTGTTGGAAGGAGAGTCATCGCTCAAGGATAAGAAGGTCATAGTAACAGCCGGGGCGACTCGGGAGCCGATTGACCCCGTGAGATTCATCTCCAATCACAGCAGCGGCAAAATGGGTGTAGCGCTCGCGCGAGCGGCGTGGAGACGGGGCGCGGACGTGACATTGATTGCCGGGCACGCCGAAATTCCGCTCCCGATCGAGATACGTACTCTCAGGGCAGATACTGTGCAGGAGATGTCGCGCCTGATCGCTCAAAACCTTCCGGCTACCGATGTGTTGATAATGGCGGCCGCTCCGGCCGATTTCCGCCCCGAATCCAAAGCCCCCGACAAAATCAAAAAGGGACGGGGCGCCCCGAAGGTCACTCTCGAGCCAACCGAAGACATCCTCAAATCGACCATACCCAGGCGAAAAAAGAGGAGTGTGATCGTTGGATTCGCGCTTGAGACGACCGACGGAGTCAGGAACGCGAAAGACAAGCTCAAGTCGAAGCAGCTTGACCTCGTCGTCTTGAACGACGCGACGGAGCAGGGCGCGGGTTTTGGTGTGGACACCAACCGCGTTACGCTGATAACGCGCGACGGAAAAGAGGAAGCTCTGGACCTGATGTCGAAGACGGATATCGCCGAGATCCTTCTCGATCGCGTCGAGAGGGAGATCAATGGACGCTAGAGGGTTGCTGCGCCGCTACATCGAGCAGCGGCGCGAGCTCGGAGAAACCGAGTTGGTGCTCGACACACTGAAGGTCGAGGAAGTAATGCGCCTGTTGGGCGCTGCCGGTCGACGGGCAGCCGCGGTCGAGCCGCGCCGGAGCGTCCGCGAGCTGGTGGGGGAGCCATCCGAGGACTGGCGAGCGTCGCTACGCGATGCTGGCGTGAATGTTGACGCGCCCATACCGGAGCCGAACTCAGACCTAGCAGCAACCCACGCGGAAAGGACCGACGAAATGGCGTTCAAACAAGGAATCGTCGTTGCTCCGGCCGAGGCGGAACTCCTCCCCAGCGCGATCGAAAAGCTCGATTCCGTGGAGGCGATTGCGAAGGCTGTGAAACGGTGTACGCGCTGCTCGCTGTATGAGACGGCGACCAACCCGGTTCCTGGGGAGGGCAGCACGAAATCCGGCCTGGTCTGCGTCGGCGAGGCGCCGGGCGCGAAAGAAGACGAGACTGGCCGGCCCTTCGTCGGGCAAGCGGGTCAACTTCTGACTAAGATCCTCGCGGCGATCGACCTCACGCGGGAACAGGTTTTCATCTGCAACGTGCTCAAACATCGACCGCCCGGCAATCGGAATCCACGCCCCGAGGAAGTTGAGGCTTGCAGTCCATACCTGATCAGGCAGCTTGAGCTGATCAAGCCAAAAGTCATTGTTGCTTTTGGAACCTTCGCTGCCCAAACTCTCCTAAACACAAAAGCTCCGATCGGTCAGCTCCGTGGGCTCGTCCACCAGTACCACGGCATACCGCTCGTCGTCACCTATCACCCGGCCGCGCTACTACGCAATCCGGCCTGGAAACGACCGACTTGGGAAGATGTCAAGCTCGCCCGTAGAATACTCGATAGCAGCCCCCGTTCGTGACCCATACAAGGATCGTCGACCGCCCTACTCCGAAGACGCGGAGCAGGCGGTTCTGTCGGCTATGCTCATGGATCCGGACGCCATCCTGCGCGCGACGGAATTCCTGGATGACACGATGTTCTACCGCGAGGGCCACCGCCGGATTTTCCGCGCGATGCTCGCCCTCTCGGAGCGGGGCGATGTAGTAGATCCGCTCACGCTCTCCGAGGAGCTGGCGAGATCGGGCTCTCTCGAGTCGAGTGGTGGCAAGGATTACATCGGGTTTCTGGTTGACGCGGTTCCGACCGCGGCCAACGTCGAGTATCACGCCAAGATCGTCCGCGAGAAGGCGCTCCGGCGCCGGCTGATCGAAGTTTCGACCGCCATCGTCGCCGAGGCCTTTGAGTCCGGCTCGCCCGCCACCGAGCTGCTCGACGAAGCCGAGCACAAGATCTTCGAAGTGAACCAGAGCCGCGGCTCCGAAGGCTTCATGCGCATTAAGGAGCTCCTGTGGCCGACGATGGAGCGGATCGAGGAGATCCAGCGTGGCGGCGGATCGATTACGGGAGTAGCCAGCGGATTCAAGGATCTGGACGAGCTGACGGCGGGTTTCCAACCCTCCGACCTGGTTATCGTTGCGGCCCGGCCATCGATGGGGAAAACAGCTTTTGTGCTGAACATCGCCCAGAATGCTGCGCTCGACAACAACGTGCCGGTAGCGTTCTTCTCCCTGGAAATGAGCAAGGAGCAGCTGGTGCAGCGGCTTCTTACTTCAGAGGGTCGGGTAGATGCCCAGCGGCTGCGCAAGGGAAAGCTGCATGACGAGGAATTCGTCCGTCTTGGGCGTGCCGCCGGAATTCTGAGCCATGCGCCGATCTGGATCGACGACACGCCCGCGATGACGCTGCTCGAGATGCGCTCCAAGGCCCGGCGTCTCAAAATGGAGAACAATATCGGTATGGTGGTGGTCGACTACCTGCAGCTGATGCAGGGTCCCACCAACACCGAGAGCCGTCAGCAGGAGATCAGCTACATCTCGCGCTCGCTAAAGGCCCTCGCTCGCGAGCTCAGAATTCCCGTCGTCGCGCTCTCGCAGCTATCGCGCGCGCCCGAGCAGCGGACCGCTGAGAACAAGCGGCCGCAGTTGTCCGACCTTCGCGAGTCGGGGGCGATCGAGCAGGATGCCGATTTGGTCATGTTCATCTTTCGCCAGGAGATGTACGATGGCCCAACTGACAAAGACGGCAATTCGCTCGAAGGACGCGCGGAGATAATCGTCGGCAAGCAGCGAAACGGCCCCACGGGATTCGTGAATCTCTATTTCAACAAGACCTACACCCGTTTCGAGAATCTGTCGCCCCGCCTGACGCCGCAGTGAGTCCGAAATCGAAAACGGTCTACCGCTGCACGAATTGCGGCGCCGACCATCCTAAGTGGGCCGGGCGCTGCGACGCGTGCGGTGAGTGGAATTCGCTGGTGGAGGAGATGGCAACGCGGGCTTCCGCCACAACGGCGTCGAGTCGGCGCGTCCGCGGCCAGCAGTCCATGTCGGAAGGCGGAAGCGTAGCACCGACTCCCCGACTTCGCGATATAAAGAGTTCGGCAGGACGCCGTCTCAAGACGGGAATCAAGGAGTTCGATTTCGTCTTGGGAGGTGGCATCGTGCCGGGGTCGATGGTGCTTGTGGGCGGCGAGCCCGGCATCGGTAAGTCGACTCTCTTGCTCCAAGTCGCCGGTCGGCTCCAAGAACTTGGCCACTCGACGCTCTACGTTTCCGGAGAAGAGTCCGCGCTTCAGGTGAAGCTCCGCGCCGAGCGACTGCACGGATCGGCGGAAGACGTCTCGTTGCTTAACGAGACGCTACTCGAGACGATTCTTGCGACCGCCGGCTCGCAGCGATTGGATGCGATCGTGGTCGATTCGATCCAGACCGTGTTCACGAGCGACCTCGAAGGCGCGCCCGGCAATGTCGGTCAGGTGAGGGAATGCGCCGCGCGCCTGATGCGATTCGCCAAGGAGACGGAGACCACGGTATTTGCGGTGGGACACGTGACCAAGGGTGGAGGGATCGCCGGCCCGAAGACGCTCGAACACATCGTAGATACCGTGCTTTATTTCGAGGGCGAGGGAATGCTGGAGCACCGTGTCCTTCGCGCCACCAAGAACCGGTTCGGCAGCGTTGATGAGATCGGCGTGTTCAGGATGACTGAGGAAGGGCTCATCGCCGTCGAGAACCCGTCGGAGCTCTTCCTCGGCGACCGTCTCAACAATTCGTCCGGCAGCGCCGTCACTGCGCTCCTGGAGGGCTCTCGCCCCGTGCTGATCGAGATCCAGGGGCTCGCGGCCAAAGCGGGTTACGGAACTCCGCAACGCGTCAGTACCGGCTTCGACGCGCGTCGATTGGCGCTCTTGCTGGCAGTGCTCGACAAGCGGGCCGGCCTATCGTTTTCGCAGTTGGATGTGTTCCTCAATGTCGTGGGTGGAGTGCGGATGCAGGAGCCCGCAGGCGATCTCGCCGTGGCGAGCGCGCTCGCGTCCAGTGTCTACGACCGGCCGGTCGCAAACTCCGCGATCTTTCTGGGAGAGGTGGGACTCGGCGGCGAGATCAGACCGGTCTCCCAAGCCGACCGGCGCCTAGGCGAGGCCGCGAAGATGGGAATGACGACTGCATACATGGCCGAGCGCGGGATTCCAAAGCGTGGACCGCGCGGCCTCGAGGTTATCGGCGTCCGAACGGTAAACGATCTCTTTCGGCAGCTCTTCAGCGCCTAGATGAAACGCGACGTCGGTGTGATAATCGTCGCCGCCGGCAGCGGGTCGCGAACTGGCTCGAAGGAGTTGAAACAGTTTCGGTGGGTCGCGGGCAAGCCCATGCTGCTGCATAGCATCCAGACGTTTCAGGCGCGTCCCGATGTCGCAATGGTTGTCTGCGTCCTGCCGCGGGAACACGTCGGGGACCCCCCACCTTGGATATTCCAGAGCGACTCCGACCGGCTTCTCATCTCGGTTGGAGGCCGCCATCGGAGCGAGTCGGTCGCCAATGGCCTCGAGGATCTCCCGGTCGAGTGCGAAATCGTCGTGATCCACGATGCCGCGCGCCCACTGGTGTCGAGCGAGACGATTGCGCGCGTGATCGATGAGGCACGAAAGGGAAACGGAGCCGTGGCCGCGCTGCCCGTCGCCGACACGCTGAAGCGCGTCGATTCGACAGGCAAGGTCGTGGTAACGGTCGACCGGTTCGAGCTCTGGAGGGCTCAGACTCCGCAGGCCTTTCCGCGTAAGGTCATCGAGCGCGCTCATAGAGAGGCGCGCGAGGCTGATCGCGTGGCGACCGACGACTCCGCACTGTGCGAGCAGATCGGCCTACCGGTCGTGGTTGTGCGCGGCAGCGAGCGCGCGGTCAAAATCACTGAAGAGAATGATTTCGCGCTGGCGGAGGCGCTAAGTATCTTCCGCGAATGAAGCCGCAGCCAATGGTGGTGCCGTTCTGGTCGCCGGAGGAGGTCGAGGCAGCGATCAATGGAACGCTCGCCCATCTTGCCGCCGGAAAGGTGCTCGCTTACCCGACGGAAACTGTTTACGGATTTGGCGGAGCCCTCGATGAGCGCTCGGTACAAGAGCTCGTGGGCCTCAAAGGGCGTCCACCCGGCAAGCCCTTTCTTCTCCTCGTCGCGGCGAGCGAGATGATTACGCGGCTCGGGCTTCACCTCACCGGGTATGCATCGATGTTCGCAGCGCGTTTCTGGCCGGGGCCGCTCACGCTCGTTCTTCCCGGCGGCGAAAAGAGAGTGCCGGATGGAGTACGTGGACCCGAAGGAGGCGTTGCCGTGAGGTGGACGCCGCACCGCTCACTCAGCCGTCTCATTCTGGCGCACGGTCAGCCGATCACATCCACCAGTGCGAACCGGCCCGGAATTCCGCCGGCGACTGCGGCAGATCAGATCGTCGCACAGTGGCGCGACGTGATCGCGCGGGGGACTCTGCGCGTGTTGGACGGCGGTCGGCTTCGGGATTCACAGCCGTCAACCGTCGTCGATTGCACCGGCAGGCTGCCCCGAGTCATCCGGCCGGGAGCCATTCCTGCCGCCACGTTGAGAGAGAGCGTTCCCGACCTCGTTGGCGACGCGTAGAACATGAATATCCTCTTCGTCTGCAGCGGCAACACTTGCCGAAGCCCGATGGCCGAAGCGTTGGCGCGCAAGATCGCGGCGCGTCGCGGCATCGAGGACATGAACGTCTCGAGTGCCGGGACCAATGCCTGGGACAACGTTCCCGCGACCGACGAGGCTCTTCTTGTCGGTATGGAGCGCGACATCGATTTGACGCCACATCGTGCGCGAAAGCTCACCTCTGCGATCGTCTCGGAAGCGGATTTGATTTTCGTCATGACGCCGGGTCACTTGGAGCAGGTGAAGCAGCTCGGAGGGCGGGGCAAAGTTCACGTCATCGATGAATACTCGTCCGGCACCGCGAATCAGGGAATCGCGGATCCCTACGGCGGTGATCTGGAAGCATACCGGCACACCGCCGATGTGCTCGAGCGGGAGTTGGAAAGGCTATTCGACCGTCTGGCCAGCTGAGGGCCTTCCTACCATGACCGGAATTCCGGGCCGCCTCGTGCTGGTCGGTCATCCCGTAAGCCACTCGCTCTCGCCTACGTTTCAGAACGCTGCTCTACGCGCCGCCGGGATTCCGCTCGAGTACCAGTCGGTCGATGTGCCGCCGCGCGAGCTGCGCGCCCTGCTCCGAGAGCTGAAGAAATCCAGTGCGGCGGGCAACGTCACCATCCCGCACAAGGTCGCCGTTCACGCCAGCTGCGACGAGCTCACCGATATCGCGGAGCGAGTAGGAGCGGTGAATACGTTCTGGTTCGAGGCGGGACGCCTCTTCGGGGACAATACCGACGTCGGTGGTTTCGACGCGGCCGCGCGTGCCCTGCTCGGGGGCGATACCGGGGAAGCACGTGTCGTAGTGTTTGGGAGCGGCGGGGCTGCCGCTGCCGTTCTTGCCGCAGCAGAACAGTGGGGTGGTGCCCAGGTCGCGATCGTCGCACGCACGCCAGAGCGTGCGACAAAGCTGGCGCGCCGTTTTCGGGATGTCGCGCGGGTCGAAACAAGTGCCGAGCGCGCGGCCGCGAACGCTACCTTGATCGTGAATGCCACGCCGATCGGATTGGCGAACGAGGAGCAACCACTGGACATTGCGCTTATTCCAAAGACCGCTGCGGTGATGGACTTGGTTTACCGGCGCGGCGGTACGCCGTGGGCGAAGGCGGCACGCGAGCGAGGCATTCGCGCTGCCGACGGCCTGCCGATGCTGCTCGAACAGGGTGCCCTCTCGTTCCATCGCTGGTTTGGCGTTGAACCGGACCGGGAGGCGATGCGCCAGTCGCTGCTCTAGCGTGTCGCAGCCCGACGGTTTTGGTCGAGCCCGCTTCGAGCATCACCGTTCCTGAGCGAGAAAACGCCAGGCTCGCTATAATCAGAGTGCGCTAATCGCTCGCGAGCTCGGCAGGCGGTGGCGCATTCCTGTATGGGACAACGTTGCACCCTAATTTCGTTTCGCCGCTCAAGAGTGCGGCAAATTCCGAATGAATCGGGTGCAGGGTAATGAGGTACGTAACTTTCGGCCGGGCTCACGCCAGACGGCTGACCGGCTTTAACCAAATGGGGTTTACGGAATGGCTACAAGGATAGGCATCAACGGGTTTGGACGCATTGGCCGCCAGGTTGTGCGCGCGGCAAAAAACGGCGGTGTCGCAGACCTCGAGTTCGTCGCGGTGAACGATCTCACCGATACCAAAACCCTGGCGCATCTCTTCAAGTACGATTCGGTGCACGGAACCTATTCGGGCGATGTGGAGGCTGGGAAAGATTCGATCATTGTCGATGGCGACGAGATCAAGGTCCTTTCCCAGAAAGATCCCGCGCTTCTTCCATGGAAGGAGCTCGGTGTAGACATCGTCCTGGAATCGACGGGTCGCTTTACCGATGCCGCTGCGGCCAGAAAGCACGTCGAAGTGGGTGCCAAGAAAGTGCTAATCTCGGCACCGGCCAAGGGCGAAGACATCACCATCGTTATGGGTGTGAACAGCGAGAAGTACGATTCGGCCAAGCACGTGATCGTCTCCAACGCCTCATGCACGACCAATTGCGTCGTGCCCATGGTCAAGGTCGTTCGTGATAACTTTGGCTTTCGTCACGCTTCGATGGTGACAATCCATAGCTACACCAACGACCAGCAAATCCTCGATCTCCCACACAAGGATTTGAGACGTGCGAGAGCAGCCGCCCTGTCAATCATCCCGACGACTACGGGAGCGGCGAAGGCAACTTCGCTGGTCATTCCCGAGGTGAAGGGCAAAATCGACGGTAGTTCCATTCGCGTTCCGACCCCCGATGTATCGTACACCATTCTGACCGTCGAAGTAGAGAAATCGGGCGTGACCAGGGAGGCGGTGAACGCCGCGTTCAAGAATGCGGCGGCCGAAGGCCCCCTTCACGGGATCCTTCGCTATACCGAAGAGGAACTCGTGTCGAGCGATTTCATAGGGGATCCGGCGTCGTGCATTCTCGACGCCAAGACCACCAATGTCATTGACGGCACGCTCGTGACCGTGCAGGGCTGGTACGACAACGAGTGGGGCTACGCTTCGCGGTGCGTCGACCTCCTCCGCTTCATGGGGTCGCGACTCTAGACGAGCCCGGATCATGAGAAAGAAGAACGTCCGCGATCTTAATGACGCCCAGGTCCGGGGCAAGCGAGCTCTCGTTCGCGTCGACTTCAACGTGCCGCTCGACGACCAAGGCAACATCACGGATGACACACGCATTCGCGCCTCTGTTCCGACGATCGCGCTGCTCTTGGAGCGCGGCGCCTTGCCCGTCATTCTCTCGCACCTTGGTCGGCCGAAGGGGAAGCCGGATCCCAAGTACTCTCTGCAACCAGTGTCGACGCGTCTCGCGGAGCTCATTGGAGGCAGAGTGATCTTCGTAGAGTCGACCGATTCGGATGAAGCACTCCAGGCTTGCCGGCAACTCAAGGCTGGAGAGATCCTTCTCCTCGAGAACACGCGCTTCCTGGGTGGAGAGGAAAAGAACGATCAGCGCTTGGCGAGGTCGCTTGCCGAGCTCGGTGACTTCTTCGTCAACGATGCATTCGGCGCTGCGCACAGGGCGCACGCTTCCACCGTGGGGATCGCCGAGCACCTGCGGCCAGCCGTTGCCGGCCTGTTGATGCAAACCGAGCTCGATTATCTGGGTGGGGCGCTCGCGAATCCAAAGCGGCCGTTTGTAGCGATTCTCGGTGGCGCGAAGATCTCGGGAAAGATCGACGTGATCGAGCAGCTCCTTCCGAAAGTCGATGGGTTGCTCATCGGTGGCGCGATGGCCTGTACTTTCTACCGGGCGATGGGTCTCGAAACGGGCAAGTCGCTCGTGGAGGAGGATCGCGTTCCGATGGCGAAGGATCTCCTCGCGCGGGGCGGCATGCGACTCACACTCCCGCACGACGCGCTCGTTGCGCCCTCACTCGAGCGCGGCAACGAAGCAAAAGCTGTCCCCCGGAACGCCATCCCGAAAGACCAGGCCATGTTCGACATCGGCCCGCAATCGGCTGAGTCGTACTCGCGAGCCATTGCCTCGGCCAATACCATAATCTGGAACGGTCCGATGGGTGTGTTCGAGACGCCGCCGTTCGACGCCGGCACCCGCGCGATCGCCGAAGCCATGGCGAAGGCTACATCCAAGGGTGCGGTCACGATCGTTGGTGGCGGCGACTCAGCGGCCGCAGTTGCCGAAGCGGGACTCACAGCGAAGATGAGTCACGTCTCCACCGGCGGGGGCGCGTCGCTCGAATTCCTCGAAGGCAAGAAACTTCCCGGAGTGGAAATCCTCGACGAGGCTGACTAGTGAAGCGCCCAGTTCTCGCCGCCAACTGGAAGATGAACAACGGTCCGACGGCGGCGAAGAGTTTCGTGGACTCGTTTCTCGCGAGCTACCCGCCGCGAAACGACCGAACCATCATCATCTTTCCTCCGGCAGTCTCGCTCACCGTAGTCGGAGCAGCCTTGTCAGGCCGGAGTGATGTTCTCGCCGGGATCCAGAACATTCACTGGGCGGAGAAGGGTGCCTTCACCGGCGAGATCTCGGCACCGATGGCAAAGGACGCTGGCGCGAGAGTAGTACTCGTGGGACACTCAGAGCGCCGCCACGTATTTGGCGAGACGGACGAGCAGTGCGCGAAGAAATGTCTCGCCGCCTCACGCGCCCAGCTCGCGTTCATGCTTTGCGTCGGTGAGACGATCGAGCAGCGAGAGGCAGGAGACACCGAGAGCCTCGTGGCGCGGCAGCTGCGCCAGGGACTGTCGCAGACGCCGAATCTTATCTCGGCGGATTTCATGCTCGCCTACGAGCCGGTCTGGGCGATCGGCACCGGTCTGACCGCGTCCGCAGGTGATGCGTCGGCCATTCATACCGTTCTGAGATCGGAGCTTAGGCAGATGATCGGGACCCGCGGCGACGAGATTCCAATACTATACGGGGGGAGCGCCAACTCGACCAACGCGCGCAGCCTACTCTCCGCGCCGGAAGTCGACGGGCTCCTTGTTGGAGGCGCCAGTGTCGAAGCGTCCTCGTGGCTCTCGATCGCCCAGACTTGACTGAGTTACCGCGTCCGCTGATATTGAACGGCGCGACTGAACTTTAATTCTATCAATGCTTTACACGTTTCTTCTCACTCTGCTGGTCCTGGACTGTGTCGTCCTGATGCTGGCCGTTTTGCTACAGAGCGGCAAGGGCAGCGGGCTAGCCGCCAGCTTTGGCGGGGCCAGCTCTTCTCCGGACGCTCTCATCGGAATTCGTCAGGCCGGAAACCTGCTCACCAAGGTGAGTTGGTGGGGCGGCGGAATTTTTCTCGGTCTCTCATTCATTCTGCAGATTATGTCCACCCACACTTCGGCCCCTCGCTCAGTCCTTGAGAAGGGTCTGGGCGCTCAACCCCAGAACGTAGCGCCTGCGCCGACGTCAGCCCCGGCAGTACCGCTCGAGCCGGCACCGACGACGGCGGCTCCGGCGGGAGCGAAGACCACGAAACCTCCAGCTACAACTCCGAAGCGCTAAGTTGCTAGCCGAGACTCGAATCACTGAGCCAGGGTTCCTCCTCCTTGAGGACGGAACCCTTTTTCGTGGCCGGATTGCTGAGTCGAATGCCGCAATGTTGCCGGCCGTTGCCGAGGTCGTTTTCACGACCAACATGACCGGTTATCAGGAAGTCTTCACCGATCCGTCCTATCGGGGCCAAATCGTCGTCATGACCGCGCCCCAAATTGGAAACTACGGGATCAACGCCGAGGATCCCGAATCCAGTGCGCCGCAGATCGCCGGGGTGGTCGTGCGCGAGCTGTCGCGGACATACTCGAGCTGGCGCGCGACGGGCGGATTGGGAGCTTGGCTTGCCGCGTCCCAAGTGCCGATACTTCAAGATGTTGACACTCGCCGCCTCACGCGGCATCTGAGATCCATTGGCGTGATGCGTGGAGTGATCGGCGCCGGTGAGGAACCGGACGAAGCCAGTAAGTCGGCGCTCGACGCATGTCCCTCCATGGAGGGACTGGATCTCGCGTCTCGGGTATCGACCAAGGAGCGCTACACCTGGGGAGATCCGCGCGCGCGTCACCACATCGTGGCCTACGACTACGGGATCAAGCGCAACATCCTCCGCCTCTTCGACGAGAATGATTGTCGGGTCACTGTGGTTCCGGCGGCCACGTCGGCCGAAGCCACGCTATCGGAGGACCCGGACGGGATTTTTCTCTCGAATGGGCCGGGGGACCCGGACGCCGTCACCTACGCTCCCGAGATCATCCGGCAGCTCACGTCCGAGGGAATGCCGGTATTCGGCATCTGCTTGGGGCACCAGCTCTTAGGCCTTACGTTCGGCGGCTCCACGGCGAAGATGCCTTACGGACATAGAGGCGGAAATCACCCGGTGAAAGACGTCGAGACGGGCCGAGTCCTGATCACCTCCCAAAACCATGGGTTCGCGGTCGAGGGAGATGAGGGGTCGGTCACGGGGTCTCGCGACCTTGAGGTCACCCACGTCAACCTGAACGACGGGACCATTGAGGGACTTCGCCACCGGACCCTCCCAGTGTTCGGGGTCCAATATCACCCGGAGGCCGCGCCGGGACCGCATGACGCGAGGCCCCTCTTCCAGGAGTTCCTGAGTGCCTTAAAGGGGGCGGTCAGGTAGCGACAACCTCGCCTTGACACCATATTAGTAAAGCCATAGTTTCAAAGCACTTACGCGCTCTGGCGCGCGTCCACACCGGAGTTTTTCAATGACTAAAGCCGACCTCGTCGAGCGTGTCACGGCCCAGATTTCGCGCACCGCCGGGCCGATGATCTCAAAGAAAGATTGCGCTCGCGTCGTGGACGCCTTCCTCGAGGCGATCAAGGAATCACTCCAGACCCAGGAGAATATCGAGGTCAGAGGATTCGGCACCTTTAAGATTCGCAATCGCAAAACCCGGATGGCGCGCAACCCACGCACCGGTTCCCCTGTTGAGGTTTCCGCCCGACCCGTCCCCGTCTTCAAGCCGTCAAAGGAACTTAGAGCGCTCGTCGCCGGTGTGGACATGTCGCAGATGTCGGAAGCATAAGGACTTAGCTTCACCGCGAGCGAGGGAGCGCGCACATGTCCAAAGTGACGGTGCAGCTGTTCGCATCATACGCCGAGAGCTTCGGCGGACCGACTCTCGAAATCCCAATCGATGTGGGCAGCACCGTCGGAGATCTCGTTCATAGCATGAGGTCTTTTCCGGGCGGACGCATCCTTCCAGACCGTCCGCGTGTAGCGGTCAACAGAAAGTTTGCCTCGCTCGACCAGGTGGTCGGCGCACGAGACGAGATAGCGCTGCTTCCGCCCATGGCGGGCGGATGAGACGCGCCACCATCGTTTCCGGAGAGATAGCCCCGGCCAGGCTTCTGGCGGATATCCAATCCAAGGAATTCGGCGCCGTCTCGATGTTCGTCGGCACCGTGCGCGACGAGAGTCAAGGCCGGAGCGTCACCGCAATCGATTACTCTGCGTACACGGCGATGGCTGAGTCCGAGCTCGAGGGGATTCTCGCTGAGGCGCAAGCTCTATTCGGAGTCACCGCCATCGAGGTCCAACATCGCGTCGGCGCGCTCGCACTTGGAGACGTGAGCGTGGCGATCGTAGCGGCACATGCTCATCGTGCTCCCGCGCTCGATTGCACGCGCTTCGTGATAGAGGAGATCAAGAAGCGCGTTCCGATCTGGAAGCTGGAGCATTACGCCGATGGTGAGCATGAGTGGGTGGATCCCACACGAGCGAGCGGAGTCGCGACCAGGTGAGCGTCACGCTCCGCGACAGCTTCGGCCGGAAGATCGAGTATCTACGGATCTCCGTCACCGACCGCTGCAATTTCCGATGCCTGTACTGCATGCCGGCCGCCGGGCTCGAGTGGCTGCCCAAGTCTGATATCCTCTCGTACGAAGAGATTACGCAGGTGGTGCGAGAGCTGGCCCCGCTTGGATTGCGACGCCTACGCATCACTGGTGGCGAGCCAACGCTCCGCCCACAGCTCGAGCTCTTGCTCGCGATGCTGCGCTCGATTCCGGAGATCGAAGACATCTCGCTTTCGACCAATGGCGTGCGATTGCCGGAGCTCGCGCGATCGCTCCAGCAGGCCGGCCTCGATCGGGTCAACATGAGCGCCGATTCGCTCCGATCCGAGCGGATCAGGTCGATCTCCCGACGCAACACGGACTTTGACCCGATCAACGCGGCAAGAGCAGCAGAGCGTGCGGGGCTCTCACCCATAAAGATCAATGTCGTCGTGATGCGGGGCATCAACGACGATGAGCTTTGCGACTTTGCGCGGCTCACGATGGAGCACGAATGGCACGTGCGGTTCATCGAGCTCATGCCGGTGGGAGACATGCGGCAGCTGACGTGGGATCACGTCGTTCCGAGCGCCGAAGTGTTGCAACGCTTGAATGAGATCGGCACACTGGATCCGGTGTCGGGCCCGGTCAAAGGAAACGGGCCAGCACGGTATTTTCGCTTTGCCGGCGGGCGAGGCAGTGTTGGTGTCATCACACCGATGTCGCACACCTACTGCGGCAATTGCAACCGGGTGAGGCTTACCGCGGACGGACGACTCCGCACCTGTCTGTTCGGGGATGACGAAATCGATCTTCGGACTCCGTTACGAGACGGAATTCCCCTGGAGCCATTTTTTCGCAGCGCCCTCTCGTCCAAGCCGAAGGAGCATCATCTGCTGCAGATGCAGATCGGCGGCCTCAGCGCACTTTCGCAAGTTGGGGGCTGAAGGACCAGCGCAGTAGAAGATCCAGTCGTGAGCGCCTCAGCTTCGCGATTAGGCGCACTGCGAAGTCCTGCTCCGATTGCTCGGAGCGCGCTGCCCGGATAGCTTTCGCGCACGACATCCCACATTTAGAACGAGATAATGGTCAACAAGATTACGGTGGTCGGCGCAGGCAACGTTGGTGCGACCACCGCGCAGCGCATAGCCGAAAAAGAGCTCGCCCGGATCGTCGTGATGGTCGACGTTATGGAAGGAATCCCACAGGGCAAGGCGCTCGATCAATGGCAGTCTGCTCCGATTGAAGGCTTCGACTCCCGCATCATAGGCACCAACGGCTACGATGAAACGCGCGACTCCGACATCATCGTCATAACTGCCGGCATCGCCCGGAAGCCGGGGATGTCTCGCGACGATCTACTCAACACCAATGCCGGCATCGTCAAGCAGGTCTCGGAGCAAATCAGGGCGACCTCTCCGCGCGCGATCCTGATCGTCGTCTCCAATCCGCTCGATGTGATGTCGTACGTTGCGATGAAGGTGACCGGATTCCCCCGCGAACGTGTGCTCGGCATGGCGGGCGTGCTCGACACTGCGCGGTATCGTGCCTTTATCGCCGAGGAGCTCGACGTCTCGGTGCGCGACATCCAGGCGATGGTGCTCGGCGGACACGGAGACACAATGGTGCCACTCATCTCCTATACGTCGGTGAGCGGAATTCCGATCGCGCAACTCATTCCGCAAGCGAAGCTCAATGCGATTGTAGAGCGTACGCGAACGGGCGGGGCGGAGATCGTGAAGCATCTAAAGACCGGCTCCGCCTACTACGCTCCTTCGGCGGCGGCAGTGCAAATGTGCGAGTCGATCGTTCTCGATCAGAAGCGAATTCTCCCCTGCGCCGCGTGGCTCGAAGGTGAGTACGGAATGTCGGGTCTTTTCCTCGGTGTTCCCTGCAAGCTCGGCCGCGGTGGGCTGGAGAAGATCATCGAAGTAGACCTCACCAGAGAGGAGCGCGACGCCCTGGCGAAGAGCGCGGACGCCGTCCGCGAGCCAATGGGCGCGGTAAAGCTGTAGCACGCTGATGGGCAGGCTTCGCGGGTTCTACGCCTCCATGGTGGGCAAGAAGGTTGTCATGGGAGTGACCGGGCTCATCGGCGTCGGGTTCGTCGTTCTCCATTCGCTGGGAAACCTGCTGGTTTTCCGTGGACCGGGCGCCATCAACTCGTATTCGCATTTTCTAAAGAGCACCGGCGAGCTGCTCTGGACTCTCAGAATCGTTCTTGTCCTCGCCGTAACCCTACACGTCATCGCTGCTATTCAACTGGCGCGGCAAAGCCGGGCAGCGCGGCCGATTGGCTATACAAAATACGAGACGCAGGTCGCGACGATCGCTTCTCGCACCATGCGATGGGGCGGAGCACTCCTTCTCGTTTTCGTCGTACTCCACATTTTGCATTTCACCACCGGTACGATAAGGCCGGCAGGCGTGTTCACGCATGAGGACGTCTACGCCAACGTCGTAACCAGCTTTCGCATCTGGTGGGTGTCGCTCTTTTACGTCGTCGCGATGATCGCACTGGGACTCCATCTCTTCCACGGCGCCTGGAGCTCGCTCAGGAGCATTGGCGTGAGCCCGCGTTCGCCCCGACCGCTTCACCGACGGATATCGCTCGGCATCGCACTTCTGGTCTGGGCCGCGTTTACTGCCGTCCCGGTTGCGGTGCTAACCGGACTCGTCCGATGACATTACAGCTCGACGCGCGTATCCCGAGCGGCCCGCTCGCGCAGAAGTGGGACCGGCATCGCTTCGAGATGAAGCTCGTAAACCCCGCCAACAAGCGGAAAAACACGATCTTGGTCGTAGGCTCCGGCCTGGCCGGAGGTGCCGCTGCGGCGACCATGAGCGAGCTGGGCTACAACGTGAAGTGCTTCTGCTTCCAAGACTCCCCCCGGCGGGCGCACAGCATCGCGGCACAAGGCGGGATAAATGCCGCGAAGAACTATCAGAACGACGGCGACAGCGTCTATCGCCTCTTTTACGACACGATTAAAGGCGGGGACTTCCGCTCCCGCGAAGGAAACGTTTACCGACTGGCGGAGCTGAGTGTCAACATCATCGACCAATGCGTAGCGCAGGGGGTTCCCTTCGCTCGCGACTACGGAGGGTTGCTCGCCAACCGGTCCTTCGGCGGCGCGCAGGTGTCGCGCACCTTTTACGCACGCGGTCAGACGGGGCAGCAGCTCCTTCTCGGCGCATATCAGGCTCTCGAAGGTCAGATCGCTCGTGGCGGCGTCACGATGTTTCCACGTACGGAGATGCTCGACTTGGTCGTCATCGACGGCAAGGCGCGCGGTATCATCGCCCGCAACCTGGTTACGGGAGCGATCGAGTCCCACGTGGGAGAGGCGGTCGTTCTCGCTTCCGGCGGATATGGGAACGTTTTCTACCTTTCGACCAACGCGCAGGGATCGAACGCGACGGCCATCTGGCGAGCGTACAAGCGCGGCGCCGCGTTCGCCAATCCGTGCTTCACGCAGATTCACCCCACATGCATCCCCGTGAGCGGCGAGCATCAGTCGAAGCTAACGCTGATGAGCGAATCGCTAAGGAACGACGGGCGGGTGTGGGTTCCGAAGAATGCCGGCGACAAGCGGGACCCTCGACTCATTCCGGAAAACGAGAGGGACTACTTTCTCGAGCGCAAATACCCGAGCTTCGGCAATCTCGCGCCGCGCGACATCGCCTCGCGCGCGGCAAAGGAGGTCTGTGACGAGAGAAGGGGAGTCGGGGAATCAGGCCTTGGCGTCTATCTGGACTTCGCCGACGCCTTAAAGCGACTCGGCCGCGACGTAATCAAGGAACGCTACGGCAATTTATTCGAGATGTATCAGCGGATCACGGACGAGAATCCGTACGAGGCCCCGATGCGAATCTACCCCGCCGTGCACTACACAATGGGCGGACTCTGGGTCGATTACAATTTGATGGGCACCGTCAAGGGCCTTCACGTCACCGGAGAGGCAAACTTCTCCGATCACGGAGCTAACCGGCTCGGCGCGAGCGCGCTGATGCAGGGACTTGCCGACGGCTACTTCATAATCCCGAACACTATCGGCGACTATCTGGCGAGTCACAGGCTCGAGAAGGTCGACCCGTCTCACCCGGCATTCAAGAAAGCCGAAGGCGAAGTGGCGGAAAGAACAAAGAGACTTCTATCGATCAACGGCAAACGGACAGTATCGTCGTTCCATCGGGAGCTCGGGAAAATCATGTGGGACTACTGCGGGATGTCGCGCAACGAGGAGGGTCTCAAGCTGGCGCTTCAAAAGCTCCCGCCGCTGCGCGAGGAGTTCTGGCGCGACGTCAACGTGCCGGGCAGCGACATCGAGCTGAACCAGGCCCTCGAGAAGGCCGGACGAGTGGCGGACTTCCTCGAGCTCGGTGAGCTCATGTGCATCGACGCCCTGCACCGACGAGAGTCGTGTGGTGGGCACTTCCGGGAAGAGAGCCAAACCGCGGACGGTGAAGCACTCCGGGACGACGAGAACTTCGCTTATGTCGCCGCGTGGGAATACGCCGGCGAGGGCCAGAGCCCCATACTCAACAAGGAGCCGCTCATCTTCGAGAACGTGAAGCTCTCGCAGCGGAGCTACAAGTAATGAACTTGACCCTGCACGTCTGGCGGCAGGCCGGTCCAAAAGCTCCAGGCAAAATGGTGGTGTACCAGGCCACGGACATCAGTCCCGACATGTCGTTCCTCGAGATGCTCGATGTCGTGAATGAGAGACTCACAGGGAGCGGCGAGGTGCCGATCGCGTTCGATCACGACTGCCGCGAAGGCATTTGCGGGATGTGCGGTGTGGTGATCAACGGCGTCGCGCATGGACCGATGAAGGGAACGGCCACTTGTCAGCTTCACATGCGGAGCTTCAAAGACGGCGACACGATCTACATCGAGCCTTGGCGAGCTCGTGCATTTCCCGTGATCAAGGATCTCACCGTCGATCGCTCGGCCTTGGACCGGATCATTCAGGCTGGCGGATTCATCACCGCACATGCCGGCGGCGCGCAAGACGCGAACACGCTTCTTATTCCCAAGGACCGGGTGGATAGCGCGATGGACGCTGCCACCTGCATCGGCTGCGGCGCCTGTGTCGCAGCCTGTCCGAATGCATCGGCTTCACTGTTCACGGCGGCCAAGATCACTCACTTGGGTCTCCTGCCCCAAGGTCAACCCGAGCGGTACCGGCGCGCGCTCGGGATGGTGGAGCAGATGGACCTCGAGAACTTTGGAAGCTGCACCCTACATGGCGAGTGTCAGGAGGCGTGTCCCAAGGAGATCAGCATTGATACGATCACCCGCATGAATCGCGACTTTGTCCGTGCGGGCCTGATCAAAACTCGACCGTAAGGTCGCTAGGCGGTGCCTAGATCTTGGGAATGTGGTTCGGGTCGAGGTGCCGGCGCTCCACTTCACGGTTCAGGCGGGTCTTTTCGCTGTTCTTCTCTGCCTCATCGTGTTGCTGTCGCTCTTCGAACAAGCGGTGCGCGGAGTTGTGATGGGCGAGGTGCTTCCTAGGTTGGAGTGGGTTGGGAAGGGCTTCCGGGGCGGCGCCGTTGCCGTTGCCTGAGTGCAGCTGTTCGAGAATCTTGCTGCGAGTTTTTGATCCGTGCTGCCCCTCGGCGTGATCCTGAGGGCCCTTCTGTACGCCATCACGATTTTGCATCAGCTTCGCGTCCTCCCAGTAACAGTTCGTCTCCACACCTTTAAGGCAAGCCGGGGGCCAGACTACAGCCGGGGCAGCGTCACGCCCTGCTGTCCCTGATACTTACCCTTCTTATCCTTGTACGACACCATCGGTTCCTCTTCACCCTTGAAGAAGAGGACCTGAGCTATGCCCTCATTGGCGTAGATCTTGGCCGGCAGCGGTGTTGTGTTCGATATCTCGAGCGTCACGAATCCTTCCCACTCCGGCTCAAATGGCGTGACGTTCGTGATGATTCCGCAACGCGCATAGGTGGATTTACCTACCGTGATCGTCACGACATTCCGCGGGATGCGGAAGTACTCCACCGATCGAGCGAGCGCGAAGGAGTTGGGTGGAACGATGCAGACGTCGCCCTCGAATTCCACGAATGACTTGGGATCGAACTTTTTCGGATCGACGATCGAGCTCAGCACATTCGTGAAGATCTTGAACTCGGGCGCGACTCTCATGTCGTAGCCGTAGGAGCTCACTCCATAAGAAATGACGCCCGCTCTTACCTGACTGCTCTCGAAGGGCTCGATCATCCCGTGCTCTTTGGCCATACGGGTGATCCAGCGATCCGACTGTATTGACATTGCTTAGCGTGTGGTTGCGTGAGGGGAGCCGGAGTTCCGGCAACCGGTGGGTTCTGCGGGAATTCGCAGGTTTTCGCCGTGAATGTACGATTTTCGCACTGACGCCGCCACCGAAGGCGAGCCGTTGAATTACAAGATTGCCGACGGTAAATTCCAAAAAATCGCACTAGTGAAATTTTTCACGAAGTCTGAGACGCCATGGCTCGCGCTTATTTCCCCGTTCTGATGCTCTTCGGTTTCGTGGTGATCAATGCGCTGGCGATCATCGCGATCTCGGCGCTCACGATCCGCTCGCGGCCAACTCCGGTCAAGCAGCAGGCCTATGAATCTGGCGTTCCCGCACTGGGCGACGCGCGAGAGCGCTTTTCGGTGCGTTTCTACCTCGTCGCAATCCTCTTCATAATTTTCGACATCGAGACCGTGTTCATGATCCCGTGGGCGGTCTACTACAAGCAGCTTTCCTGCTTTGTGCCGCTCGTGGCTGATACCTGTCCGGTAGGCAACGTCTCCTTTTTCGGACTGGGCGAGATGCTGGTGTTCATGGCGATCCTTCTGGTCGGCTTCGTCTACGTCTGGAAGAAAGGAGCATTGCAATGGGATTGACCGCTCCGACAGATCCTCGCACCGTGTCGTACGCGCCCGAGTCGCAGGAAGGCTGGGTCGCGACGCGTCTCGACTTCCTCGTCAATTGGGCCCGCGCCAACTCGCTCTGGCCAATGCCCTTCGGGACGGCGTGCTGCGCCATTGAGTTCATGGCCACCGCGGCTAGCGATTTCGACCTCGCTCGGTTTGGAATGGAGCGCATGAGCTTCTCACCCCGCCAAGCCGACGTTCTCATCTGCGCGGGCCGCGTTCCGTTCAAACTGGCTCCGATTATCCGGCGCATCTGGCAGCAGATGCCGCAACCCAAGTGGAGCATCTCGATGGGTGCCTGCGCATCAACCGGCGGCATGTTCGACAATTACGCGGTGGTGCAGGGAATCGACACCATCATTCCGGTCGATGTCTACGTTCCTGGCTGTCCCCCGCGGCCGGAGGGACTGATCTACGGCATCCGAATGCTCCAGGAGAAGGTGAAGAACGAGCGTGCGGCCGATAAAGGAACGAGGGACGAAATGGAGCCGGATCCCTCCAGCCAACTCTACATCCCGCCGTCGGTGATCGACGAGCTGGGTGAGCCGTTCGGAAACTCCGTAAACCAGACCAGGTCCGGACTGTGAGCCGATTCGAGGTCCTGAGGACCGGCGCGAGTGCGACCGGGGCCCCGCCCGCAACGCAGCGAAACGTTTCGCACCGCGTGGGCCCGGCAAATCCCTCGGCTAAGGCGCTACAGGACAAGTTCTCCTCAGCGATCAAGCGCGTCGAAGTGATTTGGGGCGAGACTGTCGTCTACATCGATCCCCGAATGGCGCACGACATCATCCGCTGGCTGCACGACGACGCCTCGCAGCAATACGACTTTCTGAGCGACGTGACGGCCGTCGAGTATCGCGACGCGGAGGTGCCGATCGAAGTCGTCTGGCACCTGCGGTCGCTCCCTTATCGGCGCTTCCTCCGCTTGAAGGCGCAACTACCCAAAGGATCGCCGCTCGAGATCGATAGCGTTTATGACCTCTATCGTGCCGCCGATTGGCTCGAGCGGGAATGCTACGACATGTTCGGCATCCGGTTTCGCGGGCATCCGGATCTTCGCCGGATTCTCATGTGGGAGTCGTACAAGGAAGGGTACCCCTTGCGCAAAGATTTCCCCCTCCGCGGACGCTTCAGCCGTTCAGAGCAGCTCCGCCAGGCGCTCGCCCAGAATCCGGAAAACCGATACTCGATGGAGGAGCTCACGATTGCCGATGCTTTCGTGGACCTTCCCCAGGACATGCGAGAAAGATTGAGCAAGGGCGAGAGGACTGGCGAGTAGATGTCCAAGCGTACGGTCGAGGTAGAGCTCTCTACATCTGGTCTGGACGCGCAGGGACGAGCCCAGCGCGTTCCACTCGTGACGAATGACGGTGGTGCTCCCGTCGCCCTCCAGTCGCCGCCGAGTGTCGAGCCTGATCTCGAGGGCGAGCACATGCTCATCAACATCGGTCCGCAGCATCCGGCTACGCACGGGGTTTTGCGGCTGGTGTTGGAGCTAGATGGAGAAACCGTGGTCCGCTGCATCCCTCACATTGGCTACCTCCACTGCGGGTTCGAGAAGATCGGCGAATACCGCCAGTACAATCAGATAATCTGCTGGACCGACCGGGAAGACTACCTCAACTCGATCGGCAACAACGTGGCGTTCGCGCTCGGCGCAGAGCGACTGTTTGGGCTCGAGATCACCGAGCGGTGCAAGGTTCTACGCGTGATCGCGTCCGAGTTGTCGCGGATCATGTCGCACCTGGTCTGGCTCGGAACCTTCTGCATCGATATCGGAGCGTTCACGCCATTTCTCTGGGCGTTCCAGCGGCGCGAAGAGATCTATCGCCTGATCGAGAAGTGGGTCGGCGCGCGTCTCACGACTTCGGCGACGCGGGTCGGCGGAATGGCGGCCGACATCCCGAGTGGGTGGATGGACGGGCTCAGGCAGTTTATCCGGACGTTCCCGCACACCTTGGACGAGATCGACCGCGTGCTGACCAAGAATGCGATCTGGGTTGGCCGCACCGTTGGGCTTGGCGTCATGACTCCGGAAGAGGCGATCAACTGGGGACTCTCGGGTCCAATGCTTCGCGCGTCCGGTGTCGACTACGACGTGCGCAAGGATTTCCCCTATCTCGATTACGAGACCTACGACTTCGAAGTGCCGGTTGGCACGAATGGCGACGTATACGACCGCTACCTCGTGCGGTTCGAGGAACTCCGCCAGTCGGTGCGCATTCTGCAACAGGCGGCTGACCGGTTACCCGACGGTCCGGTGAACATCGACGATCCACGCGTCATCCTGCCTCCCAAGTCCAAGGCGACGAGCGAGATGGAATCCATGATCCATCATTTCAAAGTCGTGATGGAAGGGCCCCGACCGCCGATCGGCGAAGCGTACTTCGCGGTCGAGAGTCCCAAAGGGGAGAAGGGCTACTATATGGTATCGGACGGCACGGCGAAGCCGGTGCGCTGGAGAATTCGGCCGCCGTCGTTCGTAAACCTCGCTGCCATTCCGAAGATGGTCGAAGGCCATCTGCTCTCGGACGTCATCGCCATCAACGCCAGCATCGACATCGTGATGGGGGAGATAGACCGTTGACGCCGGAGCTCGTGGGCGGCCTGGAATCTCCCGACTACGCCTCGCACGACCGTGCGGCGCACGAGCCCTATACCCCGGTTTTCACCGGAGACGTGAGACGCGAGATCGACGAGCTGCTCAAGCACTATCCGACAAAGATGGCGGCGCTTTTGCCCGCGCTTTGGATCGTCCAGCGCGAACGTGGCTGGGTTAGTGAGGAGGGGATGGCCGAAGTGGCAGGCTTGCTAGATCTCACGCCCGCCTACGTCAAAGGGGTGGTGACCTTCTACACGATGTACCACCAGCACCCGGTAGGAAAATATTTCATCCAGGTGTGCACCACTTCACCCTGCGGCATTTGCGGTGCCGAGGATGTGGTTAAGGCGTTACTCCGTCACACCAACGCTGGCGAACTGGGCCTTACATCCCCGGACGGCCGTTTCACCGTGATCGAGGTCGAATGCCTCGGCGCCTGCGGCTTCGCGACTCCGGTGATGGTCAACGAGGAGTTCATCGAATCGGTGACTCCGGACAAAGTCCCCGAACTCCTCGCGCGGTTCACATAATGGGCTTCCCCCACCATCCCGATGCGAGAGAAACGACGGTTCTCTCCAAGCATTTTGGCGACCCCGATGCCCGTACCCTGGACGGCTGGAAGAAGCGGGGCGGCTACAAAGCGCTGGATAAGGCTCTCGGAATGGCGCCGGCCGACATAGTGAATGTCGTCAAGGAGTCAGGCTTGCGCGGTAGAGGCGGCGCGGGATTTCCGACGGGAATGAAGTGGTCCTTCATGAAGCCCGGCGATGGAAAGCCGCACTATCTCTGCTGCAACGCCGACGAGTCCGAGCCGGGTACGTTTAAGGATCGCGAGCTGATGCGTTGGACGCCGCATGCGCTCGTCGAGGGTTGCGCGATCGCGGCGTACGCGATTGGCGCCGAAACCGCCTACATCTACATCCGTGGCGAGTTCACCGAGCCGCTCTACTGGATGGAAAAGGCGGTGAAGGAAGCCTACGCGGCCGGCATCATCGGCAAAAACGCCATGGGAACCGGCAAGCGGATCGACGTGCACGTCCACAAAGGCGCGGGCGCTTACATCTGCGGCGAAGAGACAGCTCTCATGGAATCGCTCGAGGGTCGTCGCGGCAACCCGCGCATCAAGCCACCGTTTCCGGCGGTGTCGGGCGTCTTCGGCATGCCAACCACGATCAATAACGTGGAGACGCTCATCGCGGCCGCGCCAATTCTTCTCAACGGCGCCGACTGGTACAAGAAGATGTCGCTCTCGAGTCCCAAGAGCACCGGCACGAAGCTTTTTTCGGTGTGCGGCAACGTCCAACGTCCCGGGACTTACGAGGTTGTAATGGGTTTCCCGTTCAAGGAATTTCTCTACGACCTTTGTGGTGGACCTCTGCACGGCCGGAAGTTCAAGGCGGTGATCCCGGGTGGCGCGTCCGTTCCGATCCAAAACATGGAAGAGGCCGAAGCCACTCTCATGGACTACGAGGGGTTCGTTGCGCAGGGATCGATGCTCGGCTCAGGCGGAGTAATCGTGATCGACGACGCTCAACCAATGGTGACGGTGATCGCGCGGTTCGCACGCTTCTTCGCGCACGAGAGCTGTGGCCAGTGCACGCAGTGTCGTGAGGGCACGGCTTGGACGACCAAGATCCTCGAGCGCATCCGCGATGGCGAGGGAACCATGGAGGATCTCGACACGCTTCTCGACATCGGCGAACAAATGACCGGGAAAACGATCTGTGTCTTGAGCGATTCGTGCGCCGTGCCTGTCATATCCGGCATCAAGAAGTTCCGCCACGAGTTCGAGGCGCTAATCCAGGGCCGGCGCTTTCACCCCGTGACTGCCGCGGTGGCGTGATGCCAGACAAGAAAATGGTGAATCTCACGATTGAGGGGCGGCCCGTCAGCGTTGCAGAGGGCACGACGATCCTCGAAGCGGCGAAAACCGCCGGGATCCTCATTCCGCACTACTGCTACCATCCCGGGCTTCCGATCGCGGGCGTCTGCCGCATGTGCCTGGTCGAAGTCGAGAAAGCGCCCAAGCTGGCCCCTTCTTGTGCTACAACGGTGGCCGAGGGACAGGTCGTTTACGTGCATTCCGAGAAGTCGCTCGACGCGCGCAAGGGCGTGCTCGAGATGCTGCTGATCAACCACCCTCTCGATTGCCCGATCTGCGACCAATCGGGCGAGTGCGAACTCCAGGATTACACCTATCAGGAAGGGCGCGACGACTCCCGGTACCGCGAGCCAAAGCGATTTAATCCCGCCGAGGATTTCGGCGGTGACGTCATCTACGTACCAAACCGCTGCATCCTCTGCACGCGCTGCGTGCGGTTCATGGACGACGTCGCGCACGAGCCCACGCTAAACGTGAGCGAACGGGGCGATCGCGCGCTGATCGGGAAGTTTGAAGGGAAGGATCTCACCCACCCGTGGGCTGCGAACGTCGTTGATCTCTGCCCGGTCGGTGCGCTTCTCTCCAAGGATTTCCTGAACAAAGCCCGCGCGTGGGAGCTCGACCGCACGGCGTCGATCTGCCCCAACTGCACGCAGGGCTGCAACGTCATTATGGAGACGCGCGAGAATCAGGTTGTGCGTATGCGGCCGAGACCGAACGAGAACGTCAACGCGTTCTTCATGTGCGACTGGGGACGTCTCAACTATCGCTGGATGAACGAGAAGAACCGCGTCGAGAAGCCAATGGTGCGACGCGACAACGGTTTGGCAGCCACGAACTGGGAGACGGCCATCTCGGCCGCGGCGCGAACGCTCAAGGGAAAGAAGGCCTTCGTCGCGGCCTCGCCGATGCTCTCCAACGAGTCGCTCTTCCTGCTCACCGAACTCATGGCGGGCGGGAGCGGCGCGTTCCGAGTTACGGAAGGTGAGGAGGCGCCGCTGCCAGGCGTCCAAGATCTGGCGCTCCGGCGCGAACGGGCGGCCAACGTTTACGGTGCCGAAAAGCTCGGCTTTAAAAAGACGAAGGATCTGCTCGGCGGTCTGGCACAGGGAGATGTTCTTGTAATTGCGGGTGAGGATCTCGCCGGCATCGAGGCGTCCGCACTGTCGCGCGCCAGCGATGTGATCGTGATCGGCTCCGTTCTTCCCGATGCGGCTGCCAAAGCATCGGTCGTTCTCCCGATAGCGAACTTCTCGGAGGAGGAGGGTACCGTTACCAACCTCCGCGGCCGTGTCCAGCGCTTCACTCAGGCGCGGCAGGCTCCCGGCGACACTCGCCCCAGCTGGCTCGTCTTGGGCGACCTGCTCGGCGCTCTCGGAAAGCAGGCCAACTTTTTTCTTCCATCCGAGGTTTTTGCCAAGCTCGCGAGCACCAACCAATCCTTCGCGGGCCTTAGTTACGACTCGCTCGGCTTCAAGGGACTTCCTCTACTCGATGTGCCACCGACCCCACCCAAGGCTCCGATCGCCGTGGGGGCTGCGTGAGCGTGATCCACGGCCTTCCCGCGTTGCTTCAGGCGGTCGATCCGAATCTCCCGCCAGTCAGCGGAATGGCGTTCTTCATTTTCACCATCATCAAGCTGCTGATCATTTTCACGATCTACATGGTGGGAGTGGCGATGCTTACACTGGCGGAGAGGAAGATCTCCGCCTGGATTCAGGACCGTCACGGGCCCAACCGGGTCGGCAAAGGCTGGCTCCAGCCCGCAGCCGACGGTCTCAAGAATTTCATGAAGGAAGAGACGATGCCGGCTGGGGTCAACAAGCCGCTGTTCGTTCTCGCTCCGGTGCTCTCCTTCGTTCCGGCGCTCACGGCCTGGTGTGTCATTCCATTCGGGGCGCCAATGCCGACCCGTTGGGGAAGGGTCGACATGGTAGTCGCAGATCTCCCCGTCGGCTTCCTGTTCATCCTCGCGATCACCTCACTTGGCGTTTACGGGATCGTGCTCGCCGGCTGGTCATCGAACAACAAGTACGCGCTCCTCGGAGGTCTTCGATCGAGCGCGCAGATGGTCTCCTACGAGATCTCCATGGGCATGTCGACGATTCCCGTCTTGCTCCTGGCCGGCAACGTCAGTTTGAGCACAATCGTCAATCAGCAGGCTTGGGGCGGGTGGAACGTGGTGAACCTGACCGTGGCGTTTTTCATCTTCATGGTAGCTGCGTTTGCTGAGACCAACCGGCTGCCATTCGATCTCCCGGAAGCCGAATCCGAATTGATCGCCGGGTACCATACGGAGTACAGTGCGATGAAGTTCTCGCTGTTCTTCATCGCGGAGTATGCGAGCATGGTGACGGCGAGCGCGCTCATGGCGACCCTCTTCTTCGGCGGCTGGGACGTTCCGTTCACTGCGCGCGACAATATCGGCCCATACAGCGTATGGTTGTCGTTGCTCTCGATCGGAATCTTTCTCGCCAAGATTCTCTTCTTTCTCTTCCTCTTCATGTGGGTCCGGTGGACGCTGCCCCGTTTCCGCTATGACCAGCTCATGTCGCTCGGCTGGAAGTTCATGCTGCCGCTCGCGCTGTTCTACATCGTGCTGATCGCGGCGATCATGCTCGGCCTGAGCGCGGCTGGAATCGAGCCAGGCCTCATGTACTCCGCCATACTCGGCTCGGTCAACCTTGGGCTTGTCATCGTCCTGTTTGCGATACTGGATCGCGGGCGCATCATCAGTCCCGCATATGGCAGAATGCACCCCAAGGAAGTCGAGCGTCTCCGCCGCCTCGACAAGCGCGCTCCCATCGCGGCAGAGGCAGGCAGATAATGGCAATCAAGGTAAAGGTGGTCGAGCGGCCGGTCGAGGACGTCAGTTACGTCCGGGCGGCGCTCAAAGGTATGGCGCTTACCGTAAAGCATCTCTTCGACGTGAATGGCCGCGTTACTACGCAATATCCAGAAGAGAAATCTCCGATCTCTCCCCGCTGGCGCGGCACCCATAGGATGCTGACGACAGAAACCGGGAAGGCGCGGTGCGTCGCGTGCGGACTTTGCCCAACTGTCTGTCCGGCGAACTGCATCAAGCTAGTGCCCGGAGAGGATGAGGAAGGGAACCGCTATCCACTCGTGTTCGAGATCGACGAGTTCCGCTGCATTTTCTGCGGATACTGCCAGGAAGTCTGCCCTGAAGAAGCCATCCATGTCGGGCGCCATTACGAGAATTCCGAGTACAGCAGAGAGGGATTCGTTTACGATCTGCAGCGACTGATGGATCAGACGCATCCGGTATGCGAGATGTGGGACCCCGAAGATCCTAAGGGCGAGTGATGGAGCCGCACTATTCGCTCTTTTACGTCTTTCATTTCTATTTATTCGGAGTCATAGCGCTCGCGTCGGCCATCGCGTTCGTTACCCGAAGAAGTCCGGTGACTGCTGCCCTCTGGCTGGTGAACACGATGTTCAGCTTGGCGGCGCTCTTCGTGATGCTGGACGCGCAGTTCATCGGCGTCATGCAGGTGCTGGTGTACGCGGGCGCGATCATGGTCGTGTTTCTGTTCGTGGTGATGCTTCTCAACCTCGGACATCCGTCCGAGCTGGCGGACATCCGCGGGACCGGTTGGAAGCTGGCGGCCGGACTCGTTGGCCTCGGGCTCATCAGCGAAATTATGGTAATCGCCCGGACCAAACTTCCGCAGCAGCTCATCGTTGCCCGCGATTTCAATGAGCAACAGCTCCAGAAGCTCAACGCTGTGGGGATGATAGCGGAGCCCTTGTTCAAGGACTACCTGCTGGCGTTCGAGCTGACGAGCATGCTCTTGCTGGTGGCGATCGCAGGCGCTGTCGTGCTCGGAAGAGGGAGGGCGGCCGGTGCTCGCTGAGTCGCTCGCGCTCACGGCGGCACTCTTCACCATTGGGGTGATCGGGGTCCTCGTCCACCGGAACGCCATCATCATCTTCATGTGCGTCGAGCTCATGCTGACGGCGGTCAACCTGACCTTCGTCGCGTTTTCCCGATTTTATGGAACGGCCGGTCAGGTTTTCGTCGTATTCGTGATGACGGTTTCGGCGGCTGAAGCGGCAGTCGGACTCGCTATCATCATTGCGATCTTCCGCCATCGGCAGACGGTCGACCTCAAGAACATCAACCTTCTCAGGGGCTGATGTTGCTACAGACCGCGGTTACGGCAGCATCACAGGTCCATCCGCTCTCCGGCACTGTGGCGGAATGGGTGTGGTTGCTCCCGATTTTGCCGCTCGCCGGCTTCGTAATCAACGGGCTGCTCTCGCTGAGCGGCGCGCACTTTGGTCCCACGGATCCAAACGCGACTGGGCATCACCCGCATTCTGAGGCCACGCGCGAGGCGCCCGTGACCTCGCGCGCCGAGGAGGCCGGTGCGGAAGCGGTCGACCATCATGCGGTAAAACGCCACCGTTGGGCCGGAGTCGTGAGCGTCGTTGGGCCCGGGGTGTTGATACTCTCGTTCTTTTTGGCGGCTGGCATCTGGCAGGCGATGGCGAGCGCGCATCCGAGCGCACCCTTCATCCAGCGCTACTTCAGCTGGATGCCGGTCGGAGATCTCCAGATCGACGCCGCGTTTCAGCTCGACCAGTTGTCGATGGTAATGGTCTTGGTCGTCACGGGCGTGGGTGCCTTGATTCACGTCTTTAGTGTCGGCTACATGCGGGACGATCCTGGTTATCCGAGATACTTCTCGTACCTCAATCTGTTCGTCTTCTTCATGCTGGTGCTCGTGCTCGGTGCCAACTATCCCGTGCTTTTCGTTGGCTGGGAAGGAGTCGGGCTTTGCTCCTATCTGCTAATCGGGTTCTGGTTCAGCGACAAGCAGAACGCAGACGCGGGAAAGAAAGCCTTCATCGTGAATCGCATCGGCGATTTCGGATTTCTGGTCGCGATGATGTTGTTGTTCGCGAACATCGGGGTCCTCGATTTCATTGGCGTGAGCGCCAAGGCTGGCGAACTGGTCGCCGGTAGTGCGTTGGTAACGACCATCTGTCTGTTCATGTTCCTGGGGTGTACGGGCAAGAGCGCGCAGATCCCTCTGTATATCTGGCTCCCGGACGCGATGGCGGGCCCGACACCGGTCTCCGCCTTGATCCATGCGGCGACAATGGTGACGGCCGGTGTCTATCTCATTGCGCGCAGCTCCTTCCTCTTCTCGCTTTCGCCGGTTGCTTCGCTAACCGTCGCCGTTGTGGGCGCGATAACGGCCATCTTCGCCGCGACGATTGGACTCAAGCAGTGGGACATCAAGAAGGTGCTCGCCTATTCGACGATCTCGCAGTTGGGGTACATGTTCGTCGCCGTGGGCGTCGGCGCCTACGTCTCGGGGATCTTCCACCTGGTTACGCATGCCTTCTTCAAGGCCCTCCTCTTTCTTGGGGCGGGCTCGGTGATCCAGGCGATGCATACGGCGTATCACCGGACGAACAGCCATGAAGACGCGCAGGACATGCGCAACATGGGCGGTCTCAAGCGCTATCTGCCCGTCACGTGCGTGCTCATGTGGATCGCGACGCTCGCCATCTCCGGGATCCCGCCCCTCTCGGGATTCTTTTCAAAGGATGAGATCCTGACGTCAGTGTACGCGCGGGCGCAGGGCTCGACGCTCGCTTCGGCCACCTGGCTTGGAATTCCTGGTGGACCACTGCTCTACGGGATCTACGCCATCGGCTTGGCGGCCGCGTTTCTCACCGCGGTCTACATGACGCGAATGATGTTGTACACATTCCACGGCCCTGTTCGCACTGGGACGGAAGAGGAGAAGCATCTGGGCGAGGCGCCGTGGGTCATGACGGGCCCGCTCGTTGTCCTTGGAATCCTCACGATCTTTGGCGGCTGGCTCAATCCCCCCGAGGTCGTCACTGACTTGGTCCCGCTCGGACCCCGCGATCTCCTCGCTCGCTGGCTCGATCCCGTGGTTGGTGACGCCACTACGCGGATTGCTGCCGGTGCCGCGCGCGTTTCAGCGACCGGGGAGCAGGTTCTGATCGCCGTGGCTGTCGTGATTGCAGTCAGCGGCATCGTGTTCGCAACCCTTCGCCTCAAGTCCAGTCGAGTGCCGCGGAAGGAGGACACTCTTCCCGAGCACGGTTTGGAGAGGATTGTGGCCAACAAGTACTACGTCGATGAAGCTCTCGACAGAGCGATCGTCGAGCCGACCTACGCGGTATCGCGCAATTTCCTCTGGCGGGTGATCGACAACGGTCTGATCGATGGCCTGCTCGTGAACGGAAGCGCTGGGCTCGCGCGCGGGTTTGGATGGCTAGGATCGCGGCTGCAGACGGGGAATGTCGGCATCTATGCCTGGGTTCTGGTAGTCGGAGTGCTCGCAATGCTCGGCGCATTCACCCTTCGCTGATCTGATTAATGGCAAGTTTTCTCGACTCGATCGGCTATAACCTCTGGGTGCTTCCCGCGCTCCTCGTAATCCCACTTGTCGGTGCAGTGGTGACGCTGCTCGTGCCGGTTCGTGAGCCGACGGATACCGCTGGGGCAGTGGAGACTCCCGCCGCACGCCAAGTTGCACTCTGGTTCTTTGTCCTCGAGTTTCTCGTGTCCATCGGTCTCTGGTGGTCCTTCAATCCGGCGGACACAGGGTGGCAAGCTACGGTTGATACGGCGTGGATTCCAACGTGGGGAGTCCGGTTCACTTTGGGCGTCGATGGCATCGCCCTCATGATGGTGTTGCTCACGACCTTCATCATGCCGCTCTCCGTTTTGGGGAGCTGGACCAGCATCCGGACCAAGGTGCGCAGCTACTACGCGCTCCTCCTTATTCTCACCACCGGCATGCTGGGCGTGTTCCTGACGCGCGACCTGTTCCTTTTCTACGTGATGTGGGAAGTGATGCTGGTACCGATGTATTTCATCATTGGCATTTGGGGTGGCGAGCGCCGCATTTACGCCAGCCTCAAGTTCTTCATATACACGATGTTCCCGTCGCTCCTCATGCTAGTGGCGATCATCTATCTCGGACTCCATGTAAAGACTGCGGGCGGGACCCCGGACTTTAGCTACGATCACTTGCTCAACGTCACGAGCATGCCCGAGCGAACGGCGCTTTGGCTGTTCGCGGCGTTCTTCCTGGCGTTCGCGGTCAAAGTGCCCATGTTCCCGTTTCATACATGGCTGCCGGATGCGCACGTCGAAGCCCCGACCGCTGGCTCGGTGATTCTTGCCGGCATCATGCTCAAGATGGGCACTTTCGGGTTCCTGAGATTTGCGCTGCCACTTTTCCCCGGCAGCGCTATGAATCCGACGGTCAGATTGGTCATCCTCGTCTTGGCAGTTATCGGAATCATCTATGGCGCGCTCGTGGCGATGGTGCAACCGGACTTCAAGAAGCTCGTTGCCTATTCCTCCGTCAGCCACCTGGGATTCGTGATGCTCGGCATCTTCGCCCTCACGCTCCAGAGCGTTCAGGGAGCCCTAATGGTGATGATCAACCACGGCATCTCCACCGGAGCGTTGTTCCTCCTCGTCGGGATCATCTATGAGCGCAGGCATTCGCGCCTTATCGACGCCTATGGCGGAATCGCCCGAGTGGTGCCGATGTTCGCCGCGATACTCACCTTCGTTTCACTGAGCAGCATTGGATTGCCCGGCACCAACGGATTCGTCGGGGAATTCCTCGTCCTAATCGGGTCATTCCGCGCCTACCCAGTGCTCACGATTATCGCAACTACGGGAGTGATATTCGCCGCGGTGTACCTCTTGTGGGCGCTACAACGAATTCTTTTCAACCCGCTCGATAAGACCGAGAACGAGCATCTACCCGATCTCAACAAGCGCGAGCTCGCACTGCTCGTGCCTTTGATCGCGGCAATCATCTGGCTCGGTGTCTACCCCGCGCCGGTGCTGCGCAGAATGGAAGGCTCCGCACAGCTCCTGGTCAAGCGCGTCGAAGCTGGAAGCGTTCCGCGTGTCAGTGAGGGGGGCCGCTGATGCGCTTTGACCTGAGCATGCCCGGCCAGCTCACCTCCGCGCTCGGCCCCGACCTGCTTCTAATGGCAGGGGCAATGGGTCTTCTACTCTGGGCCGGATGGCGGCGGGAAAGCGATGAGCACCAGCAAAGCGTCGGGATCCTTAGCATGGCCCTGTGTATCTTCACGATGGTGGCCGTGGGCTTCTACGCCTATCGTGGATACACTGCGACCGACGGGCCAATTGCCGTCGACAATTTTCGCTGGGCAGCCGACGAGATTTTTCTGATCGCGACTATCGGGACGATCGCGATGTCGCTCGATTACAACCGGCGTGAAGGGATAACGCCGGGCGAATCCCACGTGTTGCTTCTCCTGGCAACGTCGGGAATGATGATTCTGGCCGCCGCCCGTGACCTCATCATCGTGTTTCTCGGAATCGAGCTCATGTCGATCGCGATTTATGTACTCGTCGGCATCAACCGCCACCGCGAGAGATCGGCCGAAGGGGCAATAAAGTACTTCTTGCTCGGCGCGTTCTCGACCGCGTTCCTCTTGTACGGCATCGCTCTCGTCTACGGCGCGACGGGCGCCACCAATTTCGTCGCTATCAAAACCAGCATCGTTCGCTTCAACCTCGAGCACAGCGGACTATTGCTCGTCGGCGTCGCCCTCCTGCTGGTCGGATTTGGCTTCAAGGTGGCGGCGGCGCCGTTTCATATGTGGGCGCCCGACGTCTATGAAGGAGCGCCAACCCCCATCACCGCGTACATGGCGGCTGCAGTGAAAGCGGCCGCATTTGCCGCCTTCTTCCGGCTCTGGCTCGAAGCGTTTCCCACGCTCCTTTCCACCTGGCACGAGGCCGTCTGGTGGCTGGCGGCGCTCACCATGATCGTCGGCAATCTGGTGGCACTGGCCCAAAGAAATATCAAGCGATTGCTCGCATATTCGAGTATAGCGCACGCTGGATACATCCTCGTCGCAGTGGTCGTCGGCACGAGTCTCGGCAGTTCCGCCTTCATGTTCTACCTTTTTGCCTACACGATGGCGACCCTCGGCGCGTTCGCGGTAATCGTCGCGCTCGGTAAACGGGGCGAGGACAACATGGGCGTCGAAGAATATGCGGGCCTGTGGAGCGTTAGACCGGGGCTCGCCGTCGCCATGGCGATCTTCATGCTCGCTTTGCTCGGCTTCCCGGTCTTTGGCGGCATCGGCTTCTTCGCCAAGTGGTACGTGCTCCAGGCCGCGCTCCAGGCGCCGTTCCCGCAAACCAGACTTGCCGTGATATTGGTCGTGACGAGTCTCGTAAGTGCCGGATATTATCTGTATGTGGTGATGGTGATGTTCATGAAACCTCGTGCGAGCGCAGCAACTCTTCCCGAACGGACGAGCGGCTGGACCCATGCCGTCGTGTGGGGATCTGCGGCGGTCATCCTCATATTCGGACTGTTCCCTGACGCACTGGTGTCTTTGACCCAGCGCAGCACTCCCGCACTGAGCAAGGAAGTCGCGCTGCAATCGCGATAGGATTGCATGGAACTATCACGCGCGATCTTCCGCGAGTACGACATCCGTGGCATCGCGGGAAAGGATCTCACTGAGGAGGTCGCCACAGCCGTTGCTGGCGCCTACGCCGCGCTCCTCGCCGAAAAAGGAGTGAAGGGCGCGATCGCTGTCGGACGTGACAACAGGCCGAGTGGGGAAGGACTACATCGAGCATTGGTGCCGGGGTTGCTTGCCGCGGGCCTCGACGTCGTGGACATCGGGATCGTTCCTACTCCGCTCGCGTATTGGTCACAGCACAATCTCGATGTGGTCGGCGGAATCCAGATCACCGGTTCCCACAATCCGCCCGAGTATAACGGGTTCAAGCTGGGACTAAGGACCGCTTCCATTTACGGCGCCGATATCCGGCGCTTATACGAGCTCGCGGTCGCTGGCCGTTTTCCACGCGGCGAGGGCGCTCTTCGGAAGGAACAGATCATCGACCGTTACATCGACGACATCGCAGCGCGCATTGGACGGCTATCGCGCGAGCTCAAGGTTGTGATCGATTGCGGGAATGGTGCGGGCGCTCTCGTTGCCCCAAAGCTCTTCCCCAAGCTCGGTATTCGACTACGCTGCCTGTTCTGCGAGAGCGACGGCAGCTTCCCGAATCACCACCCCGATCCCACGGTCCCCAAGAACGTCGAGGACTTAATTCGCGCGGTCAAGAACGATCATGCCGACATCGGTATCGCGTTCGACGGAGACGCTGACCGGATCGGTGTCATCGACAACACTGGTGAGATCATTTGGGGGGACTACCTCTTAATCATCTACGCGCGCGACGTGCTGGCGAGGACCGGGAAAGGGCAAGCAATAGTCTTCGATGTGAAGGCGTCTCAGGCTCTCCCCGAAGCGGTCGAGAAGGCCGGAGGAATTCCCGTGATGTGGAAGACGGGGCACTCGGTTATCGAGGAGAAGATGCACGAGACTCACGCGCCCGTGGCTGGGGAGATGTCGGGCCACATGTTCTTTGCCGAAGGCTATTATGGGTTCGACGACGCTCTCTACGGCGCGGTGCGGCTGCTTCACATCGTGGCAGACTCTGGCAAAACGGTTCGGGACCTGCTGGCCGATGTTCCGCGCTTCGTCTCCACACCCGAAATCCGTGTTGACTGTCCCGACGACAAGAAGTTCGCCATCGTCCAAGGGGCGAGGAAATACTTTGGCGCCAGGTACGAGGTGATCACTGTGGACGGCGTGCGAGTCCTATTCGGGGATGGTTGGGGACTCATTCGGGCGTCGAACACTCAACCGGTGCTCGTGATGCGGTTCGAAGCTCGCACTAAGGAGCAGCTCGAGAAGATTCAATCCGAGATGCAGGGCTGGCTCCGCTTAAACGGCGTAAAGGTTTGATGTGAGGGCCACCACCCGCAGGCGCCTCCTAGTCGGAGTCGTCATCGCGGCTGCAGTGCTCGTCGGCGGACGCGCGGCATCCACTCTTTACGCCGACTACGGCTGGTACGCTTCCCTCGGTGCGACCCCTCTCTGGAACGAGCGGGCTGGCGATCTGCTCCTGATCTACGGGATCGGCTTCGTCCTCGCGGTGCTCGTCGCCTTTCTGAATTTCTCTGCATTGGGGAGAAGCATCGGGGTTCTGACGCTGCCTCGCCGGTTGGCAAATGTGGAATTTGGAGAGGCGGTTCCGCGCAAATACATAGATCGCTTCGCGTTCTTCTTGTCTCTGGCGATCGCGGCGGCGGTGACGCCGGCGCTCCCCACCTGGACCTCGCTCGCGATGGCTCGTCTCGGCGTAAGCTTCCGCGAGAGCGATCCTTACTTTCAGCACGACCTGGCGTTCTACATCGCTTGGCTTCCGTTCGAAAAGGCAGTCTACACGTGGGCGATGCTCTTGATCGTCGGAGTCTCGATCGTCGTCGTCATACTCTATTCCCTGACGCCGGGGTTGAGGTGGGAGCGGGTCGGACTTCGCATGAGCGCGCGCGTGAGGCGGCACCTGAGTGTGTTGGCCGCTCTGCTGCTCCTCATCACGGTCTGGAGTTATCGGCTGAAATCTTACGATCTGCTGATTCGTGGCAGCGGGGAAGCAGGAGTGTTTTCATACGTCGATCACCAGTGGCTGCTGCCTGGCCTGATCCTCCTCTCAATCGCGACCGCGGCTGCCTCCATCACCGTGCTCTTGAGCGGGTGGACGGGACAACTTCGAACCAGCTTTGTCGCCGTAACGGTGGTTGTCGTGTTGTCTGTGGCCGTTCAGGAAGTGATTCCGTTCCTGGTGCGCCGCTTCACGCCGCGCGACGCGCAGATCGTGCGCGAGCGGCCGTACGTCACCACGCGCGCCGACTTTACGCGCCGCGCCTACGCCCTGAACGCGGTCTCAGAAGATCGTTCTGGGAAATCGGCAGTGTCCGGTACGCTCGACACTATGGTCACTAGCGCGGGAGGCGAGCAGCTGCCGCGACAGGACTCGCTCGTCTATCCGGGCGCGGCGGGACTCGTAGTCGTTTCCAATCCGCTGCTCGATGTCGCGGGCCAACGGCTGGGCAATGGTCTCTCGCGACTGGGATACGCGTGGGCGTACCAGTCGTTTGACCTTCTTGCCGATACTGTTCCGCGGCGCGCCCGGCTCGTGACCGTGCGCGACGTACGGACAAGAATCCACTCTCTCGCTCCGATCTTCGCCCAGGGCAGCACGGTCGAGTCGATGTTTCACGCCGATACTCTCTACTGGAAGCTGGAGCTGTACTCAGCGTCCTCAAACTATCCACTAAGCCAGCGGTTCGTCCTGGCTGGAGAGGAGCGCAGCTACTTCAGGCACGCTGCCACCGCGCTCGCAAACGCGCGCACGGCTCGAGTGATGATCGCGGCCGATCCAGGTGTCGACCAGATAGCGCAGGCCTGGATGACCGCATTTCCGAACTCAGCTGATTATCGGGCACCCGGAATAGGGCGAGAGTTGACCACGGCGCCGTGGGCGCCGTTGTCTGCGGAGCGCTCTCCAGCTGCGGGCGACTCGACGTTCAGAGCAGCTGTCACGCGTCTCTACAACCGCATGCGTGCCGCGCTCGCTGCGGCTGACTTGAAGGCTTTTGGAATCGCATATGATTCGCTGGGAGCGCTCATTACTCCCCAGCCCAAATGACCGAAACCCGGACCGCGGTTATCGCAGTCGGCGGTAACGCACTCTCTCCTCCGGGAGAGCGGTCGACCATCGCCGATCAGTTTCGCCACACACGCGAGAGCCTTGGCCCGATCGTCGATCTTGCGCTTGACGGCTGGCGCGTCGTGGTGGTTCACGGCAACGGACCGCAGGTCGGAGACGAGCTCGTTAGAAACGAGAAGGCGCGGAGTGAAGTCGCGCCGCTTCCGCTCGGCGTGCTCGTGGCCGGTACGGCGGGCTGGATTGGCTACATGCTCCAGCAGTCCCTTGAAAACGCGTTACGGAAGGCGGGCAACACGAAAGACGTCGTGACGGTGCTCACGCAGGTTGAAGTCGCCGCCGACGATCTCGCGCTCAAAGATCCGAAGAAATTCATCGGGCACGGGATCTCGGTCGCGCGCGCGCGTGAATTGCGGGCAGAGGGCCATCCGGTGAAAAAGGACGCGAAGGGTCGTTTGCGCCGTGTGGTGGGGAGTCCGCGTCCGCTCTCCATTCACGAGCTCGCCACGATTCGGACACTGCTCGAGCGCGGCACGGTCGTTATCGCGTGTGGCGGCGGTGGCATCCCCATCTACCGTGATCCGGTCTTGGGACTGGAAGGAGTCGACGCGGTCGTTGACAAAGATCTGGCTGCCGCGGTTCTTGCGAGAGAGCTCGGCGCCGAGCTTTTCCTGATTCTTACCGACGTCGACGCCGTTTACACTGGCTGGGGCACTGAAGAGAAGCGCGCGATTCGCTCGATGAGCGTGAGCGAAGCCGATCGACTGGCGAGCGAAGGCGCGTTCGGTGAAGGCAGCATGGCTCCCAAGGTTGCGGCCGCAGCGGATTACGTGCGTCGAACAAACGGTCGTGCCATTATTACGGAGCTGAGCAAGGGAAGATCGGCTGTGCAGGGCGTCGGCGGTACGGAAATCATTCCATAACAGCAGCACATCATTATCGCTAATCCGCGTGCGCGCACGCGTTCGGAGCAAGAGTGAACATCCACGAGTACCAGGCAAAAGCAATCTTCCGGAAGTACGGCATTCCAATCCCGCCAGGCGAGGTTGCCGCAACACCGGATGAAGCGGAAGCGATCGCTCGAAAGTTTGGAACGACTGTCGTCGTCAAGGCACAGGTCCACGCCGGTGGACGGGGTAAGGCGGGCGGGGTCAAGCTCGCTCGTACTCCGGAGGACGCGAAGAGCGTCGCCACTCAGATCCTCAAGCTCACCATCAAGGGCCTTCCTGTAACGAAGCTGCTGGTCACTCCCGCGGCCGACATCGCGAGCGAGGCCTACGTCGGCATCATTGTCGACCGCGCCTCCAAACGTCCGGTCTTTATGGTGAGTCCGGCCGGCGGAATAGATATCGAAGAGGTCGCCGCCAAAACGCCGGACAAGATACTCCGGCACCCGGTAGACCCGCGTTACGGCCTCCAGCTTTTCGAAGCGATGCAGCTCGCCTTCTTCCTCTATTCTGACATGAAGCAGGTACGCGCTGCCGCCAAAATCCTGCAGCAGCTCTACAAGGCGTTCTTCGAGAACGGTGGATCGCTGGCCGAGATCAATCCGCTGGTGACGACGCCGGCGGGCGATGTGGTAGCGCTTGACGCCAAAATGGTGATCGACGACAACGAGCTGGATCGGCGGCGGGACATCGCCGAGCTTCGGGACGAGTCCGCTGAAGATCCGAGCGAGGTCGACGCGAGAAAGGCGAACCTTACCTTCATCAAGCTCGATGGAAACGTTGGGTGCGTCGTCAACGGAGCCGGCCTCGCAATGGCGACCATGGATCTGGTCAAATACTACGGCGGCGAGCCTGCGAATTTCCTCGACATCGGGGGCTCGTCGAATCCGGAGAAGGTAGTCGCCGCGCTCCGCATCATCACCGCGGATCCGAGCGTCAAGGCGATCCTCTTCAACATTTTCGGCGGCATCACCCGCACCGACGATGTCGCTAACGGAATCGTCACCGCGCTCAAACAGAGTCCGCTCAAAGTGCCGCTCGTAATTCGCCTTACCGGAACGAACGAGGAGATCGCTCTTAAGATCCTCAAGGAGAATCGCCTCTCCGCGATGACCGACATGGACGAGGCGGTGAAGAAGGCAGTGGCTCTCGCCACGGGAGGTAAGGCGAAGTGAGCATCTTCATCGACAAGAGTACGCGGCTCCTGATTCAGGGAATCACCGGCCGCGACGGATCGTTCCACGCCAAGCAGATGATCGAATACGGCACTCAGGTCGTGGCCGGTGTGACTCCGGGGAAGGGAGGGCAGAAGTTCGAAGACAAGGTCCCGATATTCAACACCGTGGCCGAAGCGGCTAAGAAGACCGGCGCCAACGCGACCGTCATCTACGTGCCGCCGCCTTTTGCCGCCGATGCGATGATGGAAGCCGCAGATGCTGGAATTCCGTTCATCGTTTGCATCACCGAGGGCGTACCAGTTCTCGACATGACAAAGGTCTATCCGTTCGTGAAAGAGAGAGGCTCACGTCTGCTCGGACCGAACTGCCCCGGCCTGATTTCTCCGGGCTCTTCCAAGGTGGGAATCATTCCCGGCCGCATCTGCACGCCTGGCAACGTTGGGCTGGTCAGTCGGTCCGGGACGCTCACGTACGAGGTAGTCTATCAGATGACGCGTGCCAAGATCGGTCAAACGACGTGCGTCGGGATCGGTGGCGATCCGATTAACGGGACCAACTTCATCGACTGTCTCGATGCATTCGAGAAGGATCCAGCCACCAAGGCCGTTGTGATGATCGGCGAGATCGGCGGCACGGACGAGCAGGAAGCGGCTCGCTTCGTCAAGGAGCGGATGAAGAAGCCGGTCGTCGGCTTTATAGCCGGGCAAACGGCGCCGCCGGGCCGACGCATGGGACACGCCGGCGCGATCATCTCCGGCTCGGCCGGCACAGCCGCTGAAAAAATGCAGGCATTCGAGGAGAATGGTGTGGGCGTTGCCAAGCGTCCCATTGATGTCGTCGATTTACTCAAACGCGCTATGCGCTAGGACAGAGCTAACAAATGGCTGGCAACAGAACACTCGCTATCATCAAGCCCGACGCCTTCAATTCCGGCAAGGGCGGACAGATCATCGCGCATCTCGAGAAAGCTGGCTTCAAGATCATCGCTGCCCGCGTGGCGAGACTTGGCGAGCCCCAGGCGTCTGCTTTCTATGCCGTTCATAGCGAGCGGCCCTTTTTTGGGCCGCTCGTCCGCTTCATGACCTCGGGCAAGTGCATGCCGATGGTGCTCGAACGGGCCGACGCGGTGGTCGCGCTACGCAAGACTATCGGAGCGACCGATCCCGCTGAGGCCGAGCCCGGAACGATCCGGAAGCTTTACGCCGAGTCGAAGGAGCGGAATGCGATTCACGCCTCAGATTCGGATGAGAACGCTCTCCGCGAGACGAGCTTTTTCTTTGCTGAGTCCGAGCTGATCTGACGTGTTCGGACCCGCTCGAGGAATGTGAGATTAACCAGATTAGCAGGAAATTGGGCGAGCCAAGTTCCCGCCAACGTCCCCTTCCGACACCTCACGCTCATCGAGCGTGAGGGCCAACGCTTCTCCTAAGCCATCTCCGGAAAGGGTGGCTTGGCCAGGGTCGTTCTCCGTAGTTCACGCGGTTGCGGGCTCCAGCTCCTCATTGACCTGCGGCGCATGACACATTCTCTATCGCCGTGACGTAGTGCTATGCGTTACGTTAGCGGTCAGCCAAGGCTGCCGTGTTGCTTCTCGGTCATCGGGCTTCTAGGGAATGTTATGAATCCAGAATTGTGGGTCCCTGCTGTCACAACCATTGCTATCGTTGCCATTGTTGCAGGCAGTTCATACCGCCTTCTAAAGATGTGGCTGCAGCGACCGGGAGGCTTATCAATTCCAGAGGCAGACGTAAAGGAGATCCGTGACGGAATTGGACAGCTCCAGCAGGCCGTCGATGCCATCGCGATTGAGGTCGAGCGCCTCTCCGAAGGTCAGCGTTTCAAGACGAAGCTGCTCGCTGAGAGTGTGCCACCCATCGCTCCGATCCTTGCGAAGCACGGGGCTGAATAACATCGGCGCTTGAGTCCGGTAAACGACCTCACTTCGTGTAGGCGTTGCGGTGATGAAGCAAGTGTAGAGTGGGGTGAAGTACACGCGAATCCTGGCAGTGGGAGTTCCCCGATAGCAGGAGGTTGCGAGGGACCGTACCGCCCGTCACGCCCATGGGGCGCGACGTGAGCCGATGAGGCAAGCCTGCGGAGGGCAGTTCTCGATCCAGGGCACGAACTTTCCAGGATTTAGCATGAGCGCCGGCGGCCGCGAACCGCGTCAACGCGGTTTGCACTTGCATACTGCTCTTATAAGGTTGTCCGAGATATCAAGCTCCAGTGCCTTAGATGGTCCGGTGGCATCCGTTAACGAGATACCGGCTAAAAAGTCTTTGCGCCTGAGGCGCCAAAGCTCGCCAAAGAACTCCCCACTCTAATATCGGAGCTAGTTAACTGTCAACAGCGATTGAAATTGCTCACTTTCAGCGATTGAAATTGCTCACTTTTGGGTGACGGGGCCTTCAGGGCGTCGGGGCCTCCTGGCGAGGGCGTCGCCGCGTGCGTTGGGGAGGCTCTGTGAGCTCCCGTTGGAGTGCAGCCGAGACGTCGGCATGGTGCCGCATCCGGTAGCTGTTTCCCCGG
>JABXNS010000033.1_pt1 | contig 77303 bp, 78 predicted proteins | sample 7301101 | NCBI WGS metagenome assembly JABXNS01 (sample SAMN14449646, study PRJNA615230) | soil metagenome | isolation source: soil from bare, unvegetated metal-rich iron-sulfur acidic spring small-cell... | place: Canada: Paint Pots Mound, Kootenay National Park, BC | collected 2017-05-25 | reverse complement strand
ATCTTACGCACTGGGGCTTTTTGCCACAGCATCTCTTGTATTGTTTCTCGTTCCTCGACGGTTAGTTGCTTGTAGTTCATGACACTCCGATTGTCTCAGAGTGTTGCACTTACTTATTGAACTTAGCATTGAAATGTCTTCTGGTGCCACAGAAGATATAAATCTTGAGCCGCTTAACAGTATAGCTGATTGGCTGATAAACAATCCAGAGCCTGACTGGTTACAACAGCTTGCGAAAGCCAGAGCCACCCCTTATGTACAAGCCTACAGTTATTGACCTAACGGCGGTTTAACCTCTGTTATTAGTATTGCAAGACATACCTTGAGCCGTTTTGAATAATACACCAGCTTTATGGTCTAATCGGCGTATAATAAGGGCTAACACTTTGGAAGTCAGTGTACCAGCAGGGTCGTGAGCCTTGCACCACCCTACGGACTTGGAGGGTATAAAACAAACCAGTCTACCCACACAGCTTCGGCTGAACGTCTTCCACTATTACTAAAAGTATCTTCTTTAGTGAAGTGGAGTTTGTTGTGGGTAAAATTAAAAGCCCAGTGGAAGCTAACGGCGATTGGCTGTTAGTTGAACTGATAGAATTGCTTCAAAAAATAGACGAACACGGTAAATTAGCCAAGCTGAATGAAACCTCCATCTCGGATAATAACGGAGGGCGTATTCAGTTGTAGCTCTAAATTATTAGAACTGGATACTCTTGATTATCTTCTTGGCAATGTCGGTTTCGGGCTGTTGGTTAAAGTCAGCCTGCTTGTTTGTTATGCCCACATTATCGGCTGGTTGTTGGCAATTATTGAAAGCGGCTTGCACTGATACAACAAAGTTGTTCTTGGTAGTAATGAAGTGGTTCCCAGAAGACACATTAGGGTTGTGTAATATCAGCTCACTCTGCATAGGTGTATCGCCAGCGTAGGTGCTAAGTGTAGCTGTTTTACCGCCTAAAGTAACCTGCTCACTAGACAGTTCCTTACCAAGTGTCCAGTTACTTGCGTCCCAGCCACTGGCACTATACTCATCTATGCTGATACACATATACTGATTGGTGACTGTCGTATGACCACCTTGCGGTAAAGCACTATACACAACTGAGTCATTTTCTACGCCGCCCAGATTATTGGGAGATGGTACGGTTGTTGCAGGATTAGGGAATTGCCAATCGGCAGGATACTTAAACGACAATCCGCTATTCAATGGCGAAGTATAGGTCTTCCAGCCAGCATAGGGGTCTGTCGGAGCTGGTGTAGTTGTCTTTGCTGGCGTTGTTGTAGCGGGTTTTGTAGTCGTAGTAGTGGCAACCGAAGCCGTAGTAGCCTTATGATGGCTCTTGTAGACGAAGTAGCCAGCCCCGCCTATTAAAGCGACAACAACTAGTATAATTAGTAGCTCAACAGCACTGAAACCTGCTTCATTCTTCCTGATTTTGCCCATCTGAATAATCCTTATGTTAATGTATTTACCCATAAATATACACTCAAAACGAGCTATCCGCCACTATTCTTCGGGCTACTAATACTTCATAATAATTAGTAGATGTCAGCAACCCTAAAAACCAAGCAACAATTCGTAGAACTTCGTGCCAACAACGAGAGCTATGAGAAGATTGCCAAGAAATTAAAGGTGTCCAAAACCACCCTGATTGCGTGGGCTAAAGACAGTGAACTGGATATTGAGAACCTACGAGCCATTACCTACGAAGCCCTGCAAGAGCAGTACAAAGTTGGACAGCAACACCGTCTAAAAATGTGGTCGGAACAGCTTAAAGCGGTGCGAGAGGAGCTGAAAACAAGGGGCTTGGGCGATATTCCAACCTTGAAACTAGTTGAACTACTGGACACCTTGAGCGAAAAGCTGAAAAGCGAAGCCTACAATGTACGGTTCAAGTCCGAAGCAACTACCAAACCCTTTGAAGTTGAAGCCTTTACCACCACCGTGCAGGATACTTGGCAGGGCTAGTATCGTAATTTGACCATTTTTGTACTGATATAGCACCTCAACAATCAGAACCCCAACACCTTACAGATACGGTAAAATGCGGGTATTTATGGGGTAAAACGGCTATAATCGGTGTATGGCAAATGCCCCAGTTGATGACGAAGAAGAAATTGACCTTACGAAACTGCGTTATGTGCTGTATGCCAGACGGTCAAGTGAAGACAAGACCAAACAGGTACGTTCACTACCCGACCAAGTAAAAGACTGTAAAAAGTTTGCGGAAGCTAACGGACTGCATATCGTTAAGGTAATCAAAGAAAAGAAGTCTGCTAAGCGAGCTGGGCAACGCAAAAAAGGCTTTGAACCGATGTTGCAAGATATTCGGGACAAGAAATATGACGCTATTCTGTCGTGGGCTCCTGACAGGCTAAGCCGCAATATGCTTGAGGGCGGGTTGCTTATAAATATGCTGGACGAGGGTGAGCTAAAAGATATGCGCTTCGTGACCCACCATTTCACCAATGACGCCAGTGGTAAGCTGACGCTGGGCGTACTATTCTCCATATCCAAACACTTCTCTGACGAGCTGTCACGCAAGGTCACAAGGGGCAATAAAGGTAACTTTAGCGAGGGCAAATCAAACGGCTCCCCGAAATGGGGTTATGACCGTGACGAAGTAACGGGGCTCTACACACCAAATAAGTTTTTTGAGCTGGTACAAGAAGCGTGGTACAGACGAGCTGACGGCGATACCTACGAGGGCGTTACCAAGTTCTTGCAGGACAAGGGCTACCACCGAGTGACCAAAGATAAGAAAGTGAAACGCACCATTAAGCCCTCTAAAAATGCAGTTGGCAAGATGTTTGGCGACCCGTTTTATTATGGGATATTGGTACAAGCCAATCAGACTATTGACCTTACAACGGTTTACGATTTTGAGCCTATGGTTGATAAAGAATTCTACGACCAAGTGCAAGTGCTAGGCTATGGGCGAACCAAAGACAAAAAGGATAAAAAGCGTATGACCTTTTACCCGCTACACGGCTTTGTCTACTGTGCGGTCTGTGACGACAGCAAGTATATGATGGTCGGTAAAAACAAATCCCGTGACGGCACCCACAAGCTAACGTACAGGTGCGATAACCCTGACTGTACCCGTTTAGTTAAGTCGTTTAGAGCTGGACACGTCTTCAATTCCATAGCTGATATGCTAGGCAAAATTGAGCTGACAGACGAAGCCTACGAACGCTACAGTAAACAAATTGACGGTATGACTGGCACCAAGATTGTTGCCATAAAAGAAGAAATCCAAAGCCTTAACGGTGCGCTCAACCATATTAAAAAAGAGTTGAAAGACCGTTCACTAGCTGTACCGACACTTGAGCAAGGGTCAGTAATCCGTAAGACCAATGAAGAGCGTATTGACGAGCTGGTACGGGAACAGGCTGACTTGGAAACCAGCATTAAGGGGTTAAATGATAAAATTATTGACCCAAGCCAAATCAAGGTCAGCAAAGAGGAGTTCTTGAACACGTTCAAATCTGCTCCCGATAAGATACGGGCTGGCTCTGCGATTGAAAAAGACCGTGTTTGCCGCATATTGTTCTTGAACCTACGGGTTGATAACGAAAAAGTGACCAGCTACCTCTGGCGTGAGCCATTCAGAAGCCTAGTCACTTTCATTGAAAAATCTGCTGGTGCGGATGAGAGGACTTGAACCTCCACGCCTCACGGCACTAGCTCCTAAAGCTAGCGTGTCTACCATTCCACCACATCCGCATGAACAGACATTATAACAGGTGGTTTCGTTGCGATGCTACTACGCAAGGTCTGCTTCGACAGCGGCGCGGTACCATATCAGGGTGACGGCCTGAATAAGCAGCGGTACTAGCCGAGCGCGAATATCCCGCGCTAGCGGCACCGTCCAGCCGCGCTTGGCAAAACGCTCATACAACTTAAGAGCCGCCACGCGTTTGGCGTAGCTGGTATACCATTCGGATAATGGCAATTGTTGCACCACCAAAATATCCTCGGCAGAAATGTCTACTGGCCGCAGTCGCATAGCCGTAATAACCGTGGCCACGCCCCACTCAAACAAATAATGCGTCGTGAACAGTCCGTGCGCGCCCCACATTTTCCAGTTGTTGGACGCTTGCTGACGACGTGTGCTGCCGGGCATGATCAGCTTTTTTTTGACGGTTGTGCGCGTCTCTAAACCTTCGCCGCCGCGCAGCTCCATGAGTTTTTCCTCGTAAGGATAATGGTGCGCCGGCGTCAGTCCATCGACTATGGCATGCGCCAACCATGCCGCCTCAAAACTGGCTCGCACATGATCAGCCACCTTGAGCGCCTGTACCAGATTGGCGTAATGATCGTCTAAAATTTCAAAAAGCTTGATGTCTGCGTTGTCAAACGGGTCAAAATAATGCCAGGGCTCGTTGTGCGCCGGACTTTTTCGTTTGATGCCGTCCGGCCCGTTCAAACCTTCGAATTGCAAAATTTGTCTGTGATCTGGAAACTGTCCAGGATTTTTGAGTAGCATAGCCACATTGGCTCGTGCCGCTCGATCGATTTTTTGATGCGTACCGAGCAGCCGGCCGGAATGTTTTGTCAGCGTCGTGCCAGCATACATAGCTAGGCTTCTCCTGGGCGGAAATTGGCAATATAAAAGCAAAAAGTAATCATGAGTTAATTGAGATTTGTAACGGCTCGCAGCCGCGTAACTTGGAGCCGCAAGTCTTGATATTTTAGCAGATTTTCCTGGCGATCGATAAAGTCGTGTGCCGCAGCACGCGCCTGGGTGATGAGTTTGATGTCAGTCAGCCGCGCCACCCGCAGATCAAGCTGGCCATGCTGAAAACTACCATAAATGGCGCCGGGGCCGCGCAGCTGCAGATCGAGTTCAGCCAGTTTAAAACCGTCGCCCACGGTTTGCAGAGCGCGCAAACGCTGGCCGGGTGCTTTGGAATCGCCCGTCATCAGGTAGCAAAAACCAGGCTGTTCACCGCGCCCAACACGGCCGCGCAGCTGGTGAATTTGGGCCAAACCAAAGCGCTCGGCATTTTCGATCAACATCATCGTGGCGTTTGGCACATCCACGCCCACCTCAATCACCGTGGTGCTGACTAAAATATCCAGTTCGCGGTCAACAAACTGCTGCATGACGGCGTTCTTGTCGTCGGGTCTAAGCTGGCCATGTAATAGCCCAATGCGGCGATGTTTGAACGGCCCTTTGCGTAAGATCTCGTAGACTTTTTCGACGGAGCTGCCGTCAAGCGTGTCGGACTGGCTAATCAGTGGGCAAACGACAAACATTTGCTGGCCAGTCGCCAATTTTTTATCAATGTTGGCATAGAGCTGCGCGCGGCTGTTGGGCGAACAGATTTCGGTGATAATTGGCGTACGGCCGGCTGGTTTGGCATCTAAAATGGACACGTCCAGCTCGCCGTACAGCGTCAGCGCTAGGCTGCGCGGAATCGGCGTGGCGGTTAGGCTGAGCACATGGGGCATGTGGCCGGCTTTGGCCATCAGCTTTTTACGTTGCTCGACGCCAAAGCGATGCTGCTCGTCGATGATCACCAGCGCTAGCTTATGCATGTCGACCTTTTCGGCAATCAAAGCATGGGTGCCGATAATCAGTCGAGCCTGGCTGGCTGCGATCGCGGCGTGCGCCCGTTTTTTGTCGGCCGGTTTTAAGCTGCCGACCAGCAGTGTGACTTGACCCGAAAAACCCAGCGGCGCCAGCAGATTATAAATAGTCTCGGCATGTTGCCGAGCCAGCAGCTCGGTGGGCGCCATAAAAGCCACCTGAAAATTCTGCTCCATAACCATTAAGGCCGCCATGACCGCCACCACCGTTTTACCGGAACCGACGTCACCCTCCACTAAGCGGTTCATGGGCTGAGATTTTTGCATGTCCTGATAAATTTGCCAGACCACGCGGCGCTGAGCGTCAGTTAGTTTGAATGGCAAGTGTCCGACAAAATTCTTGGCCAACTTTTCGTTAAACGGAATTTCCAGTGAATTTTCACTTTGATTTTCTCGCTTATTGAGCAGGCTGGCCAGACTGAGCGCAAAAACTTCCTCAAAGCCCAGCCGGCGTTTGGCATCGTCCAATGCTTCGGTGCTGGCCGGAAAATGCATGGTGAGCGTTGCCTCGGCTCGTGGCATCAACCAGTATTCTTTTATCAGCCAAGCCGGCAACGTTTCGGGCAAAGCTTCAATGATCGGAACGAGTTCGCGCCCTACCTTGCGGATTTGCTTGCTGGTAAGTCCCTTGGTTTCGCGGTACACCGGCAAAATCCGCGCCGTGTTGACTGGAAACTCGCTGACTAGTTCCACGCTAGGGTTCATGATGCTCAGGTGTTGGTAGCTTAGCTCAAACTGCCCGGACAGGTAATACTCGGCACCTGATTTCAGTGCTCGTTCGCGATAGGGTTGATTGAACCACACCAGTCGCACGCTGCCGGAATCATCGCTGGCCACGGCCTCAGTAATATGTAGTCCGCGCCGCGCATAGCGCCCGCGCGCCTGCTTGATGCGCGCTTTGATTGTGACCTGCCCGGGCTTGAGCTTGGCAATCGGCGCAATCACTGAATAATCCTCGTAGCGCCGCGGGTAATATTCAATCAAATCGCCGGCAGTCTTGATTCCCAGCACCACAAACTTCCGCGCCAGCTCTTCGCCGACACCTTTTAACTCAACCACTGTATCTGTCGGTTTCATTCTTACAGTGTAGCTCATTGACAATTTTACGATATAATTCTACACTAAGTATTATGGCAGAGATACGCCCCTACCAAGATTCGGACTATCCGGCTGTGCATCAAAACATGCGAGTAGGTGGTGTGTATGATGAGGTTCGGGATTCTCAAAAAAACTTAGACTCAATGGTTGCTCAAGACCCGGAGTCAGTATTGGTAGCCGAGCTTGACGGCGAGGTCGTGGGAAGTATTATGTTTTCGGCGCTTGGTAAAAACCTAGCTCTTATCTGGGGAGCCGTCGTGGCTGAACAGCACAGACGAGCAGGTATCGCCAAGCAACTCATTGCAACTGTCGAGAATACCTTACGGGCAAGGGGCGTTGTAGAAATTTGGTGTTTTATTGATACAACCAACGAAGCATCACTTGCATCGGCAGACGGCAGTGGTTACAAACACACAGGCCGTACATTTTTTGGTCCGAAGAAACCGTTATAGGGTTCTTCGGACAAGAAAGAACACGCTGGGGCCGAAATAGGTTGGAGCGATGGCTGGCTGGAGGAACTTTTCGATTGAGAGCATAAGCGGCTGCGGAACAAGTTTTTTGAGCGTCGGGCTGCGCAGGTTGGAGACGGACAGGACTTTTTCGACGTGCAGGCCAGCAACAGCTAGCTGTTTGATAACCGTGTGCGGATTGTGGTTGACGAACGGGATTTCGCTGTCGGTGCGATGCTCGGGCGAGCGAATGTCCACTGGCTCAAGCGGCGCTTTTTGGCCTCTGAGTAGTAATTTGAGCCGATTGCGAGCGTGCAGGTAGTTGGCCACTTCTATAATAGCCAGGCCTTCCGGCGCTAGCACGCGGGCAATTTCGGCCAGCGCTTTGGAGGGATCCGGCAAATGGTGCATGACTCGAATCATCGTCAGCAAATCGACTGAACCGTCGGCAAAATCCAGTGCATCGGCTTGCATCAGCTTGCGCTCTACTTCGGGATGATCCTTCAAAAAGTCTTTAGCAATGTCGAGCTGCTGCCGGCTAGGCTCGGCCAAGGTGACATGATGAGCAAATTCTTCTAACAATACGCACAGCCGGCCGTAACCGCCGCCGACATCCACAGCGTTTTTGAAGTGTTGACCTTTGAGCAGCCGTCGAATGGCCAACTCCTCCGCCCGGTGTTCATAGCTACGTCCCTCCCAGTAATCGCGGTAGTTAAAGCTCGGATCGTCGTACTGATCGGCTTTGGTGTTTGTCTCGGTCATAACTCGCAGCAGTATAGCAAACTAATTTTCAAGTTCAACCAGTGCGGAGTCTTTGAAAGCTTTGCCGCGGCGAATCACGGCGTAGCCGGCAGCCGTATCCAACAAAACCCTGTCGCCGTCTTTTTTGATTTTGCAGTTGTTGATGTATACAGCGTCTTCGGCCAGCAGTCGCCGAGCTTCGGTTTTTGAGGCAGCCAGTTTAGTGCTGACCAAAACATCGACGGTCGCCTCAAGGGTGATTGGTCGAGACAAACGCGCAACCGGAAGTTCGTGAGCCAAAACTTCAAAATCAGATTTTTGCAGCTCCAGAGCATCGGCGTTGCCCATCAGAATATTGGCTAGCCGCCGTTGTTGCTCGGCTTGATCCTGGCCGTGGACAAGTTGGGTAACTTCGTAGGCCAGCGTTTTTTGGGCGGCACGGCCGGATTTGTTCTGGCTAAACTCAGCCATAATGTTATCAATCTCTTCTTTGGGCAGTTCGGTGAAAACTTTTAAGTAGTCTTCCGCGCCTTCATCGTCGACGTTTAGCCAGAATTGGTAAAACTTGAATGGGCTGGTTTGGGCGGGATCCAGCCAGACGGCGCCGTCTTCGCTTTTGCCAAACTTTTTGCCAGTGGCTTTGTTGATGACAAGCGGCATGCTCATGGCGTGAACTTCCTGGTTTTCTTTCTTCCGAATCAGTGGCACACCGGAAAGCATATTTCCCCACTGGTCGGAGCCGCCTATCTGCAACACAACACCTCGTTCCTTAAACAAATGCCAGTAATCATAGCCCTGAATAAGCGAGTAACTAAACTCAGCATAACTTATGCCACCGCCGTCTTGACCTATGCGATCGGCTATAAAATCGCGCTGCAAAAGTTCTGTCATGCTGTAGTGCTTACCGACATCACGCAGAAATTCAAGAAAATTAATGTCTTTGAACCAATCGTAATTATCAACCAGCTCAAAGTCATCATCCCCAAACAATTTCTGGATTTGTGCTTCGATACCGGCAACGTTATGGATAATTTCCTTACGACTTTTGAGTTGTCGCTCTTCGGTTTTACCACCCGGATCACCAATCAGACTGGTAGCTCCACCGACTAAAAGTACTGCTTTCCAACCGGCTTGGTACAATCTTTTTGCCAGCATTAAAGTCGCCAAATTGCCGATGTGTAAGCTGTCGGCCGAGCAATCATTCCCGAGATAGAAAGCCTTGGGTTCATCGAGCCAACTGATGTCTGAAAACGTTTTATCTTTAATAAGTCCGCGCCATTGTAATTCTTCTGAGAGTGTCATAGTTGTTCCTTGGTAAGTTTATAGAGAAGTTTGTCTGGGAATAACTAGCTACTATATAGATGCTGGTGCCGGATTGGGCCAATGTGTTTCATGTCTTAGGTTCTAGTATACCCCAGTCTGGGCGGCAGCTGAAGAGTTGGTCGATAAATCACACATTTTGCAGTTGGTGAGACTGGCGAGTTTGCTATAATACTAACGTCAATCTTGGGGAAAAATTATACAGGGGCAACATGGTTACACCGTCGACTCGGCCGCGCAAATCTCGTGTCAGTAAAAATTCTTTTACGACCAAAAGTGGCAAAACGATTAAAGTCCACCGCAGTTTTGGTGAGCGATTTAAGGCGAATCGCGATGCCCGCGAACGTCGTCGCGCCAACCGCCTGGCCACGCTGCCCAAAAATCGCCTGAAGCGCGTGATCTATCATTTGGAACCGAAGCGCCTTATCCGTTATTGGTTTAGTCGCGACGGAGCAATTATGGCACTTAAGCTCACTGGTATTGCCTTAGTGGCCGGCTTTATTGTGCTGATTGGTTTGTTCGCCTACTTCCGCAAAGATCTGCCGAAAATTACCGACATCTCCGGCGCCAGCTTAGGCGGCAGCATTACGTATTATGACCGCACCGGCACGACCGTGCTTTGGCAAGATTACGATGCCGTTAAGCGTATTCCGGTAACCGGTGATAATATTTCGCCCTACATGAAGGACGCGACGGTGGCCATTGAAGACAAGGACTTTTTCAAACACGGCGCCTTTGATGTCCGCGGTATTTTACGAGCCGGTGTACATGACGCTTTTGGTGGCAGTGGCAGTGTACAGGGCGGTTCAACTATCAGCCAGCAGGTGGTGAAACTCAACGAAAACTGGACCACCAACCGCACGGTTACCCGCAAAGTCAAGGAGTTGATTTTGGCCGTGGAGCTGGAGCGCGAATATTCCAAAAACGATATTTTGACCGGCTATCTTAATATTGCACCATATGGCGGCGTGGAATATGGCGTAGAGAGCGCCGCTCGGGATTACTTTGGCGTCAGCGCCAAAGATTTGACGTTGCCGCAAGCCGCCCTGTTAGCCGCCATGCCGCAATCGCCCAGCTACTACTCACCTTACAGTAGCCCGCAGTACAACTCTGGCGCTACGTCCGACCAATTTAATCAGACGGCCCTAACCAATCGGCAACACTACATTCTCGACCAAATGGCGTCGCAAGGTTACATCACCAAACAACAGGCTACCGACGCCAAAAACGTGAACATTTTGGCTGAGGTCCACCCGCTCGAATCCAAGTACAACGGCATCAAGGCACCGTATTTTGTCCTGGCCGCCAAGCAGCAGCTAGAGAATAAATTTGGTGCCACCATCGTAAATCGCGGCGGATGGAAAGTCATAACGACCCTCGACAGCAATCTCCAAAACACCGCTGAACAATTAGTAGCTCAAAATATTCCTAACATTACTCGCCGAACAGCTGGTGTGGCCGACGAAGAAGCCATGGTGGCCGAGGATGTCCAAACTGGGCAGATCGTAGCGCTGGTAGGCGGCACGGACTTTAGCAACGCTGACCACGGCAAAATTAACTATGCCGCGCAGGCCTTCATTGCCCCGGGATCAAGTTTTAAACCATACGACTACGCCACGCTTATCAATAACAATACCAATGTCGGTGCTGGCTCGGTGCTATATGATCAAGTCGGTCCGTTGCCCAATAACGGTTATCAATGCACTAACCACGCCCTGCCCGCCAACGGCGGCAACTGCCTGGAGGATTATGACTTCTTAAATCCCGGGCCGATTACGCTGCGCTATGCTCTGGGTGGCTCGCGTAATATTCCGGCAGTGAAAGCCATGCTCTCGGCTGCGCCAAACGACACCAGTCCTCAAAAAACTACTTCTATAAATAAAGTCATCAGCACCGCATCAGCCATGATGGACAATCCCTACAATCCAAGCACCTACAACTGCTACCAGAGCGGCACAGATGTTAGCAATCCCCAACCCAGTGACGTTACGCAATGCTATGGGGCTTCGGCAATTGGTGATGGAGCATTCTTGCACCTCGATGACCATGTCAACGGCTTAAGTACACTGGCGCGCTTGGGCGTGGCTATTCCGCGAACTTATATTCTCAAAATCACCGACGCCACCGGCGCAACCATTGATCAGTGGACGCAACCGCAAGGCACCCAAGTTCTGAAACCGGATGCAGCTTATATTGTCGACAGTATGGCCAGCGACCCAAACGCCAGCTACTTGCCTGGCAGTTGTAGCACTACAACCTGCAGGCCGTTCTCGACTGGCGACTATAAGTTCCAGCGTTATAATGGTTGGGATTTTGCTGTCAAAACTGGTACAACCAATAATTCATTTGACGGACTTATGGCCAGCTGGTCAACAAAATATGCCGTAGTCAGTTGGGTAGGCAATCACACCCGCAACCAACCCATGAACACTTTCATGGAGTACCTCACCGAACCGCTAACCCGCGGCTTCATGGAAGCAGCCCACGCCAACCTGCCACCCGTTAACTGGACGCAGCCCAGTGATATTAAAGTCTTGCCAGCCTTTGTGGTCAGCAAGCACATCAACAACGGTGATATCGAACCCAGCCCCAGCACCGATTTGTTCCCATCCTGGTATGTGTCGCCGGCCAATAAAGGCAGCACCTCCCAAACTATCGACAAAGTATCCGGCAAAGTAGCAACCAACTGTACGCCGGATTTGGCCAAGCAAACGACCACCAACAGCAACGATTCCAGCTTCTCGATTGATATATTTTATCCACCGGGCGGCGCAGCCAGCGCTACCGCCGCAGCGGGTAATGATGACGTTCACAATTGTAGCGATACGCCGCCGCTGGTAACGATCACTCAAAATAACTGCGAGGACGCCAGCCATTGCGACTTTACGGTCGTTGTCAGCCAGGGCACACACGCTTTATCAGGCGGCGCCTACACCACAGCGCCAGCCGGAACTGTTACGCTGCTTGATAATGGCCAGACCCTGCAAACTGTCAGCATACCAGCCAATAGCGCCAGCCCTTATGATTACTCATTTTCGAACGTTCCGGTCGGCAATGGCGATTCGTTAAGCGCCCAAGCGATCGACAGCGTACTTTATAGCGGTAAAAGCGGGGCCATTACCGTTAGCAATTCAGCCAACAACGCTAACGCGAATCCTAACTCGCATGGCAACGGTAACTAGGAAAATTGCAAGTACATCCGTGTTTCATAAGCCCGGGCAATGGTGCAAAATTTGGTAATAGCCCTGGGGTTTTAATCTTTGCTCAAAAACTCATTCATAGCCGTGCGCACATCGGATACGCCATGCAGTCCGGCTGGGCTGCGGCCGGTTTTGGCAATCGGGCCAATAGCCAGCTCAAAGCCGAGTTTTTTGGCTTCCATCAAGCGCTTGTCGACAAATGGCACATGCCGAACTTCGCCCGACAAACCTACCTCACCAAACACCACAGCGTTTTTGGCCAGCGCTAGACCCTTGGCCGCCGAACCAATAGCCATACAGATTGCCAAATCAGCCGCCGGCTCAGTGAGGCGCATGCCGCCGACGATGTTGATGTAAATATCCTGGTCGCTTAATTTGAGCTTGGTGCGCCGCTCCAACATCGCCACCAGTAGGTTCACCCGATTCAAATCAATACCGCTAGCCGCACGCTTGGGATAACCGTAACTCGTGCGATTTACCAGGGCCTGGACTTCCACCAGCAGTGGCCGCGTGCCCTCCATGGTAGCCAGCACAATTGAGCCGTCACTCACTTGTCGCTCAGCCAGTAGCGCAGCTGACGGATTATCGACTGGTTTGAGGCCCGACTCGGCCATTTCAAACAAACTCACTTCGTTGGTTGAGCCAAAGCGGTTTTTGGTGCAGCGCAGCAGCTTGAAGCCGCCGTAAGCGTCGCCCTCCAGCTGTAGCACCACGTCAACCACATGTTCCAGGACTTTCGGCCCGGCAATGGTGCCTTCTTTGGTGACATGACCAACTAAAATAAGTGCCGTATTGGACTGTTTGGCGGCAGCCATTAGCATTTGGGTACTGCCAGTAATCTGGCTGACGGTACCGGCCGCCGAGCTTAGGACATTGACCGTCATGGTTTGTATGGAATCCACCACTGCCAGCTGAAACTTGCCGCTGGCAATAGTAGCCGCTACGTCATCGGCGCTGGTGGAGGTCGCCAGTTGCAGTTTGGGCGACTGAGTCTTAAGCCGCTGCGCTCGTAGGCCAACTTGATGAGCCGATTCCTCGCCGCTGACATACAGCACGTCATGCTCGCCGGCCACGGCCTCAGCCAGTTGTAATAATATCGTGCTTTTGCCAATGCCCGGTTGCCCAGCCAGCAGCGCTGCGCTACCCGGCACTATGCCACCACCAAAGATAGTGTCCAGCTCGCTCATGCCGCTTTTCAGCCGTGGCTGATCGCGGCTGACAACATCGACCACCGACGCCGTTTTGATGGCATGTCCGCTTTGGCCCGGCGCCGCCCCACCCAGCTCCACTTCTTCCTGCAGCGTATTCCACTCGCCGCAATTACTGCAGCGCCCCGCCCAAGCGCTAGTCATCGCCCCACAGCTCGTGCACACATACTTAACCATTGGTTTCTTAGCCATAGATAGACAAATTCTACCACAGCCAGCTTTGGTTCACCCTTATTTTATGGCGAGAGATGGGGTAGCTAAGCTTGAAAAGATTTTCCGCTTGTTAGATTATCAAGGAGTTTATATGACGAAAGGATTTGAAGAAGCCGGTTCAGGAAACCAAACTGAAGTAGCGGCACAACAAGACGCAGAAGGCGCAGTTGCCGAAGAACTTGGGTACACTATCTCTCCGGAAGCAGTTGCAGGGGCTGTAGAACTTGGCACATCTTCCCTGTACCTTGGCATGGCTCACGGGAGAGCAGCCTGGGGCTTAATGCACGAACCAGATCAAACTGAGCGCAAACGCAAACTTAATGATGAACGAACAGAGAATACCGTTGGCATTCGACTGTTTCAAGCGCTTGACTTGCTAGCACCCCGCACCGATGGGATATCATGGTTCGATATTACCCAAACAGAAGCACAAACAAGACTGCGTGCTCTCATTCAAGAAGAAAAAGCATTGCGAAGATCTCAAACCCCCTAAGGATTCAGAGGGGGTTTCACTCCGCGAAGTGGGAAAATGTGGCCTAGTATATTTTACGCGGCGGCAAAGGTGGTTTCGCGGAGGGTTTGGTAGTCTAGGTCGCCATTTTTAATGGTGACACGGATGATGTCGCCTTTGACGTAATCGTTGCCCAGCATGGCCAGCGCGGTGTGGTCTTCGATGGTATCTTGGATGAGGCGGCGCAGCGGACGCACGCCGTTGTGGGCGTCGTAGCCTTTGTCTAGCAAGTACTGTTTGGCGGCAGCCGTTAGTTCCAGGCCTAGACCGTGTTTTTGCAGGCGGGCTTTCAGCTCATCAATCTGCAAGTCAATGATTCGGAAAATGTCTTTGTGGGTAAGGGCGCGGAAGACGATGGTTTTATCGATGCGATTGAGCAACTCGGGGCGCATGGTGCGCTTCAGATCGCCCTTTACTTTGTCTTCATTAAGAGCATGCAAGGCGTCCAAATCTTTGAGCTCGCCGCTGCCGGTGGCGTGGAAGCCCAAGCTGGCTTCTTTTTGCAGTTTGTCAGCGCCAATGTTGCTGGTCATAATTACGATGGTGTTGGTAAAGTCGATTTTGCGGCCCTTGGAATCGGTGAGATAGCCGTCTTCCAAAATTTGCAGCAGCATGTTAAAGACATCCGGGTGAGCCTTTTCAATCTCGTCAAACAGCACCACACTGTAGGGTTGACGGCGGATTTTGTCGGTCAGCTGGCCACCCTCCTCGTAACCAACATAGCCAGCCGGAGCTCCCACCAAGCGCGAGACGTTGTGATGCTCGCCAAATTCACTCATATCGATTTTGACCAAGGCGTTTTCGTTACCAAAAAATTCGCGGGCCAGTACGCGGGCCAGCTCGGTTTTGCCCACCCCGGTTGGGCCGAGGAAAATAAATGAGCCAATTGGCCGGGCTTCGCTGCCAATGCCGGAACGGTTGCGCCGCACGGCACGAGCCACGGCGCTGACGGCTTCGGTTTGGCCAATCACAAATTTGGCCAAGTTCTTTTCTAGCCCCAGCAAATACTTAGCCTCGGCTTTGATAACTTTGGTCACCGGCACGCCAGTAATACGCGACACCACGGCCGCTATCAAATCGCTCGTAAGCGTTAGTTTTTTGGTGGCCGCATGGTTGGCCTGCAATTTGGCCAGCTCTTTATTGATCTGGCTGGCACGTGTTTTGGCTCGAGCTGCCCGTTCGTAATCTTCGCTATCAACGGCTTCATCAATCTGGGCGTTGACCATTTGCAGCTCTTTTTGGAGCTTGCGAACCTCGGGCGAGGTTTTGCCTTTGTCGACCCGCAGCGAAGCCGAGGCTTCGTCCAGCAGATCAATGGCTTTGTCCGGCATAAAGCGGTCGTTGATGTAGCGCTTGGACAAATTGACAATATCGCTTAGTACTTCGTCGGTAATGGTGACACCGTGAAATTCTTCGTAATGGCGACGCAAGCCCTTAAGGATTGCCAGTGTTTCGGCCGGCGTGGCTTCGGGGACTTGAATCGGCTGGAAGCGCCGCTCCAGGGCAGCGTCTTTTTCGATATGTTTAGTGTACTCGGCGGTCGTGGTAGCGCCAATCACCTGAATTTTGCCGCGAGCTAGAGCCGGTTTTAAAATATTGCCGGCGTCCATGGCACCCTCGGCGGCGCCGGCGCCGACTATCAGGTGCAGCTCGTCAATAAAGGCGATGGTTTTCTTGTCGTTTTCCAGCTCGCTCATGACTTTTTTGAGGCGTTCCTCAAACTCGCCGCGGTATTTGGTGCCGGCAATCATACCGGCAAGATCGAGCATAATAATACGCTTATCCAGAAGGCTGTCGGGCACGTCTTCGGTTACGATGCGCTGGGCCAGACCTTCGACAATGGCAGTTTTGCCGACACCCGGTTCGCCAATCAGCACCGGATTATTCTTGGTACGACGAGCCAAAATAGTGATCACGCGTTTGATTTGCGGATCGCGCCCCACCACCGGGTCAAGCTTGCCAGCTTTGGCTTGGACGGTCAGATCGCTGCCAAAAAAATCTAGCGCCGTTTTGCCGCGAGCCTTGCTGGTCCGGCCCGCGCCACGATGGACACCGGCACCCAAGCGCTGCTCGTCGTATTGCTGATGGTTGAGGGCATGCTCCAGCTCGCTCATCAGATTATCGACATTGACGTTCATGTCGCGCAGCAGCACCGTAGCCCGGGCGTGTTTTTGGGTTAAAATACTATACAAAATATGCTCGGTGCCACAAAATTCTTGATTATAATCTTGAGCAATGTCGTAGGCCATTTTGAGCGTGAGCTTGGCGGCTTCGCTCATGCTTTTTGCGCCAGCAGAATTCATGACGATAGTTTTAGGCGTCAGATTAAGGGCAAACCGTGCGCGATCGAGCGTCACGCCGGCGCCCTCCAGCAACTTCGAGCCCATGCTCGATTGCTGCGCCAATAGTCCCAGCAGCAAATGCTCAGTGCCAATGTAGGCACCGCCAAAACTGCGCGCAATAGCGTCAGCGTGTTTCAGGCTCTGCAGCGCGTTGTCCGTTAAATGATTCAAAAATTCTTGGAAGTCTGGTGATGGTGGCATCATCAAAATTAATCTCCGATTAATTTCAGTTTTCAGTCGTCAGTTTTCGGTCTCCAGTCGGACGGATGATGACAGCGACTGACGATCGGCAACCAATAACTCTATATAATAATACCACAAGCTAGCACTCTCGTGTCAAGAGTGCTAACGCATCTGGCGATGCAATTTTAATTGAAGACTCGATAAGCAATGTCTCAACGATCGAGCGAGTGCTTTAGAAAAAGAGGGTCAAGCGTAGTGCAGCCGGAGCAATTGATCAGATTGCACCGCGCGTAACGCACTCTTTTTCTAAAGTGCAAGCGATCACTCGCCGTGTTCTTCGATGGCTTCCAGGAGCGATTCTTCGAGTTGCTCTTTTTTCTTGAGCTTGGGCTTTTTGGCCAGTTCGGTGACGACTGGCTCGGCTTCGGCTGCTGGTTTGTCAGCCTCAATGTCTAGCTCGTAGCCCGTGAGTTTGCTAGCCAGACGGACGTTTTGACCGCCCTTGCCAATGGCAATGCTCAGCTGGTCTTCGGGCGTGAGCACCCGGGCTTTTTTGGACGACTTGTCCAAAATCACCTTGCTGACTTTGGTGGGACTGAGCGCTTCGGCGATGAACTCGGCCGGATCTTCTTTCCAAACAATAATGTCGATTTTTTCCTGCTCGCCGATTTCGTTCATGACAGCGTTCACACGCGTACCATGGCCGCCCACAAAGGTGCCGACCGGATCAACACCAGGCACTGTGCTGGCCACGGCCACTTTGGTGCGCACGCCAGCTTCGCGGGCAATGCCCTTGATCTCCACCGCACCGCTTTCCATTTCCGGCACTTCACCGCGAAATAGCCACTCCACAAAATCAGGATTGCCGCGGCTGACAACCAGCTGCGGACCGTGAAAACCACGCTCCACGTCCTTGAGGAAAACCTTCAGGCGCTGGCCGGGATAGTAGCGCTCGCCCTGACTTTGCTCACTTCTGGGCATAATGCCCTGCGCCTTACCCAGTTCAATACGCACCACGTTGCCTTCCACGCGGCTGACAATACCATTAATGACCGTGCCGATTTTGTCTTCGTATTCGACCATGACGATCTCGCGCTCGGCTTCGCGCAGGCGTTGCAATATAACCTGCTTGGCGGTTTGAGCGGCCACGCGGCCGAAGTCATGGACTTTTTCGTGGACTTCGACGGTTTCACCGACTTCGGCGTCTTTTTTGATGACTCTGGCGTCAGCCAGGCTAATTTCGTAAGCCGGACTCTCGACGGTTTTGACGATTTCTTTGGTGACAAAGGCATCGACGTCGCCGGTGTTAAGGTTCATGGTAACGCGAATTTCCTGCTCGCGCTCGCCGTAATCGCGCCGATAAGCCGCCGCCAGCGCTTGCTCGACGGCTTCTTGCACCACGGCTTCGGGCAAATTTTTCTCTTCGGCAATGGTCCGAATGGCCACTGCCAGCTGTTTCATATCAAGTTCCATGGGTTGTTTCCTTTCGATTAAATTCACATTTTTCAAGCTATGAAAAAAGTCGACCTGCTGGCCGACTTGAACATCTATAATTTTAGCTCACTTGACGGGCAAAGTCAAAACCTTATCGTGCGAGTAGTTGCCTTTTGGCAATACTGTGCCAAAATATAAGTATGCCTGGTTTTGCTAAAAGTTTGGATAACACAACAGTCGATGATTGGTTTTTGAGTTTTAGGTTGCGGCACGAGGGGGGGGCACGACCAGAGGCTCAGCAAAGGCTTTTTGTAGGAAGACTTGTGACTGAGCTAAGCTTTCACGGCGGTATGGCCTCACCCGAAGACGATAGGCAAATTTTTACACTATCAATTATACAGAAACGGAAAACCGAGAGACAGGCTTTAGTGTTTGGCGCCATGGCTGTTTTTTGCGGGTTAAAAGCAGCTTCGCAAGATACATTTACGATTCTCGATGCAGTTATGCGGACAAGCTCCGTGGCTAATGAGTCAGACGACAGTATGCCTCCTTTGTCAAATATAACCCTGTCAGCAATCGAAATTGCCGGAGAAATCAATGGGCCACGGGATAACTTTGCAATTTTAGATCTCGTTCCAGAAGAATAATCGCTCAAGCGGTGTTAGAATAAACAGATGAAAAAAGTGCGGCGCTTGTATGAGCAGTTTCGGTCCAGCGCCTATGTGCTGGAACTGACGGTTGATCCGGCGGCGATGAGCTTTAGCGGCACAGTCACCATCAAAGGGCAAAAGTTTGGCCGACCCAGCCAGCGGCTGACCTTTCATCAAAAAGATTTGAAGATTACGACTGCCAGCGTCACGCGGCACGACCGCAAAGGCGACCAGCAGCTGGCCGTCGCCCGTATCAATCGCCAAAAATCGTATGACGAGGTGCGCCTGCATACCAAGGACATGGCTTACCCTGGTGCGTACACGATTACTATGGAATTTTCCGGCACCATCACGCAACCTATGCACGGGATTTACCCCTGTTATTTCAAACACGCTGGCCAAGATAAACTGTTGATTGCCACACAGTTTGAGAGTCATCACGCCCGCGAAGCCTTTCCCTGCATCGACGAACCCGAAGCCAAAGCCAGCTTTGATTTGACGCTGACCACGCCCGCCGGCCAAACCGTGCTGGCCAACACGCCGGTGAAAACTACGACGATGAAGGGCAAGCAGCAAATCACGACCTTCGAAACCTCGCCCAAGATGAGCACCTATCTGCTGGCGTTTGTTTTCGGCGAGATGCACAGCGTCAGCGCCACCACTAAAGACGGCGTGGCGGTCAGCAGCTGGGCCACGGTAGCACAACCAAAAGCCCATCTGCAGTACGCCAATGACGAAGCCGTCAAAATTTTGGAGTTCTTTAGCGATTATTTTGGCACGCCCTTTCCGCTGCCAAAACTCGACCAAGTAGCGCTACCGGATTTTGACAGCCTGGCCATGGAAAACTGGGGGCTGATTACCTACCGCGAAGTCGGTTTGCTGGCCGATCCCCAGAACCGCTCGCTGTCGGGCGAGCAGCTAATCACACTGGTGATTGCTCACGAAATTTCCCATCAGTGGTTTGGCAATTTGGTGACGATGCGCTGGTGGGACGACCTGTGGCTCAACGAAAGTTTTGCCTCGATTATGGAAAACATCGCGCCCGATCGCTTGCATCCGGATTGGCAACAGTGGGAAGATTTTGCCACCGGCCGAGTGTTAAGTTGCTCGCACCGCGATATTTACAAAGACGTCCAGCCGGTGGGCATGCCGGTCAATCATCCCGACGAAATTAGCAGCTTGTTTGATCCGGCCATTGTCTACGCCAAGGGTGCACGTCTGCTGAGTATGCTCTACGAGTTTATGGGCGAGCCGGCTTTCCGTGCAGGTTTGGCTGAGTATTTTAAACAACACGCCTACGGCAATACCTCGCGGGCTGATTTGTGGCAGGCATTAGGAGAAGCCAGCGGCCAAGATATTCAAAAATTGATGACACCGTGGATCGAGCAGCCGGGCACACCGCTGCTGCGGGTGAGGCGAGAATCCAACAAGCTGCTACTTAACCAAGAACGTTTTTTGATGGACGGCGAGGACAACGACTCGCTGTGGCCAATTCCGCTACTCGCCGACAGAGAGGTAGCACCAGCAATGCTCACCGCCAGGTCTTTGGAAATCGCCTACCCAGACGACGAGCTACCCATTTTCAACCTTCACGGCAACGCTCACGTCATTGTGCGCTACGAAGACGCTGCGACGCGCCAACAGTTAGCTGCCAACGTTGCCGAGCAGTCGGTGGACGCCATTGCCCGCATTAACATCTTAAACGACATGTTGCTGCTGGCGCGGGCCGGTGAACAGTCGTTACCAGAAATGCTGGCATTAATTAAGCAGTGTTCCCTGGAACCGCGCGATGCCGTCTGGTCGATTTTTATGCGTATTATTTCCCAAGCCCAAACCTTGACTGATGGCGACGAGCCCACCGAAAAACGGCTGCGCGCCTACAAACAAAAGTTGGCGAAATATTGGCACGACAAACTTGGTTGGGATGACCAGCCAGGCGACGAGCCCAACACCAAACATCTGCGTTCCACGGCGCTGGCGCTGAGCATTGCCGGCGAAAACACTGACACACTCAAGCAGGCGCTGGCTTTATATGCAAAAGCTGGCAGTGTCGAAAAGTTGCCAGCTGAACAGCGTGGCATGATTGCTGGTGTGGCTGTACGCTTTGGCAAGCCAAGCGATATCAATCAACTACTAGCCGAATATCAAGCCAGCGTCAATCCCGATGTCCAGCAGGCCATCACTGCGGCGCTGTGTTCCACTAGAGATCCGATTGTGGCCAAGCGTCTGATTGCCTGGGGTTTGAGCGAAAAGGGTGTCGTGCGCCAGCAAGATATTGACCATTGGTTTGCCTATTTGATGCGCAACGTCTATGCCCGCGAGCTGGCCTGGGACTGGCTAGTGGAAAGCTGGGATCGGCTGCTTAAGCTCTTTGGCGGCGGTAAGCACATGGAATATTTTGTGTGGTACGCCTCCGGCCCATTGTCCACACCACCATGGCAGGCTAAATTTACCAAATTTTTTGAACCAAAAACCAGCGAGATGGCACTACAGCGCAATATCCACATCGCTTACGGCGAAATTGCCACTCGCGTGGCTTGGCGCCAGCGTGACTTTGCTGCACTCCAAGCATTTTTCAAAAACCAGTGAGATCCGGTAAAAAATTGCTGATGCTAAACTCCGGTCCACCAAGCTCAATGGCCGCCAGTTGGTAATTGCCCGTCCAGCTGTGATCACTCACCCAAAACTGGGCGGCGAAGCACATTTGGTCGAGTTTGCGAGCTGTGATGTAGTCTAGGCCGCTGCCTTGTGTTACGTTCGCCCGGCCGGCCGCGTGCAAAGTTGGTCATAGCGCCAACGCTTTGATGGGTTTAAACGACAAGCGGTGTAGCTCGCAAATACCGTGCAACGCCAGCATATCGTGGTGCAGCCGGGTGCCGTAGCCGACGTGTTTTTGGAATTGGTAATCGGGGTAATCGGCCGCAATTTTTGTCATATAATCATCGCGGGCAACTTTGGCAATAATGCTGGCAGCGCTGACCGCCGGCACCGTTTGGTCGGCTTTGATAATTGGCCGCGCTCGAAGCTCACCAGGCAAAAAGTTCAGGTGGCCATCGATGATAATTTCGTCGAAGTTGACTATGATTTGTGCCAGTGCCCGCTGCATTGCCAGCGTAGTTGCGCCCGTCAAGCCTAACGTGTCAACTTCTGCCGGGCTCACCCAACCAAGTCCAAAGTTCAATGCTTCTACCCGAATCTGCGCTGCCAACTTCTGCCGCTGTGCTTTGCTAAGCAGTTTGGAATCTTTGAGTCGCACAATCGGCTGACTCAAAACCACCGCACCAGCCACCAACGGTCCCGCCCAACACCCGCGCCCCACTTCATCAATACCAACAAGCATAGGGATAATTATACTACGATGCTTTTACTCTTTGGTTGGAGTTTCGGCGACTTGCTCGTGGGCGGCCAGAGCGGCTTCGGCTTTGGCTTCGAGCTTGGCTTCTTCTTCGGCTTTTTTGGCAGCTTCGAGTTCAGCAGCTTTGGCCACTTCTTCTTTGAGCTTTTCCTCTTCGAGTTCAGCAGCGTGGTCACGCACGGTATTGACAGCAGTGCGGTCAAAATCTACACCTAGCAGTCTGGTGGCTTTGCCACGGCGATCGCGCATGTAGCTTAGGTAGTTACGGCGGACTTTGCTACGTTTGGTGACTTCGACTTTCAAAACCAGCGGGCTGTGCAACAAAAAACTCTTTTCCACGCCCACGCCACTAGCAATCCGGCGCACAGTAATGGCGCTGGTGTGGCTGGCGCCACGATCGGTACGAATTACCAAGCCTTCAAAAATCTGCACGCGCTCTTTGGCGCCTTCACGAATCTTTTGGTGAACCTTGACAGTGTCGCCAGAATGCACGTCAACAACCTGCGACTTCTTGTATTTGGCGTTAATTTGTTCGATAACAGATGGCATATCCCAACAAGCTTACACGAATTAGCGCTTCCCGTCAACTGTTCTAATCTTGAATTTCAGACGCGCCTTTGATGGGTCGCACCAACCGCGTCGTAGCGCTCATCGCCGCCGCCAATGCAAACCGGTCGGGCTGAACTGAAAATGGGAATATGCTCCATCTCCTTCTGTCTAGTTGCGTATCTCCAGTTCGTAGTTTATTCCATAAGCCACCGATTGCTGCTGCCCCACCATACCATGCAGCTATATCTACACCTGTCCACAGTATATTGTTCTGGACTAGATTATTAATAAGATGATACCACATCAAGCCGTATGTTGGGAGGCTTATACAGTTTTGTCGGTAGCGTATATCGCCTATTAACTTGTCCTTTGCGGCTGAGTGCAGACCGCGCCGCAGTGAACGGTCAAGTTCATTCGTCCAGGCAGTTTCTGCGGGCATGCCGGCCTGAACTCTGTCACTGATACGGGAGCCAAGTTCATTGCGGTTGATAGCTAGCCGTGCGATTGGCCATTGATACTCTTTCAAATGGGAGGTTCTATCGTCCTGCAAGGAGCTCCGCTCGGTTTTGGCTGCTGTGACATGCGCCCTACCAACACCCGTGGCGCTGCCATCTTGATTGAGTCCATCAACACCACTGACACTAAATGAAATTTCTGACTTTTCCCCCCAATACTCGCCAACAATTACTCCTCCCAGGCCAGCAATACGCGCAAGTAGTTGCGTGCGCGACAAGTCCAGTCCGATTTGGCCTTGTTCGACGTTTGGTGGCAAGTTGAGCTGCCAGGCAATATTGTATTCTTCGCTTACTGCAGCAGGCAGCTCACCGACAGGTACAAGATTTCTAGACATGATGTTTGCTATTTTAGCATTAAAGTTTCAATAAATAAACGCGCAATTCTGGATTCTGTTTGTTACCCGAAAGGACGCTTAGATGCGGACTAGCAACGTGATAAAGTAATGATAGGAATTGAAGGAGCAAAATTATTGCGGCACAATCGATCACCAAGCCAGGTTGCCCCGTTAGATCAATATCTGGAAACGGAAAGGCCTCTTCGGATCGCCCAGCAACAGGCCGCAGCCGAGCTGGAGTCCACAGCTAATATTTTAAGGTTGTGGCTCAGGCCATATTACGGGCAAGTGTTGTGGCGAAAACTGCTGGACGGCGCCGGAGTGCATTATCGGCAACGTTCGGTCAGTGGAGCTTTGGTGAGCTTGTGTCTTACTGCCCATCAAGAATTAACACCGTCTTTTTTTATGTATCCGTCCGGTCGCTGCATTTGTTATGGTTGCGGATACGAGGGAGAGACGGCCGACTTTATCGTGGATCAGCACGTAGCCCCCGTCCGACAATTACTGTTGGCAACCGAGCTGCAGCCGCCGGATATACTGGCGAGCCAGTGCGAAGATCTGCGGGCAATTGCCTTTCAGACTATGCTGGGACAGCTGGCTTTGTTCGATGAGCGCAGCGGGGAAAAACTTTTTTGATACTTTAGCCCACCACGCGGTAGACTTCTTCGAGAGTGGTTTGGCCGGCCAGGGTTTTTAAGACGCCGTCTTGGAGCATAGTGCGCATGCCACTTTTGATGGCGGCTTCTTCGATGTCTTGGGTCGATAAAATACTGGTGGCTTGTTCCAGCATCCGGCGCATCTCGCCGGTCATCAAAAACTGTTCGCGAATCGCCAGCTGGCCGCGAAAACCGTAGGGATTGTCGGTGGAACTTCCGGGTTTGAACAATTGCAGCGTCTCAAGATTGGGCCGCTCGATATTGGTCGGCAAGCCGTCGACCACTTGGCGAATCTTAGCTATCTCCGCTGTATCGGGCGAGTAAGCCTGCTTGGTGTTGTCGTCTAGTCGGCGGATTAAGCGCTGGGCCATTACCAAGCGAATGGCCGAAACAAACAGCGGATTTTGACCGATAACGTCAAGTAGCCGAGTCAGTGCCGCCGCCGCTGAGCCAGCGTGAAAGGTGCTCAAAACCAGATGTCCCGTCAGCGAAGCCTGCAACGCCGTCTTGGCCGTATCGCTGTCGCGAATCTCACCAATCATCACAATGTCCGGATCTAGCCGCAACACCGCCCGCAGCTTGTCGGCAAAGGTTTTGTCATCGCCGCTTTCACTGCTTTTCACCGAAATTTGGCTGATGCCCTCAAACTGAAATTCTACCGGATCTTCGATAGTGATGATTTTGCGCTCCGGGTTGCTGAGCGAATTGAGCATCGAATAAAGCGTGGTGGTTTTGCCCGAGCCCGTCGGGCCAACCACCATCACCAAGCCGCTGGGTTTGGCAATAATATCATCAACGACTTTGCGCTCCTGCTCCGACAGACCCAGCCGGTCGAGGTTGTACATTTCTTGCTGCATGTTAAACAAACGCATCACCACGTCCATACCGTTGATGGTCGGCACGGTTTCCAGGCGAACGTTGACATCCACGGCCGCGCCGTCAGCCATCTGCACTTTTTGAGCGATGTGACCTTGCTGGGCTTCGTCCACGCCAGTTGAAATATTGCCAGCAGCGGCAATCGCCGACAGCAGCGACTTGTACTTTTCGTAAGTTAGACGAGCAATCGGATGCAGCACACCGTCGATGCGAAAACGAATGCGCACAAATTCCTTTTGCGTTTCGATGTGAATGTCGCTGGCCGCCAACCGGTGAGCTTGCTGTACCAGATAGGCCAGCATGTCGGCCGCCCGGACTTGTTCGAGTGTCGAGGAAACTTGTTCAATCAAACTATCGGTGCCGGCAGTGTTGAGGGCAATGTTTTGATAGACCACCATTTTGGGCGGATCATAGAGTTTCATCAAATCACGAAAGCCAGCGTCGGAAATTAAGGTAAAGGCCACTCGCTGATCATTGAAGCGCTGCGATAGTGCGGCCATAGTCTGCTGCGAGGTGGTCGTGGTAATGCCAAACAAGAGATGACTTTGGTCAACCTGCAGTGGAATCACCCGCAGCCGATAAAGTTCTGGTAGTGTCAGGATTTCTTTGTGGACGAGAGCGGCGCCAATTTGCGTAGTATCAAAGTAATTGAGCGCCAGCAGTCGGGCGCGGCGTTGGGTGGATTGTTCTTCATCGAATCGGGCATCTTGGCTCATTATCTTTGTATTATACATGAGCGTTTTGCTTAAAGGTGCCTGTTCGCTATAGTTTAAGTCCATGCGACAGATTATTTTGATTGTCCACGATGTGCGCAGCACTCATAATGTCGGTTCGCTACTGCGGACGGCTGACGGACTTGGCGTGAGCAAAATTTATATGAGTGGCTACAGTCCGTATCCGGCTGGTGGCGCTCATGACCCACGGCTGCCGCACGAAGCTCAAAAACTCCACAAACAGATTAGTAAAACAGCGCTGGGCGCCGAAGCAAGCATGCCTTGGCAGCATGTTGATGATATTTTGGGGTTAATCGAAGAGCTTAAGGTTGCTGGCTGGTGCGTCGTTGCAATTGAACAGTCGCCAGAAGCCACATTGCTGACGACGTATAAACCAGCTGACAAATTAGTACTGATTGTCGGCCGCGAAGTCGAAGGCATTGAGCCAGAAGTGCTAGCCGTTGCCGACGACATCGTGGAAATTCCTATGCTGGGAGCCAAAGAATCTTTTAATGTCGCCATTGCTGCCGCCATCGTACTCTATCATTGCCAATATTTTTGCTCGACATAAAAAGCTTGTGCTATAATATTGAAGAAACAGGAAAATAAACATGGCTATAGCCACTAAAACTAAAAAACCTATCCACTCTATACACCATAAAAAACGTAGTGGCTTACACCAAAAGCGCGGGTCGCAGTTTATGAAAACCTACTGGCCGTATTTGCCAATGCTCGGCCTGGCCGCCATTGGCCTGGCCATCTTAGGTGCTAAGGTAATTGGCCCACTCGGTGCCGTGCTCGGCGGCGGCAGCGTGACAGTTGCAGCCCTGTTGTTGAGCCTGTAGATTAGTGAACTTTGACGTTGGCGGCACCGGCCAAGTTTGAAAGCTTAGCAAGGGCTTCGTCGTGCGCTTGGATACGAGCCGGTAGTTTAATAACTTGTTTATTTTTATCCGGACCCAGCACTAAAACTACCTCGGTGTCACCGTGAAAAGTATCAATTGTTTGCTTGAGGCTAAGCAGAATATTTTGATCAGTAGCATCGGGCAAGCGAATATACACACGTGGCGCAGCAACAATTGCCGGTACGTCAGTAGCTTTGGTGGCAGCCAGTTTGGACGATTGCTGGCCAGTGGGCTGATAATTTTCGACTTGCTCGATGCTAATTTCGCGAGCTTCATCGACAGTCAGTTTGACAGTGTCGCTAGTTTGGCCGTCGCGCCCGCGAGCACTCAGCTTGCCCTTGGCAATAATCACCCGGTCACGTTCCCAAAGCTTGGCCGTTTGCTGATACGTTTTGGGAAACAGCAGTAACTCGATGGCACCAAACTGATCCTCCAGAGTTATAAATGCCATTTTTTGGCCTTTTTTGGTGGTAATTTCGCGGACATTGGTGATAACCCCACCAATCGTCACGCCGCGGCCATCGTGCTCTGCGGTAATCGTATTAAGCGGTATGCTTTGCTCGCTCAAAAATTGTTTGAAGGGTTCAAGTGGATGTTGGCTTAAATATAGACCTAGCAGCTCCCGCTCCCAGATCAGCTGCTCACGAGCCGTGGCTGGTTCGACTGGTTCTGTAAGATTAAGCTTGGCGTGCTCGGCCACAACCGAGGATTGCTCGCCAAAAAAATCAATCTGGCCACTGGCCGCTTGTTTTTGGCGACGAGCCGCATAGGCTGTTAAGCTGTCCAGGTTGTGCAGCAGCGTAGCTCGCGCTCCATAGCGATCAAAAGCGCCAGCCTTAATCAAACTCTCCAGCGACTTACGATTAACGATCCGTGCCGAGACATTGCTCAAAAAAGCTTCCAAATTTGCAAACGGTCCATTTATTCCCCGAGCACGCAAAATTTCTTCAACCGCCGCCGTGCCGACGTTTTTGATAGCATTCATACCAAAGCGAATCTCCGGCGAGTCACCCGGCACCACAGCAAATTCCACGAATGATTCATTAACGTCCGGTGGCAATACAGCAATGCCCATGTGTTGGCATTCGTTTATTTCTACTGCCAGGCGATCGGTATTATCGTAGTCGCTGGTCATTAGTGCTGCCATGAAGGTCGCCGGATAATTGGCTTTCAGATAGGCCGTTTGGTAGGCAATCATGGCATAGCAGGCAGCGTGGGCCTTGGGAAACGAATAATCGGCAAACGGCTGAATCAGCGCCCACAACGAATCGGCTTCTTTTTGGCTTAAACCTTGCTGAAGCGAACCGGCAATAAACTTAGGCTGTTCGGCCATCATAATGTCGCGCTTCTTTTTACCAATAGCCTTGCGCACCAGATCAGCCTGGCCACGAGTGTACCCGGCAATCAGCTGCAGCAGGGCAATGATCTGCTCTTGATAAACCATAACACCAAAGGTATTTTTGAGCACTGGCTTGAGCGATTGGTGCGGATAGCTAATCTTGGCAGCGTCGTTTTTGCCGATAATAAAGCGTGGAATTTCAGCCATCGGGCCTGGTCGATACAGCGCCACCATAGCAATAATGTCGTCAAAGACAGTGGGCTTGAGCTCTTTGAGATAGCGACGCATGCCGGCGGATTCCAGCTGAAAAACACCGGTTGTATCGCCCCTCGCCAGCAGTTCAAATGTTTTGCCATCACTCAGCGGAATGTCGTCAATAGCAATGTCTGTGTGGTAGACTTTTTTGATAATACGCAGGGCATTTTTGATAATCGTGAGGTTAGAAAGTCCCAAAAAATCAATTTTAAGCAGGCCAAGTTCGTCAATTGGGCCCATGGGATATTGCGTAGCCACCACACCTTTTTGAGCCATTTCCAGCGGCACAAATTTGACGATGTCATCGGGTGCAATCACCACACCGGCGGCGTGAACGCCGTGACTACGAATGGTGCCCTCCAGCTGAGTGGCGAGATCAAACACGCGTTTGGCTGACTCACTCCCGTGGTATTCAGCTTTGAGCTCGGGATTGCTTTTGAGTGACTGTGAAAGTGGAATGTGTCGTCCCTGGATTGGCGGCGGAATCATTTTGGACCAGCGATCGGCTTCAATATAGGGCACTTGCAGTACGCGAGCGACATCACGCACTGCATTGCGCGCCGCCATTCGGCCAAAGGTCACAATATTGGCCACTCGTTCTTTGCCGTACTTTTCAATACAGTACTGGATAACTTCATCGCGCCGCGTGTCCTGAATGTCAATATCGATATCCGGCATGCTGATACGGTCCGGGTTTAAGAATCGCTCAAACAGCAAATCATAGGCCAGCGGATCCAGTCCGGTAATGTTGAGCGAGTAAGAAACAATCGAGCCGGCCGCACTACCCCGGCCCGGCCCAAAAACAATGCCCTGTTCTTTGCCCCAGTTAATAAAGTCGGCAATAATCAAAAAATAGCCGTTAAAGCCCATCTGATTAATAATTCCCAGTTCATAGTCGGCTCGCTCCAGAATATTTTTGGGCAATAACTTTCGAGCGGCCGTGATACTCAAACTAGCAGCCTTACTGGCCTCCAGGCCAGCATACCGCCAGGCCAAGCCCTGGTAGACTAAGTGGTCGAGATAGGATTTTTCATCCTCGCCCTTGGGCACTGGAAATTTGGGAATAAGGCTCTTGCCCAGCTCAATTTCCACCTGGCAGCGTTCAGAAACGGCTCGAGTGTTGGTAATAAGTTCAGGATAATCTGCACCCCACCGTTTAATAATTTCCTTGGGCTCGGTAACGTGCAGCTCAAGATTTTTGAGAGTCATACGCTTGTCGTCGCTCAAAAATGAGCCGGTCTGTACGCACAGCAAAATCTCGTGGGCTTCTTGATCGGCATGCCTTAAGTAATGAGCGTCGCAGGTAACCACGCAGGGAATGTCAAGCTCTTTGGCCAATGTCAGCATCTGCTTGGTGACAGTTACCTGCTCATCCCACTTGGCGGGATGATCTGGATGACCGTGATCTTGGATTTCCAGGTAATATCGATCGCCGAAAACGGATTTGTACCAGCTAGCAATGTCTCGAGCTTTGTTGTATTGCTCTTGGCGCAGGGCATCGCCAAGTTCGCCGCCGATGCAACCAGACAGCACAATCAGCCCTTCATTGTGTTTTTCAAGCAGCTCATGATCAATTCGCGGCCGATAGTAGACGCCCTCCAGGCTGGCAATAGTAGAAAGCTGCATGAGATTACGATAGCCCGTATTGTTCATTGCCAGTAAGATAATGTGAAAATAGTTTTTGTCTTTGGCCGGATCGCGGTCAGCAATCGTACGTGTGGCCATGTAGGCCTCCATGCCCAAAATAGGTTTAATTTCGCGAGCTTTGGCCTCTTTATAAAATTCAATGACTCCGGACAGCGTACCGTGGTCGGTTATGGCGACGGCTTGCATGCCTGAATCCTGTACAAAATCCAGCAAAGCCGGCACCTTTGTCAGCCCGTCCAGCAGGCTGTATTGGGTGTGGTTGTGCAGGTGCACAAAATCAGCCGGAGATAGTTTTACCTTTGCCATAAAGCCCTCTTACATTGTCGCTCTATTATACGAGTTTAGGTTCGCTTCGCCCAGGCAGAACTTTTACAACACCTACTTCACGGGGGATTTTTGCAGCGTCTGACGAACTACCGTGACAAAATGACCAATCAGCGGCACATGCCCAACCAGCGACAAAATCCAGATAATCAGTGCGATCACAATCGTCGCGCCAATCGCTCCGCCAACGCCGCCAAACATACCACTTAAAAAATTACTGCGGTACAGCGCTCGGCGGTTTGGGTTAACCGCCGCATAGAGTCCGGCCAGCTGCCGGCCCATTTTGGCATAATCAGCCTCCGCCTCTTCTTTGGCAGCTTTAGCCATGCTTGGCCAGATATGTTTTGAGATGCTTGATAGAATCCACGGCACCGTCTATGGCTTTTTTGAGATCTTTGTCGCTGGCATCACCTTCGTGCAACGCACTGAGCAGTTCACGGACTTTTTGCTTGGTGGCTTTGGATTTTTCGACAATTTCGTCAAATTCGCTGCGGGCCTTGCCTTCAAGCTTTGCGCCACGTTCTTTAACAGTATCGATTAATTCGGCCAGTTCGGTATGTAGTTTTTTAAGCTGCTTTTCAGTTTCGGCCATAGCGCTCGCCGCAGCATCTTTAATGTCGGCGCGGGTTTGTTTACCACTTTTGGGCGCCGTTAAAATGCCGGCAATGTAGCCGCCAATGGCCGCCAAAATGGTGCCGATGGCAAATTTACGAGTGGCGTTTTTCATGAATTTTTCTCCTTTTAAGATTTATTGTCGGGTTTGTGCTGGCGAACGGATTCAATGACGTTAGTCACTAGCCGTCCAAGCGCCATTGGGCCGGCACTTTTGCGGAAAAATTCACCAACGGCCTCGGCACTGTCGGCCAGCTTTTCGGCTTTGGCGGCAATATGTTTTAAGCTGTGCAGAATCTGAATGAATTTGATGAGCACAACAATGGCCAGAATCAAAAATAGGCTCAGCACGCTCGACACAATAATCAGCAAAATATTAGCGGCACTGTTCATCGTTCATTATTATACATGACCGTGCCAAATCCAGCGGTTTTTTTGAGCGGACACTTAACATGATACAATTGCGAACATGCTAAGTCCTATCGTAGCTTTCGATATTAACAAAACGCTTATTGGGCAAAATTCTTGGTACGAGCTGAATCGGGCCATGGGCATTGCCGAGCAGGAAGACGAGTTGTTGTATCGTCTCGGTCCCGAAAGTGAGGGCATATTGAGTTACCGCGAGTGGATTGATATTTTAGCACGGCTGATGATCCGGCGCGGCCAGGCTAGCCGGCAGAAAATGGAAGAGGTGTTATTGAACTTTACGTATGTAGACGATGCGAAAGAAGCGATAGCGACACTCAAAGCCCGCGGCTGCCAGGTGGGCATTATTAGCGGCACGTTTGACCTGGTTGCCCAAAAAGTTGTAGACGACATGGGGGGGGCAGACTTCGTCTATTGCAATGCCCGGCTACGCTTTGACGAGCACGACATGCTCGTGGGTATTGATTTAAGAAACGACGACGATTTTTCATTCAAGGCCGAAGTAGCGGCTGAGCTGCGTCAAAAATATCCTGACACTTCCGAAATTTACTATGTTTCCGACGGCGACAACGACGAAGAAATTTTCAAAATCACCAGAGGTATTTTGATTGACTCTTCTGCAATAGCTCACGAGCCATGGAAGCAGCAAGCCGTCCAAGCCGGCGCCCAGTTCTCCGCCCAGCGTGCGCAATCCAGTGCCTGGAAAATCATCACCAGCATCTCCAAAGTCCCCACGGTTTTATGAATCAGGGAACCTACTTCAGGCTAATGGGTTTATAAAAGTCTGGATCGTTCCAAGCCGCTTGTCGAGCACGATCCATCGCATCTAAATCTTCTCGTAGTTTGGCGCGGATCCGAGCAAGTTCAGCCATCCGAGGTTCAACAGAAAGGTTTTCTTCTCTCGTCAAATGGCTGAGCTGTTCTAAAGTATCTTGGTGCAGGTGCGGGGAACGAAACCATATAGCGGCATCTTCCAAGCCATTGCCCTCAGTCAATACATTTGTGCTACTTACGGGTAGACCTTCATATGGACTGTCGATTGACACAAAACGCAGCAGTCCATCAGACAACTCAGCTGTAGAAGCTAGAGCAACCCAACCAGTCCACTTGCCTATTTGGCGCCTCTCAGTCGGAGATACTCCCCACATGTGTTCACTTTTTGACCCAAAAACGCTCGGCCGGCCGTCGCCTCGATTCAAAGAGGCCAGTGTCAGCCCCCCCCGTCTTAATTACTTTGTCGCCATCGATCATTCCCCAAAGTGGCACGCCAAGCTTACGGCTCCTTCGAGCTTTTACTTCTTGCTCGACACCCCGATCAACCATTGAACGAAATTCCTGGACCAAGTCTTCTGCTCGCGCCATAATGTCTCCTTTGGTTTTGAATTATAAGGCAAATTGTTTTTAAATCAAATTCGATGGGAAAAACAAGGGGTTAGCGTTTCAAACGATTTTCCAGGTAGCTGCGGAAGTCGGGGCCGAGGCTTGGGTCGTCCAGGGCGACATCAACAACGGATTGCAAATAAAGTTCCGGATTGCCGGTGTCGTGATAGGTGCCGGCGATAAACCGGCCGTAGACGTCCGCGATTTGAGCCAGTTCGTTAATGGATTCGGAAAGCGTGATTTCGCCACGCTCGTCGGGCTTTTCCTGGGCAATGATCGGCAAAATATCGGGCGTTAAAAGATAGCCGCCGATAGCTGCGAAGTTCGAAGGCGTTTTGGCGGCGCCTGGTTTTTCGAGCAGCTGCTTGATCTTAAACGTTTTGTCATCGAGCTGGTCGCTCACCGCCGCCATGCCATACTTGTCGGCATCGGCTCGGTCGACTTCAATCAGCGAAATCACCGATGTACCGGTTTTTTGATAGGCCTCAAGCAGCTGCTGGGCGCGCGACACTTCGCCGCTAAAAAAATCATCGCCAAAAAAGGCAAAGAACGGCTCATCGCCAATCAGATGCGCGGCATTGAGTACCGGCCGAGCATTGCCTTTGGGCAAGCCTTTTTGCCGGACGTAAATAAAATTGGCGGTTTCGGCAATGGCCTGCAGTTCGTCGGCCTGCTCGGCTTTGCCCTTTTCGCGCAGGTCGTTTTCCAGCTCCAGCGCGCGGTCAAAATGATCTTCGATGGCTCGTTTAGTTGGCCCGGTTACGATAATAATATCGGTCACACCGGCACCGACGAGCTCTTCGACGATCAGCTGAATCACGGGCTTGTCGATAATCGGCAGCATTTCTTTGGGCATGGCCTTCGTCTGCGGCAAAAACCGCGTGCCCATGCCAGCAGCGGCAATCACGGCTTTACGAACTGGTTTAATACTCATTGCGGAAATTATACCATCTCTGTAATGCTTAAGCTTGCATGTATGCGTCACCAGTGATTTAATCTTCTTATAAATAGGAGCTTCCGATGCAACCGAGTGAAAAGCTAGTAAAAGAACTAGAGGCAAAGCGTAGTGCCTGGAATAGAGAGCAAAACAAACGAGCAGAGCTCAAAGAAATAGAGACTGCTCAGGAAACAGTAAAAGCAAAAGTTATGGCACAATGCGCCAGGGCAAGGGCTTTGGCCGAAAAACATGCAACCTTATCGGGATCGCATACCTACCTAGGAAGTGATGCTTTAGGCCGAGATTATCAATCAGACTGGGCTGGGATTATTGACGAGAGCGATACTTCAAGTATGCGCATACAGGCTCGCCTCAATAGATTTTATGGCATAAACCGCGGCGATGGAGCCCCGAATTTGGCCACAACGATTTTAGGGAAGTAACTGTTGATCTGCGACTACACGATCCAATACGTAACTTGGTGACGTCAGAAGATTTGAGGGTGCTGAAGTTCGGAGTAGACTCAATTTCCAAAAAAACGGACGAAGACGATAACTATCCAGTTGCCCCAAACACGCATAGCTGGGATGAAGTAGATGAATTTTTGAATCAACTTGAGGCAGCTTTTTAATTCGTGGTTTGATTATCGTATAAATTCCGGGTGGTTTGTGTCGCAAGTTGCTCTTTAATCAAGTCTTGGGCGAGGGTAGGGTTGGCTTTGCCTTGGGACTGCTTCATGACTTGGCCGACGAGGAATTGGGTGGCTTTGGTTTCGCCATTTTGCACGTCCGTGGCTGCTTGCGGGTTGGCGGCAATCACCTGCTCCACAATTTTAGCAATTTCACCCTCATCAGATACCTGGATGTAGCCATTTTGCTGCGCGTAGGCTGCGACGTTAGTTATGGGTACCATCTCAGTCATTAGTTTTGTTAGCAGAATTTTGGCGGCCGATGAGTTCAACTTGCCGGCGAACAGCAAATCATGAATGTCGGTGTAATAACGCAGACGATCAGCTGTGCTAATTCCCTGTAGGACGTTAGCGATGCCCTCACGACGCCAAGGAATTTCAATGTTTATTTCCCAACTAGCAATAAATTTGGCCAGAGTTATGTTGTCCAGACTACCTTCAATGAGACTCAGATATTCTACGTCTGCGTCTTCAACCTCGGCGTCGAGCAATGTTTCCACTGCCGACACATCCAGACCAAGACTTTCAAGCCTTATTCGCCACTCAGCTGGGAGGACGGGCATTTCGGCACGAACTTCGCCTGTCCAGTTTTCGTCAATCACCAGTGGTGGAATGTCGGGGTCAGGCATGTAGCGGTAGTCGTGGGCTTCTTCTTTGGTGCGTTGAGCAACCGTTTTTTGCTTGGCTTCGTCCCAGCCGCGAGTTTCTTGCACAACTGCTTCGCCTTTTTCCAGCAGCTCGATTTGGCGAGTAATTTCAAACTCCACGCTTTTTTCGACAGCGCGAAAACTGTTGAGATTTTTGGTTTCGGTGCGCGTGCCCAGCTCGCCGGTTTTGCTGACGCTGACGTTCACATCAAAGCGCATGTTGCCGTAGTACAGGTCGCAGTCGCTGACATCGGCGTAGCGCATCAGTAGGTAGAGTTCGCGGACATAGGCTTTGGCTTCGGCTGGGCTGTGCATATCCGGCTCGCTGACAATTTCCAGCAGCGGTGTGCCGGCACGATTTAGATCGACTAGGCTGTAGTCGGCGCCAGCTGGATGAGTGTTTTTGCCGGCGTCAGCCTCCAGCTGAGCGCGGTTGATGTGCACTGTTTTGGGCTGGCCGTCAACTTCAATGCTCACCTGCCCGCCGACAATAATCGGCGAGTGCAGCTGGCTAATTTGATACCCCATTGGTAAGTCAGGATAAAAGTAATGCTTGCGCTCAAAATAGCTGCTGGGCTGCGGCGAGGTATTGAGCGCAAAGGCCGCGCGCATGGCCAAGTGCACCGCTTCGCGGTTGAGCACCGGCAACGCACCGGGCAAACCAAAGCAGATATGGCTGGCCAGGCTGTTTGGCGCGGCCTGCCGTGCGTCATTGCCAACGGCGGCAAACAGTTTGGTTTTGGTTTTGAGCTGTACGTGGCATTCAATGCCAACAGTTGGGATGTATTGTTCGCGAATTTTGGAGTCAATCATTTCATCGCCCCCAAATCGCGCAAGGCCTGGCGAAAGCCCATCAACGCATCTTGAACGTGAGATTTTCTGAGCTTGACTGATTCTTCGTGGACTAAGCGGTTGCGCAGTTTGTGGCCATACCAAACGCTGTCGTTGTCGGTGAGGGAATGCTGCGCCGCCACCAAACGCTCGCCCATGGTTTTGCCTTTGAAGTGCGCCTTTTTGAGCGCCTCTTCCAGCAGTTTGTCAGCATTGATAATGGCCAGCGCCCAAGTAGATTTGTCGACGCACAGTTTCTGCAGCTCCTGCCATTTAATTATAAAATAATTCGTTTTGAGTTTATGTGGACGTTTGAGGAAAATCAACAACCCAACAGCTGCCAGCAATACTAGGGTAAAGGCAACAATGATAATGTCAATTTTGTGGTTCAGGTTTACGTGCGGATGAAAATTAAACTTCATACCAGAACTCCCTTGGCAGCTTGGGCAAGTTCCAGCAGCTGGCGATCGTGGCGCTGTGGTGCCATAATCTGCAAACCCACCGGAAGATTATCGCTTAAACCCGCAGGGATGCTGATGGCTGGAATGCCCACGAGTGCCGCTGGCACAGTCATGACGTCCACCAAGTACATTTTAAGTGGATCACCAATGTTTTCACCAATTTTAAAAGCCGTTGTGGGCGCCACCGGCCCAATCAAAAAGTCTACGCGGCTAAAAGCATCGTTAAATTCGTTTATCAATTTAGTCCGCACCGTCTGGGCTTTTTTATAGTAAGCGTCGTAGTAGCCGCTGGATAGTACGTAGGTGCCAATCATAATGCGCCGTTTGGCTTCTTTGCCAAAACCAATGGAGCGGCTTTGACTGTAGCTTTCGTCCAAAGTTTTGGCACCAGGAACATTAAAACCATAGCGCTGGCCGTCGTAGCGGCTTAGATTGCTACTGATTTCGGCCGGCACCAATATGTAGTACACCGCCAAGGCCAGTGGCAGGCTGGGCAGGCTAATGTCAACGACTTCAGCGCCGGCAGCTCTGAGCTTATCACTACTGTCTTTTATAACCTGTTGAACACCTTCGTCTACACCCTTGCCTAGCCATTCTTTTATAAGTCCAATTTTTTTGCCCTGTAAATTGCCGTCCAACACAGTATATCCAGCCAAGTCGCGTTCAATTGTTGTACCATCCAGTTCGTCGTAGCCAGCTATAACGTCAAATACGAGGGCAGCGTCAACTACACTGCGAGTAAGCGGGCCGCACGTATCGGTGCTGCTTGCCATGGCCACTACACCACTCCGTGAAGTAATTCCGTAGGTCGGCCTAAATCCCACGCAGCCGGTGTAGCTAGCAGGTTGACGAATGGAACCGCCGGTGTCGGTGCCCAGCGCAAACGGCGCCATATTCAGCACCACGGCCGCAGCTGAGCCACCAGAGCTGCCGCCAGGCACGCGCGTAGGATCGTGGGGATTTTTGGTGGTAAAAAAGTCGCTATTTTCGGTACTTGCTCCATGACCAAAAGCGTCTAGGTTTGCCTTAGCAACACAAATTGCACCTTCAGATTCTAGTCGTTGAATTACTGTCGCTTGGTAGGGAGCTTTAAATCCTTTTAAGATATTACTGGCCGCAGTTGTTTCGGCTCCAAACATCAAAAAATTATCTTTGGCAATAAATGGCACGCCGGCCAGGCGGCCAATGCTCTCGCCTTGTGCGACGTGTCCATCAATTTGTTTGGCGCGCTCCCGTGCTCGTTGCTCGGTCGTACTAATGATTGCACGAAATTCTATCATTTGTTCAATAGTCTTGAGCGAACGCTCAACCAACTCGCTGGCTTTTAACTCGCCGGCCTGGATTTTGGCAGCAATATCAGCAATCGGCAACCACTGACTCATTGGCTATCCCAGCACCCGTTTTACTTTGATTTGGCTGTCTTGTTTGCTTGGCACGTTTTTAAGCAAATCAGCCGGCTGATAGCCATAATCTTTAATTTCATCTGTGCGCATGACACCAGTAAGTCCCGTGACTTGGCTGGTCGGCTCCAAGCCGCTGACATCCACAGCCTGAAGCTGCTCAACATAGCCCAAAATCTCGTTAAACTCGGCTACAAAAACTGCCAGCTCATCTTCGCCCACATCAATCCGGGCAAGTCGAGCCAACTTCAATACATCCTCGCGTGTAAGCTTCGCCATATTTTGGATAGTATAACACTTCTAGCTAGTTAAAATCCAGCGCATGACTTGGTCTTTGAGTTTTTTGTATTCGGCTTCTTCGTACTGCATGTTGGCAATGCAAAAACGCTTGCCTTTGATGTTAGTACAGAACATACTGTCTTGCATATCACCGGTGTCATGCATGAAAAAGCAGTTGGTGAGCCGACTGGACCATGACACGTTAAAGCAATTGGAACACTCCCCGCTATCTTCGATTCGCACACAAAACGTTGCATCACCCGAGCGTTGTCCGGCCGCAATGTACTCACAACCGCCAATACCGTCGGAAAAAATAATATTTCTGCTGGAGCGGATATCTTGCGAGCGAAAGACGTTTTCGGAATGAGTTATATTGTCGGACTCAGAAACGTTAAGACAATCTTCGGCGCGTTCAGTAGTAGTTAAGTTAATTTCACTCCAGGCCGCCAAAATATCTTCAACGCTACTCAGTGGACGTTTCGAGCGCAAATAATCAGTGTCTTTGGTGCCGCCGCCCAGTTCCATGCCGCGAGCATTTTGCATTTTTATGAACTTGGTTGGATTGGTCGATTGCGCCCAAGTCAGGCTGCCATCCGTAGAATCAGTCACTTGCTGCGGCAAGCGAATATCAAAGGTAAATTTTTGCATGAACTGCTCCAGGCTGAGCGGATTTTGAAAGCCAAAAACCTGACCAATAATTTTATCTAGTAACTTTTGGGCTTCCTGAGTTGTCATTGTCTTTGAGTATCCTTTTTATTAATTTTATCGCGGCTGGATGAATGCATGGCCAGTAAATCGCGCAGACTACTCACTCGCACTGAAGGACGCTGGCCGGCCTCAGCAATACCTTGGTCAGTATGATTGATAAGCTGCTCCAGAAATTCTTGAGAAAATTTTATCGGTTGTCTAGGCACAGCCGCGCCTTCGATGAATTTTTCGGGTAATAGCTGCTTAAGCGCTGGCGCTGTATTTTTATGATGGTCGGTTACTGCCGGTGCATCAACCGTTCGGCCTTTGATGCACGGTACGATTTGACCGCCAGCCAGCACTCGAATCAAGCATTCCCGCGGGTGCAGTTCGGTCATCATTTTGACTTTCACATCCGACTCTTTGATGCCTTTGGCATGTTCGGCCTCGACCAATTCTTTAGGCAGTTCAATATTCAAATTGCCCTCCAACGCCCGAGCGTCTTCTTCGGAAACTTTGAAAGCATAGTAGTTGTAGACATTGGCAAAAATAGCATCGCGCAGATCTTTCTCGACCTGGCCAAAATATTGCTGCGACAGTATAACGGTAAGGTTGAACTTGCGAGCCTCAGCCAAAATTTGCGCCAGTGCCGGGTTTTGGACTACTGAAACTTCATCGATAATTAAAATGACTTTCTGGCCAAAAGCTCGAGCCTGGGCTAGCAGAAAGATTTGCTGAATCAGCAGGCCGGCCACGGTTTTGACGACTTTTTCGCCCATACTGACTTTATTGAGCGAGAAAACCGTCAGGAAATTATCTTGAATAGTTTTGGCTAGCGAGACTTCACTACCACCAACCAGCGAGGGCTGCAGCTGCATTTCGTCCACCATGGAAACTAGCGGCAAAATAGTTTGGTTATAAAATTGTGTGCGCAGCTCGTTGTAATCGGCACCAAAAAATTTTATGACATTAAGCGGCACGTAGCCGCTCACGTGCTCGACAATTTGATTGCGATATTCCACATCGGTCAAAAAGCGCTTGAGATTTTCCAGCGACATCGTCTGGGCTGTCATCAGTACAAACAGACTAAAGCGTAGTAGCCGATCGAGCCGAGCATTGAATTGGTCGGCCAGAATTGATTTAAACAACGTGGCCGTCAGTTCCGTGGCTGCTGTGAGATCTGTGCCAGCACCGGGGAACAAATCGGTACTGTCTTGTTTACCAAAACTAATAACTTTGGCATCTGGCACGTGCTCAAAATCTTCGACCAATGAAGCATGCGGGTCAATCAGCACCACACGGTAATTCATTTTGAGCGCCGTGCGACTCAAGCGATCAACAAATAGGCTAATCAGCTTGGACTTACCGCTGCCACTAGCACCGACAATAAAGGAGTGCTTATCAAAATCGTAGTTAGTAAGGTTGAGATAATAATCGTGCGAAAAATAAGGGAAAGCGTCAACCGAAAACATCGCGTTGTGATTTTTGGCCACCAGCAGGTGCAGGGTCTTTTCGAAGCTCAAATATTTGGGTGCGGTTTTACGCAAATAATTGGTATGGGCGGCAAAGTTAATCTGCAGTAAATGCACCGGTAGTAGCATGAGCTGCTGCTGGGCTTCTTTGACAACATTGCCCGAGACAAAGTAGGTATGTAGCTTAGAGGTATAGTGTTCACCCAGGCGCTGCACGTCAATGTATACCAGGCGCAATTCCAATCCATACTGAGTTTTGTAGCGCTCGCGCAAATCCAACACATTGCCGCCGGCCGGAATTCGCATCAGATGCAACTTGTTGGTTTTATCCGGTTTTTGAACCAAGCTTTGATCTTGCTCACCAACGTTGGTGAGTATCACACCTTCCACGCCCAGCGACAGTTGACTGATCTCCTTTTTGGAGACAATAAAATAGCGCACCAGATTTTCCTGAAAAACGACGGCAATCGAAAACGGGTGCAAGCCTTTGATGTGCTTGGCCAGCACCGCAGCCAGGTGTTGCCATTCAACGCCGGTTATTTCTTCTTTTGACAACAGTAGCTCGGAAACATACATGTCTGTGGTAAATCCTTACGCCTATCATACCCTAGAGATGATAATTTGAACAGCTGGGCTAGCGGCTGTGGCCGATGTCGGTGCGGTAGTGCATGCCGTCCCAGTGAATACCTTTGGGGCCGATAGTGCTATAGGCTATGGCGAGAGCAGCAGGAATATCGACGCCAGTGCCGACGACGTAGAGCACCCGGCCGCTGCCGGATATGAGTTCGCCACGTTCGCCGCGGCGGGTGGCGCCGTGGAACAGCCGGACGTTTTTGGGTAATTGGCGCGGGATGAGCATAGGTACGCTCTCGTCAGTTCTTTCCGGATACTTACGAGCGGCTAAAGTAACCACGGCGCTGGCCAGCTGCTGGTTAAATTCTACCTCCACCAGACTGCCGCGGGCACCGGCATGCAAGCTTTCGTATAAATCGCTAGTAATGAGCGGCATCAGCGCCTGGCACTCCGGATCGCCGTAGCGCACGTTATACTCCAGCACTTGCGGTCCGGCGCTAGTGAGCATCAGGCCAAGGTAGAGCATGCCGCCAAATGGTGTGCCCTCTTTTTCCATGCCGCGCAGTGTCGGTTCTATGATAGTATCTCGGATAATTCCCATGGTATGCTCGTCTACCAAGTCTACCGGCGCTACGGCACCCATACCACCGGTGTTAGGGCCTTTGTCGCCATTATCGCGACGCTTGTAATCCTGGCAGGTTGGCCAGATTTGATAGTCACCGTTCTCCGCCACCATCACAGACACCGACACTTCCGTGCCTTCAACTTTGTCTTCGATTAAAATACGCTCGCCAGCGCGACCAAAGCGCTTGTCGACCATTATCTCCCGAATGGCAGCTTCGGCTTCGGTTTGATCTTTGGGTAAGTACACGCCTTTGCCGGCAGCCAGACCATCGGCTTTGATGACAACTCTGGGTGCTCCTCGAACCTGGATATATTCGAGAGTATCGTCCGGACGATCAAAGTCCAGACCGGGTGGATGCAGTATTATGCCAACGATCCATAAACCGGCCGGCAAATATTTTGCTGGATTCCAACCGCGCCGCCGCTTGAGTGGGGCCAAAAGCCCGGCCGCCCTGCGCTCGCACGGCGTCCACTACGCCGGCCGCCAACGAATCATTCTCGCCCGGAACCACCAAATCCACTGTCATGTCTGCCGCGAAGGCACCAATTACCTGAGCATCAGTAGGATTAATGCCCGGCCAATTCTGACATATAAAATCCCGGTCCTCTGGACTAAAGGTCAACGTACCCGGGTTGCCCGGCGCAAAGTACAGCCCATCAACTTGCGGCAACTGCGCCAGCTGACAGCCGAGCGCATGTTCTCGCCCACCACCACCCAGAATTAGCGCCGTTGCCATATGTGGTTATTATAACTTAGATTTGATATCGGCGATGATATCTCGGAGTTCGGCGGCTTTTTCAAATTCTAGGTTAGCGGCGGCCAGGTCCATTTGGGCGGTGAGGTCGCGGGCAAGGTGGCCGTATTCATCCTTGGGGATTTTTTTGAGGTCGAGCTTGGCCCGCTTGGCTTCCTCGGGCAAGTCCGGACGCAGACCCTTTTCGATAGATTTGGTGATGCTAGTGGGCGTAATGCCGTGCGCTTTGTTATAAGTTTCCTGAATTGCCCGACGGCGGTTAGTTTCATCCATGGCGCGCTGCATGCTGCCGGTAACGCGGTCAGCATACATCAGCACGCGGCCCTCTTCGTGGCGAGCGGCGCGGCCAATGGTTTGCACCAGCGCCTGCTCACTGCGCAAAAAACCTTCTTTGTCAGCATCCAGAATAGCCACAAGCGAGACTTCCGGCAAGTCCAGCCCTTCGCGCAGCAAGTTAATGCCCACCACCACGTCGTAGGTGCCCAGCCGTAGATCACGTAAAATGTCAGTGCGCTCCAGGGTTTCGATGTCGCTGTGCAAATAGGCCACTTTGATGTTCAGCTCCTGTAAATACTCGGCCAGATCTTCGGCCATACGCTTGGTGAGCGTGGTCACGAGCACGCGGTGATGTTTGGCAATTGAGCTTCTGATTTCGGCAATAAGGTCATCAATTTGCCCGTCAATCGGCCGCACTTCAATGACTGGATCAAGCAAGCCAGTTGGACGAATGACCTGCTGGATAGGTTCGGGACTGCGGGACAGCTCATATTCGGCTGGCGTGGCGGAAACATACACCGCTTGGTTGATGTGCCGCTCAAATTCGGTAAACGTCAGTGGCCGGTTATCAAGCGCCGATGGCAAGCGGAAACCATAATCTACCAGCACTTCTTTGCGCGCCCGGTCGCCGTTGTACATGCCACGCACCTGCGGAATGGTCATGTGGCTTTCGTCGACAAACAATAAATAGTCATCGGGGTAATAATCCATCAGCGTAGCCGGTTGTTCGCCTGGCTCGCGATCGGTGAGGTAGCGCGAGTAGTTTTCAATGCCCTTTACGAAGCCGGTTTCCTCGAGCATTTCCAAGTCAAAGCGGGTACGTTGGGCCAGTCGCTGAGCCTCCAGTAACTTGCCTTCTTTTTTAAACAGGGTCAGGCGCTGATCGAGCTCCTGCTCAATTTTACCCAGCGCCACTTTGAGCTTTTCCTGCGGCGTGACGTAATGACTGCTGGGGAAAATCGTCAGCTTAGTGGGTTTGGCCAAAATTTCGCCGGTGAGCGGATCAATCTGCACGATGCGCTCCAGTTCGTCGCCGAATAGCTCAATGCGGTAGGCCAGCTCTTCGCCAGCTGGGAACACGTCGATGACATCGCCATGCACCCGAAAAGTGCCGCGGTGAAAGTCAATGTCGTTGCGCTGATATTGAATATCGGTCAGTTGGCGCAGTAGCTTGTCACGCACCCGTCGCTCGCCAGTCTCTAATCTTACTGCTAAGTCGTTATAGTCACCCGGCGAGCCAATGCCATAAATGCAGCTGACACTGGCTACGATAATTACGTCTTTGCGGGTGAGCAGCGCATCGGTGGCGGCGTGACGCAGGCGATCAATTTCCTCATTGATGTCGCTGTCTTTTTCGATGTAAGTATCGGTACGTGGCATATAGGCTTCTGGCTGGTAATAGTCGAAGTAGCTCACAAAATAGTGCACGGCGTTGTCCGGAAAATAGTGCTTAAACTCGCCGTAGAGCTGCGCCGCCAGAGTTTTGTTATGGCTTAAAATCAGCGTTGGCCGCTGCAGGTTTTGGATGACGTTGGCGGCCGTAAAGGTCTTGCCACTGCCAGTCACGCCCAGCAACGTTTGCTCTTTGATGCCCTTGTGGAGTCCCTCGGTCAATGCCACAATCGCCGCCGGCTGATCACCGGTGGGTTTATAATCAGATTTGAGTTGAAATTTATTCACCAATCTATTGTAGCAAGTAGTTGACGTTTAGCTATCCAGCATGCGAAGTTTTGAGTCTAATGTGGAATGGGCTCAATTGTCGAGTATGCATCAATAAACGCTTGCCGAACAGCGGCATCTAAGTCAGAAGCGGCCTGAGTCTTGGAATCATATGCAGTGCAAGGGAACTGCTCTCCACTGACGTAATAATAAAGACCGTCTATCTTATTTGCTTTTGGATACATCTGCTGATAGTCTCCGAAAGGATTCGAGTAGCCCGGCGTAAACGTTCCGATGTCGGCGATAGGATTTTGACTGCTGGCTTGACAATGTGGATAGGAATCTAATGAATGTGTTGATAAATTAATAAAAGGTTTGCCATTTTGACTATGGGCGGTGTCAATATAATAATAGGCATCAGTAATTTTGTCCGTCAACGTAAATCGAATATCTAGTTCTGGTACATTTAGGTACTTCGTCTGATTGGCTGGTGGCGTTGATTGCGGTATAGTTGATTGAACGGAAGTTGTTGTGGGAATAAAGGTAGTGGTCTTGGTGACAATAGATCCCGGTTTGGTTTTATAATGTATACCTACCCAATAAGCCGCACCACCAACTACACCTAGAACAACTAAAATAAGGAGTAATTCGATGACACTAAAGCCATTTGTATTAAGTTTGGAAATTTTATTTTTTCCTTTACTAATTATGGTTATAAGTATGAGCGGAAGACAAAAAAAGTCAATGTTTGTTATTAAGAACTCAAGTTTTAGTAACCTAGCCGGCGCGAGGTGGAATGGGTTTGGTGTGCAAGAACCAGTGGTCGTCGTGGTGAAGAATTTGGGCGTGAAGATCTTTGTATTTGATATCAACCAATTTGACCAGACGCTTAACTAAGCGCTCCGGGTTGTCGTCGTAAATCACCAGATCACCCATGGCTGGATCGAGTGTTTCGATGAGTTTGGCGATGGCATCGGCCGTGCCGCCGCTGCCAGTGAGAATGCCGCAGGGTTTGCCAGCCTCCAGTGCACTGGTAAATTCGTGCAACGAACCAAAGCGCCCGCCGATCGTTACCACGGCGTCGCTGGACTGCACCAAATACAGATCGCGGCCGACATAATGCAAGCCGGTAAAGTTGATAAAATCATAGCAGTCGTACGGCAAGCGGTACTTACGCAAGTGCTCGCGCAAACTGGCTGCTGGACTAAAACCAATGCTCATACCGCCAGCTGCCTTGGCGCCGTAGGCCGCGTAATACGGCAAGCCGACGGTGGCACCGGTGGTGAGCACGTGGCCGGAGCGGGCGATAGCCGTGCCAAGTTCTTCGGCTAAATTATAATCATCGGTGACCGTTACGCCCGCCGCCGCGCCCGACACGCAAATAGAATAGCGCAGGCGAAGTTTTGGCAAGTCGGGCAGTTCCATGATCACACCTCGGCCATTTCTTCCTGGCCGACAAGTTGGTGATCGAGCTGGCCAAGTATGTTTGACTGAGCGGCTTCACTACTTTTTAAGTAGTGCAGTAACAGTTCGTGCCAAACGCTACCTTGCAAAAAATGGCTCACCCGCTGGCCAAACGATAAACGATTGCACAATGACAGTGCCACATCAAACAGATTAAGCGAGACAGTTTGATCACCGTCAACCAGCCCCAGCGCACTGCTGTCAGCCCAAAATTCCAGCGCTGGAACAGCTGCAGCCAGCTCAACTTCGGCCTGACGCCAGCTAAGGTCTTCGGCTTGCAGATGCGGTTCAAAAATTTCCGGTTGGTTGGTACCGGCCTCGCTCCAATATCTTTGTAGTAGCCGCCAGGGCAAGGCTTGGCCGCCGAGTGTGGCGCCGGTGTAGGCACCGTTCTGCAAGGTTTGGCTCAAAACCTGGCCAAAATCCGGCCGCACTTGTTGGAGTTTGAGGTAAGCACTCACCGAGCGAATAGCGTTGATGTGCTGCAGGCTAAAGAGCAAGCTCAGCAGCGTGACGGCCGGCAAATCTGCCGCCACCGGCAGTAAAATTACCGCACCCAGTTCGATAAGCGCCAGACAACTGCTTTTATATTGGCCGCTAAGCTCTGGTGCCAAGGTGGCCCACTGTTTGGTAGTCGGTTGTAAAACTTCGATCTCGTGACTTTCAAAATCACTCGATATGAGATTTTGATATTGTCCGAGCCACTGCACGCGCCACTGTTTTGACTCAACCGTCTGGGCCACGGCGTACAGCTGGGCTAGCGGCTCGCGCTTGAGCGCCGAATCGAGCGAGCGGTATCCCAACTTTTTGAGTGCTTGCACCGGCGGCAAAGCCTTAAACAATTTTTTGGCAGCAGTGTGCTTAAGAGCAAAACAATTTTTGGGAATGTTCAGATGAGATACAAAACCCGCCACCGCTTTGGTGATGTCAACGGCACTGGCTCCACTATCCAGGCCAAGCATAGCTCGCACGCGTTGCTCGTCGGCCTTGAGCCGTTCAATCAGCACACCGTAGAGTTCTTGGCCGGTGGTATCTTGCGGGTCCAGCCTCAGCTCGCGGATTTTGCTTTGAGTTTGGCGCACTAAATCAGCCGTCAGGCGAATATCGGCATTCGGGTGACCGCTGGATTTTTCCAGCTGCTGCACCTGCTCGCCAAAAGCTACCGGCTCAGCCCCAAGCAGTTGAGATAAAACACGCGTCATAATCTGCTGATATCTTACCACAAGCATCTTGGCCGTACCACACCGTTCTAGGACAGGGTCCTTCTTGACCTGCCTTTGGAGTAAGCGTACCATAAGCATAATATTGTGGAGAAAATCATGACAAAGAATGTGCAGGATAACCTACTATGAGCCGTCTGCCTATTCCTGGTGGCGACACCGGCACCTGGGGTTCTGTACTCAATGATTTCCTCAACCAATCCCATAATACTGACGGCAGTCTGAAACCATCAGCCGTCGCTCCAGCACTGCCTGATGCTACGACCACCTCCAAAGGCATTGTCCAATTGGCTGGAGATTTGGCCGGTAGTGCCGTGGCTCCCAGCGTGGCTAAGATTAATGGCGTGGCCATCAGTGGTACACCCAGCACCGGACAAGTTCCAACGGCTACTGGTCCGGCTGCCGCAACGTGGCAGATTCCGAGCGGTGGTGGCGGCTCCCCCATCGTCCGCAAGTTCCCCTTTGCCTTCGACTCCCCAGGCATCCTCACCGGCTTCCCGGTCTACACGCCCTCAGTGGGTGACATCCTCCTGGACGCCTGGATTGCAGTCTTGACTCCTTGGAATGGGACGACACCTGAAGGGGATTTCGGGCCTTTCGTTACTGACAACGAAGGTTGGCAATCCTTCAACGGTGCCGGAGCAATTAACATGACTTTGGACTGGTCTGAGGCTAATTTCGGGCAGGGGTTATCCGCCCCTCGTGCTCCCGGACAGCCCTATCTCTATCTGGCTACAAACTTCGTTCATCCAGCAGGCACGTTGAATAACGTGACCATGCTTCCTGCAATCTTCAGTCGGACTAATCCCATCAAAGTTGTCGTCTCCCAGGACGGCACCAACACCGGAGCCGACCCGGGCTCCACTCAGGGAGAGGCAATCCTCTACCTCATCACCGCCACCCCGGCCCAATAGTTCAGGACAAATTCGTGGCAACATTTTTGCACTAGCAATTGATATCTAAAATGGCCCGGGTTTGTACCACTCGGGAGCTTTGACCAGCCAAGCCTGCAGTTCCGGCTCGGTGAGCAGGCCAGCTTGGGCGCCGACTTTTTGGACAACGCTCATGGAGTTGATTGGTGCCCAGCGCAGGGCATCCTCGAGCGGTTTGCCTTTGGCCAGCGCCGCCACAAAGGTGCTGGAAAAAGCATCGCCGGCACCGGTGCGCTCAAACGGCGGCGCCGGATCGGGATAGACTGGCATCTTCAAGCGGTTGGTTCCGTCGCTGGCGTAGGCGCCGGCCGGCCCATCGGTGACTACCACAATCTTTGGCCCCAGCGCGTGCAAGTGGTTGATAAGATCATGCACGTCATCGTGATTACCGCCGCCAACCCGCGCTGCTTCTTCGCGGTTGAGCAGCAGTACTTCGGTGTGCTGGTAGATGCGCTTAAGCCGCTCGGTACCGGCCTCCATCTGGAACGTACCTGGCTGGAAAGCCATTTTTACAGAGGGATTTTGCTCCAGCCAATCGGCCACTTGGTCGTGATAAGCCATGGCGTGTTCGGAAATGGAGCTAAAGTACACCCAGCGCGGCACTTCGGCTGGTTGCATGTGCGGCCAGTGGTAGTCGTACTCTTCATGCTTAATTAAGATGGTACGTTCTTCTTTGTACCACAGCACGAAGTGGTAGTTACTTTTCTTGTTGGGATTGATGCGAATGAAGCGGTGGTCGACGCCGTTTTTGCCCAGGGCATTGATAATATCGCGGCCATATTGATCACCACCAACATTGGTTACAAAGCTGCTGGTAAGTCCGAGTTTGGCAAAAGCCACAGCAGCATTGGCTGCATTGCCCACACCCTCGACAACTTCCAAATGATCGTAGGGAATTTTGGTGCCAAACGGCATGCAGATGTTCGGCTCGTTGTGATAATTTTCGATACGCTCCTGGTTGTCGACAAGTTTGATGAAAGCATCGGTGACTACGTCACCAATACTAATCACCTCAAATTCCGGAGTAACGACCGTCTGGGCCAGCTGGGCTTCCTGGCCTGGAAAATTTTGTGACGGCGTGGTGGCCGGAGTTAGTTGGTTTTGCTGCGCGATAACAGGCGATGTTGGCTCACCAGACAAAGCTGGCAAAAGCTCCTGCTCGCCAAGACTGTCAACGGCCACTAGCGCAGCGTCGGGGGCTGGCTGCGGCTGGCTGACATTGTTTGGAGCCGAAAACGGCTGATCGGACTGAGTTGATTGAAGCGTTTGATCTGGCTGATTGGCCTGAAAGCTATCGTTGTTGTCGTTGTTACCGTCCATCATGCCCACCTTTTTGGTTATGCTTAAAGTCCTTGATGTCTATTGTTGCATTTTCGGGGGCTTGGGGTCAACTATGTCCATGGTTTTGCTGTTTTTGGGAGCAACATCCAGGCGAGGTTTGGTGACTTCGTGCATAACTTTGTCGGCGGTGTTGACAGTTTTTTGCAGCCCGCTGTCGAATTTATTGAAGGCCGTATCAACTTTTTTGACATTGTTCTCAACCTTATTCATGCCACCGGTAAAGGTCGCCTCAACTTTATCGAGCACCTGGGTAATTTTCTTGTCGATGGAATCGTTGGAGTCTTCGTCCAGCAAGTTCATAAGATTTTTGAATAAGCTCATGCTCTTACTATACAATGCTGTTTGGATGTTTGCAAAGCCTGGAAGTTTAATCTTGGCTGTGGGAGACAAAGCTATCCACGGCTAGTTGCGCTTCGTCGAGTTCGCCTTTGGATGCGGCGGCGGCCAGTTGCAGTTGATGGTGAAAAAGGTGTTGGGCGGTGGCAACGTTGGTGCGATCGGCCGCCCAGGCTTTGAGCACCGGATCCTGCAAAGCCCTGGAATACGAAAAAGTGATGCCCCACTTGTGCGGGCCACGCTGGGCAATGCGGTCGAGGTTAATGAAGGCATCGCGCGGCGTTTGACCGCCACTGAGGAAAACAATGCCGCCTATTTCGCTAGGCACGTGATCGTAAAAAACCCGGCAGGTACGATCAGCAACCTCGTCGGGATTTATCGGCTGGCCGTTGCCACGGCCCGGCAGCACCATGCTGGATTTTAAGATTGCCCCCGGCAAATGCACCCGGAAAGCCCGCATGGTTTGGAATAAAATGTCAAAGGTATGCGCCATAACACTCTCGCATTGCTCGCTGCTGTGCGTGCCGTCAAATAACACCTCGGGCTCAACAATCGGCACAATCCCGGCATCTTGGCAGATGCGGGCATAGCGGGCCAGGCTTAGGGCGTTGGCGCCAATACACTCGTCGGTCGGGATGCCGTCGCCAATGGTAATGAGTGCCCGCCACTTGGCAAATTTGGTTTGCTCGCTGGCGTAGTGCACCATTTGTTCGGGCAAACCATCAAGTCCTTGGGTGACTTTTTCGCCAGCAAAACCGGGCAGGTCCACCAGACCTTTGTCGACTTTGATGCCTGGCATAATGTGTCTGCCTTCCAGATAGCGGCGGAAAGCCTCGCCTTCATCGTCAATTTTTTGCCAGAATGTTTCGTCATATAAAATCACACCAGCCAGATACTGCTCGGCGCCTGGGGTAGTCAGCAGCAACTGCCGATACTCGCGGCGCGACGTAGGCGTACACTCCACGCCAACAGCGTCAAATCGTTTCTCACAGCTAGCATTGCTTTCATCCGCCGCCAGCAGCCCCTTGCCCGGCGCAGTTAAAGTTTTGGCAATATGTTCGAGCTTTTGATAATCCATATGCTCTATTGTAAAAGCTTGTGCTTATAAATAGCAAATTCCAGCTGAGATAAGTTAGGCTTTCCTGCCGATAACTTCGTGGGTGGCCAAGGCGATGTGGGTGGCATCGAGGCCAAAATGCTTGAGCAGTTCGGCGGGCTCGCCGGATTCGCCAAAGCGATCACGCATGCCAATGCGCTTCATTGGCACTGGATGATTTTCACCGAGCAGTTCGGCAATCGCGCCGCCTAATCCGCCGTTCATTTGAGCTTCTTCGGCTGTTACCACAGTGCCGGTTTTGCGTACACTCATCAGGATCGTCTCGGCATCCAGCGGCTTGATGGTCGGCACATGGACAACCTCAGCGCTCACGCCATTTTTGGCCAACTGTTCGGCCGCTATCAGCGCGTGATACGTCATGGTGCCGGTGGCAATCAGCGTGACGTCACTGCCCTCGCGAAAGATGTAGGCTTTGCCAATTTCAAAAGGCGTATCCTGGGTAGTGATGATTGGCACGTCCGCTCGTGATAGACGCAGATAGTTTGGACGGGTGTCGGCAGTCATAGCTAGCGTGGCCTTTTCGGCTTCCACGCTATCGCACGGCGCAATCACCACCATGCCCGGCAACACGCGCATCAGCGCAATGTCCTCAAGCATCTGATGTGTGGCGCCGTCTGGCCCAACGCTGACACCAGCGTGGCTGCCGACGATCTTGACTGGTTGGTTATTCAAACAAATTGTTGTTCTGATTTGCTCCCAGTTGCGCCCTGGACTAAAAGCCGCATAGCTAGTCACAAACGGAACCTTGCCCATCGCCGCCAGCCCGGCACCAACCGTTACCAGATTTTGCTCGGCTACGCCAATCTCTACAAATCTATCCGGGAAGGCATCTTTGAATAAACTCATTTGGGTTGATTCGGTCAAATCCGCACAGGCTGCCACAACATTTTCGTTGCGCTTGCCCGCCTCCAGCAATCCTCGCCCAAAACCTTTGCGATTGGATTCTTGGGCTAGCGTGCCGGTTATATCAACTAAATGCATGGTGCTCATAATTCCCCTCCAGAGCAAGCAAGTATTCTGAACAAAAGTGAGTCTACCGAAAAAAGAGGGTCAAGTGTAGTGCAGCCGGAGTTCGAGCCTTGGCGAATCCCGCGCGAAACGCCCTCTATTTTCAGAACGCGAACGTTACTCATGTTCGCTCCGAATTTTGCCGCCTAAGGTTCGTAGTTCGTGCAAGGCTTTTTTGGCCTGCTCGGCATTGGGCGGACCGCCGTGCCAGTGAAAATCGTATTCCATAAAGTCCACACCTTTGCCCGGCACCGTGTAGGCCAAGATCATCACCGGTTTTTCAGTGACAGCCCGGGCCATGGCGGCTGCGTCAATCACCGCTTCGATGTCATTGCCATCAATTTCGATGACGTGCCAGCCAAAGGCTTCCCACTTGGCTTTGAGATCCTCCAGCGGCATCACGCTTTCGGTGGGCCCGTCAATCTGGATATTGTTGCGGTCGGTAATAGCAATCAGATTGCTGAGCTTATTTTTGCCGGCCAACATAGCCGCTTCCCAGGTGTTACCCTCGTCCTGCTCGCCATCGCTCATCACCACATAGACCCAGCGGTGGGAGGCGTTGTCCATGCGCAAGGCCAGTGCTATGCCACAGGCTTGGCTCAAACCTGATCCGAGTGGCCCGCTGGTGGTTTCCAGGCCGGGCAAGCGCAGTCGTTCGGGATGACCTTGCAAGCGGCTGCCCAGTTGACGAAGTGTCATAAGTTCTTCGCGCGGAAAGTAACCGGCGTGTGCCATAGTGGCGTAGCGCACCGGCACGCAGTGGCCATTGCTCAGCACTAAAATGTCACGCTCCTCCCAGTCGGGTTTTTTAGGGTCGTGTTTTAAGATGTCAAAGTACAGCGCCGTAAAAATGTCGGCCAAGCCCAGCGGCCCAGCAGAATGTCCACTGCCGGCGTGTTCCAGCATGCGGATGATGTCTTCACGGATTTCGTTGGCTTTGAGTTCCAGTGCTTCAAGTGTTAGTTTGCCCATAGATGTTCGTCTATTTCGTTAATGCTTCTAGTGTAGCATAGGCTGCGGCCGGATCCGGCGCTTTGGCGATAAAACTGCCGACATTAAGGACATCCACACCACCGTCTGCAAGCTGTTTGGTGTTTTGATCGTTGACGCCGCCGTCCCAACCGATTTCAACTGTCGGCTTGAGCTGGCGCAGGCGCCGAACTTTGTCGAGCAAGCTCAGGTCGACTGCGCTGCCACCCTGGTAGCCTAAATTACCGGAGAATATCAAAACATGGTCAACCCATTCCAGCGCTGGCTTGATGGTTTCGACTGCTGTAGCCGGCAACAGCGCGATGCCGGCTTCAATCCCATCGTTTTTAAGCCGCTGGGCAAAGTTTACAAAATTGCCTTCGGCCTCGGCATGCACAATCACTAGCCGCGGCCGAAGTGCCAGAATAATTTCGGCGTGCTCCAGCGGCCGTTGGTACATAATGTGCAGATCAATGGTGTGGTTGCCGCGCCACCAAATCTCATCAAAGGGCACCAGCTTGCGCGGCGCAAACCGGCCATCGGCCACATCAACATGCAGGCGCGTGGCAAACGGCTCGACGCGTTCCATTTGCCGCAGATAGTCTCCCGGCGTGTCAGCGGTAATAGTTGGACAAATTGAAGCAGCCATTGTTTAGCCTAGTTCGTCAAGTTCTTTGATGCGGCGTTTGTAGCGCGGAGCCTCAGCAAATGGCGTGGTCAGCCAAACGTGGACGATTGACTCCAGCTTGTCTTTATTGAGTTGTCCGGCTGGCAAGCATAGCACATTGCTGTCGTCGTCGTTGCGGGCCAGGTGCGCCTGGCGCACGTCCCAGCACAAACTAGCCCGAATGCCGCGAAAGCGATTGGCGGCCATAGCCATGCCTTGCCCGCTGCCGCACAATAAAATACCACGCGCGCTAGCATCACCGCTTTTTTGCATAGCCCGAGCCACCCGGCCGGCAAACTGTGGAAAGTCATCTTCGGGTTTGAGTTGCTTGTCGCCCTCGTCTATCGCCTCGTGACCAGAGCGCCTAAGCTCCTCGGTGAGCTCATTTTTGAAAGCAAAACCCTGGTGATCGGCACCGATAAATATTTTCATGGTTTAGGCGTGAATCTGGCTGTGATCCTCGTTTTTATGCAGCAGGCTGCCGACGTCGGCTACTACTTCAACCAAGCGGTTACTGTAACCCCATTCGTTATCGTACCAAGCCACGACTTTGAGCATATTACCGGCAACCACGGCCGTAAGTTTGAGGTCGACAATAGCACTGTGGCTATTGCCAATAAAATCACTGCTCACCAACTCTTCTTCGGTAACAGCTACGATCCCTTGGTAAAATGGTTCGGCGGCGGCTTTTTTGAAAGCTTCGTTGACCTCGTCGACGGTGACGCTGCGTTTGGTAAGAATCACAAAATCGCTTAAAGAAACAACCGGCGTAGGCACACGAATACTCAGCCCGCCAAAGACATCTTTGAGCGCTGGCAGGGCTTTGGCCGCGGCAATTGACGCGCCGGTGGTGGTGGGCACAATGTTTTCGGCAGCATTGCGAGCTTCGCGCAAATCTTTGGCTGGTGCATCCTGCAATTTTTGGCTGGCAGTGTAGCTGTGCACCGTCGTCATCATGGCTTTTTCGATGCCAAAATTGGCCTCAATAATGGCCGCCACCGGTGTGATGCAGTTGGTGGTGCAGCTGGCATTGGAAATTATTTCGTGCTCGGGTTTGATGTCCTGCTCATTCACGCCAATCACATAGGTGTCGTGGTAATGCTCGTGTTTTTCTGGCGCCGACAGCACAACTTTGCGTGCCCCGGCGGCAATGTGTTTTTTAAGATCATCGTGCGTCACAAAAAAGCCGGTCGATTCAATCACCACATCAATCTGCAGGTCTTCCCAGGGCAGCTGGGTGGGATCCTTCTGAGCCAGCACCTTGATGGGCTTGCCCTCAACGATGATATTGCTATCGTCAAATCCGACTTCTTTGTCGTAGGCACCGTAATTGCTGTCGTGCTTGAGCAAATGCGCCAGCGTTTTGGTGTCTGTTAAATCGTTGATTGCCACAATTTCGATGTCTGTCCGGGCAAAAGCAATCTTAAAGGCATTGCGCCCAATTCGCCCAAATCCGTTAATCGCCAGTCGTGTTTTCATAGGCCCCCTTGTTTAGCAATTTAACATTAGCATCTTCAAGGGATATTGTACGAGCTTAGACCGGGCGGTGCAACTAGATAAGATGGAATTTCTTAAGTTTCGGGATTACTCTGGGAAAATGCCAGCGATCCATGGTTTCCGCCTCGCTCATCGCAAACCAACGAGCACCTAAAACCTCCGCTTCCTCATGAACCAGCCCCAAAGCAGTAGCCTGAAAAGCATAGGCAAAACTATAATGATAATGGGCTGCTTCGTTTTTGTCGTCACGTGCCAGAATGGAATGCGTGTCAATGTCAATTGGAACCAACGGATAGCCCTTGAGCCATTCAATGAGACTAAAATTCTGTAGCCCAGTTTCCTCGGCCACTTCACGACGGGCCGCCGCCATTGGATTTGGATCTTCTGGATCCCAATGGCCACCAGGCTGGAGCCATAGGTCAAATGCCCTGTGATGAACCATCAGCAACTTTTTGCGATCAGGGGAGATCACCATACCGTCGCCGGCAATATGCCCGCGGAAATTTTTGCGGTCGTTGAGCTGCTGGCCAGCCTCGATTTGCTCGGATAAGAGTTTGAGCGCGTCTCGCTCCTCGGGAAAAATCTCCAGATATTTTTCCAGGATTTCTATAAGCATAACGGTTACCGATCAACTTCCCGGCCAACAAATTCCGGCAGAGCAAGCAGCTCATCCAGGGAATTAAGGTGCATAAATAGTGGAAGCGCATAGTTTAGGGTGCTATCCTTTTGCGATACAATGCGTGCTTTAACTTCTTCAAAACTCATGGGTTGAACGGTGATTTTCTCGCCGCTATCGAGCTTGAGCGGTTGCTCGCTGACAAAATCAGTTGTCAAAAACCACGGCACAAACTGTTCAATTTTCATGGCCGATTGGTAGACCGCGATAAGTTTCCAAGTCTTGAACGTCATACCCGTTTCTTCGGCCGTTTCACGCTGGGCGGCGGACAGCCAGGAGGTATCTTCCGGATCCACGCGGCCGCCGGGAAAATGTATCTGTGCCGGCCGGTTGGGTTGTTCGTCGTCAACCATGACCAGCTTGCCGTCCCTAACAGCAACAATCTGCACGGTGTCCGGGCGTTTGAGCATTTCAAAGGTGGCGGTTGAGCCGTCAAACATTTTCTGCGGCCACTGGTAGACGTCAAAGATTTTACCCTCAAATACCCGCGTGGCGTTGTCCGGAATTAAAATGGCATTCGGTGGCAGAATTTTCTTCATAGATTTATTCAATCACATTTCCGTGCAATGCGGGTCGGGAATTCTCTGCCTCGCTGGCTGAAACTGGGCAAAAACTATCAATTGCTACACCAAACCAAATTTCCAAATTATCAGCGGCAGCCAGGAGTACTACGTCAGTATCATAATATTTTCCTACGGCACCAACCATATATTTGCCCGGCTGCAGTACAGCTTCATATTTAGTCCAGATGAAATTTGCTGGCGTCAGTGGAGAGCGCTTCTTTTTAGCTACAATTTTGGCCGTAAAATCCTCGAGAGATATGACCTGCCCCTCATTTTTTTGAAGAGCTTCCAATACTGCATCTTTGGTGGACTGCCATAGATTGCTCGCCTCAATAGAACAGTCCAGAATTTTTCTTTTGATTTTCGTTATTTCTGACAGTCGTTTGGCTAGCACGGTTAAGTCAGCCCCTACGGTTCGCGGCGTTTGCTCCCGGGAAAACAACGACCTGTCCATGCTAGACTTTTGGACTGTATCTTTGGATCGAGTCGGTCACGACTTTTTGGGCGGCGACGCTGTCGCCCCAACCTTTGAGCTGACCTTTCACGCCGGTCCAGCCGTTCTTCCAATCTTTGTAATGACTGTAGAAATGCTCGATGACTTTTTGGAAGTTGTTGCCCAGATCGGCCAAGTCTTTGATGTGAGCCTTGCTGACGTCGTCGGCCGGCACAGTGATGAGCTTTTCGTCCATTTCGCCGTCGTCTTCAAAATACAAGACGCCGACAACGCGGGCTGGCACCACCACGCCATGCGGCACGGATTCGTCAATAATCAGCAGGACATCCAGCGGATCGCCGTCATTGCAGAGAGTACCCGGCACATAGCCGTAATCGGCCGGGTAGCCCAGCATGGTGCCGTTGACGCGGTCCAGAAAAATCCGGCCGGTGGCCTTGTCCATCTCGTATTTGTTGCGTTCGCCTTTTTTGATTTCGATTATCACATTGACGATTGCCGGAGCTTTGTCGCCATAAGTTACCTCTGTCATTTTCATTCCTTTCGTTTCGGTTTTTATTGTAACACGCTACAATGAGAGTATGAAGGCTAAACTGATTCGCACGCACACGGAGAGTTTGGCGAAAAATATCGTAAGCTTTTGGTTTGAGCCGGAAAAGCCGATTCAGTACGAAGCCGGACAATATATCGAGATGAGCCTACCTCACGAGCACCCGGACGATCGGGGCATCAAGCGCTGGTTTACGCTCAGCAGTTCGCCGAGCGACGCACCGCTAGTGAGTATTACCACCAAGTTTGCCGAAAAATCTAGTTCATTTAAGTTCGCGCTGCACGCGCTTAAAGTCGGCGATAGCGTGCATCTTACCGGGCCGTTTGGTGATTTCGTGCTGCCGATAGATTCTGCCCGCCCGCTCGTTTTTGTGGCTGGTGGCATTGGGATTACGCCGTTTCATAGCATTATCAAATTTTTGTACGACACCAAGCAGGAGCGCAATATCACCTTTTTGTATTCGGTGAATACTGAACACGAAATGGTGTTCCAGGATTTGTTTGAGCACTACGGCATGAAGCGCGTGATTGTGGTCAGTAAGTCGGAAGGCAGCTGGGACGGGCAAACTGGCCAGCTCACCGGCGGGCGCATTCTAGAATTAACTCGACCGGCCGATGACGCATTGATTTATATTTCCGGACCCGAGCCAATGGTCGAGGCCTTTGACGCCCAGCTTGCCGAAATCGGCATCGACAAAACCCGCCTCGTCGGCGACTTCTTCCCGGGCTATAAAAACATTTAGCTAAATTCTAGTGAAACTGTTGGACCATATTCATCGGGCTCAGTCCGAACGACTACCTCAAATTTTTTACCTGGATAGAGACTAGAAATTCTCTGGCGCCAACAATCGGCCAGCCACTCAGCCGCCGCTTCAAGCTTAGGCAAATCAGTACCGTTAGACTCGCCGACATAGTCATATAGATGTACGTGATTTAGGGCTGCCTCAATCTTTTGGCGATTGTGGCCAACACTTTTGCGCCATTTATTCATGCTCTCGGGTGAGTAATTAAGGGCTAGAACCGTGCAGCCGCCGTCATCAACAAAGTCCGGCCAAAATAGCTGTGCCAGCTGATACATTGACGAAACGGATACAGTATCGGAAGACATCATACCAAAATTTTATCACAAACAGCCAACCCCAAAGCCTGCGGCCTATCATACCGTTAACTCATCGGGTGGGTGACTTCTTCCCGGCGACGTTAACATTTAAAAGTTGGGGATTGCCTTTTTGCTTAACTTAAAGCCTCTGGATACCTGTCGTGCTTGAACTTCGTGTAAAGATACACATAGCCCAGTTGTAGCCAACAAGCGTTGTGATGGCAATAATTAATAACCTGGGCACTAAGGGTCCGGATTTGTCGATTAGCCCAAGTACTAAGCCACCAGCCAGAAAGATAAGATTAGTCAGATAGCCTATTAAAATTCTCGGATCCCTGCACTCAATCTGGGCTATGTGCTCGATTTCGTGAACCAACGTTTGATGATTGTCCAAGTAGTCGATCCAGCAAGTAGTAGCTTAGACTCAGCCATATAACATTGCCCTTGGGTTCCAGTGTAGGATATCGCAGACGAGCCAAAGATTTTGGCCAAGCCAAACCCCTCAGGTTATATACGGGTAGCTGTCAATATAAATAGTTGTGTTTTGGATTGGTGTGTCAGCTATCCTAAGTCTCTGCATAATTTTTGCCACTATTACCGGATTAACTTCTAAATTGAGTACTCTTTTGCTGGTAATAAGAATTGGTACGGGAGCTCTCCGTACCATGACTAATTTTGAATTGGGTGGGATTTGCCTTCGAGGTGTTCGCGGATCATCAGTGCGGCGGTGGCGCCCTCGCCCACGGCGCTGGCCACTTGCATGGTGGCACCGCTTCGGACATCGCCGGCGGCAAAGACACCAGGCATGGCGGTTTGCAGACGCGTATCGGTTTTGACAAAACCAATGTCATCCAGTTCAATGGCCGAGTCTTTCAAAAATTTGGTATTGGGCTTGAGTCCCACAAACACAAAGACACCGTCGGTCGGAAATTCTACCTTTTGACCAGTAGTTTTGTCGGTGCCCAATACCTTAGTAACGCCATTGTTCTCGCCGACGATTTCGTCGGTAGTAATATTGAAATGTACGGTAATTTTATCTTTGTGTTTTTTCTCTAGCTCGTGCTGCAGGACTTCGCTGGCGCGAAAGGCTGGGCCACGCACCAATAGGTCAATATGACTGGCGAACTTGGTGAGGAACATAGCCTCCTGCACGGCGGAGTTGCCGCCACCAACCACCACCAGACGCTTGTCGCGGTAAAAAGCCCCGTCGCAAGTGGCACAGTAGTGCACGCCTCGGGCGTAATATTCGGCCTCGCCGGGCACGCCAATTTTTTTGTAATCACTACCGGTAGCAATCAGCACAGCTCGAGCCTGCATCGGCCCACTAGTAGTTTCCAGTAGTTTGGTCTTGCCTTGGTCGGTAATTTTGGTGACTTCACCTAATTCAATTACCGCGCCAAAGCGCTCGGCTTGCTTGTGTAGATCTTCGGCAAGCTCCAGGCCAGCAATACCTTTTGGAAAACCCGGATAATTATCAACCCAATCGGTCACAGCAGCCAGGCCGCCAACCACACCGCGCTCAAACAGCAGCGTCTCAATGTCCTCACGCGTTGTATAAATCGCCGCAGAGAGCGCGGCCGGCCCCGCGCCAATCATAATCACATCATGAATTTTTTGATTGCTCATAATTTCCTTAAGATTTTACACGTTTAAGTGCAGCTTAGCTATTTCTTTGGATGCGGTGCTAGGAAAAGCTGAGCACTGGAGTGAGTCGTACTAATAAAAAAGTCGGCGAACGAAGCGCGGAAGATTTGACACCGCAACGCGCCAAAGAAATTGCTAAGCGACGGCTGGGGCGAGGCGGGCGAGGTTATAACCCACAATCACTTCCTGGCTGTCATCATGCTTGGTCACAATCGTCACGGGCACAGTCAGCGCTCCGCTAATTTTCATGGCTTCGGCCTGGCGGTGAGGGTGTTGGTCGAGGTTTACCTCTTCGTAGTTATGCCCCTTGGCGCCCAGATACTTTTTAACCATGCCGCAGTAAGCGCAGGTGTTGGTAGTAAAAATAGTGATGTTTTTGACCATAGAGCCCTCTTTTAGATTATTCTTTGTTAGCTTTTATTTGTACGATCAATTATATGTGGGGCTTATGATAAATTCAAGACCCTACATATTGTGTTTTTGTACACGTTTGTGCACATTATTTGATCTATTGAATACGCAAAAGTTTGACCACAAACACCAAATCAGTATCGGGCGGGATGGCATAAGCATCGCATTTTTGAGGGTTGGCGGGGTCGGGAGTCTTACAGGAGCCACTGGCGCCGTAAGCCAAACTTGCCGGAATGACTAAGCGACGCGTGCCGCCGGCTTTGATGCCGACAAGACCCTGATCCCAGCCGGGAATCACCTGCCCCTGGCCAAGCGGAAAGGCAAAGCCTGTGGGTTTATCGAACGTTTCGTCAAAGACCGTGCCAGTGGTGGCGATGGTACCGTAGTATTTGACGACCAGACAATCGCCGGCTTTGGCCGCCACACCAGTACCGACAGTTAAGTCGGTTGTTTGAAGAGCCGTGGCGGCAGCCGTAGTAGTGTATGTCACTGGCAGCGGCAGAACGGATTCGGTGGCAACATCTTGGTTGCAAGCGGCTGCCGTAGAGCTGGTAGGATTGCTAGACTTGTCGTGGGTTTGCTCCCAGATACCCGCAAACGTCAGTCCAAAGGCCGAGACAAAAAACAAAACTACGACGATCAAAATAAATACACGGGTGGTTTTGCGAGTGGCCATAAATGCTCCCTAATTTGTAGTCGTTAGTATAGCGCATGAGGCTTTAGCCGGCAATTTCGTAGGCCTTGAGTTTCTTTTTGCCCGCTTCGCTGTCGCCGCGCTGCAGTTTGAGCAGCTGATCGTAGATGCCGCCGCTTTTGGCCAATTGCTGAGGCGAGCCAACTTCATCTACTCGGCCGCCGCGCAGGGTGATGATGGTGTCAACATTTTGAATGGTACTTAAGCGGTGTGCGATGATTAGCGTAGTGCGGCCTTTCATTAATCGCTCCAGCGCTTCTTGCACCATGTGTTCACTCCTGCTGTCTAGGCTGCTGGTGGCTTCGTCGAGCACTAAAATGGGAGCGTCCTTGAGCAGCGCCCGAGCGATGGCAATGCGCTGCTTTTGACCACCAGAGAGCTTGAGCCCGCGCTCACCGATTTCGGTGCCGTACGTATGATCGAGCTTGGCAATAAATTCGTCGGCGTTAGCAGCCCGAGCGGCGGCGATAATTTGCTCGTCGCTGGCAGCTTGGTTGGCATAGGCGATGTTTTCCCGGATCGTGCCGGAAAACAGCGCCGGTTCCTGAAACACCGTGCCAATACTGGCGCGCAAACTCTGCTGGGTGACATCATTGATATTTTGCCTGTCAATACTAATTTGGCCGCTGCCAACTTCATACAATCTGAGCAGTAAGCTAGTGATAGTGGTTTTGCCCTCGCCACTCTCGCCCACCAGCGCGACTTTGCTGTCGGGCTGGAGCCTAAAGCTCAGGTCGTTCAGTACCTTGGTGTCACCATAGGCAAAGTGAACGCTATCAAAGATAATCTCACCACGACTCACTTTTAGCTCCCGAGCACCGGCTTTGTCGCTAATCTCCGGCGCCTCATCCATCACCTCAAAGTAATCTTTGGTGTTAGAGATAGCTTTTTGAGTATTGTCGACTAAAAAACTAATGGCAAAAATAGGGATGCGAATCAGCATGGCATATTGGATGAGCAGCACCATGGTACCAATGCTGTAGTGTCCGCGGGCAGTTTGCACGAAGATAAACATAAAGACCGCAAAGAAAATTACCGCCAGCACGCTGCGACGCAAGTTGTCCTGGCGATGCCAGTAGCGGCTCTGTGGCTCGGTGGTGGCAACAGTACGACTCATATGATGACTGAAAAATTTTAGCTCACGAACTTCGGCAATAAAGCTTTTGACCACTTTCACCTGGCCAACGCTCTCGGCAAAGCGGCCACTGGCGATATCTTTGTCTTCGTTGATTTGCGTTTGATAATTTTGCCATTTGTTGCTGGTTTTGGACGTCATCCAAATAAAAATTGGATATAGCAGCGTCAACATAACTGCTACCGGCCAGGCATAATAGGCCACAATAATCAGCGTAAAAAGAGTGCTAAACACAAACTGCAAAAAGTTATTGCTAAAAGTTTGGACAAAGTCGCCAATTTGAGTAATGCCACGGTTCATGCGGTTGATAATTTTGCCGGTCAGCTCGGTGTCGAAATAGCGCTGCGGCAAGGTCAGTAGATGGGTGTAGTAGCGCTCGCTCAAGATCCGCGTCAGCTTGGCGCTCATCATATCGCCCCAGTAGCCACCGATGTTACTAAAGAATGTTTGGCCGATGTCGGTCAGAAAAATCAGAAAGGCAAAGAACGCCACCAGCCCGACGCTGGCGTGGCCACCAGACAGACCCTTGGTAATTTGGTCAATCGCGCCCTTGGTGAGCAGCGGCACCACCTGACTCATGGCCGCCAGCAAAATGGTCATTAGTCCAATCGATAGGTAGTAGCGTTTTAGTTCGCTGGTAAAGCGCAGAATCCGCCAGATGTGTTTCATTGGTTCTTAGTATAGCTAATTTAACGATTCTTTGTGTACACGTTAAATCCGCTCGGCGCCAAATTTTTCTTTGGCGGCGGTGGCGACGTGGTCGAGTAGCGCGTTAACTTCAGGGTCGGTCATGGTTTTTGCATAGCTGGCGATGGACAGGCGCAGGGTAATTTGCTTGTGGGCTAGGTCATCGTCGCGCTGGTAGATGTCGACAGGCGTAAGCTCAGCTAGCGTTTGCTCGGGTTTGAGTTTGTCAATTTTGCCCGAAACAAAGTCAAACAGTTCCTGGTAGTGCATCTCGGCCGCAACCCTCAGGCAGATGTCTTGATCGACCTTCGGGAACCGCGGCAGTGGTGTGTAGGTTTTGCCAGTCTGACTGATGGCTTGCGAGAGCTGCGTGAGGCCAATGCCAAACCCAGCAGAGTATTTTGGCAGCTTGAGGTTTTTGCGCACACTTGGTTTGTATTCACCTACCATACCAAGCGGCAAATCGGTGCCTTTGACAAAAATCTTGGCCGAACGAGCGTGGTCGTAGGGCTTCACAACCGGGTAGTTTTCTTCAGCTTCAAACGGCCTAAATTCTGGCTCAATGCCAAATTCTGCCAGCAAGTTGGCCAAAAAGGCGCGAGCTTCGTAGAAAGACGCACCGGTTTTTTTGACCACATCACTAGCCGCACACACCACATCAAGCATTTCAAATTCCATGGGCAAGCCGTCGTCATCGTCTTTGTGCATTAGATTATGACCTTTGCCGATTTCAAAAATGGCGAACTCATCATGGCCAGCTTTGATATTGGGGTGGATTTTGTCCAGCAGGCTGGGTGTCAGGCTTAGGCGATAATATTGCAAATCCGGGCTCAGAGCATTGGCCAGCTGAAAAGCCTGTCTGCGATCTTGCCCGACTTTGTCCAGCAAATTGCCGTGCACAAAGCTATAGGTAAGCACTTCGTTGGCACCAGCAGCAGCCAGGATGTGGCGAATCTTTGATTTAAGCTCCAGTATGGCGTCTTTTGCCGCCGGCGTTAGGTCGCGCCGTGGCAACACCAGCGGCAGTTTGTCGTAACCATACAGCCGCCCAACTTCCTCGATAATATCCTCTGGGATTTCAATATCCGTGCGCCAAAACGGTGCCTGAACGCATATCGCACCGTTTACTATATGTGCGTCAAACTCAACATCTTCCAAAAGTTTGATGATTTCATCTTCATTTAAATCCAGGCCAAGCCTTGCATTGATGAATGCTACGCTCACCTCCACGATTTGATGCACCATCGTGCCACTCATAGTTTCCGTTTCATCTAAGTGTTTGTCGTCAACAATCTCACTGGCCTGCTTGCCACCAACAAGTTCGCCGACCTTCACAATAGTTTCAGCTAGCACCGCTGGGTTTTGTAGCGGGCTTTGGCCTTTGGTAAAACGCGTGACGGCGTCAGTAAACAGGCCGTGTTCCATGGCCGTGCGACGGATGTTGTACATATCGAAGTTGGCGCACTCGATAATGATGCGCGTGGTGTGTTCGTCGATTTCGGAGTTGTTGCCGCCCATCACACCGCCCAGCGCAACTGGCTTGTCTTGGTCGCAAATAAGCACCGCATCAGCTCGCGGCTGGATTTCCTTGCCGCCCAGCAACGTAAGTTTTTCGCTGTCTCGCGGTTTGCGCACCACAATGCGCGCTTTGCCGTCCACGGCAATCTTGTCGTAGTCAAAAGCGTGCAGCGGCTGGCCGGTGAGCATCATGATGTAGTTGGTGATGTCCACGATGTTGTTGATGGGGCGAATACCCACCCGGCTGAGCTTGGATTGGATCCACAGCGGGCTGGGCGCAATTTTGATGTCGCTCATAGCCACAGCCATATAGCGTGGACACAGCTCGGGCACTTCGTTGGTAATTTCCAGTTTGAGTTCTTCGGCCTCGGGATTGCGACCGGTTAGGTTGGGATGTAAGTACCAATCTCGAGAAATGAAAACTTTTTGCCCGATGCCGGCAATTTCGCGGGCCACCCCCATAATGCCAAAACAGTCCGGCCGGTGGGTAAACATCTTATTTTCGATGTCGATAATGTAGTCGTTCAATTTATAAACTTCGACAAAATCATCGCCGGGTTTGACGTCTTCGGTGATTTCTAAAATGCCGGAATGGTCGTCGCTCATTGCCAGCTCGTGCGCGCTAGCTAACATGCCGTTGCTTACCTGCCCGCGGATGTCGCGTGCTTCCAGCATCAGCGGATCTTTGTCGATTGTGCTAGGTACGGTCGTTCCGGGTGGCAGCCAGGCCACCAGCAAACCTTCGCGTACGTTCGGCGCACCGCAGACGACTTGCACATGGTCATTTTCATCGCGCGGCACGTTTGGCACCTTGCCGCCATCGTCGATTTTACAAATGTGCAGGTGGTCGGAATTGGGATGCTCTACGCACGAAACAACTTTAGCCACCACAATTCTCTGGTATTTTTTACCCAGATCAACAACTTCCTCCACCGCTCCCAGCTGCGCCCCAATCTTGGCCACCAGCTCATCAATCGGCAGATTAATATCGGTGAATTCTTTAATCCAATTCAAGCTAACTTTCATGCTGCTAATTCCTTATATGATTGTTTCAGACTGGCAATTATTTTTTCGTATCCCTCTTGATTAACGTACTCCCATCCTGCAAGATAGTCTTTCGCGCTAATTTTTTTATTATCAATATCTCGCTCAAGCCGTTTTGGTGTTTGCAGTACGTCAAGATAAATAGCCTTATGCACAGCATGAACCGGAATATGAATGAGCGCCGTATTACTGTGTTGTTCGCCGAATAACTTTTCCCAGGGTGGCAAGAGGAACAGCTCGTGCGGAACCATAGTGTTGTCGGTAAGTAATCGATGGATAAGTTCATGCGTTAATGTATCTACAAATTCGTCGGGCTTAAATATCACGCCAATAATCATAGGGTCACTGAAGGCGTTTACCCACGGTGCTATGTATACGTCTATAATGTTCTGCCGAAATGACAGATCAAGTATGATGGTCATGGCGGTCAAAATTTTTTGCTCTAGGGGCTTCCAGGCCTTTTGATACTTTTCTACAATTTGCGCATATTCGTCGTCACTTCTTAAAGGAATGCCGTCGCCCCACAGTTTGTTTAAGGATTCAGAGACCTCCTGTCTAAAAATCCAGGCATCTTTGATGCGAATTTCTGGTAATTTGCTCATGCCAATTGCCTCGGTTCTTCAACCAGCCATGGGTTTTGGGCACAGTTGGTGTAGCGAATCCAGTTCAGGCTAATTTTCATTTTTTATTATCCTTTATTGGCGGGTCCATTTCTTTAAACCAAAGTGGAATATTCTGTGTTGCTTGGGTTATTCCCAGATCAACCAGCTCGGTGGCCTTATCAATTTTAACCATTAGCTCTGGCTGCGCTTCTAGATAGCCCGCTTTATGAGCGAGGCGCAGGGCATTTTTAAGCCCGAACAGACTACGTCGTGCCATACCAAGCTGCCATTTAATGTCGCGTGGATCTATTGAGCCCGTTGCTTCGGCAATGTCAGAACTGGCATCAAAAGCCCGAGCCCGTAACTTGCTTTGCATACCCCACTTTTCCTCTTCTGGAAAATTATCTAGCAAACCATAGATATGCTCGATAACCTCTGAAGTTAATTGCCACAGTTTGCTATCTTCTAGTTTCATATTTTTACTCATTAAAATTGCCTCATTTGCCTTTCCTTGCGGCGATGGCAAACTGCATGAAGTAGTTTTCCAGTGCAGGGTTTGCCGTATCGGTTGTGGCTGCTTCTGCAAATTGCTCACGAGCACGGAGGATCTCGGAAGTTTTGGGAGATTTTTTGGCAGCCCAGACTGCTGCTGTGGCATCAAACAAATCCAGGCCTCGAAACAGGGCACCCCGCAGACTTTCTACATCGCCACGCTTTTTGGCAGCCAGTGCTCGACCAACTTCAGAGCCAATATTGCCCATCTGCTCAAAGATTGTCATTTGCGCCCATTTTGACTGATCTATAACGTGGCTACTCATGAACTACCCCGCCAATGATTGTTAAAATTTTGGTTCTGACTGACATGTCTTCGATATCTCGCGATCTATTGTTTTGGCTCGGCTTTAAATTAATCATTGAATCGAACTCCACAAATGCATCGGTACCAAACTTTGCCGGATGCAAGTTAATGCCCCATAGATCTTCTTGTTTGGAGCCATTTTCTATCAAATAAGCCTCTCCGTCAGAGTGCATATCCATATCAACCACCAGAATACTCTTGGCAATATCGACGTCGGCCTTGACGATATCACCGTACATTTTCTCGGCCATGTCTTCGAGCTCTGCGATTGAAATCTTGTCAACTTGCTTCATCAAAATTGCCTCAGGAAGTTTAGGTTGGCGGATTCGAAGTGGCGGATGTCTTCGATGTTGTATTTGAGCATAACCAGCCGCTCTAGACCGAAGCCGCCAGCAAAGCCAGTATAAACATTCGGGTCAATTCCACCCTCTTTCAGCACGTTCGGGTGAATCATGCCACAGCCGCCCAGCTCGATCCAGCCGGTGTGCCCACAAATATTGCAGCCTTTTTGATCGCAAAATATGCAGCCAGCCGCAAACTCAAAACTTGGCTCGGTGAATGGAAAATAAAAGGGCTGGGTTTTGGCTTTTATTTCTTTCTGGTAATAATTCGTCAGCCAGGCCTGGATTGTGGCTATCAAATGGCCGGCATGGATGTGCTTATCGATATAGCTAATTTCCACCTGGTAAAAGGTATGTTCGTGGCGCGCATCAATATCCTCGTTACGAAAAGTTCGGCCAGTGTAAACCACGGCGATTGGCTTGCCCTCATCTAAATTAGTCTTGTACATTTTTTGCAAGCGATTTTGCATGGTGCTTACGTGAGCCGGAGCAATGAACGGCTCACCGTTTGCGTCTTTCTCGACCGTCATAAACGTGTCGTAATCGTCCCGAGCGGGATGCCCGGCGGGAAAGTTGAGCGATGTAAACATATGGTATTCGTCATCAATCTCGCGGGCGTCCATGTGCACAAAACCCATGCGGGCAAAAATATCTATATGTGTTTGAAGCTCGCTCATCAGCGGATGAATACTGCCGCGGTCAGCGGTGAGTAGGCTTGGGCGCTTGTCGGCTGGCACATTCGTGTCAAACGGGGCGGTGACGTCGATGGGCGCTAGCTCCTCGGTCGAGGATTGTTGGCCAGTGGCCAGTGTTTCCAGCTCAGCTCGCAGAGCGTTAACCTCCTGGCCAAAGATGGCGCGCTGTTCGGTCGGCAAGGTTTTGATCTGATCGTACAGGGCTTTAAGCTCCACGGCTTTTAAGATATCTGTTTTGTCTTCGGCAGATTCCAGTCGGGACTTCAGGGTCTGGGCAACTTCAGCAACTTGTTGATTTTGATAGTTCATCGCTACTGATTATAATACAGATATGGCAAATTTTAGTTTTGATGTGGTGAGCGAGTATGACGTAGCGGAGTTGAACAATGTCTTCGACCAAGCCCAGCGTGAAATTACTAATAGGTATGATTTCAAAAACACACCGGCGCAGCTAGAATGGCTAGACGGCGACAAAACTGGGCTCAAAATTACCGGCAACGGTGATTGGCAAATTGACGCCATTTTGGATATTGTGCGTAAAAAACTGGCGGCGCGCGAGCAAAGCCAGAAGGTTTTGGACACCACCAAAGAGCCGGTGGTCGCCAACCTCAAAACTACCAAAGACGTGCCGTTCAAAAAAGGCCTTGACCAAGACAAGGCCAAGAAGATTACCGCGCTGATCCGAGACAAATTACCAAAAGTTAAAACAGCGATCCAGGGCGGCGCCGTGCGCATCATCAGCAACAGCAAAGACGACCTCCAAGCTGTCATGCAACTGCTGCGCGTTCAAGATTTCGACTTCCCGCTGAGCTTCACTAACTATAGATAGGATGGTGCGGGTTTAAAAACGTTCATCATAGGTACATCTGGAGCATCGATAGACATATCGGGTGCACTCGGCCCGCGGACTATGATCTCTACATTTGAGAATCCGTATGGGCAAAGATTAAAAACCGAATCATCTCTACTGCAATCTGTGGATAGTAGAGTGAGCCCGCTTGTATCGATAGTAAGTTTGCCGTTTGTGATCGTTGTCTTTATAGGATAAGTATTGATGCGGCCGATGCTGTGAATTTCCATATAGTAGCTTGTGTCATATTTAAACTCGTACTGCACTGACGAACCTTGAAGAACCACGCTACTAAAAGGAGTCAGCGGTTCTGTTGTGCTGTATTCAATGCTTTTAAGGTGATCTTGGATCGATGGCACGGCATCAATGCCAAGGGCTGTTCCCGCCGATGCAGCCGTTATAAATACGCCGATGATAGCAGCGAGCGCCCAGCCGGGCAGCGTCCATTTGCGAGCCATGATAGCCTTGCCAATGATATTGAGCGTTGCCGCCAGCAGAGCTACCACCACAAACCCACAAACCAATGCCCCTACCTGTTTGGAGCCAATCGGAAACATCAGGATGCTAGCAACCCGAACCCCGTGGATTAAGATATATACTGCAGCCGTCGTGACCGCCGCAAAACTCACAATTCCCAGTAACATCAGAGCAATCCCTAGCACAAACGTCGCAAACCGAACGATTTTACCGCCATAACAGTGAATTGTGCCACTTATGCGCTGCGCGGCTCCGGGCACATCAATGCGTTCAGCTATTTTCTTTAAGCCATTGACCGTTACCGGCCTGCCCTGCATCTGCAAGATATTGGCAGGAGTTTTGGCTTCGGGAATCAAAATCCACAGCAGCAGGTAGACAATAAGGCCAACCCCGCTGCCAAATACCAAACCAATAAAAATCAGCCGAATGATAATAACGGGAATGCCCGTATACTCCGCCAGCCCGGCGGCCACGCCTGCAACCATACCTGACTGGGTGTCGCGAAACAGACGCTTGGGAACCGATGCCGCATCAGAATCAGTGGCTTTGGTGTCGTCTTCGTCCTCGTCTTCATCTTTAAAATCCTGCGGTGAGCCAAGTTGTTGTTTCAAGTAAACAATGTCTTTGGACAAAATGACTTTTTTACCGGTGACACCGCGCTCGCCCAAAAGTTCGGCCATGCGCAGTTCGACTTCCTCGGCCACTGCTTCGCCGTCCTCGTCCAACTGTTTTTTGATGTCATGCAAATAAGTTTGGAGGGTGCCATAGGCATCGACCGAAATGGTGAAGGTCTCGCGGCCCAAGTGAATGTTGGTAACTTCGTTCATACTGTTCCTTTCTCTAAATGCTCAACCGTAATTTTTAGGCGTTTGTACGATGCCTGGAGTTGTGCCAGCAACTTTTTGCCCTCCTCGGTGAGCCAATAATATTTACGCGGCGGCCCTTGTTCTGATTCTTGCCATTCATAGCCCAGCAGTTTGTTGCGGCTCAAGCGACTAAGCAGCGGGTAGAGTGTGCCCTCCACCACAATCAACTGGGCAGCCTGCAAGCGACGAATAATGTCCGAACTATAGGCCTTGCCGTCTTTGCACAGCAGCAGCACGCAATACACCAGCATGCCCTTGCGCATTTGGGCGTCGATTTGCTTATTTAATATTTCTTCGTCGCTGACTTCATTCATTAACTACAATGTTATACAAGGTACTATTGCATGTCAAGTAGTCATAAATTTCTCAAATCAAATTAGGCTCGTTAGTTTACGCTATACTACAAAGCATGAGCGAAAATGAGGAATCGGTAACGCCCAACTTGTTGGAGCAGGCCAAGGCCGTGTTGGCCGAAAACGATCAAGGGTCGTTTACCATCCCGGCCCAGGGGCCGTATCCCCATCAGTGGCTGTGGGACAGCTGCTTTATTGCCATAGGGCTGCGGCATTACGACGTCGAACGGGCTAAGATTGAGATTTTGAGTTTGCTACGCGGGCAGTGGGCCAACGGCATGGTGCCGCACATGATTCTGAACCCGCGCGGCGAACAAGTCGGTATTGGCAAAGTTTGGCGCAGCTGGCTGAATCCTAACTCGCCAGATGATGTCACCACCAGTGGCATTACCCAACCGCCAATGTTGGCCGAAGCCGTAGTACGCGTCGGCGAAAAACTTAAACTGCCGGAGCGCCGCAGTTGGTACCGCATGGTGTTTCCGGCGCTACTTGCCTATCACCAATGGCTGTACAACGAACGCGACCCGCACGGCGAGGGCCTAGCACTGCAAATCCACCCCTGGGAAACTGGTATGGACAACACGCCGCCGTGGATGGAGGAGCTGCACGGGCACCTGCTGCCGTGGTGGGTGCGGGCACTGCACAAAACACATCTGGACATTATCGTCGGCTGGTTGCGCAGCGACCGTAAACTAGCGCGTATCGACCAGCGCATGAGCAACGTCGAGGCCTTGGCACTTTTTGATATGCAACGCCGTTTTCGTCGTAAAAACTACGATTTTGGGCGAATTATTGATCATTCTTTGCTGGCTGTGGAGGATTTAGCTTTTAATTGCATTCTAGTGAAAGCTAATACTCGTCTGCAAGAAATCGCCAAAAGTCTGCGCCAGGAGTTATCTGAGCCCCTGCTAGCCGATATGCGCAAAACTGAAGAAGCCCTGGAGCAGCTGTGGGATCCCTTCAGCGGCCAATATTTTTCGCGCGATTTTATCTCGCACCGTTTGCTCAAAGAGTCTAGTGTGGCCACGCTGCTGCCGCTATACGCCGGCTGCATCACCAAAGAGCGAGCCGAAAAACTGGTGAAGCTACTGGAGAATGAGCACCGCTTTGGGCCTGCCTATCCAGTGCCCAGCGCGCCGCTCGACAGCCCCTGGTTTAAGCCCAAAACCTACTGGCAAGGACCCACCTGGATTAATATCAACTGGTTGGTTATCGACGGACTGAGGCACTACGGTTATGACAACCACGCTGTCGCGCTCACCGAATCTACCCTGGAGTTGGTGGAAAAAGCCGGTCTGTCTGAGTATTTTGACTCACTCACTGGCGAACCAGCCGGCGCCGCCAACTTCTCCTGGACCGCCGCGCTGACGATTGACCTACTTCAGTCAAAATAGGACAAAATTACCATAGTCAGGCTGGCACTGGTGCGCTAAAATAGTAAGTCATGGGTGAGGACGAATTTTCCAGACTGCTCAAATATATGCAGCGGGAGTTTAAAAAAAATCGACGAACGCTTCGATGATGTGGCCAAAGACTTCAACACGCTCACCAACGCCGTCGATGCCTACGCCAAACGGGTGGAAGTTTATATGCAGGAAATGCTGGCGCTGACCCACAAGGTTGATCGTCTGGAACAGTGGATTCAAGTGCGCAAGGATCAAGTTATACGGCCCGATGGAAGCCAAGGGATCTACGGCGCGGTTGAGGCAAAGCCTTTAGTTTTTATCGTTGCCCTAAATGGCAAAAAAGAATTATGTTTTATTGATTGCTTTCGTTATACCTCAAATTGCATGAGCATTGAACTCCCGGCCGGAGGTACAGACGGTGAGGAACCATTGGTGGCCGCACAGCGTGAGCTCCAAGAAGAAACTGGTTTCAAGGCACAAAGTTGGCGTAAACTGGGTGAACTTGATGCCCATAATGGCATCTGCCAAGAAGTGATGCACGTATTCTTAGCGACGGACCTGAAGCAAACGGGCGATCATCGTCAAAAAGATGATGGCATTACACGAAATTTACTGCTAACGATCAATGAGACATATAAAGTTATTGATGAAGGTCGCATGCAGGATAGTGAAACTATCGCAGCCCTAACGCTAGCGAGAATATATTTAACTTATTGATTATTCTCCGTCATCGGTAGGGCGGTCAAGCAAAAGCGGCTCCACGCTCGGGCTGGTGCTGGCGATTTTGATAATGTCTTTGTCGATTTTGCCGAGCTCCTTATGAGCGCTGTTGTAATGATTGACAGTGGTGCCGAGACTGCCGCCGAGTTTTTGCATAAACTGTTCATAGGTGGCAATATGCCGGCCCAGATCGCCGACGCGAATCTGGATATCTTTGGCCTGCTCCTCAATTTGTAGTGCCCGCAAACCTTGCAAGACCGTTTGGAGGTATGCCATGAAGGTCGTGGGGCTGACAATAATCACTTTCTTTTCGCGGAAGGCGTATTCAATCAGGTCGCGGGCGCTGGTGTTGGTGAGCCCAACTTTGTTGATCAGCAGATCGTAATAAATTGCCTCGCTCGGGATAAACATAAAGGCGTAGTCCATGGTGCCCTCGCCGGGGCGAATGTATTTGGCAGTTTCGTCGATGCGGTTTTTGAGGTCGGCCTTGAAGGCCTTGCCCCAAGCGTCACGCTGCAATTTGTCTTTTTCATCGAGCAAGCGGTTGTAGTTTTCTAGACTAAATTTGGAGTCGACCGCCAGCATTTTGCCCTTGTCCAAGATGATTACGGCGTCGACGATCTCGCCGTCTTTAAACTTATACTGTAGCTTAAAGCGATCCGGCGGCAGCACGTTTTCTAGTACCTGAGCAAGATAATACTCGCCAAGTACGCCGCGCTGTTTAGGATTTTGCAGGACGTTTTGGAGCGTCTTGAGGCCGGCGGCAATATCGCCCACTTGCTGGTTAGTTTTGTCCAGCTCTGTGAGCTTTTGGGTAACATCACGGATAATTTTGGCGCTTTCTTTGAACTGGCCGACCATTTGTTCGTTGCTTTTATCCAGACGTTCAGTGAGCTGGCTCTGCAAGCCGTCTTTGAGCTTGGTGATATCGTCGCTGAGCTTGGTTAAGTCCTCTTTAATCAGCAGCGCATTGCCAGTGTCGGGCCTGACCTGGCCGCGCTTTAATAGGAGCGCACCGAGCACCAAAACTAAGGCGCCCAAGATAATTACAGCAATAGTCATGCTTCTATTCTAGCAGCTTTCGATAGTCTCTGGGCGTAAGCTGAGGTATAGTAGTGGTGTGAAAAAGTTACTTTTTGCCTGCTTGATTATTGCCATCGTCGGAGGTGGCTGGTGGGCCTTGCGACATCATCAAACCAAAACAAGTAGCCACGCCCCAGCTGGCCAAACTTCAAAAACGCAATCCACGTCACCGGCCAATTCGTTCAATAAGCAGCTCTATTCCCTGATTGATTCAAGCAGCATTTGGGTGATCACCAACAAACAGCATCCGCTGAGTCCCATTAACTACGCGCCGGCTGATTTGGTTGTGCCCAGCGTGCCACTGCGCGTACCGGGCAATGAAAGTATGCAAGTGCGAGCTGTGACAGCCACAGCTCTGAAAACAATGTTTGCGGCGGCGGCCAAAGACAACATCAGCCTAATGCTCTCCAGCGGCTATCGCTCGTTCGCCTATCAAACCAATCTCTACAGTGGCTATGTGCAAACCCAGGGCCAGGCCGCGGCCGATCAAGAAAGCGCTCGGCCGGGCTACAGCGAGCATCAAACTGGCCTGGCCGCCGACCTCGAGCCGGTTAGCAAAAACTGCGAGCTGCAGCAATGTTTTGGCAGCACGCCGGAAGGCCAGTGGTTGGCCGCTCATGCATATCAATATGGCTTCATTATTCGCTACGCCGCCGATAATCAAAACATCACGGGCTACGAACCCGAGCCTTGGCACGTGCGCTACATCGGCACCGCCCTGGCCACTGAAATGCACAACCGTGGCATCCAAACCCTTGAGCAATTCTTTAACGTCAGCGGCGGCACGACGTATAAATCGCCGTAACGGCGTGTTGCTCTACAACTGCTTGGATGTAATCAGCGGAATTGTCAGGCCGTCGGCCGAGAGCGTGCTGGTGAGGCGCTGCTGCTGCGCGGCAATGGTAGTGTGTAGCTGTTGGGCATCGAGCATACTTTGGGTGGCGTTTTCCAGCAAGTACATGTGCAGGGTGTGGCGCGTGCTGATGTTGTCGGCGGCGGCCGCGGCAGCTGTCCATTCGTAATGCATGTAAGTTGGCAAAAAACGCATGTTGGTAATTTGATGGCTTTTGATATCAATGTCGATAATAGGCAAACCATTAAACAACGTTTCCGGCGGCTCCTGAGTATTCAAAAAATTGCCGATGCTGTACCACACGACCGTTTGATTGCCGCTACTGCCGGTAACTTTTTGCACCGGTTGCAACTCGTGCGAGCCATGACCCAGCACCAAGTTCACGCCCTGACTGGCCAAAAACTGAGCGTCGGCCTGCTGCTCGGCATTGACGGTGGTGGTGTATTCCGTGCCCCAACGAATGCTGACGATAATAAACTGCGCGCCGTCAACCTTGGCCTGAGCAATTTGAGACGCCGCAAAGGCTTGGCTAAAGACATTCACGCCGTAATTATTAAGCGGTGGCGCATCGACATTGGAATACGTGCTGTAGGCTAGGAAAGCAAACTTTAGACCTTTAACCGTAAAGGTGTGCACGGTGTCATGCTGCTGCTGGTTTTGATTTTCACCGGCTACCGCTAGCATGTTCGGCACTGCCGCCCAGGCCTTGACGGAATTGTCGATATTAGCCTGCGTAAAATCAAAACTGTGATTAGAGGCGCTGTTCACTACATTGCAACCCAGCTTGCCCATGTCCGTGACAAATTCAGTCGGCGAATTGAATTTGGGGTAGCCACTAATGCCCAGACTTTCGCCGCCGTTTAAGATCGGATCGTTACAAAAGCGAATGTCGGCAGTTTGCAAGATAGTCTTAAAATCGTTGACCAGCGGCAGATAGTTGTAGCTGCCGTCGGCCTGTTTGGCAGCGGCGTTGATGGAATCGTGGGCAATCCAATCGCCGGTAGCAATTAGGCGAATGCTGGTTGGCGCAGCGGTTTGCTTGGCCGGGCTTGAACCCACCGAGCCGGATGCGCCATCAGTTGCCAGCCGAGCCGGTCGCATCAGCCAGTAAACCGTAAATCCCAGCAATAGTATCAGCGGCACGGCGGCAATCAACAGCTTTTTAAAACGCCGCGGTTTTTGAGGCAATGTCACATCGGGAACTCTGGGAAAATCATGTGGATGCTGGGCGATAAATTCTGGCATGACCCATATTATACAGCTTATGCTGCCGGGCAAACTTTTTTAGGTAAACCGCGTAATGATAAAAATAAAAATCACGCCCAGCAGCGTCAGCCCAATAGTGCTGTACGAGGAATGTTTGCTGTGGGCTTCGGGCAAAATGGCGCTCGCCCCAATGTAGAGTAAAAAGCCGGCAAAAAAGCCCAGGTACAGCGTCAGTCCGTCAGGCGAAACGTGGATCAGCAATGTGGACAGCGCGCCGAGTACCGGCGTCAGGGCATCCAGCAACAAAAATTTGAATGATTTCCGAGTATTATTTTTATTGAGCAACATCAGATTGACGGTGTTGAGTCCATCAGTAAAGTCGTGGGCAATCACGGCAATCGCCACGGCAATGCCCACCACATGACTAGCCTGAAAGCCCAAACCAATGCCTACGCCATCCAAAAAGCTGTGCCCAGACAGCGCCAAGGCGCTGGCCACGCCGACGTGCGGATGATGGTGCGTTTCGTATTCTTCTTCCTGGCTGTGGTGAATCAAAATACTTTTTTCGATAATGTGAAACAGCAAAAAACCGCAAATCAGGGCAATCATAGCACCGGTGGCGCTGTGATGCAGCGCCTGCAACGATTTAAAAATTTCCGGCAGCAGGTCAAAGGCCACTACGCCCATCAGTACGCCAGCGGTATAGCCCAAGAACCGATGCAAACGGTCTTTGTTTTTGAGTCCAATCAGCCCGCCGGTGAGCGTCGAGAAAAACGTGCCGATCGATAGAATAATTGGTAACATGTCGTTCCTTATTGTGTCAGATGGAAATGGTTTTGCAAATTAACTCGCTCGAGCCAGCAACTGGCCGAGCCACGGACTAGAGCGCTTTTTCTTTTTTGCTTTTTTCTTTTCGGCTGCTGGCTGAATCTGGATCGATTCGTCGAGTCGTTGATTATTATACATATACTCTTGCTCTAGCATAGTTTGCATGTGCTGATGCTCGGGATGCTGGCATTGACCGGCGCAGCACAGTCGACCCATCTGTTCGGCTACGTGATGGGTGTGCTCACTGTCCATATGTTCGTGTTGGCCGCAGCAATTGCCGGTGTGTTCATGCATGCTTAGACTGTAGTCTAGCGTTGATAGTTTTTGCAAATTTGTCGCAATTTGTGATATATTTGCAGCATGATTGAACCACTGGATCAATTACAAACTACCCTTCGAGAACACAGTCTCAGCACCACAAAGCCGCGCCGAATTATTTTTGCCGCTTTGCAAGAACATGAGCCGCAAACCATGGCCGAACTAATTGCTGCCTGTCACGAAGTTGTTGACCGGGCTAGCGTTTATCGCACCATCAGGTTATTTGAGCAACTCGGCGTTATTCAACGATTGCACATCGGTTGGAAGTATAAACTGGAACTGAGTGCCAGTTTCAGCTATCACCATCATCACCTCACGTGTCAGGCGTGCAGCAAAATTGTGGTGTTGCCAGAAGACATACTTATCGAAAAACAGGTGCTGGCTTTGGCCCAGACTCAGGGTTTCTTGCCCACCGATCATCAGTTAGAAATCCACGGCTTGTGCGCGGGTTGCCAAAAAACGTAAAGACCCGGGCGCACGTCCCGGGTCTGCAGGAAGTCTCTCGCTTCCTATTTTTATTGTAGCCGCCGAGCGGCTGATAGCGCAAGTGCTTAGTGTATGTTCTGGGGCAATTTCAGGGTATACCTACCCTATTGGTACAAGAATTAATGTTTTTTCACAATATAACTGGGGTGACTCGAAAAGCTCCGGCGTTGAAAATCTGAAGCAGAATTCTCGCACGTAGTCTGGAAACTTCTCCGGG
>JABXNS010000032.1_pt1 | contig 78398 bp, 77 predicted proteins | sample 7301101 | NCBI WGS metagenome assembly JABXNS01 (sample SAMN14449646, study PRJNA615230) | soil metagenome | isolation source: soil from bare, unvegetated metal-rich iron-sulfur acidic spring small-cell... | place: Canada: Paint Pots Mound, Kootenay National Park, BC | collected 2017-05-25 | reverse complement strand
CAAGTTTCTGGCGCTCATAGCGGCGGGGCACCACCCGTTCCCATCCCGAACACGGCAGTTAAGCCCGCCAGCGCCGATGATAGTCGATTCGCAAGGATCCTCGAAAGTAGGTCGGCGCCAGATTAAGAAAGAGAAGCCCGGTGAGAAATCACCGGGTTTTTCTCTATCACACGGAGACGAGAAATGGTCGCTCCTCAAGAATCTAGGCAAGGCACCGCCAGTAGAGTGCCGCGCTGTGTAAAGATACGGCCCGTTTGGCCAGTTAGGGCGCATTTTAGCGCATACTTTTATGGAATGCGAGCTGCAATCGGGGGAATCGGTCGCGATAAGATCGTTTTCGTTGCCATCGCACTGGTCTGTGTTGTCGCTGGACTCCTGACCAGCAGTTTGGCGCCCGGGGCGAAACCTGTATATTACGCGCTGCTCATCGCGGCGTTCATCGCGCCAATGATGCCGTCTCTTAACGCGAACACGACCAGCCGTCTAATATTTCTTGTTGCCAGTGTAGGCCTGTGCCTGGCGTTCACGCTGATCAATATCGCGTTCTTACCTATCGGTGCCTTCGGAGTGGTATTGGCGCTGACCGCCGCAAATAAGCGCCTGCCACAAACGCGATAAGGTACTACCGCGTTCGCGGTTCTTCCGAGGATCAGGCGCGGGGGCGGCTTACTCCAGGCACGACGCCGAGCAGCCGCACCAGAAGTAACAGCGCGATCAACCCGGTTATGACGACCGGCGCGGGCCACGGCGGCGCGTGCAGCACCCACTCTTGGCTGAAGACGCCGAAGACGGCAATGAGCAAACCGGCATTCCACATTTTGTCGCCTTCGGCGCCCTTGTAGAACATGCCGAAAACTGCCAGCGCAACGCCGATTGCGACCATGATCGTCAGGTAGTGTACGACGTCGGCGGCGATCATGATCCCAAGTATTTCACGAACCAAGCCTCCCAACGGCGGTAAATGTCTTCGATACGTACCGGGTCGCGTGGGAAATGCCCCACCACCGGATAGACCACGAATTGGACCGGGGTTCCAGTAGCCCGGATCGCATGGTAAAACTCGTAGGCCAACGGCGTCGGCACTCTGAAGTCGCCGGCGTCACTCATGATCAGTGTCGGCGTTCGAACGTTGGAAGCGTAGCTCAGCGGCGACTCGGCTTCGTAAAGATTGTATTCGGAAGGGCGCGACCAGGGCGATTTGCCGATGAACTGTGGCGCGAAATCTTTGGAGTCGCTCATCGAGTCGTACTGCACCCAGTCGTTGACCGCAGCGCCGGAGACAGCCGCGCGCCAGCGGCGGTCATTCCCGATCAGCCACGACGTCATGAGTCCGCCTTCGCTCCAGCCCGAGACGCCGATGCGGTTGGTGTCGATCGGCGCGGTAGCCAGAACCCGAGCAAGTCCCGCCTCGATGTCGCGTCCCGGAACACTCGTGATATGCGGCACGGTCGTTCGCGCATATCGTAAGCCCAGGTTGTCGCTGCCGCGATAGTTCGGCTGGAAGACGTACCAGCCGTGTGCGGCCATTACTTGTACGAAGCCGGAATATGCCGTGGTCGATGCCGCCGTCGGGCCGCCGTGAATGTAGAGCACCAGCGGCGCGCGGCCGGAGCTCTTCATGGAAGCCGGCGGTGCGGTGAGAACGCCGTCGGCAGTGAGTCCGTCAAATGTGCGCCAGATGATGGGACGCGTTGCCCCAAGCCGATAGCGCGCAATCCACGCGTTGTAGTTTGTCAGCCGAACCGGCGCGCGCGCATTAGGCAGCAGGAGATAAAGCTCGGCTGGACGATCCGGCGCGGTGGCCGTGAACGCAATGGTTCCGTTACTTGAAATGCTCGAACCCCCGGCGCTCAGGACGCCAAGTGGCACGTTCGCGACGGCCCCTGCGGGTGATATTCTGAAGAAACGGCGTTGCGTGGCATCGTTAGCCGTTAGTAAAAGTGAACCGTCCGAGAAAAACGAAGCGCCTGCGACGTTGCGATCCAACCGCGCCGTCACGCTGTGCGGATGCATCCCGCCGGCGTCCGCCAGAGCGACCTCGCTTTGCATGGTTCCGCGCGGATTGGCAAATGAAAATGCGATCTGCCCCGCAGCCGCCCGAACCGGATCGGCTTGGGTCGGCGACAGCTGCGGAAGCGGAGTGACGTTTCCGTTTGCGACGTTCACCCGGACAAGCTGCCGTGAAAGATAGCGGTTGGGATGCTTGTCGCCAACGATGCGCGTCACGAAGACCTGACGGCCGTCGCGCGCGTAAGCGAATCCGCCGCCGACTCTCCACGTACCGGTCCCGATGCGTTGCGACTTTCCGCCGGAACGCATGATTTGATAGAGATATTCCGGCGTCGGCGCTGATTGGTCGGTCCAGGCCTCATCGGTTACGTCGAACGCGTCATCGTGCGCCTTGATCGCCGCGGCATTCGGCGCTACGATATGTGCGCTGTAGGCGAAGGCGCGCCCGTCGGGGCGCCAATCGAATCCATCGACGCCGGTCTTTTCGTGCGTAACCTGAAACGGTTCGCCGCCGTTCATCGGCAGAATGAAGATCTGAGACGCTTTCTCCGAGGCGGGATCGTCAGGGTCCACAATGCCCTGCGCAATGTAGGCCAGTTGCGATCCGTTGGGCGACCAGTCGATTTGCCCGAGGCCGCTCACATCGTGCAGCAGAGTGCGGGCTGCGCGGGCGCGCACGTTGATGAGCACAACGTCGGCCTGCGTGCGGTCCTTGCCGTAGTCATTACGCCGGACGATGATTGCGACGTTCTTGCCATCCGGGGTAATTGCCGGCGAGGAGACGCTGACCGTCTTCCGGAGATCGGAAAGCTTTAGCGTGAGCGCGGGCGGGGTCGTTAGTGCTAACAACATCATTTCATCCACCGGTCGAACCAGCCGGCCCAGGCGCGCAGGGTTATTTCTCGTCCGACGGGATCGGTCGCGAAGTGTCCATAGCGAGGAATGGCGGTAAATGTCACTTGGACTCCGCGGTCGCGCAGCGCGTGGTAAAAAAAGTACGCTTGCGAAACGGGAACGCGTTGGTCGCGCGTATCGCTAAGAATGAGGGTCGGCGTTTTTACATTGTCCACGAATGTAATCGGCGACTCCGCCGCGTATGCAGCCCGGCCCGCCGGCGTGAACGGCAGCACATTGAAAAAGGCTTGATTGAACGGCTCGTTGATATCCGAAAGCACGGCCTGTTGGTATTGGTCGGTAACGGCTGCGCCCATGACGGCAGCCCGCCAGAAGTTGGCGTGTCCGATCAGCCACGAAGTTTGCAGTCCGCCGCCCGACCAGCCCGATACGCCGATCCGCGATTCGTCGATCATGCCGGTCGCCCGTAACGCAGCGACCGCCGCCAAATTATCCCGCCCCGGACCGCTGGCCATGTCGCCGACGATCCCTTGCAAAAAGGCGTCACCCATATTGTCGCTGCCGCGATAATTCGGGCGGAAGACGAAGTAGTCGTGCGCGGCGAGGATTTGCACAAGCGACAGACCTTCGAGCCCGCTCATATCCCAGGTCGAGGTCGAGACCGGACCGCCGTGGATGTCGAGCACGAGTGGATATTTGCGTCCGGGTACATAGTGTACGGGATACGTGAGAACGCCCACCGCCTTCGCTCCCATGTCGGTTTGCCATTCGAACGCTTCCGATCGGGCGACGGCAAAGTCGCTCATCCAGGCATTTTCATTGGTGATTTGGCGCGCTGTAGCGCTACCGCTTATCGCAAACGCGCCAGGGGGCAGATAATAAATTTCTGCGGGCCGGTCTCGCCGCAACCCGACAAACGCAATCGCGCCGTTACCGGAGGTTGTTGCGTCGGGTCCAAATTCGACATCGCCGAGTGCAGATTCGACGGTCTGGCCACGTTCAGTGGTCGTCCACACCACGTTCCGGACGCCGTCGGTCGTCGCGATGATTGTGCGGTTTTCGGCTGGGCAGCCGAACCAGTGAACGTTGCGATCGATCGTGCCGGACGAATTCGATACCTCTGCCAACGTATCCAAGCTCCGCTGCGAGAGGTCCGTCTGCAGGTACAGAGTGCCATGCCTAGGCTTGAGGACATCGAGATTCCCGCCGGCGCAGATTTTCGGATCGGAATCTACGCCGAGGCCGAGATCAGTGCTGCTCTTTGACGCAATATCGTAAACATACGTCGTTTGTGAAGCCATGTGTGCAAACACCGGATCGGGCTGGCGCTGGTAATAAATCTTCGAGCCGTCCGGCGCCCAAACCGGTGCCGATCCTTTCACGACACTCCAACTTCCCGACGTTAAACGATTCGCTGCGCCTCCCGAAGCAGAGGCGAGCCACAGATGCGCCGATTGCGGCGCTTGCAATGTGAGGTAATCGTTGTCGGTGATGACGACCGCGTCTAGATGCTTGTCGAGCTCATTCTGACTTGCCGGATCATCGTCGGAGACGTACGCAAGCGCGTTGCCGTCCGGGCGCCAGGCGTAATCTTGCACGCCCGCTTTATTGGTTGTTACTTGCAGGGCATCGCCGCCGTTCATCGGCATGACGAAGAGTTGCGCAGGTTTACCGGCTTCGGGCGAAGCGAGGAAGGCCAAACGCGTCCCGTCCGGCGACCATTGTGGGTTGGTCACGCCGATCCGTCCGCGCGTCAGCGTCCGCGCGCCTGTACCGTCGACGTTGACGAGCACGAGCTCGGAGCGGTTGCGGTCAGCAGTCCAGTCGACTTTGGAGCGCACGTATACGATCTGGCTGCCATTCGGAGATATGTGCGGCTGGCTCACGGTAACGATCCGTCGCAGATCCTCGAATGTTAATACGCGCTGAGCGGGCGACGCTGTGGTGACAGCCGCAAAGAAAACGATCGGAAGAAATACAAAGAAGCGCACGCCGTCGCCTACGCTTCGCAGAGAGAAAGCGCCTGCCTGATACCTACGCGGAGGTTTGCTGTCCGGGAAGTTCCTCCGTAGCCAGGTAGAGCGTCCACGGCTTATCCGGATGGTGATCGGGCGGGAACGCTTCGCCTTTTGCGAACTTTTGGCGGTGACCGCATTCCGAGCACTCATACTCGCCGCCGACCGCAACCGTGTCGCCGCCTTTTCCAAAAATCTCAGACATGAGCCGTTTGTACCCGCTATTTGGGCCTGATGCGGTAGATAGCGCCGGTCATGTCGTCGGCGAGAAAGATGTCGCTTTGAGGGCCCACGGTAATGCCCGTGGCTCTACCGATACGCTGCTGGGAACCGTCGGCCTGATAACCGCCTACGAATTGCGTCCACTGCTTATTCGGATCGTTCCAGTCGACGCCGGTTACCGGCGAGTCACCGCGCATCGGAACGAAGACGACTGCGGGCGCCACGTACGGCGGTCCGTGCCAGGACCCGTGCAGCGTTACGAATGCGCCGCCTCTGAACCGCGCCGGAAAAACGTAGCGGCCGCCAGGGTTCTGCGGATAGAAGACCGCGCCGATTGGCGTCGCGTATGCCGGGAAAACGACGCGCGCGATCGTGACTCCGCCGCACCCGGTGCCGCGGTGGTTCTCGTAACAGGTAGGCCAGCCGTAATCAGCCACGGGCGCATGCGCCGTGATGTCGTCGAAGATCTCGTAGGGGTGCCCCGCCGCCAGTTCGTCCTGGCCGGCTACGCCCGCCCAAACCGATCCGGTGTTTTCATTCGCTGTGAGCGCGATCGCGTTACGGATGTTCCGCGCAATGATTTGGTATGCGCCTCCCGTAACCCGGCCGACGGTGGCACGTGTCGCGTCAACATCGGGGCGGCAGGCGTTGCACGACGACCCCACGCTTGCGTACAAGACACCCTTGACAACTGCGACCGACGTCGTGACGTGATCGCGCGCTATGCCCGACGGCCGGACGGACGCAAGTTTTTGCATCGAGCGAGCCTGCATATCTCCGGACCGGTAAGCAATACGCCAGATCGCGAATTGCGTGCCAACATAGAGCGTGTTGCCGGAAAAAGCAACGCCGGCTGCCGGCGAGTCGTCGAAATGCGCGAAAACACGCGGCGCACCGGCCGCCGCCGTTCCGTCTGCGTGCGGAATGATGTAGACGTCTTGACCCGACGTGCCGACGAAAAGATCGCCGTTTGGAGCGGCAACGATCTCTCTCGCGCCGTCCACCGTTGCAATCTGCTGAATCGAAAAGCCGCTCTGGACTGCCGGCGTCGCGCCCAAGAACGCGATGACGAGAAAAGAAGCGAAGAGCGCAGGGCGCATACGCCAGGTAGCGTTCCCCTAAACCGCTCGTGCCACGCGGGCAAAGCGCTCGCGGAACTGCGCCGGCGTCAAATTTGTCTGCCCAGCGATCTGGGCGAGAGCCGGCCCTTGCAGATCCTCGGGCTCGAGCCGGATCATGTAGTTTCGTGCGACTTCGTAGGACTCGGTCGTGACGTCGACCATACGCACGCGCACCCGTCCCGTATCTCGATCCTGCAGTTCGGACAAATGAACAGGGACGACGCGCCCGCCGGAAAGCGCGATCAACGCGCCGCTGCCGCCTCCCAAAAGATACCGGACAGCGCCGTATCCCAGCGTACGAGTATATTCGACGTCGAATGGCACGGGTTTGGCGCACCGCAGTTCGTAACCGATGTCTTTGGTAACGATCGTCGCACTCACGCCGATATCGTCCAAACTCTTACGCACTGCGTCGCGCAGAACCGTGCCGATTGGCACGTCCGCTAATCGGACGTGGCCGTAGGCGTCGCGAGCTACGCTTTCGAGCGCGGCAAGTTTTTCGGCCGAAAGCCTTTCGGCAATGCCTTCGGCGACGATGGCGACGCCGTATCCGTGGTTGTTGGCGACGCGTTTTACGATCGCGCCGACGATCGTGTCCACCACGACTTGCAGATCGAGTTCGGCTTCCGGAAACTCTTCGGGAATGACGGCGAGCGTCGCGCCGGCTGCCTTACACATGCCCAGTGCCAGTGCGCCGGACTTCCGCCCCATGCTGACGACGAGATACCACCGCACGGTCGTGCGCGCGTCTTCCATGAGGCTTTCGATGATGCCGGTGCCAACCGAGCGCGCGGTTTCGAAACCGAATGTCGGCGCATTATCCGGAAGGGGAAGATCGTTGTCGATGGTTTTCGGTACGGTAGCCACGCCGATGCCGCCGGCGGTTGCTTCGGCGATACGCGTCGCACCGTAGGTGGTATCGTCTCCGCCGATCGCCATTAGATAGCGGATGCCGAGCGTCCGCAGCGCACCGATACATTTTTGGAGCGTCGCATCGTCTCGAGCCGGATTTGTTCGCGACGTGCGTAAAATCGAACCGCCGGTGGCGTGGATGCGCGAAACATCCTCGATGCGCAACTCAGTTACGTAGGATGTTTCTCCCTTGGCCAGATGGTGATAGCCGTCGTAGATTCCGAGCACGCGCAAGCCGCTATTCACGGCTTCGATCGTCGCCGAAGCGATGACGCCGTTGATTCCCGGCGCGGGCCCGCCGCCAACCAAGATGCCGAGCGTGTCAGTGCTCATCAGCAGTGGCACTTCGGCATAAAAAGACGGAGCCATCGCGCTGCGATAGCTCCGCCGGTTGTAGGTTTGGGGTCGCTTAGACGGCCGGCGAGGGCGAAGGCTGCGGGAAGGTGTTCCGCCCGTTGCCGCCGCGGCCTTGGCCGGACTCGGCGCGGCGCTTTTGCATGTCGGCCTTGAGCTGCGCTTGCTGTGCAGGCGTCAGGACGGCCATCATTTTATCGCGCATGTCTTTCATCGCCTGCGGATCGCGGGCGCTGCCTTTGGGATGCGCTTGGCGGTACTGCTGGCGGATCTGATCGATCTGCGCCTGCTGCTGCGCCGTCAGGTTCAAGTCTTTCAGGAAGCGGAAGCCGCCGTGGTGACGCTCCGATCCGGATTGCTGCTGATTTTGTCCGGTGGCCGGCTGCACTTGCGCGAAGCCGATGGCCGGAACCGCAAGCGCGGTTGCCAGGGCAGCCGGGACAAGCAGTGAACGAAATGTGAACACGAGGACTCCTTTAGGGTGTAGTGATGTCCCTATCGTAACGAATAGGTGCCCTAAAGGTTCTGAGAAACGGATTAGCGGCTGTTAAGGATTTGCTAAGTCCGCGGCTGGATAGCAGCCGCTCGCACGCCTTCCGAAGCGTGCGCTTCGAATCTCAGGAAATTCTTAGCAAACAATTCCGCGAGCTTTTTTGCCTGCACGTCATAGGCGGCCTTGTCCGGCCACATGTTCTTGGGATTGAGTATTTCCGACGGAACGCCGGGAACGTTCAGCGGGATCGACAGCCCGAAGAACGGCTCGTCTTCGAACGTTACGCCGGCAAGTGCGCCTTCGATCGCGGCGTTCACCATAGCGCGCGTATATCCGATGGCGACGCGTTTGCCGACGCCGTACGGTCCGCCGATCCAGCCCGTGTTGACAAGCCAGCAGGTAACGTCGTGTTCGTCGATTTTCTTTCCGAGCAGTTTCGCGTAGACCGTCGGATGATGGACCATAAACGGCGCGCCGAAGCAGGTTGAGAAGGTGGCTTGCGGTTCGGTGATCCCGCGCTCGGTGCCCGCAACCTTAGCGGTATAGCCCGAGAGAAAATGGTACATCGCTTGCTCTTTAGTGAGCTTGCTGATCGGCGGCAGCGTACCGAATGCGTCGGCCGTCAGCATGACGATCGTTTTTGCATGTCCGGCGCGACTGCCCGGAACGACGTTGGGGATGTATTCGATGGGATAAGCGCCGCGGGTGTTTTCGGTCTTCGTTTCGGAGTCCAGATCGAGTTTGCGCGTGTTTTCCTCGTAGACGACGTTTTCTAAAACCGATCCGAACCGGTGAATGGCGGACCAAATCTCGGGCTCGGCGCTTTGCGAGAGGCGAATAACCTTTGCATAGCAGCCGCCCTCGAAATTGAAGACGCCCGTGTCGGACCAGCCGTGTTCGTCGTCGCCGATAAGCGGCCGGCGCGAATCGGCGGAGAGCGTCGTTTTTCCCGTACCTGAGAGCCCGAAGAAAATCGCGACGTCATCTTTCCCGGCGTTCGCGGAGGAGTGCATAGGAAGCACGTCCTTCAGCGGAAGCAAATAGTTCATGACCGTAAAGACCGACTTTTTGATTTCGCCCGCGTATTTGGTGCCGCCGATCAACACGACGCGTTCTTTAAAATTGACGAAGATAAACGTCGATGAATTGGTGCCGTCGCGCTCCGGGTCGGCGGAGAAAAGGGCGGCATCGACGACGGTGAACTCCGGCTTGAAATCCTTGGGCGGTTCATCGGGCACGATAAAGAGATCGCGTGCGAAGAGATTGTGCCACGCGAATTCGGTGATGATGCGCACCGGCAGCCGGTAGCGTTCGTCGGCGCCGACGAAGCAATCCAGCGAGTACACTTCCCGTTCCGATAGATAGGCTGCGACGCGATCCCATAGCGCGTCGAAAACGGCCGGCTCGACGCCGCGGTTGGTTTCTCCCCAGTCGATGTGCTTCTCGCTCGAGCTTTCGCGAACGAAGAACTTGTCTTTCGGGGACCGCCCGGTGTGCGGTCGCGTGTCAACGATCAGCTGGCCGTCGCTGCCGAGCACGCCTTCGCCGCGGCGGAGTGCGTGTTCGATGAGTTCGGCGGTCGACAAGTTTTCGTGGACGCGCGCGGCTTTGATGCCTTCGGAAACGGTGATAATAGCGGTGCTCCCTGCAGGGCAGAAAGAGTGATTCGGGCTAAGACGTGAACCGTGAGATTCGCCGTCTTTGCCCTGCTGTGCCTGTTTAGCGCCGCCGCCGCTGCCTCGGCCGCGGTGCCGTTTCACGTGGGATTTTACCCGTCCGGACCGGTTGACGGCATTACCGACGTGCCGGGCGTCGCCGTCGGCAATGTGACAAAAGTCGAAGGGGCGTCGATTCGCACCGGGGCGACCGCGATTTTGCCTAACGCCGATCCTTGGAACGATAAAGTCTCCGCATACGCGCTATCGTTCAATGGAAACGGCGAGATGACGGGCATGCACTGGATCAACGAAGCGGGTTATCTGGAAGAGCCGATCGTCCTGACGGACACGCTCGACGTCGGGCGCGCCGACGACGGCGTGATCAGCTGGATGATCAAGCAACATCCGCAGGTCGGTGTGCGCGACGATGTGCCGCTGCCGGTTGTCGCGGAGTGCGACGATCAGCTCCTGAACGATATCCAAGCGCGCGCGATTGGCGCGCAAGACGTCGTAGACTTGCTGGACTCGGCAAAAACGGGGCAGTTCGCGCGCGGCAGCGTCGGAGCGGGTACGGGAATGAAGGCATTCGGATTCAAAGCCGGCATCGGCTCCGCGTCGCGCGTGCTTCCCGCGGATCTCGGGGGCTATACGGTCGGCGTGCTCGTGAACGATAACACCGGTTCGACGCGCGAGCAATTGACGATCGCCGGCGTGCGCGTCGGCGAGGCGCTGCGCAACGAATATAAAATGGTCTTTCCGAAACCTGTAGCACTGCACGGCCGCATGGCGTCCGGCAGCATTATCATCGTGGTCGCGACAAACGCGCCGCTGGATTCGCGGCAGTTGCGCGCGATTGCTTTGCGCGCGGGTATGGGTATGTCGCGAACAGGGCTCACGAGCGACGTGGGCAGCGGCGATCTCTTTCTCGCGTTTAGCACCGGCTATTCGTTTGCGCGGACCGGCGACTTTGAAATAAAAGCCCCGCCCGTACCGATCATTGAAGATACCGGCGTTCTGAACGCGCTTTATCGCGCGACGGCCGAAGCGACCGAGTACGCGATCTACGACGCGCTATTCAGCGCGAAGACGATGACGGGCAAAGGCGGAGTGACGGTGTACGGCCTTCCGGCGGATCGCGTGCTAGGCATGCTGCACGCAGCCGGAGTGCATTGATGCCGATCCGGCTCGGCGCGGTGAAGCGCGGCTAGACTGCGGCTGAAATAACGCGCAGCGCGTTGACCGGTGTGCGCGCCGCCTCGAAATCACAGAGCAAGCGGCCAAGGCGCGCTTGTTTTTTGTTGGTGACGAACCATGGCGGCTTCGTGAGTGGCCGAAACGGCGCGCGCACGATGCTTTTCTGCGTATTGGCCAGCAGATAAGAGTTGTGTACGACTCCAAGACCCGCGCCGTTGGCGCGGTAATCGCCCCACGGCGTCTCGCTTAAGAAGTAGCCGACGCCGGCCCACGTATTAACCGCCACGCAGCCGTACTGCAGCTGGGCGATCGCGCCGGCGACTGCGTGCGGAATCGAACGTTCTATCTGCGGAGCGACGATCAGGTTCGCGCCGAGCGTTCCGTAAAGACGGTTGTTCGCAAAGTCGACGGCGGTGCGCAAAAACGTCTGAGGATCGCCCGGAAGTTCGACGCAGAATAACACGCCGCAGAAAGCCTCGTCTGTAAAAGCGGACGACGGCGCGTCAGCGTCAAGCCGCACGATGCTGTTGCCGCGCGATTCTGCGCCCGCAAGATCTGCGCGGCGCTTGGACGCGCCCGGATAATATTCAGGCCTCTGCGCCAGTCTGTTGAAAACGCGTTCGACTTCGTTCAGGAGATGGCCCGTGAGCGGCCATTCTTGCGGAAGCAGCAGCACCTGTGCTGCGATGCAGTTGAAACCGGCGTTGTGCGCTTTTTGAGTTGCGATATGTTCGGCTTGAAAGCGCAGGTCGGTTTCGCTCCAATCGCCGGGAACGACGATCGTCGGCGTGACGCTGCCGAGTTCGGCGGTGATGCGCTTTTGCCCGGCGATTGCGCGTATAGCTGCGAAAGTCGCCGCACTTCCCGTAACGTGTATTTCGTCGACGCCGTCGCTCGCACAAAGACGCCCACCGGCCTCTGCCCCACCCGAAACGAAGCTTAATCTGCCGGCGTCGACGAATGGCGCGAGGGCTTGCTCCAAAATCGGCCGCAGGTATTCGTTGACGGGGTTAAGCTTCAGAACGCAGCGCGCGTTCTCGGCGATGATTTTGTAGAGCACGTCCAAAGCGGGAATGCTGGAGATGTTTCCGGCGCCGAGCACGAGGACGGTTCGCGATTCGGTCGGGGGCTGGATAAACGAAGTTGAACTGTTGTTAAGCACAACGTCCGCGGTGACGCCCTGCAGCAGTATGCGATCGTAAAGATCGTGCGGAAAAACGCGCACGCTCGTAACCCCGTCAGTCGTAACGGTTCGCGCATTTATCGGCGTCAGTCCGGCTGCCACCCGTTGCAGCGAGCGGATGTAGCGGTTGATGGCGTAAAGCACGGCCCACGGGCCTGAAATCCACTCCTCGCCTTCGAGGTAGGAACCTGGCGCGAGACCCTTCGCGCGAGCCGAGAGCGCTACCCACTCCGGGGCAATGCCGTGGGTCCGCCGGCGAGTCTCCTCGAGCAACTGGATAAGGCTCATCACGCGCCGAGCGTTCAGCAAGCATCCGCCCCGGCCCCGGTCGAAGAGATTCGCCATGGCCGCCAAGCGCAAACGACGCCGAAAACCGAAGGTGAAGCCGCCCCTCGGGCCTGCTGTGAACCTGCGTCCAGCCGGCGCGCATAAGACGAAGAAACGGTACGATCGCAGACATAATCAGGAAATCGTCGCCGCCGAGGCCGAGGAACAGGAGTAGCAAGCGCCGGGTACGGGTATATTTGCCGCGTTCGGAGGTAGGGCAATTGAGGTATTTTCCGGCGGAGCTCGCCATTACTTCGGACGACGGCCGCGTCGTGACCGAGGGCTTTAACCAGGCGCAAATGGCGCAATTTACGCGCAACCGGATGCTTGCGCGCTTACAAGACGGTCTGCCTCTTGTGCATTATGACGGAGAACGAATCGAAATCCCGGCTGAACGCGTTATTTCCGTCGACGTCGTTATGCGAGAGCGAGAACTCGCAACCGTTTAAGACCTCTGATGCGCGAATGAAAACGCCCGCTTCGACGGGCGTTTTGCTTTTTAGGCGATCAGTTCGCGCTCGACCAGAATGGTGCGCGGATCGATCAGGTGCTTATTCAGCCCGAGTTTTTCGGCCGGGACGCCCAGAGCGAGCGCGACTAGTTGCGGAAGATGGAACGTCGGCAAATCGGTGCGGCCCCAGCGCGCGGCCGCATCTTGCTGATAGCCGTCGAGCGCTAAGTGGCAGAGCGGGCACGGCGTAATCACCGCCTCTGCGCCGCGATCTTTGGCGATGCGCATGTTCTGGCCCACCATTGACGTTGCGACGCCATCTTTTTCCAATTGAATATGGAATCCACAGCACCGCGTCTTGCCGGCGTAGTCGACCGGCTCGCCGCCGATCGCGGTGATAACGTCTTCAAGTGAATGCGGATTACGCGCCGATTCCCAGCCGTTGACTTTCTCCGGCCGGATGATGTGACAGCCATAAAAGGGTGCGACCCGTAAGCCGTTGAGCGGACGCACGACCATACTGCTCAGTTTATCCAAGCCGATGTCGTCGATAAGCAGCCACAAGAGATGGCGCACCATGACACTGCCCTCGTATTTCGCGCCGAATTTCCCAAGGATCGAATTGGCCTGGTTCATGCGCTCTTCGCTCTCGAGCAGTTCTTTGTTGGCGGCGCGCATGTGGCCGGTGCAGGTGGAGCAGATCGTGATGACGTCGTCGAGTCCGAGCGCTTCGGCCTGCGCGTACGTGCGCGCGTTGAGCACGCGCGCGATGTCGCGATTGGTGTCGTTGACGACCGACGCGCCGCAGCACGAAGCCGCCGTAAGTTCGATCAGTTCGATGCCGAGCTTGTCGGCGAGCAGCATCGTCGAATTGAAGAGCTCTTTGCACGACTCTTTGGCAACGCAGCCCGGGAAAAACCCGTAGCGCCGCATCTGCGAACTTTTGGAATGGCGGTGAGAGTCGGTGGCTTGCTCTTCAGGCAGAAGGGTGCTGCTCACGTTGGAACCTCCAGCGATTCGAAAATCGTGCGGACTTCGTCGGCCTTGGGAATCGGTTTGAGAAACGGCGGCGGCATCTTGCCTTTGATCGCCATGCGGATGGCGAGGGGCGTGATCTTTGCAAGACCGCGAATGTTGAAGATTCCGACAGTCCCTTGAATAACTTCGGTCTCGGCTAGCATTCCCGTTTTCTTGATCGTCTTGTTGACGACCAGAGCGTGACGCGGTCCGGGATGGTCCATCATCACGCCTTCTTGAATCGTAGCGCGTTTGACGTCTACGATGCGGTCGTGCGGATCGACATGCTTGGGACAGTACGAACAGGCGTAGCAGTGGGCGCAGAGCCACAAGTAATCTTCATTGATCTGCGCCAGCCGCTCTTTTTTCTTGCCGTCGCGCACGTCCTCGATGAAGCGATAGGCGTAAGCGATAGCCGCGGGGCCTGCGAATGACGGATCGACGCTGACCACGGGACAGAGCGCGTAGCACGTCGCGCACATCACGCAATTGGCCGCGTCAACCAGTTTCTTCATATCCGCCGGGCTCACGCGGCGCTCGAGTTCGTGGTCTTCATCGCGGTCGGCCGGCTGGAGGTAAGGTTTGAGGCGCGTGTACTTGTCCCAGAACGGATCCATGTGCACGACGAGATCTTTCATCGGCTGGAAATTCGGCATGGGATCGATTTGGATGACGCCTTCGTCGTTCATGACGCTCTTGCACGGCGTCTTGCACGCAAGTCCGGTCACGCCGTTGATGTTCATCGAGCACGATCCGCAGATCGCCGAACGGCACGAGCGGCGGAAACTAATCGAACCGTCCACTTCCGCTTTCGCGGTTTCGAGCGCATCGAGGACGGTCGTCGTGACCGGAATATCGACCTCGACGGTATCGCGATGCGGAACGGCGTCGACAGCCTCGTCGTAGCGGAAGATGTCGAGTTTGACTTGAGCCATGTTAATACGATCTCACGGTCGGTGCCCACTTGGTGATCGTCACTTTGCGGGAGTAGTCGAGGCGCGGGTTCTGTCCGTCTTGACGCCACGCGAGCGTATGGACCATCCAGTTTTCGTCGTCGCGTTCCGGATAATCCGTGCGCGCCTGCGCGCCGCGCGATTCTTTGCGGGCCAGCGCGCCGTTGGCGACGCACATCGCTGCGTCGATTAAGAAGTCCACTTCCATGGCGTGGACCAGATCGGTGTTGAACGTTTTGGACTTATCCATCACGTACACGTCGCGGTCGAATGCTCTGCGAATCTCCAGCAAATCGTCGACGGCTTTGGTGAGCTCTTTTTCATTGCGGAAAATGAAGACGTTGTCGCTCATCGTCTTGTTCATCTGCGCGCGGAGTTGCGGCGCGCGTATGCCTTCATTCTTGGAAAGCCAGCGGTCGATGCGCTCCTGTTCGGCCTTGAGCGTGCGCTCCGACGGCCGTACGTCGCCGCTTTGCTTTATGTACTCGCAGGCGTGTTTGGCCGCGCGCGCGCCGAAAACGATCGTTTCGAGCAGCGAATTGCCGCCCAGCCGGTTAGCGCCGTGCACGGAGACGCAGGCCGCTTCGCCGGCCGCGTAGATTCCGGGAACGCGCGTCGCGCCGTCCTTGTCGGTCTCGATGCCGCCCATCGTGTAGTGCATGCCGGGTAAGATCGGGATCGGTGTGTCGATAGCGTCCTTGCCGGTTGCATCCAGCGCGAGTTCGCGGATCTGCGGCAGGCGCTCGAGAATTTTCTCGCGTCCCAGATGGCGCAAGTCGAGCAGCACGCAACCGTCGATGCCCCGCCCTTGCATGATTTCGGTCCACCCGGCGCGGGAGACGACGTCGCGCGAAGCGAGTTCGCCTTTTTCAGGCGCATACTTAAACATGAAGCGTTCGCCGAGTGAATTCAGCAGATGCGCGCCTTCGCCGCGCGCCGCTTCCGAAAGCAGCACGCCGTTCTCTTTGAGCGAGGTCGGGTGGAACTGCACGAATTCCATGTCCATAATCGGCACGCCGCCGCGGAACGCGATGCCCAACCCGTCGGCGGTTGAGGCGTAGCCGTTGGTCGTCTTGGCGTACATGCGTCCGCAGCCGCCCGTGGCAAAAATCGTGGCCTTAGCCGTAATCAGTTCGAGCTGGCCGTTGCGCATGTTGTAAGCGACCACGCCCGTGCCGACACCGTCCTCGGTGCAGAGCGCCGTGCAAAAATACTCTTCGTAGACTTTGACGTTGAAGCGCTCGAGCTGCTCCCAGAGGGTGTGCAAGATGACTAGCCCGGTAACGTCGGCGCTGTAACACGTGCGGGGCGACCCCGCGCCGCCGAAGGGCCGCTGCGCCAGCCTTCCGTCGGGCAGACGTGAGAAGATGCAGCCGCGGTGCTCGAGCCAGATGATCTGCCGGGGTGCGTCGTCGCACATCGCCTCGATGGCATCCTGATCGCCCAGGTAATCCGAGCCCTTAGCGGTGTCGAAGGCGTGGTTTGCCGGCGTATCTTCGGCCGTATTGCCTAAAGCGGCGTTGATGCCGCCCTGAGCGGCGCCGGAGTGGCTGCGCACCGGGTGCATCTTGCTGACGATAGCGACGTCGGCCCCGCGCTCGGCCGCTTCCACGGCGGCGCGCATGCCGGCCAGGCCGCCACCGATGACCACGACATCGTGCTTGATCACGTGACCTTCTTTATACTACTCCCGGCGCTCGGCCCCCATGACCTTAGTCTTTCGGGCCATACCTCGGCCTCGCTTAGAGCATGGTTAATCGCTCGGCCGAGGCATGGCCCGCAAGACTAGGCAAGCGTCCAAGACACGGTTTTCTCCGAGGCGCGACGAACTGCGCGAGCCAGTGAGCCAATTCGTCCATCTGCACGTCCACAGCGAATACTCGTTGTTAGACGGAGCGTGCCGCATTTCCGAACTCTGCCGGCGCGCCGCTGAAAACGGAAGCCCCGCGATCGCGCTGACCGACCACGGCGTCATGTACGGCGCGATGGAGTTTTACTACGCCGCGCGCGAGCACGGACTCACGCCCATTCTCGGCTGCGAAGCGTACCTTGCGCCGCGCGGCCGGCTCGACCGGACCGCGCGGGAAGAAGCGCATATCACGCTGCTTGCCGCCGACTTCATCGGCTACCGGAATTTGAGCGCGCTGGTCTCCAAAGGTTTTCTGGAAGGCTATTATTACAAGCCACGCATCGACATGGAGCTGCTGGCCAAGCACAACGAAGGCTTGATCGCGCTTTCGGGCTGCCTTTCGGGAATGGTGGCCGCGCCGTTGCTTCGCAACGACTACGACACCGCTAAGAACAATGCGAAGGCGTACTCGGATATCTTCGGCGACCGGTTCTATCTGGAGATGATGCGTCACGGCATGCCCGAGGAAGAGACGATCAATCCGGGCATCGTCAAAATCTCGAAAGAACTCGGCCTGCCGATCGTCGCGACCAACGATTCGCACTATCTCGAGCGCAAAGACGCGGCGGCGCACGACGTGCTGCTCTGTATCGGTACCGGAAAGACGGTCGCCGATACCAACCGCATGAAGTTTTACTCCGACGAGTTTTACGTCAAGTCGAACGACGAGATGCGGGCCGCGTGGGCGGATTTGCCCGAAGCCTGCGATGCAACCGAGGAAATCGCCAAGCGCGTCGACATCCGCATTCCCGAGCGCGTCTTCAACGTGCCGGAGTATCCGGTGCCGCAAGAGGACCTGCTCAACGAGAAGACAGCCGAAGCGTATCTGCTCGAGCTTTGTGAGGTTGGCCTCATCGAACGCTACGGAGCGGAGCGCGCCGGCGGCGATGCAGCGCTTCGCGAGCGCTTGGAGTATGAGCTCTCGATCATCAATAAGATGGGGTATGCGTCGTACTTTCTCATCGTATGGGATTTCATCAAATATGCGCGCGACCATGACATTCCGGTCGGGCCGGGTCGCGGTTCGGCGGTCGGATCGGTCGTTTCATATAGTCTGCATATCACCGACCTCGATCCGCTGAAGTTTAATCTGCTCTTCGAGCGCTTCCTGAACCCGGACCGTATCTCGATGCCTGATATCGATACCGATTTCTGCGTCGACCGGCGCGACGAAGTGATCGCCTACGTTTCGAAAAAATACGGCGAGGATCGCGTCGCGCAGATCGTGACCTTTGGCACGATGGCCGCGCGCGCGGCCGTTCGCGACGCCGGGCGCGCTCTTGGCGTGCCGTTACCTGATGTGGATCGCGTCGCGAAAATGATTCCGTCCGGCCCGACAGGTTTAACGATCGGCCAGGCGCTCGAACAGATTCCGGAGTTGAAGACGCTCTATCGCGGCTCGCCGGAGATGCGGAAATGGCTGGATACCGCCAAGTCGATTGAAGGTCTGGCGCGTAACGCGGGAACGCATGCGGCAGGCGTGGTGATTTCGGCGGGCCCGCTCATCGATTACGCGCCGCTGGCCAAGAGCGACACCGGCATCAATACCCAGTACGACATGAACTGGGTCGAGCGCATCGGCCTGCTCAAGATGGATTTTCTCGGCCTGCGCAACTTGACGGTGATGAAGAATGCGGTCGATGAGATCAAACGGACGTCGGATCCGCAGTTCGAGCTGGCGACGATCGCCGATGACGACAAGCGTACCTATGAGATGCTTAGCCGCGGCGAAACGGTCGGCGTATTTCAGTTGGAGTCGGAGGGCATGGTCCGCATCTGCATGGATCTGCGGCCCAACGAATTCAACGACATCATCGTGCTTGTCGCTTTGTACCGGCCCGGCCCGATGGAATGGATTCCCCAATACATCAGCGCCAAGCACGGCCGCACCAAAGCCAAATATCTGCATCCGAAGCTCGAGGCCATTACCTCCGAAACCTACGGAACGATCGCTTATCAAGAGCAGGTGATGCGCACGGCGCGCGACGTGGCGGGCTTTTCGATGGGCGAGGTCGACGAGCTGCGCAAAGTGATGAGCAAGAAGCAAAAAGAGAAAATTCCCGTTTATCGCAAAAAATTCATCGAAGGCGCCAAGCGGCACTCCGGCATCGATGAGAAGCTGGCGTCAGAAATTTTCGCATACATCGAACCCTTTGCCGGCTACGGTTTTCCCAAAGCGCACGCCGCCGCATACGCCTGGATCGCCTATCAGACGGCGTTTCTCAAGGCGAACCATCCACTCGCGTACTTCAGCGCGCTGATGACGTCGGTGCGCGACCGCACCGACAAGCTCGTCGAGTACATCGAAGAAGCCAAGCACATCGGCATCGCGGTGCTGCCGCCCGACGTCAATGCTTCCTTGATCGATTTCGGTGTTGCTAACGGTGAGGTCCGGTTCGGACTCTCCGCGATCAAAGGCGTCGGCGAAGGCGCGGTTCGCGTGATTCTCGAGGAGCGCGACAAGAACGGGCCGTTCGTCGACCTGTTCGACTTCGCTCGCCGCGTGGACGGCAAACAAGTGAACCGCCGCGTCTTCGAGTCGCTGATAAAATGCGGCGCCCTGGATTGCTTGCCGGGAAACCGCGCGCAGAAGATGGCCGCGCTCGACGTTGCGATGCGTATTGCTGCTGCCGAAACGCGCGACGCCGCGCTCGGACAAGCGTCGCTCTTTGGCGAAAGCGACGCGGCAACGGTTGAAGGGTTGGCGCCGTCGCTTCCGTCCGTCGCGCCGCCCACAACGCTGCAGATGCTGCAGTGGGAGAAGGAGACGCTTGGCATTTTCGTCTCCGGGCATCCGCTAGCGGATATCGCCGAAGCGCTGGCGCGCACCGGCGCCGTGCCGGTCAAAGACTTGCGGCAGCGCGAAGACGACACGTTCGTGAGCGTTGCCGGAATGGTGACCGGTGTACGACGCACCCTGACGAAAGCCGGCCAGCAAATCTTGATCGCGACGATCGAAGATGTGACCGGCAGTGTCGAGGCCGTGGTCTTTTCGAAGATCTACGCGCAGGTTCAAGGCTTTTTCGAAGCCGACAAGATCTTGGTTGTAAAGGGACGATTGCGCACGCGCGAACGCATCGGCGGGCCTGTCGGCCAAGAAGGGCCGATGGAGACGACAATCGCGGTGAGTGACGTCTTGGCGTTCGAGAGACCGGCGGCGGCATCGCGCGCGCCAGGCTGGCACGTCAATGTCACGCAGCGCGATCAAGTCGACCGCCTGGTCGCGATTTTGGACGAATGGCCGGGTTCGGTGCCGCTGGTCTTGCGCGTCGGTGAGCGCGAACAGAAACTCGCCCGAGGCATCGCGTCGGACTATCGCGTGAAACTCGAACTCGAACGCATCGTCGGCGCGGGGAACGTACAAGAAGGCTTGCCGACCTGACGCGTCCGCAACTGGTCGCGTTCGACCTCGACGGAACGCTCATCGGCGAGGATCTGCAGATCCGCCCGCGCGTAGCCCAAGCCATCGCGGCGATGCGCGATCGCGGCGTACAAGGCTGCATCGTGACCGGCCGCATGTTTCGCGCCGCGCTTCCGTTCGCGCGCAGTCTCGGTTTCGAGACGCCGGTTATTTGCTATCAGGGCGCTGCGGTCGTCGATCCCATCAAAGACGAAGTGCTGCTCGACACCCCGCTGCCAAACGCCGCCGCACGCGAAGTCGCGGCCTACGCGAAATTCCGCGGCCTTCACGTACAGCTCTATAAGAACGATCGCTATTACTGCGAAGAGCGCAACCGCTACTCCGACTACTACGCGCGTCTTTCCGATTCGGAACCGATCGTCGTGCCGTCGCTGGCCGAAGAGTTCCGCTTCAGCGACGCGACCAAGGCGTGCATTATCGCAGAGCCCGAGGTCGTCGATCGCGAAATAATCGGCGTGCGGCAAGCGCTGGGCGACCGCGCGTATGTGACGCGCAGCATTCCCTGGTTCATCGAAGTGATGGATCCGAAAGTCGACAAGGGCAAAGCGTTCGAGCTCGTTGCCAAGACCGTTGGTGTACCGCTCGAGGCGACCATGGCCATCGGCGACTCTTGGAACGACGTGCCGCTGTTGCGTACCGCAGGCTTGGGCGTCGCGATGGGATCATCGCCGGTGGAGTTGCGGGCGGTGAGCGGTGCCGTCGTCGCGGACGTGGCCCACGACGGCGTGGCCGAAGCCATCGAACGGTACGTGCTCCAATGAGCAAACGAAAGCCCGTCGCCAGGCGGAAACGTTCGGCCGCCGATCGTTTGAAGCCGTTTTGGATACTGCTCGTGCTTTTTGTCGCCGTCGTTGGCCTTGGGGGGTACTATGCGGCGACCTGGCCGGGTTTCCGCGCGAATCAGATCGTCGTAATCGGCAATCGCCGGGTCGGCGCCAAAGAGATCCTGCATCGCGCGGCGATCAACCGGCGCATCAATATTTGGCTCCAGAACATGCGCGCCGTCGCGGATCGGGTTGCGGCGATACCCGATGTGGGGCAAGTGACGATCCGGCGAGCCTTTCCGGCATCGGTTTCGATCGTGCTGCGCGAGCGGCACCCGTTTGCCGTCATACTCTCCGGGAATAAGAAGATCGTCGTGGATCGCGATCTGCGCGTTCTCGATTTTGGAGCGGCTCCGACGCTCCCTCAATTTGTTGTGCCGATATCTGCTCTGGCTCAAGGGAAAGACGTGAAGGACGAACGTGTCGCCCGGCTTCGCGACGATTACGACCAGCTGGAAGGCGCGCACGTCATCGTGAAGTCGATGCGCTACGATCGTTTCGGCGACTTAGTTGCGGTCACGCCGCGCGGCGTGCAAATACTCCTCGGAGGCGATGACGAGGATCTCGCGCGCAAGATTTCTTTGATCGGCCCGATCTTGTCCCAGACGGCGGGAAAGAAGATCGCTGCAATCGATTTGCGCGCCCCGGGCACGCCCGTCGTCCGCTACAAATAAAACGCGAACGGGCCCCTCGGCAGAACCGAAAGGCCCGTGATTATTGCGCGTCTAGTTCTTAGGGCGTTTCGGGCGCGTACACTGCGACCAGACCGTTGATTACGGAGAACCGGATCGATTGATTGGTCTGGCATTTCGTGAAGTCGACATTATCTTTGTTCGTTTTCAGCGTCGCTTGAGAGCCGTTGGAAAGTTTCACGACGACGTCTTTGGTGTCGAGCACTTTCTGCACGACCGCGGTATAGGTGCCGTCGGGAAGTTGAGCGGGATTGGCAGCGGCGGTTCGCGTCGAGGTTTGAGCCGCAACCGCGGGCGCGGCCAGAGCCGCGATGAAAGCTAGCAGGCTGATTGTTCGCACGAAAACTCCATCAAAGCGTCCGAGTGGTCTTAGCATGGGATTTTACCCCAGGTCGGGCGCCTCGCGCCAGCGGGCTCCCGAAAAGTTTCCGCTCTTTCTCCACATCGCTGCACAGGTTGCTCGCAAGGAGCAGGCCCGCGCCGCTCAAACCTCTGGGCTCTAGTCGTACAGGGCCCTTGCCAACACCCGCTACACGTTGTAGGGTTTAGGCAGCCGGGCCACAATATATTGGGCTTGAGGGGATCGCGGATGAGGAATGGCACCGTTGCGGGGCTAGACATAGGCACGACTAAGACGTGCGCTGTTGTCGCCTCCGACGGACCCCAAGGCTTGGAGATTATCGGCTACGGGGAAGCGCCTTCACTGGGAATGCGCAAGGGCGTCGTGACCGACCTCGAGGAGACCATCAAGTCGATCGAGGCCGCGACCGAAAAGGCCGAGCGCATGGCCGGCGTCCACATCGGCGACGTTTATGTCGCCATCACCGGCGAGCACATCCGCAGCACCAACAACCGCGCCGTGGTCGCGGTCCAGAACGAAGACCGCGAGGTCAGCAGCAGCGACGTGCACCGCGTGGTCGAGGCGAGCAAAATTATCAGTGTGCCCAGCGACCGGCAGATCATCCACGCGCTGCCGCGCTATTTTACCGTCGACGGGCAAGACGGCGTCGAGGATCCGATCGGCATGGCCGGCGGGCGTCTCGAGGTCGACACGCACATCATCACCGGCGGCACGTCGTTCATCACCAACGTGCTCAAGTGCGTGCACCGCGCCGGACTCGAGGCGTCGGGGCTGGTCTTCGAGCCGCTCGCGAGCTCGGCCGCGACGTTGCTGGCCGAAGAAAAACAGGTCGGCGTGGTGCTGCTGGATATCGGCGGCGGCACGACGGACATCGCCGTGTACTCAGGCGGCGGCGCGATCTATACCGCGACCATTCCGATCGGCGGCAATATTCTGACCAACGACATCTCGCTCGGACTGAAAACGACTGCGGGCGAAGCCGAGCAAATCAAACGGGTCTACGGTTCGGGCCCGCCTGAGATGGAAGAACAATTCTTCCCGGTCAAAACGCTCGACGGACGCAGCACGCGCGAGTCGGCCAGTTCGCAGCTGCGCCAGATCGTTGTGCCGCGCGTCATCGAAACGTTCCGCATGTGCAAGACGAAGATCATCGAGAACGTGCCGCGCGATTTAGTCTTGGGCGAGATCGTCTTGACCGGCGGCGGCGCGCACCTCAAAGGCGTCGAGCCGCTGGCGGAAGAGGTCTTTGGATTGCCGGTGCGTGTCGGTACACCCGATGCGATCGGGGGCCTCACCGACGCGATGAAGCAGCCCGAATACGCCACCGCGATCGGTTTACTACTCTTCGGTCCCAACGGCGGGACAGAGCACCGCTACGTTAAACGCAGCCCGTCGATGTTCGGCAAATTCCGCTCGTGGCTGGGCGATCTATGGAACTAAATAAGGAGACGACTACCATGGCTGAAGCGAAGCGCTACGTACCCGAGCATGCGGCGACGATTAAAGTGGTCGGCGTCGGCGGCGGCGGATGCAATGCGGTCAATCGCATGATCGAAGCCGGGCTGACCGGCGTGGAGTTTTATGCCGTCAACTCCGACGTGCAAGCGCTCCGCAATTCACTGACCGAAAATACCGTGCAGATCGGCACGGGTCTGACGCGCGGCCTGGGCGCCGGCGCCAACCCGGTGCTGGCGCGCGAAGCGGCCGAAGACTCACGCGAAGACCTTTCGCTGATTCTTGAAGGCGCCGATTTGGTCTTTATCACCTCGGGCATGGGCGGCGGCACCGGTACCGGCGCGACGCCGATCATCGCCGAACTCGCGCACGACGCGGGCGCGCTGACGATCGCCGTTGTAACCAAGCCCTTCGCGTTCGAGGGGCGCAAGCGCATGCAAGTCGCCGAGAACGGCATCGCCGAGCTCGAGCCCAAAGTCGACACGATGATCACCATTCCCAACGAGCGTATTCTGCAAGTGATCGAAAAGCGCACACCGCTCAACGAAGCCTTCGCGTATGCCGACGACGTCTTGCGTCAGGGCATTGCCGGTATCTCGGACCTGATCACGCAGCCGGGTCTCATCAACCTCGATTTCGCCGACGTGAAGACCGTGATGACCGACGCCGGCACCGCGATGATGGGGATCGGCGAAGGCACGGGTGAGCATCGCGCGGCCGATGCGGCGCAAAAGGCGATCGCCTCACCGCTGCTCGAGACGACGATCGAAGGCGCGCGCGGCGTGATCTTCAACATCACCGGCGGCGCGGATATGGCGATGTACGAAGTCAACGAAGCGGCCGAAATGATCAGCCGCGCCGTTGACGGCGACGCTCAGATCATCTTCGGGGCGAGCATCGATCCGACCATGACGGGCAAAGTGCGCGTCACGGTGCTCGCGGCGGGCTTTGGTACGCAGCGCGGTTACGGACGCTCGCAGGCCTCGTTCAATTTCGCCGACACGCGCTTCGACGCGGTTTCGCCCGTGAACATGGACGACATCGAGGTCCCGGCCTTCCTGCGCTATCGCGGCTAACGGCCGCCGGATGGGCGATGCGGAGCAACGTTTATTTAGTCACGTCGATTTGCGAGTCAAAGACGTTGCGTCCGCGACCCGATTCTACGATGCGTTCTTAGCCGAGTTCGGCTTCGTGCGCGTCAAGGGGCTTTTCCCCGACGACGAACCGACGTGGCGGCGCGAACACTGGCAGGCCAATGACGAATTCATCGGGCTCACCGTCGACCCTGAGTTCGTGCCAAACGCCAACCGGATCGCTTTTCATGCGACGTCTCGCGAGCAAGTCGACCGGGTTACGGCAACATTACAGAAGGCCGGCGCGCTAGACGTCGATGGCCCGGCCGATTACTCCGGCTACTATGCAACGTTTTGCGACGATCCCGCGGGCAATAAACTCGAGGTTTGCTTTCTAACGCACCACCACCGGTACGTCACGGGTCAATAAGGCTAGGGCGCGTGCGCCAGGGCGAATTGGTGCACCGCTCCCAGGACTGCGCAGAGCCAGGCCGAGCCCAGGAGGGTGCCGCCGGCGATGTCGGTCAGGTAATGCGCTCCTAAAGCTAGGCGCGACCAATCCACGCAGACGGCCCACGCGATCAGCACGCCAACCAGTGCGTACTTTAAATCAGGCGTCAGCGCGCTGAACGCGACCACGCACGCCCAGCCGCAGAAGTAGACCATGGCCGTCACCGCGTGGCCGCTCGGATACGATTTGCCGATGTCGAGCCCGACGATCCAATACTCCGGCCGGACGCGGCGGTAGTGCGCTTTAAAGAGCTCCGCCAGCGTCTGCGTGACGATCTGCGAGATGAGCAGCAAAGCCGGGATAATGACGCTGCGATGCATGTGCGCAAAGAGAAGCGTGGCAATGACGAAACCCGAAGTGAGGAAAATCCAGCGCCCGGAGAAGGTGAAGAAGCGCGCCATCGGCGTAGCACGTGCGTGGAAGAGCGCCTTCGAGTCGACTCGTAGCGCGGGTTTGCGCGTGACCAACTCGCCGAGCGCGAGAAACGCGACGAAGAGAACGCCCGCGGCGACGTAGTATTCGGCCGTGCGGCTCAAGGTATAAGGACGCGCAGCGCTTTGACTTCGACCTTAAATTTGGCGGGCGTCTTGCCGAGCGTGTGGCCGTCGATATCGAGCTGCTGTTTGGGTTTGGTCTTGATTTGAATCTTGCAGGCCGAGAAGTAATGCGCGCCCTCGAGTTTCACCTGGTCGCCACGAATGAGTGCGGCGCTCGTCTTGAGAGCATCTGTCCGCGAAACGCCTTCGACGGCAAAAAATGCGAGCTTACCGCTATGCACGCCGGCATCGGGCGTGAGCGCCTGCCACCCGAAGTAGCGCCCGTTGGCGATGATTGCCTGGTACGTTTGTACGTCGAGCTCGCCGCCTTCCCAGGTCACGTGCATGTCGAACGGCCTGCTCTTCAAAAGGTTGCGCATGAACGATACGCCGTACGCTACCGGACCCACGATGCGTTTGAGCGGACGGCTCGTATCATCGGCAGCATCGGCCAACAGACCGACTGAGGCAAAGTTTGCAAAATACGTCCCGTTGAGCACGCCCACGTCGATACGCTCTTCGCGCCCTTTGACGATCGCCTCTACGGCGGTTTCAAAATCCTTGATCCCGATACTGAGCGCGAAGCTATTCCCGGTGCCTGCCGGAACCACGGCCAGCGCAGATTTGGTGTGCGCGATCTCCGCGACGGCCGCTGTTTGAGAGCCGTCTCCGCCGACCACGACGATCGTCTCGGCCCTGGCCTTCACCGCACTTCGAACAGCGCGAATGAGGTCTTTCCGGCTCTCCGCGCTGTGGGCGGCGACAACCCGAACGCCCTGCTTCGGAAGTTCGTCGTGCAGGCGCTGATAAAACGGCACGCCATTCCGAGATTTCGGCCGGCATATAATCGTCACTTCACGCATTGTGGATAACTACATACCACAAAAGGGATGCCCAGAATCTATCCGGATGGCTAGGGAAATAAGGACCATGCATTTTTGTTGCCGGGAGATTGCTCAGCGAGCCGACATATGGTACATGTTTATTATGCGTTTGCGTTAGCGAACGCAGGCTAACTGTCTTTCGAAGGGGTCGGGTGTGGCTCTTAGAGACGTTGATAGCGCACGAGCTATCGTCGATGTAGCGTCCGTTCCGGTGGAAGCGGATGCGCTGCGAAAAATACCACGAGCGCTTGCCTTCGGGCATGATGTCCTGTCGCTTTCCAGCGATGGGAACGAGTTGACTGTCGCCGTCCCCGATGCCGGCGAGCGCGAGATCGTTGAAAAAATACGGTTCTCCACGGGCATGCAGGTACGCGCCCTGGAGGCGCCGCGCGATGCGATTCGCGAGCGCCTGAAACGCATCTATCATAACCCTATTCCCCTTCCTGATCGCGGCGTAGTCGAGCCGCCCGCGGTCGCGGTGGCGAACGACATCATGCGCGCCGCCGCGCTTGCAAACGCCTCGGACGTACACATAGAGCCAGTCGAGGATGGCGGGCGCGTCAGACAGCGCGTCGATGGCATTCTGCATGTCTGCAGGACGATAACGCCGGAACTATTTGCACAGGTTGTTTCGCGGGTCAAATTGCTCGCCGGAATGGATATCGCCGACAAGCGACAGCCTCAAGACGGCCGGTACAATCTCGAAGTAGATGGCTGCTGCTTCGACGCGCGCGTTAGCTCGGTTCCGACAATAGCCGGCGAAAAGCTCGCGGTAAGACTTCTGGCTGATCACGTTCAAACTCCGCGTCTCGACCAGCTAAATATTCCGGACGAGTATTACGATGCTTTCAAAAAGGCGTGCAAAGCGCCGTACGGTTTCATCGTTGCGGCCGGCCCAACGGGCAGTGGCAAGACGACGACGTTGTACGCGGCTCTAAGCGAACGCGATGCACTTTCTGAGAACCTGTGCAGCGTCGAGGACCCAATCGAAGTGCGGATGCCGGGCATCTCGCAGGTCCAATTCAATCCGCGAGCGGGCGTCACATTTGCTTGTGCTCTCCGTGCGTTCTTGAGACAAGATCCCAACGTCATTATGGTCGGCGAAATGCGAGATCAGGAAACCGCAGCAGTCGCTGCAGCGGCGTCGTTGAGTGGGCAGCTCGTTCTGACGACCCTTCATAGCAATGATGCGCCGAGCGCGATTGAGCGGCTGTTGGAACTCGGCGTGGCGCGCCGAACGATATCGGCCGGCCTCTCTGTTGTAATCGCCCAACGGCTGGTGCGCGCGCTTTGCGGCCGCTGCCGCGCCGAAACGACGTTGGACGGATGCGCGGCGAGCGAGTTCAACATCCCTGAGGGCACTGTAATTTTCAAACCGACGGGTTGCAGCGAATGCGCCCAAACGGGTTATCGCGGGCGCGTGGCACTGTTTGAGATGCTCTTTATCGATGACGTCATACGGGAAGCAATTTCCAAAGAGGCCACGACAGTGGCAATCCGCGCGGTCGCCCGGCAACGCGGCTTTCGCTCCATGTTCGGACACGGGTTGCGTCGAGCTATGGCGGGAGAGACGACTCTGAACGAGCTGCGGCGCGTCCTTGCAGGCGAATGACAAACCCGTCCCCGCTCCTGTTGCGAGAGACGCTGCGCATTGCCCGGGACGCACGAGCCTCCGACGTGCACCTATCACCAGGATTACCGGTAACGCTGCGGATCGACGGAAGTCTCGAGCAAATCGACCCGAAGCTGGTTACCTCTGGTGAAATCGGTGACATTGTTGCACATTGTTTTCCTGAAACGGCCGCGAGACGGCTCGAGGAAGAGGGAGACGCGACCGTTACGCATTCGGATGAGCAGTCACGCTTCACGCGCATTCACGCGTTCAAGACCGAAGCAAATTACGCGCTTGCATTTCGGCTACTCGCGCTCGAGATTCCGTCCCTTGACAGTCTTCGTTTGCCGGCCAGCGCTACGCAACTGGTCGAACGTAATCACGGGCTGATAATTGTTTCCGGACCGACGGGGAGCGGAAAGTCGACCGCTCTTGCCGCGATGGTCGATCGCTTGAATCGAACTTTCTCGAAGCATATCATCACAATAGAAGATCCCATCGAGTATAGGCACGAGTCCATGAAATGCCGCATAACGCAGCGCGAAATCGGGAGAGACACGCCGAGCTTTTTGGCCGCTCTGCTCGGAGCACTGCGCAGCGATCCCGACGTGCTTCTGGTGGGGGAAATGCGCGATCGTGCGACCATGCACGCCGCTCTGACTGCCGCCGAAACCGGGCATTTGGTTCTGTGCACAATGCATACGGGAAAGGCAGCAGAAAGCGTCGACCGGATAGTCGGCAGCTTTGAGGGCGCCGCTCAAATCGAGGTTAGGACGCGGTTAGCGGAGAGCTTGGCCGGCGTCGTGAGCCTTCGGTTAGTTCCCCGCGCTCAAGGATCGGGACGAGTGGCAGCAGTGGAAACGCTCGTTGCCAACGACGCGGTGCGCGTCGCAATTCGTGAGGCCAAGACGCACCATCTGCGCAACATCATCGCAACCGGCAGAAGCTGCGGGATGCAGACGTTAGAGGCCCACTTAGGTGAGCTGCTTCTGCGCGGTGACGTGACTTACGCGACGGCATGTTTGGCAACGGATCGGCCCGACGAATTGCCGGTCCCCGAGGCGTGACTGTAGTGCTCTATTACTACTCCGCGCGCAGTGCAGACGGGCTTTTCGTCCGCGGCTCCCTTCAAGCAGCAACCGCTCTCGAAGCGCTGTCCGTATTAAGCAATAGGGGCTTGTTCGTAAGCGTTTTAGACGAAGACGTTTCGATCCGGGGAGCGCTTTCGGGCATACTCCAGATTCGTCCGTTATCGCAAAACGACATCGTTGCGTTTTACCGATCGCTCGCGACACTTACACATGCGGGCGTTTCGCTGTCGCGGTCACTCGCAATTTGCGCGGAGCAAACCGCTGATTCTCGCCTAAGAGAAGCGCTCAACGGCATCGCGGCAGAGCTGCAGAACGGCCGTGCCCTGAGCGACGCCATGCTTACGCGCCCGCGCGAATTTTCGACACTCGCTGCGGCTAGCGTTAAGGCGGGGGAGCAAAGCGGAAAACTAGACGAGATGCTCCTGCGCCTTGCCGGCGGCTTGGAACGCGATCACATGTTGCGCAAAAAGCTTGCAGCGGCGTTAACGTATCCGGCGGTCGTTCTGGCGGCTACCGTCAGCGTTACCGCGCTGTTACTTACGACGACCGTTCCCGTTTTCGAAACCATGTACGACCAACTCAGAGTACAGATTCCGCCGGTATTACGAATACTCGTTGCCGCGGGCGAAATGCTAAAATCGGGAAGCTTCATCCTGATCGCGATGTGTGCGGCGGGATTCCTCGCGTTCTTCATCGTGCACTTGCGAACGAGTGCGCGCACGGCCTTAGTCGTTGAGACTATTCAGTTCGGCTTTCCGGTTATCGGTACGATAGCAAGAAAAGCGGGCGCTGCGCGCCTCGCGCGGCTCTTGGGCATGTTACTTGGCTGCGGGGTCAGCCTTCATTCTGCCATTCCCATTGTTTCACAGGCGACGTCGAGCGCACGGTTTCGAGCGAGCGCCGAAGCCTTACGGCGGTCGCTTTTCGAAGGATCCTCGATCTCGCCGGCATTGGAATCCTCGGGATTGTACGATTCATTTTTTATACAACTTGTTCGCGTGGGTGAAGAAACCGGCACGGTCGGCGAAATGCTTTTGCGCATAGCCGAGTACTACGAGCTTGACGTGGAAGCGGCGCTGCAGCAACTAGGAACAGCGCTCGAGCCGGTCCTGATCGTCGTGCTAGGAAGCATTGTCGGAACGGTTGCGGCCGCTATTTTCATCCCGCTTTATTCGCTTATTGGGAGCATCAAATGATACAGCGCGAAGCTCGGGTTCCGACGCGCGAAACCTTATTCAATGATTTCGGCGCGCTATGCACGCGCGCGTGCCGGCGCTTCGTGCGTCCCGGACTCGATAAAGCCGACCTTTACCAAATTGCAGCAATTGGCCTTATCAAAGCGTGCGACCGGTACGATCCGGCCGCCGCGACGCCGTTCGAGCCTTTCGCGTGGCTGTTTATCATTGGCGAGCTCATGCATTTTGTTCGCGATCACGAAAGGTTAGTGCGCGCGCCACGCCAGGTGCGAAAGATGGAAAAGCGGGTGCAGCAAGCGCAAGAAGCGCTCGTCGCGCGGCTCCAACGCGAGCCTTCCACAATCGAACTTGCGCAATATCTCGGCGTAAATCCTCAACTCGTCGCGGACGCATGCGCGTGTCGCGACCGGGCCGTTGCGGAATCCCTCGACGCGCTCGCTCCGTACGAGCTAGGGCTGCACGCCGGTGCGACGGAGGGACCGGAAAATGGTCTCGTCATACGAGAAGCGCTCTCGCGGCTCACCGGTACCGAACGGGCCATCGTGTTGGCTTTATATGCCGGCGGTTATAGCCAGCTCGAGCTTGCAGATCGCTTGGGCTACTCGCGCCGTCACATATCCAGATTACACCGCCGCGCACTGAAGAAGATGCGGACTTCCGTCGCAGTTTAGCAACATTTGGGGCACCATGTTCTTTTGTCCGCAGGAGGAGAGAGCGTCATGGAACGGCAGCGCGGGTTCACCTTACTCGAAATGATGGTGGTTGTGGCGATCATCGCCATCCTGGCAGGGATCCTGATTCCGAATTTTACGCGCGCTCGCGCGCAAGCGCAAACGGCTGCTTGTATTGGAAACATGAAAACAATCGCAACTGCACTGGAGCTCTACTATACGGATAAGCAGTCATATCCTCCCGGGGCCAGCATCGAGTCTTCGTTTATGGCAAATAATCTGAACGGCTACCTGAGCTCCATTCCGCGCGACCCGGCTGCTGTTCCAAACACGTATTATCTCCTAACAACGGTGACGGCCGCGGAAAATGGCGGCGTTGCCGGTTATACGATATGGTGTCCCGGAGCGCACGATCCCGCTACTCTGCAAAATATTGCACCGGGAACGACGGACACTCACATCCGTTATGACAATAAATCGGGGTTCGCGGCGGCTTCGTCGCAGGGATCGTGATCGACCCTACCTCGGCAGCGTTGCGCGCGCTCGCGATGCAAAATAGTTGGACCCCCGCGCTGGCGTTCGCGGCGGGAGCTGCGTCGAGTTTTAGTCCGTGTGTCGCGCCGAGAATGCTGGCTGTCGCAGCTTTGACGGCTAATAAACCGACTACCTATGCGGTTTGGGTCGCGGCCGTTTTTACGGCCGGTGTCGTGGCTGCATATTCCATACTCGCGCTTGGCGGTACGCTAGTATGGCGTGTCGTGAGCTTTTCCCGCTACGTTTACATTGGGATCGCCGCGGTCATGGCCGTAGCTGGCGTTCTTGCCCTGGTTCGTCATTCAGAGTGTCGACGCGCGCAGTTTTCGCATTCCAAAGCGTCGCTGAGCTCGGTGTTTTTGTTGGGCGCGTCGTCGGCGGCGACGTTCTCTCCGTGCTGCATGCCGGTCATAGTGGCGGCGGCTTTGTACGCGCACAGTACCGGGCCACTCTTCGCGTGGCTGATGGCAGCCTGCTTCGCCTTGGGTCATGCGGCACCGCTAACTCTAGCTGCGCTGGGTTCGAGGAGGATTGGATTGGCCGTTCATAGCCGCGTGCAATCGGCTGCGCGGGTTGTCACGGGCGCGCTCATGCTCGCCGTAGCCGGTTTTTATTGTGTGCTCGCGTAGATGCTGAACAGCGCGGGCGGACGGGTCGTTCTCGCAATTTTGAGCTTAGCGATTGGCCTTCTGCTCTTTCACGCACAGGTTGCAGACGCGCTGGTCGTGCGCGGGGACGACCTGCTCGTCCAAAATGCATATGAGGGGGCCGGCCAACGTTATTTGCGCGCCTTGCGATTCGATTCAGGGTCCGCTGTGGCTATCGATCGGCTGACATTTGTCGCGCTGCAGCAACGAAGCCCCGAAGCATTCCGTTCGGTGGCGGATCGCGCTTCGGACTACCTGAGAGCACATCCGGCTGAACCGATCGTGCTGTTTGACCGCGCTCTCTGTTATCTGAAGCAAGGGAACTACCGGTCAGCATATTTGGATTTCTCTCATGCGGCGCGGCTCACTCAAGATCCGGAGCAATACACGTTCGCGGGCTGGGCCGCACGGCGCGCAGGCAGATTGGACCGAGCAGTGGACTCATGGCGGCAGGCGCTGCGATTACGTCACGGCTATCGTCCGGCAGCCGCCGCGTTATCCGAACTCAGGCGATGACAGTGCAGATAGTGGAGCTGGGATTCGCAGCGGCGATAAATGGCGCACTACTCGGAGTTGCTTCACGGGAGTTTCGCCGGTACGGTATTGCGACGTATCCAATTTCGGTGTATCCGGTAATTTGGCTTATTCTTTGGACCCTTGCAGAGGTAGCGATAAAAAATCGACATGGCTCGTCGCAGCTTGTCTATGCGTTACTCATGGGATCGATTGGGGTCAGTGTAGCAACAGATCAGACGGCAGGATATATCCTCGACGTTGTGACGCTTCCGAGCTGCGCATTCGCGATCGTTGCTGAGGCATCCACCGCCGCCGGCCTCCATCCTTTGATGGGGGCGCTTGCGGTTTCTGGCTCGATGCTCTTGCTCTATACGATTACCCGCCGGCGAGGGCTTGGTTTGGGCGACGTAAAGCTGGCGGCCGCCACAGGGACACTCCTTGGTGCGGAAGCCGGCCTGATTTCGCTCGGAGTCTCTTTTGTTTTGGGCGGTTGCATGGCAGCGCTCCTCGTTCTTAGTGGTCGCGCTTCGCGTAAGATGACGGTACCTTTTGCCCCGTATATTGCGGCCGGCACGTTAACCGTGCTGACTTTGGCACGGACATGAGAATTCGATCTTTGCCGCTCGGTGTGGACATGGGCACCGCGCGAATCCGAGTTGTTCATTCGGTCTTACAAGGATCGCGACGCCTCGTCCGTGCCGTTGCGGTTCGCGACGTACCTTCGGGAGCGATCTCCGCAGATGATATCGTCGAACCTGAATACGTCGCGGCCCTCTTGGAAGATGCCGTGCGCGAGCTGAAAACAACCGAGCGTCGCTGTGTTGGAGCCGTTGGTCTACCGGCAGCAAAGCTGAAAAGCATTGCGCTTCCGGTAATGACGTCGTTCGAGCGAACGAGGACGGCTCATTTCGAGGCGGCGCGTTATGTCGAATACCCGATCGCGGAAGCGATCGTTCGCATACGTCGTCTGAGTGAAGGTTCCCATCTGTGGGCTCTTGGGATCGTGCGGGCGAGAACGCTCAAGGCGCGCGCAGCGTGTCTCCGGAAGGCCCGCTTGCGCGTTCAAGGCATAAATGACGAGGGATGCGCCTTGCGCAGGTGCCTTCCCAATTACGATGCGGTGCTCGATATTGGCCAATATCGCTCGACGATATATCTTGTCAATTCGCTCGAAACGTTCCAGATCAAAAGCGGAGGCGCCGAGATCACATCTGCGATCGAGCGAGACCTGAATCTGGATCGGGCGCCCGCCGAAAAGCGGAAACGGATCGTCGGAACCGCCGGTGCGGGTGAGCGGGCGAAGGAGAAGCTGGTTATTTCTCTGGCTTCACTTTTTCAAGAAGCAGCTAGTGTCGCCGCGTGTCAATGCGTGGCTGTGGTCGGCAACGGGGCGCGGTTGCCAGGACTTCTCGACGACCTCATTGCCGCTACCGGATGCGTGTGCGAATTTGCCGTTAGCAACGCTTTGGACGGTGAGAGTTACAGCAAAGACGTCGTATGCGCGGGTGCTCCGGACTGGACACTCGCCGCCGCGCTTGCCGGATGAATGTACTATCATCGTTCGATTATCTGCGCTCCATGCCGACGCTGGAGGAAGCGTTGTCCTCGTTCCGTGTCCCAAAAAGCTTTCAAGCAGCGTGCCGCGCGCTGTGCTGTTCGTGCCTTTTTGCGCTGTCCGCTTGGGTTTTTGAAGGAGCCCGAATGCACCGAGCCGTCCAGTCGGAACGCTTGAACGCGAGTCGATATGCGCAGCAACTGAGCGAGCTCAGTGCGGAACGAGTTTATGAAAAGCGCGTGCGACTTTTGACGGACCTGGATCGGCGCGTTCGCACAATTGCAGAATCGGGGACCCTGGCGGCGCGTCGCCTTGCAGCGCTATCTGCGGACCTGCCGAAAAATGTCTGGATCACCGCCATAACGCCGGATGCCGGCGGAGTAAGGCTAGACGGGCGAACCCGCGACCTGAACGCGTTAAGCGATGCGCTCATCCGGTTGAACGCCGATCCGCTTTTTGCCAGGCCCTCTTTGCTGAGCGCTCAAACCACACCCCCGGCGGCGGCTCCGCTCGGCTTAAGATTCACACTCCATATTGCGGCAACCGCCCCGTGACCTTACGACTAGGACCGGAAGACCGGCGGCGATTGGTCTGGTTGCTAGCACTCTTCGTGTTCATGTTGGGCTGCCGCACGATCGCAGCGCGCGAATCATCGATCGCGAAGGCGTCTGCTGCGACAGAAGAGCTGGCGCGCAGGATAAACGCGAACAATTTGGCCATTGCGGAGGCTGCAATTCTCCGGCGTCGCGAGCGGCTGGCACGGGACGATCTCATGCAGGTATCCGGCGGAGAGCAGCCGGCGGTTTCGGTTGCCGAGTTCTTGCGTCGGCTCGAATACCTGGCCGCCCGGCTTCGGTTGTCGGTCGTTTCCGTAACACCCTCCGACGGGCTTCCGGCCCAGAAATCTGTGAGCAAGGCGCTCGTTCCACTGCCGGTCACCGTCCTTGTTCGTGGTAAATTTCGCTCGGTGGTGCGCTTTATTCAAGAGACGACGCGTCAAAGAACGTTGACGGGATTGGAAAGCGCGCAGCTCATGGTGCCGTCGCTTCCGTCCGCGAGCGCGGCCGGGCTCGACGCGACGATTCATGTGACGCTCTATCGCCTGCTATTGAATGTCGCCGATGTTCCAGCCGATTGAAAAGTGCGTGCGCCTGGCGCTCGTCAGTGGGAGTTCGACGATCGCTATCCGCACGCTTCTTGTGGTTCCACTGGCCGGTTCAACTTCGGATCATAACTCTGGCCCGTCCACTGGCCCACAGCAAGCAATCGTGCAACGTGACGATCCCTGGAGAAACGCCATGGTAAAGGTGGTGCGCGATCCTTTCTTGCCGGAGCCCACGTCCACGAAGTCGCCCATGCGCCCGTCACGGCTAACCGGCAACCGCAGCGCCGTCGGCATCCAGGTGACGGAAGCCTCGGTTCGCGGTGTCGCTTTCGGCCAAAAGCCGAAGGCTGTCATCGAAGTTGGAGGAGCCACGAAGATCGTCGCACCCGGCGATTTCATTAGCGGAATGCGCGTTGCAGCGATCCTCCCGGACCGGATTATACTGATCGACGGATCGGTGCTGATGCTTTCAAGGAAATTACCTTGAAAGGCGCCTGCGTTCTCTGTTGTTTGATCTGCGTTTTGGCGGTCTCGAACCCTGCGCGCAACGCGCGGTTCTCTATCGAGGTGCGCGATGCAACGGTCGCCGAGGTACTCGCTTTGCTCGCGGCCGAGTCTGACACGAACATTATCGCTGACTCTTCGATTAAGCCCGACAAGGTCACCATGCGTCTGGCAAACGTCTCGATAGAAGAAGCGCTCGCGGTCATCGTTGAATCGCAGCGGCTGGCCATTCACCGAGTAGGTTCGGTCATTATCGTCGGAACTGCCGAAACGATGAACCGCAAATACTCTTCCGGCGGCGCCGGCATTGAAACGGCCGTGCTTACGTTACTGCGTTCCGACGCGGTTACCACGGCCAAAGAGCTACAGGATGCCCTGCCGCCGGGCACCGCGATCGTCCCGGACAAACTGAGCGGTAAAATCGTGATTTCCGGGGATCCCTCTACCATTGCGCGAGCGCGCGGTCTGGTGGCATCGTTGGATGCAAGCGAACTGAGTGGGCCTTTAAACAAAGCGGTTCGCGTTTACCGGTTGCGTTACGCTCGTTCGATAGACATTGCGGCGGCCCTAAAGGCAGCAATTCCTGACGCTGCCCTCGTAGACGACGACGCTCAGAATGCAGTCCTCGTTACAGGGGGCGAAGCGTTGCAGAACGCGGCCGCACGGTTTGTCGAGAGCATGGACGTCGCGAGCGACCAAGTCTTATTCGAAGTTCGCGTCGCAGACGTGCGACCCATAAACCAGCAAAGCGACGTCGGAATACAACTTGGCGGTTATGATCTCAACGGTCAGGCCGTTGCCGGCGCTGCCGGTTACGCATTTACGCGAAATGCTCTAGCGATTAATGCGCGGCTTAACGCGTTGGTCAGCTCGGGGCACGCGGAGATTCTCGCTACGCCCAAATTGCTGACGCTCAATAATCACGAGGCAGACCTTCTGATCGGAGAAACCTATCCGGTGACCTACTTCGATGCGCGCTCGGGTGGCCAGCAGGTCCAATTTGTGGACATCGGCGTTAAGCTGCGGCTGACGCCGACCATCGGAAGCGACGGCTCCGTTACTGCCGAAATGCATCCGGAATACAGCGCCATCGAAGGATTCGTTGGCGGCTATCCGGTTTTAACAAGCCGTAAAGTGGATTCAAGATTGCGCGTCCGAGATGGGGAAACGATCGTGCTTGGCGGGCTCGTGCGCGACATTGATTCCGAATCGCTGACTCGAGTGCCAGGCCTTTCTTCGATCCCAGTGCTGGGAAAGCTCTTTCAAGATCGCCAGCGGACGCACCAGCGTGATGAAGTGATTTTCCTCATAACTCCGCACATCTTGCATAGGGCGCCCTAATGAACGCCAAGACCTCTGACGCAAGGACTTGCCAAAACCCATCGCGTTGGGTATCATGTATGCCGGAGGTTATGCCGAGAGAAGGTGGACTCCGGATTTATGTGCATGCACGGGATCATGGGCCTCCACACGTACACGTGCATAGCAGTGAGGGGTCGGTGAGAATCTATCTTGAGGCGGACTGCATTGTGTTGGACGATTCTGAAAGTGATATGAAACCATCCGACATCGGACGTGCCGGGCGCCTTGTGGCCGCCCTGATTCACCGCCTGCTGTGAATTATGGAGGAGATATCATGGTAAGGGTGATCGGATTCGATGACGCGGGAATAGCCCGAGCCAAGAAACGAGGCGCCGAAAAACTACGCCGGAGGCCGGTGGCTCTAGCATATTCGCCAGGGGCTGACACATTGAGCATCACGATGCCCAGTGGAGCGATCGTGATAATTCCCCGAATGTGGATTTGGGAAATTGCGGAGTTGCCGAAGACTGCGGTAAAAAAACTCTATCTTAACAAATGGCGCGATGCTTTGCATATCGACGATCACGATGTGCAGATTTCAGCGCTGGGTTTGCTGCGGCACGCCGTAATGGGCGAGGATCCGTATGCGCGCGCCGGGAGTACAACATCGCCCGCCAAGATTCGGGCGGCCCGGCTCAACGGCGCCAAGGGAGGCAGACCAAAAAAACGCGCGCGGCGCTAGACGGGTAAGTTGCGGCGCGGCCGCTAAAACACCCGAATGTTCCGCTATCTGACCGCCGGCGAGTCACACGGTCCGGCACTGATCGGCGTCCTTGACGGCTTGCCGGCAAAATTGCGCGTCGACGTCGAGCAGATTGACGCCGTTCTGGCACGCCGTCAAGGCGGTTACGGCCGCGGCAAACGGATGAAGATCGAACTCGACCAAGTCGAGTTTTTAGCCGGCTTGCGGGGATCGTATACGTTGGGTTCGCCGATCGCGGTGATGATTCGGAACCGCGACTACAAGAACAATCGCGAATTAATGGATCCGGTGACCGGTCACGGCAAGGCGCTGACCAACCCGCGCCCCGGGCACGCCGACTACGCCGGTGCTTTGAAGTACCGGCAGCGCGATCTGCGTAATGTGCTCGAGCGAGCCAGTGCGCGCGAAACGGCCATGCGCGTCTGCCTCGGCGAAATTTGCGCGCAGTTTTTGCAGGCGCTCGGAATAACCACACGGTCGTACGTGCACCGCATAGGTCCGGTGGAGGCCGGCGACATCGATGATTTCTCACAAGAAGATGTCGAGAAGAGCGATGTGCGCTGTCCGGATCCCAAAGCCGAGCGCGCGATGATCGAAGAGATCGACAAGGCCAAAGCCGCGGGCGACACGCTCGGCGGTCAGTACATCGTGCGCGTGGATGGCATGCCGGTGGGTATCGGGAGCAACCGCCAACCCTACACGCGCCTCGATGGCGTGCTGGCGGGCGCGCTAATGGGCATGCAGACGGTGAAGGCGGTGGAGGTGGGTCTGGGAGCCGACGTCGCGTCGCGTCCCGGTTCGGCCGCCCACGATCCGTTTGCTTTAAATGAAGACCAGGTTGTGCGCACGAGCAATCGCGCGGGCGGCATCGAGGGCGGCATGAGTAACGGCCAGCCGATAATGTTGCGCGTGAGCGTGAAGCCGATTCCAACGCTCGTGCGTGCCTTGCCGTCGGTCAATCTACAAGAGATGACCAACGCGCCCGCGACGGTGGTGCGCAGCGACGTCTGCGTCGTGCCGGCGGCGGCGATCGTCGGCGAAGCGATGGTGCGGCTGGCGCTGGTGGAACCGGTGCTCGAAAAATTCGGCGGCGACTCGATCGAAGAGACGCTGGAGAATTTGGTGCGCAGCAAAGCTGCTGCGGAAGTGCTTTTCGATCGCTCTCCCACCGAGGCGTGAGACGGCATATTGCCCTCAACGGCTTCATGGGCGCGGGCAAGACCACGGTCGGCAAGAAGCTGGCGAACCGCCTCAGTGTGCGATTCTTCGATCTCGATGCGCTGATCGTTGAAGAACACGGTCCGATTGACGTGATCTTTGACCGGCTCGGAAAACCCGCGTTTCGCGACTTCGAACTGACCGCGCTGCAACGAACGGTTGAAAACGAGCAGCCGGGCGTCATTGCGCTCGGCGGCGGCGCCGTGACTTATCCACCGACGCTCGAAGTCGTCAAGGCGAAAACATTTAGCATCTGGCTCTATCTCTCGATCGCGGAGACGATCAAGCGCGTGCGAAGCGCGAAGCGCGTCCGGCCGCTCCTCGGGCCGAATCCTGAAAACTCGAAAATCATCGGACTCTATACGGGGCGACTCTCGGTCTATCGGCAGTCGGATCTTATCGTTGAGGCAGCGCGAAAAACGTCTGCCCAGCTCGTGGCCGCAATCATCGAACAACTTCCGAAAGAGCTGCTGTGAGCGCGGCCGGCTCGGAGAATCACGATCTCGGCTACCCGATCGTCGTAGCGCCGTCGGTTCGCGCGGCGCTGACCGAATTTCTCGTGCGGCAAGGCGGGCGATTCGTTGTGCTCTGCGACGCCAACGTCGCGTCGTACGGACATGGTCTCACGGACGGATTGCGCGACCGGCTGGCTTTCATTCCCGTGAAACTCGGAGAGCGGCGCAAACGCCTCTCGACTGTGGAAGAGCTCCTCCGCGCGCTCTTGCAAAGCGGAGCCGACCGGAAAACGCTCGTGCTGGGCATCGGCGGGGGCGTAGCATCGGACCTCTTCGGGTTCACCGCTTCCGTCTATATGCGCGGCGTGCCATACGCCCACGCTGCAACCTCGCTGGTTGCGATGGTGGACGCCGCGATCGGCGGAAAAACAGGCGTCGATTTACCGGAGGGAAAGAATCTCGCCGGCACCTTTACCAATCCGGTTGCCGTCTTCGCCCATATCGATGCGCTCGCAACGTTGCCCTATCGGAATTTGCGCGAGGGCTTAGCGGAAATGGTGAAGCATGCCGTCATCGAGGGCGGCGAGCTCTTCGAGAGTCTCGAAACGCTGGCGCCGCACGCGTTTTGGCGGTGGCCGTGGGAAAACGTCGTCGCCGATTCGCTGAAGGTAAAAACGATGATCGTGGCCGACGACCGGCTCGAAAAAGGCGAACGCGAACTGCTGAATCTGGGCCACACTTTCGGCCATGCGATCGAACGCGCTTCAGAGTATCGCGTCTCCCACGGAGCGGGCGTCGCCGTCGGCCTGCGTGCTGCCGGGCTGCTTGCGCTGCGAACCGGGCGCTTCTCGCGCGACGAGCACTTGCGGCTGCTCACGCTGCTTACGCTGCTCAAACTCCCCGTTGTGACCCGGCGATCGCAGCCGGCAATCTTTTCGGCGATGCAAGCCGATAAGAAGAAGCGAGAGGGACGCTTGCGCTTCGTGCTGCCGCGCGCCATCGGGGATGTGGAGTACGGCGTCGAAGCCGCAGATTCTACCGTGAAGGCCGTGCTCAAACGTATCGCCCAGTTGCCCGGAGGCGCAGAATTCCGCTAGTCCGTTCGATCGACGCGCTCGCCGCGATCCGCTCGCCACGATTCGATCTGCCCTTGAGCTACGATGCGCGCGATCTCCAGTTGCGCATCGGCGACGTCGTGCGCGTGCCGATGGGAAACCGCGAGCACGTCGCGTTCGTTGTCTCCGAGCCTCGGACGCTTGAGGCTGACCGGCCGCTGCGTGCCGTCAACGAACACGTTGACGTTCCGCGCGCGTTCGACGAGATCGGCTTGCAGCTCGCAAAGTTCGTTGCGGCGCATTATCTCTGCACGCTGGGCGAAGCACTTTCGACCGTGGTGCTCAGCGGCGCGGTGCCGCGCACGATCGATACCTTCGTTCGCACGACTCTACAGCCCAATCGCGAGCGGTATCCGTCGGTGCCCGAGCGCTTACTCTCGCTCATCTGGGAAGATCTCGGCGAAGGCTTTACGATCGAGCAGCTGCTCCGCCATCCCGAAGCGCGTCGCGCCGGCGACCGGATCGGCCTGATGCGTTACCTCAACGCGCTGGTCCGCAGTGGAGATCTCAAACGCGAGCGGCGGTTTGTCGACGCGCGAACGCACGAATACCGCGTCAAGGTCCTATTTCCCGGTGATGGCGCCATCAAAGGCCCCAAAGCGAAAGCGCTAGTGGATTTTGTCCGCGAACAGCCCGGCGTGCCGCGTGCGGACGCGCTGCTGGCCGGATTTTCGGGAGCGATCCTCGCGCGCGCGATCAAGGCTGGTGTCATCCGCGAGGAAGAGATCGTCCCCGCACGAGCGTCGCAGCGCGAGGCGCTTCCGCCTCCGATCTTTGAGCCCACGGTCGAACAACAATCCGCCATCGACGCGATCAGAGGCAAGCTCGACGAACAGGTCCACGACGAAATACTGCTCCAAGGCATTACTGGCAGTGGCAAGACGTTCGTCTACATCGAGGCGATCAAACACGTGTTGCGCGCGGGAGGAAGCGCTATCGTGCTGGTCCCGGAGATTTCGCTGACGCCGCAGATCGCTCGCCGCTTCGAGCAAGCTTTCGGCGATCGCGTGGCCGTCTTGCACTCGGCGTTATCGGAACGCGAGCGCTTCGACGCCTGGCAGGCTTGCGCTAACGGAGACGTCGACGTTGTAGTGGGCGCGCGCAGCGCGGTCTTTGCGCCGCTGCACGACGTCCGACTACTGGTGATCGACGAAGCGCACGAAACGTCGTACAAACAGGACAGCTCTCCGCGCTACCACGCCGTACGCGTCGGACGCGAACGAATGCGCCTCGAAAACGGTTTGCTACTGCTCGGTAGCGCGACGCCGCCGCTGGAAAGCTTCGCCGACGTCTTGGCCGGCCGCGTCGAGCTGCACGAGCTGCGCACGCGCGCGACCAAGCAAGAGCTGCCGGCCGTCCGCATCGTGGATATGGCGCAAGAGTTCGAAGCGGGGAACCGGCGTATTTTTAGCAGCGCGCTGCTCCAAGCGCTCGACGAACGCGTGCAGCGGCGTGAGAAGACCGTGCTCTTCGTGAACCGGCGGGGAAGCGGCAATTTCTTGCTCTGCCGCGCGTGCGGCCATGTGCCGATGTGCGCGCGCTGCAGCGTCTCGCTGACGGTCCACCGCGCTGACCATAAGCTTCGTTGCCATTACTGCGACGCGCAGCGAGCCATTCCTGAGCGCTGTGAAACTTGTGGAAATGAAGCGATCAAAGAGCTCGGCGTCGGCACGCAGCGCGTGGCTGAAGAAGTTCAGAAGCTCTATCCCGATGCACGTGTGATCCGGATGGATAGCGACACGACCACGCGCATCGGCGAACACGCACGCTTGCTCGATGCGTTCGCAGACGAAGGCGATATTTTAGTCGGCACGCAGATGGTCGCAAAAGGCCTCGACTTTCCGACCGTTACCCTGGTCGGCGTGGTTGCGGCCGACATCGGCTTGCATGCGCCGGAGTTCCGGGCATCGGAACGCACGTTTGCGCTGGTGATGCAAGTCTGCGGACGGAGCGGACGCGCGAGTCCGGGCGAAGCGATCGTGCAAACGTACTCGCCGAATCATCCCGCGATCGTCCATGCGGCTGCGCACGACTACACTGGCTTCGCGCGCCAAGAGCTCGCCGACCGCGTCGCTATGCGCTATCCGCCTTCGTGCGAGTTGCTCTACCTGGGCGTCTTTGGAAGAAACCGGCCCGTCGTTTTGGATCAGGCGCGAAAATATGCGGCGTTACTGGAAGCCGCCGGCGTGGGTGAAGTCCTCGGACCCGCGCCATTTCCCATTGCGCGCCTCAACGACGAGTGGCGCTTCCGGATCGCCCTCAAAGGCATGCAGGGCGACCCGATGCGCACGGCGGTGCGTGCCCGCGTCGTGCCGCCGGCGCGAAAGAATCGCGCGACGCGGCTTGCGATCAACGTCGATCCATGAATAGAATGGCGCAATGAGCATGAATAGCGTCGCCTGGATTCCGCTGGCGTGGGTCTTCGGCGGCATCGCCGTTGGCCTGATCGTGCAGTTCGGCTTGCTGGCGCCTTTGAAGGGCGTGGCCAAACGGCACAGCTGGGACGCGGTCGGAACGATTGCGTCCATAACGGCGTCAGTCATCGTGTTATGGTGCGCGCTTGCGGGCCTCTACATCGGACTGGGCAGCGTTATCCTGACGCCGCGGACGGGAATCTTTCTCGACCGCCTTATTTCGTCGCTCGCGATTCTTTCGGTCACCTGGGTCTTGGCTCGCTTCTTGGGCGCCGCAGTGGCTGCATACGGAAGGCAAGCGGACAAGCGCATTTTCTCGGCGTCGCTCTACGCGAACGTCGTGCAAGGCGCGGTGCTAGTGGTCGGCATTATCACCGTGCTCAGCAGCTTCGGCGTTTCGATCGCGCCGCTGCTCACAACGCTCGGCTTGGGCGGTTTAGCAGTTGCAATCGCGCTGCGCGATACGTTGGCGAACCTGTTTTCGGGCGTGCACATCGTCGCATCGCGGCAGATACGTCCGGGCGATTCGGTCAAGTTCGATTTCGGTGTCGAGGGCGAGGTCAGCGATATTCAATGGCGCAGCACCACGATTCGCGACGCGCAAAACAACACGGTCATCGTTCCGAACGAAAAAGTGGCCGGCTCGGTGCTCGTCAATTACTCGCTTGGATCGAGCGATCAGCTCGTGCCCGTCAGCGCAACCGTTCCGTGGAAGGGCAATTACCACGAGCTCGAAGCGATCGCGAGCCGGGCATCCCGCGGAGCGGCGGTAGCCTTAACCGCCGTGAACGAAGCCAGCCTAGAAGTGACCGCGTATCTTCCGGTCGAGAGCGCGAAAGATCGCGCGCAAGCCGCGGCCGAGTTTCGCCGCCGGCTCTATGACGCCGTCCGCACGGCCAACCTGACACCGTAAAAGAAGAAGCCGCCTATTTGGCGGCTTTTTTCTTTCGTGAGGTTTTCGGTGCGGCGGCTTTCTTTCGACCGGACTTTTTTGCCGGCGTGGCCGAGCCGGATATTTTCGCGACGGCCTTGGCAAGCCGCGATTTCTTTCGCGCGGCCTTGTTCGGGTGAATGATTCCTTTGCGCGCGGCTTTGTCGAATTGGCTCTCAACCGGCTTCACGAGCTCGCCGCCTTCGGCGGCGGCTTTCTTGTAAATCGTTTTCAGGCGCGTCTTGACGTCGAGGTTCCGCTTGCTGCGGCGTTCGGTTCCGCGCATCCATTTTTCGGCTGCTTTAATATTCGGCACGAGGCGGAGTATAGCACATTTCTACGATTCGCAGGTAGCTCTCGTAGCGGCTCGGCGCGATGACCCCGGCGTCGACTGCCGTGCGTACCGCGCAGCCGGGTTCGGTCAGGTGGCTGCAGTCGTTGAATTTGCAGGCCGCCGCCCGTTCGCGCAGCTCCGGAAAGCCTTGCACGACCTCCGCCGGCGTCGCCTTGCCCAGGCCGAACTCGGAGACGCCCGGGCTATCTATAAGGAAGCCCGAGGGGAGACGATAGAGCCGCGCTGTGCTCGTCGTCTGCTTGCCTAATCCGGCGCTCGAGAGTTCGCCGACTACTGCAATGCCGCCCAGCGCGCGAAAAATCGAGCTCTTGCCGACCCCGGAGACGCCGGCGAGCATGGCCTTTCGGCCGGCCAAGCTTTCACGCAACGCGTCCATGTTCTGCCCGGTCTTCGGATTAACGACAAGAGTGGTATAGCCGAGCGATTCATAGAGCGCTCCCAGTTCCTTGCGCAAGCTCGGCGCGGCGCGGTCGGGTTTGGTGAAGATCACGACCGCAGCGATCGATTCGAGCTCGGAATAGACTAAGAGTTGATCGAGGGTCGTTAAACGCGGCGGCGGATCCGCCAGCGACGTCACTGTCACGAGCGTATCCACGTTTGCCGCCATCACTTTGGAGCGGCCGCGCGCGATGCGCCGCGTCAACGTCGACTGCCGCGGCAGAATGCGCTCGATCAGCGCGCTCGCGTCTTCGAGAATGCGCGCCTCCACGCGATCGCCCGAAACGGGCATTTCGCGTTTGCCGCGCATCCGCTTGAGCGCCGCCATGCGCGGCTCCGATTCGCCGTCCAAGGCTATCCAAGCCGAGTTCTTGCCGATGCCGAGCACGAGGCCCGGGAAGAGCTCGCTCACGCGCCTAACGATTGGTGCAGTGAATTGGGCGCGAACGGTTCGGTTCGACGGAACGATTGGCGGCGTAACGCAGCGGAAGATATCGGCATCTTTACCCGGCGGTTCGTCGTTGCAGTTCGGCGCGCCTCACCCGGCCGCCGGCCGGACGTACGGGCTCGTCCAAGGCCCGGCTTCCATCGAGCCCACCGAAGTCGCGCAAGCACTTCCCGGCGCGCGATGGTATGAGGAAACGATCATCGCTCTTGCAATTGAACCAACGCCCGCGGATGCCTTGCACGCGATCGCCGGAGCGTTTTCAGCTGATGCGGGAGTCGCAGGCGTCCTCGAATGCACGGTTCTGGCGGATATTTTTGTCATCGAATTCGAACCCGCGCGAACGATGCCGTCGCTTATTCTGAATATTGCCGACGTCGAGCTGCGCCGCTTTCACGGTTACCGGAAAGTGACGCTGCTAAATCCGTTGCCTGCAGATATCCTCGCGCAGATCGCAGCGAGCGGTTTGCAGGCGTCCGAAATCGCGCCGGACCGCATTCTCGAGACGTTGTTGGAGCAGAGCGGTGTGGAATAACCTGCTGCATTCGTTCGCTCCGACGGATGTTTTGGATATCGTCGCGACCAGCGTCTTGATTTATTATCTGGTGCTCCTGATTCGCGGGACGCGCGCCGTTCAAATTCTGACCGGCGTTCTCGTTCTGGTTGCGCTCCTAGGCTTTGCGACGTTCTTGAATCTATTTCTGTTGGGAACGATCTTAAAGCTCGCGCTGCTGGGCGCAGCCGTTTCCTTGCCGATCATCTTTCAGCCCGAACTGCGGCGCGCTTTGGAGCGGCTTGGACGCGGCGGCATATTCCGGTCGGAGGACGTCGAGCGCCAAAATCGCAGCGAGGACCGCGCGATGTCGATCGTCGCGCGCACATCCTTTTTACTCTCGCGCGAGAAAATCGGCGCGCTGATCGTGATCGAGCAGCAGACGGGTCTCAAGGAATTCGTAGAAAGCGGCACCGTCTTGAATGCACGGTTGTCTGCCGAGTTACTGCTCTCGATTTTTTCGCCGCGTTCTCCGCTGCACGATGGCGCGGCGATCGTGCGCGAAGATATGGTCGAAGCTGCCGCCTGTCTTTTGCCGCTGGCAGAGCAGTCGCTGGGCGAACCGCGGCTGGGAACACGTCACCGTGCCGCGCTCGGTCTGTCAGAGCAGACCGACGCGGTGGTGATCGTCGTCTCCGAAAGCGGTACCGTTGCGGTCGCGCGTGACGGAAAACTGACGCGCGCCATAGAGGAAGAGCCGCGCCTCTTTCGCTTCTTGCTCGCGGCGACGCGGCCGCACCGCGACCCTGGCACGATGCGCCGCGATCTCGTGCGCAATCTCCGAGCGCGCCTGACGCCGCCGCGCAAGCCCGCGCCGCAAGACCATGCTGCAGATCATCCGTCATAACTTCGCGCTGAAGGCGCTCTCGGTTTTGCTCGCGCTGATCGGCTGGGCTTATTTTCGCCTCGCCGGCAGTGCGCTGGTGCCGACATTCGAAGAACACCTTACGGTTCCGATCAACGCGGCCAATCTGCCGGCGGGACTCATCGCGACCTATTCCGATAAGGCCGCAACGGTCGCAATCGTGCCCAAGCCCGGAGAGCCGCCGATAAAACAGGAGGAGGTCAAGGCAGTACTCGATCTTTCGAACCGCACCGCCGGCGTGTACAACGTCCCGGTCCAGCTCGTCGCGCCAAACGTCGTGGTGCAATCGCTCAGTCCGGCCTCGGTCTCGCTGACGATCTCAAAGATGGATCAAAAGACGTTTCCGTTGGCAGTCCATTATGGCGGGCAAGGGGACGTCGTCGTCAGTCACTTTACGCTGACGCCGGCAGCGGCAGTGGTCCGCGGCCCGACCGACGCACTCTCGCAGGTCGCCACGGTACGTGTGGATATTCAGCTCTCCAGCGGCAAAGCGAAACTCGATGCGATGATCCGTCCGATCGCCGTGAATTCAGCCGGTCAAGAAATTTCAGACGTTCAGGTCGTGCCGAACCTTGTGCGCGTACAAGCGAGCTTTCTTCCGGGAACTGCGGCGGCGCGTGGACGGTAAAGGGCGCCTTTTCGGCACCGACGGCGTGCGCGGCGTTGCCAATGTCGACCTGACGCCGGAGTTGGCTTTCTCGGTTGGGCGCGCCGGAGCGGCGGTGCTTGCGAACAGCAGTGACCGCCATCGTCCTATCATCGTGGGGCGCGACACGCGACTTTCCGGCCCGATGCTCGAGGCCGCAATCGTCGCAGGCATCACGTCGGTGGGGCGGGACGCGCTGACCGTCGGCGTATTACCCACGCCCGCGGTCGCCGCCATTACGGTACGCACCGGCGCGGCGGCCGGTGTGATGATCAGCGCATCGCACAATCCAATCGCCGACAACGGCATAAAATTCTTCGGTCCCGATGGATACAAACTCTCCGACGCAACCGAGGATCAGATCGAGGCGCTCCTCCACCGCGCAGACGATCAAGCGCGGCCCTCGGGCGCCGATGTCGGCGTTGCAAAGAGTGCCATGAACCTCGGCAAGTATTACTACGAAGAACTCTATGCCGGCGCCGGGAGTCTCAGCGGGCTCACGATTGCCGTCGACGGGGCCTTCGGCGCGGCTTACGCGTTTGCGCCCTATGCATTGCGTAAGCTCGGCGCGACGGTGCACGAGATCAACTGTGAAGACGACGGCTCGCGGATAAACGTCGAATGCGGCGCTACGGACTTGCGCGCTTTGCAGCGGCGAGTAAGCGAGTTGAACGGCGGAGCCGGGAAAGCGATCGGCGTCGCGTTCGATGGTGACGCGGACCGCGCGCTGTTCGTAGACGAAACCGGCGCCGTATGCAACGGCGATCACGTCATGCTCATTCTCGGCGGCGAACTGCACGATCGCGGCGAGCTCGCGGGCGAGACCGTCGTCGGCACCGTGATGAGTAACCTCGGTCTGGAAAAAGCGCTTGCAGCGCGCGGAATCACGTTGCTGCGCGCGGCGGTTGGCGATCGCTACGTATTGGAGAAGATGCGTCAGGGCGGATATGTCTTCGGCGGCGAGCAGTCGGGGCACATCATCAATTTACGCAACAATACGACGGGCGACGGGCCGAAAACGGCAATCGAACTTTTCTCCGCGATGGTCCGCCGGGGCAAAATGCTGCACGAGTTGGCAAGCGAGCTGGCGGTCTATCCCCAAATACTGCTCAATGTCCGGACCGATCGCAAAGACGTGCTCGACCGTCCGGAAATCCGGCTCGCCATAAGCGAAGTTGAGGCGAACTTAACAGGATCTGGACGATTGCTGATACGTCCGTCGGGTACCGAGCCCCTCATCCGTGTTATGGTCGAGGGCGACGACCGGACCCGAGTCGAGGCGTACGCGCGCGACTTGGCCGGCCGCATAGAACAGGCAGCGGCTACAGTTATGGAGCCCGCTGCCGAATACTAAGTCAAGCGCCAAGGAAGAGCCCCGGGGGAGGACACCCGAGCCTGGGGGGAAAGAATGGGCGCTAAGGACGCCGGCTCTTATGAGTTCCGGCGTGGGAACCTGCCAGTAATCACTGAGTCCGGGAGCAGCCCGGAGCGGGGGATTCTCCGGTGGGGTGAATGGGCCGGTCGGCCCTAGGGCGATCTTTCACGTCCGAACCCGTCAACTAACCCCGCAAGTGTTTTGAAAGAGGAGCAGTTTTGCGTTATCTTTTAGCACCCGCGGCATTGGCGTTTTTACTCGCCGGCAGCAGTGCATTTGCCCAGGCCAGTCCGACCGCCCCGACGGCCCACACCTCGGTGACTGCGGCCGAACTTGCGGAAAGCCCGGACGTCGCTCAATGGACGGGCATCGCCCCCCATCCCGCAGCTCACGTTGCGAAACACCACGACATGGCGAGATTCGCCAGCCGGCTGTTTACGCGCACGGCGCGGATCGCCAGCACGCTGACGCGGAGCGCGCTGCGCTTCCTCGGCACACCCTACGTTTTCGGTGGAACCAGCGGCTACGGATTCGACTGCTCGGGCTACGTGCAGCACGTCTACGCGATGCTCGGCGTTCACCTTCCCCGGACCGCTGACGCGCAGTACTATGCCGGCAGCCGTACCGTCGGCGGCATCAAAACCGGCGACCTGGTATTCTTTCAGACTTACGAACCCGGACCGTCGCACGTCGGCATCTACCTGGGCAACGGCCACTTCGCTCACGCCAGTTCCAGTCACGGCGTGATGGTCAGCAGCCTCTCCGATTCATATTGGTCGGCGCGCTACATCGGCGCGAAACGGGTGATGTCGCTTCACTAGCGGCAACAAACGCTCTCCCCCGAAAAAGGCGCCCATTTGGGCGCCTTTTTGATATAATCCAGGTCGCGCCGCTGGGGCGTCGCCAAGTGGTAAGGCAGCGGGCTTTGAATCCGCCATTCGTTGGTTCGAATCCAGCCGCCCCAGAATTGATTGTCATCCTGCAGTGCCGTCCGCCGTTGGCGAACGCATCTCGAAGGGCCAAACGCGCTTGTGAGCACGAACAGCCTCCACATTACTAACGGAGACTCCGTCCTTTACAGTTGGAAGAAGGCCGGGCTGCTCGGCACGCACATAGCGTGGCGAGACATCTTGCATGAAGGCCCGGTGCCCGCGGGCTTGCCGCTCGAAGAACTCAGCCGGGTGCGCGCGCAGTATCTTTGCGACCGAGGCTATGGGAATCCCATAAAGATCCATCACGATTTCGAAAAACGCGACGCGGTGCTGCGTCGCGCCGGCGAATTCGATGAAGTCGTGCTGTGGTTCGAACACGACCTGTACGACCAGTTGCACCTGCTGCAAATTCTGACGACACTGCGCGATATGGGGATGGGTTCGGGAAGCGTGCAGCTCGTGCAGTCCGATCAATATCTCGGACCGATGATTCCGGACGAATTGCTGGCGCTTCTTGCAAAGCGGCGATTCGTCACGTCGGCTACGTCGGATTCCGCAGCGCGGGCCTGGGGTGCATTCACCAGCACCGATCCGGCGGCGCTGCAAGCGGCGGCTGCCGATAGGTTTGCGGGGCTGCCGTTTTTGCCGGATGCGTTCAAGCGTCTCTGCGAAGAGTACCCGGCCGCCGCCAATGGCCTTTCGCGTTCTCAGAAACACGTGCTGGAGGCGGCTGCGCAGGGATCGGCGCCGGCCGATGAGATTTTCCGGCGCGCGCAAGCGAGAGAAGAAGCGGCATTCATGGGCGACACGTCGTGCTTTCGCGTTATCGAAGACTTGAGCGCGCAGCCCGCGCCGCTTCTCGCGCAATTGGAGAACGGCTACGATGTGACGGTGCAGGGCAGGCGGGTACTTGGGGGCGATGCGGATTGGCTCGATCAACAGCCCATGGATCGCTGGATTGGGGGCGTTCGCTTAACGTCGGCGCATCATTGGCGTTGGGATGAAACGGCCAACGCTTTCGAGAAAGCGCCGCCTCATGGCGCATGAACACGACGCCCTCACCGTAGATATACAACCCGAGCACGACGGCGACGCGATTGTCTACACGCTTAAGGGAAGTCTCGATTTTGAGACGGCGCCTTCACTGCGCGCAGCTCTTATGGAAGCTGCCGACGACGGCAAGCACGATATCGTCGTCGATCTCACGCATCTGGAGTTTCTGGATTCTAGCGGACTCGGGGCGTTGATCGGCGCGCACAAGCGCGCACTCGAACAAAGCGGGCGTGTCCGGCTGATCATTTCGCCCGGTCCGATCGAGCGCCTCTTCACCATTACGGGATTGATGAGTGTGCTGGCGGTCTATCCTTCGACCGAAGCGGCACTCGAAGATCGCGACCGGCTCGTTCCGTCGCTGTAATTCCGGTAAGCTTCATCTAATATTTCTACGACGTGCTTCATGCGCGCCGGGTAGCCGGCGTTTCTTAAACCCGCCGTAACTTGCATGTCGCATCCGGGATTCGCCGTCGCAACGATCTGCGCATTGGTCTCGATAACGTTGGCCACCTTACGGTCGCGTAATCTCTTAGACATCGCCGGTTCGGTAAGATTGTAGATCCCGGCGCTGCCGCAGCAGACCGAGCTCTCGTTCATTTCTCGCAGTTGTAAGCCCGGAATTTGGGCTAGCAGCCGCCGCGGCGCTTCCGAAATGCGCTGCGCGTGCACTAAGTGACAGGGTTCTTGATAGGTGACAGTTTCTTCCAGGCGGCCGATCCGCGGATTGAGTTCCAACTGATCGAGAAACTCCAGCACATCGCGAACGCGAGCGGAAAATACTTGGGCGCGTTCGGCCCAGCGCGGATCGCCCGACAGCAGCTCGCCGTACTCTTTGAGGGCCGAACCGCAGCCGGCGGCGTTGACGATGTAAAAATCGGCGCCGGAGGATTCGAACGCTTCGATATTCCGCTTGGCTAACGTCTCGGAAAACTCGGGCTCGCCCGCGTGCACGGCGATTGCGCCGCAGCACCCCTGACCGGCCGGAACGACGACGGTACAACGGTTCAGCGTCAGAACGCGCACCGTCGCTTCATGCACGTGGGCGAAGGCGACTTGCATCACGCACCCCGCATGCAGCATGACTTTCAGCCGCGCGGCCGGCGCCCCGAAGACCTGATCGTTCGGAACGAAATAGTTCTTGGAGATCGGCGGCGCAAACGCTTCGGTTTCGCTCAGGCGAAAGAGGCGCAGAAGCCCCGTGGCACGGGCCAGAGTCTGGAGGCCGGAACGCTGGTACAGTCGCAAGAACGTCGCGCCGGTGCGCATGAGCCCGAGATGACCGAACAGGGCTTTGAGGGCGAACCAGCGTCCAAACCGGGAGAAGAAGCCCCGCTGCGGCGCTTTCGCTCGTTCGATGCGCGCACGCGCCGATTCGACCAGCGTGCCGTACTGCACGCCGCTCGGACAAACCGCGGCGCACGCGCGGCAGTCCAAACATTCCGACATTTGATGGACGAATCCAGGTGAAAGAACGTCGAGCCTTCCCTCGGCCACGTCTTTGATCAGACTGATGCGTCCACGGGGTCCCGACGTTTCGGTGAGCGTTTCGATATACGTGGGGCATGTGGGCAAACAGAGGCCGCACCGAACACATTGGTTGTAAAGCGCGGCCTCGATCATGCGCGGCCTTTCGGCGGCTAGACGGTGATGTCTTGGCTGCGCTCCGCGACCGGCACGTATGTGACTCCGCGACCGCCGACGTAATTCGCGCGCGGCCGAATGAGCTTGTTGTCTGCGTACTGCTCCATGCAGTGGGCAGTCCAGCCCGACACGCGGCTGATCGCGAAAACCGGCGTGAAATATGGCGTCGGAATGCCGAGCGTGTAATAGACGGATGCTGAGTAGAGGTCGACGTTGGGATAGAGTTGCTTGTTTTTCCACACCGCCTGCTCCATGCGTTCGGTCATCTCGACCCACTTGGTGCTGCCGGCTTTTGAGCCGACCTCGAGCGCGATCTTTTTGAGCTCCGTGGCGCGCGGATCGTACGCTTTGTAGACCGCGTGCCCGAATCCCATGATCTTTTCGTGCGCGGCGAATTTCTTCTCGACCCATTGATCGACCGCGCCGATGTCGCCGATCTCGAGCAGATTGTGGATTACGCCTTCGTTGGCGCCGCCGTGCAGCGGGCCTTTGAGCGTGCCGATTGCCGACGTGATCGCCGCGTACATGTCGGAGAGCGTCGCCGCGGTGACGATCGCGGAAAATGTGGAGGCGTTCATGCCGTGGTCCGCGTGCAAGATCAGCGAAACGTCGAGTACGCGCGCCGCCTGAGCGTCGGGCGCCTTTCCGTTAAACATGTAAAGAAAATTAGCAGCCGTATCGAGTTTGGGGTCGGGTTCGACCGGGTCCAGATTCTCGGAGATACGATGATACGCCGCGAGTATGGTCGGAAAGATTGCGGTCAGCCGGACCGCTTTTTCGATTTGTGATTCAGCCGACGTCGCGTTGACGTCGGGATCGAAGAGACCAAGCGCTGAAACCGCCGTGCGCAGCGCGTCCATCGGGCTGCCGCTCTTGGGCAGGTCGCGCAGCAGCGCCAGCAACTGCGGCGGGAGCGCGCGGTGCTTGCTCAGGCGCGCGCGAAACTCGTCCAAATGCGCTTGTGTCGGTAGGGAACCGAACCACAGCAAATAGGTGATCTCTTCGAAGGTCGAGTGCCGCGCGAGGTCATGGATGTCGATGCCCCGGTAGATGAGTTTGCCTTCCTCACCATTGATGGAAGACAGGCGCGTGTCGCCAACGACGGCGCCCCGCAGTCCGGACTGGCCGGCCGCCGGCGGTGTAGCAGTTGTGTTCATAGCCATGCTAGCTTTCCCCAGTTGCGGCGTTCCCGCGATGACTTTTAGCAGATTTTACGGAAAAGACCGTTCCGTGCGAAATAAAGTAACAATCGTCGGCGCCGGAAACGTAGGCGCCACCGCCGCCCATTGGCTCGCGGCCGAGGAACTGGCCGATATCGTCCTGGTCGACATCGTCGAGGGCATCCCCCAAGGCAAGGCGCTGGATTTGCTCCAGTCCATGCCGGTCGAAAAGAGCGACGTGAGCATCACCGGCAGCAACGGCTACGAGCCGACCGCCGGCTCGGACATCGTTGTCATTACTGCAGGGTTCCCCCGAAAACCCGGCATGAGCCGCGACGACCTGGTGCGCGCCAACGCCGAGATCGTCGGCAAAGCCACCGAGGAGGCGGTCAAATACTCTCCCGACTGCATCCTGATCATCGTCACCAATCCGCTCGACGCGATGTGCGAAGTCGCCCGCCGCGTCAGCGGCTTCCCGCGCGAACGCATCCTGGGAATGGCCGGTGTCCTGGATTCGGCCCGGTTCTCCACGTTCGTGGCGATGGAGCTCGGCGTCAGCATTGAGAACGTCCACACATTTGTGCTGGGCGGACACGGCGATCAAATGGTTCCGCTGCCGCGGTACAGCACCGTTGCCGGCATTCCGATCACCGAGCTGCTCGACAAAGCCGTGCTCGACCGCCTGGTCGAGCGCACCGCCAAAGGCGGCGGCGAGATCGTCAATCTGCTGAAGGCGGGCAGCGCATACTATGCGCCCGGCCGATCGATTATGGAGATGGCCGAAGCGATTCTCAAGGACAAACATAAGATTCTGCCATGTGCGGCGTACTTGCAAGGGGAATACGGCATCAAAGATCTCTTCATCGGCGTGCCTTGCCAACTCGGCGCGAAAGGCTTGGAAAAAATCATCGAGATCACATTAACTGCCGACGAAAGCGCCGCGCTGCGCAAGAGTGCTGAGGCCGTCGAGTCGCTCGTGAAAGTGCTGCCGTAACGCTTTGGATTACACCGGCGGAGAGCTCGAAAGCGTCCACATAAGCGTCACGTCGCCGGCCGGTGCTTTCACCGTCGGCAACGCGTCATTTTTCCGGTATATCGTCAAGCTCACGGGATCGGGCGTGCGCCTGCAATTGCACGAACGCGAAGCGCTCGAAATGCTCGCTGCGATTCCGCACGCGTTTTACGACGAAGAAGACGATGCCCAGTCGGGACTCGGCTGGCGCGTCGTGCCCCCCACGTCGCTGGACGACTGGCCGGTTTTGGAATCGACGCCGCAGCGGTTCCGCGCCGCGCTGCAAACCGCGCGCCGGCTGCTTTGGGAACAGGCCGAGCCGGTTGGTGTGAGCGCCAGTGAAATCGTGGCCATCGAAGATGAGCTCGACGAGCTGTTCTCGGTTTTGCGCGGTGCAGAAGAAGCAGGCTTTCCGGTAAACGTCAGCTACGTCACCTAGTCCGGTTCTGCGTCTGCCGTTACGGGGCGCCGGCGGTGAACCAATCGACTTCGCGCGCACGCTCCAATCGCACGGCTGCGCTGGACTTCCGCCGGCATCGATACCCGGCGACAATGCTTTTTACGAGATCGGCTTGCGCTTAGACGGCCGCGTACGCCGTATCACCATCGCTCCGGGCTCCGGCGAATTGCATGTATCCGTTGCCGGTGCGCGGCTGGGCGCACGGGCCCGAACGGAACTGACCGCGGCGGTGCGGCGCATGTTCCGGCTCGACGAAGACTTCGCGCCGTTTTATGCGCTCATCGAAAACGATGCGGCGCTCTCTTGGGCCGCAAAAGGCGCGGGGCGACTGTTGGCGGCGCCGACGGTTTTTGAAGACGTCGTAAAAACGATCTGCACGACCAATTGCGCCTGGTCCGGCACGGTGCGCATGGTCTCGGCGCTGGTGAACGATCTCGGCGCCGGCGCATTTCCCGAACCGAAAACGATGGCGGCAGCGCCGGTAAGATTCTATCGCGACGCGGCGCGAGCCGGTTACCGCGGGGCCTATCTCAAGGCGCTAGCGCGGGATGTGGCATCGGGCGCGCTCGATCTTGAGCTGCTTCGTCCCGAATGTGGGCTATTGGACGCGGAGGTCGAGGAGCGGCTGTTGGCGTTGCCGGGTGTCGGTCCGTATGCGTGCGCGCACATCATGATGCTGATTGGGCGCTACCACCGGTTAGTGTTCGACTCGTGGACACGGCCGGCGTACTTGCGCGTCTCTGGGCGACGGCGCGCCTCGGATCGCGCCATAGAAAGATCGTTCCGTCCTTACGGCCCTTTCGCGGGCCTCGCGTTCTGGTTGATGCTCACACGCGGCTGGGTTCCGGCTGAAGGGTGAAGGCAGAACGGCGAGCAAGGGTCCTGGGAAGTATGCGTTTTGCAGCCGCAGTTGTTTTTGTTTTCGCTTCGGCATTTGCTCTCGGCGCGGTAACCCGTGCGGCGCCGCCCTCATCGCATAGTGTTAATGGCGTGGACTTTGACGAGCTGACGTTCGGATCGATTCATCTCCATAAGGGGACCTACACCGCCGACGACCCGGCGATCACCACGACGATCGACAACTTTTACCATGGCCAGGTCGCGGGCAAAACGGTTGCCGTAGCGGTGCTGCGAGGCGAGTTACCCGCTACCGGTTACAACGCGTCGGCCGAAGCCTTCGAAGTCTCCGGCGGCAAAGCGAACCACTTGGCCGACCTCGGCGACTTTAGTTATTTTAGCGAAGGCGACGGACCGTATCCGGACAACTGGATTTACGTCTCTTTCGCCGACAACAAGCTGTACGCGGACGTCTGGAATCACGACCACCGGTGCGACAAACTGCACGACTGGGTCGTCTCGACCTACACCATGAAAAACGACCACTTGCTGCGGATCAACACGCTGCGGCACCATCGCAAGGGCACTCCGGTCGAATGCAAGCCGGCTTAGCCCAGGAGAAGAAGATGCACCTACGCACCTCAGCCCTGTTGGTTCTAGCGGCAGTCGGGCTAGCCGCGTGCTCCGGTGGTAACGGCCAGTCGCAGGCGACTGCGTCACCGCAGCCTTCGCCGACCGTTGCCGCCCCCGCATCGCCGGCGGCAACGACCGCAGCCGCAGCCGCGCCTGCGACGATCGCAACCCCGACGCCCACTCTGAATCCCACGGCAGCGATCCATTACACAGATATCGCCGGCATTTTCGCAGAGAACGCGATCAAACAGGAAGCGCAGCTCGGGGTCTTCGGCAACGCGACATCAGGCAAGTTCAACCCTTATGGAAACGTGCCGCGCGCCGAGTATGTGCGCTGGCTCGTTGTCGCCAACAACATTTACTTCAAGACCCAGCCGGACAAACAGATCCGATTGGCGGAGGCGAACAGCGATTCAAGTTTCGTTGACGTTCCCAAATCCAATCCTGACTTTAAGTACATCCAGGGAATGGTCAACTCCGGATTCGTGATCGGCATCGACAAGAAACATTTTGCGCCGGACCGCCCGCTGACGCGCGAGGAGATGATAGCGATTCTCATGTCGCGCGACGCGAACAGCTCACCGCTGCCCAACGCAGGTCCACCGTCGACGTGGAACTACTCCTCGGGCGGGGGAACAATTGCAGTCGATTTCAGCGATCGCGATAAGGTTTCGAAGCCGTACTGGGGAGCTTTCCAGCTGAACAACGGTTGGGGCAACAGCCTCGCAGTTCAAGAGATCAAACGGGTCTACGGGAACACGAAGATCTTTTATCCGCAGAAGACGGTAACGCGAGCGGACACCGCTGTAGCGCTCCAGGTGATCGATCAGAAGAGCGCGGCCTCGCTGTTGGGGATGTAGAAGAAGCGCTAGCGATCCTTCATTCGGTCTCGCGGGTGAGCTTCGTCATACGCACGCCGCTTATGGGCCATCGACATTTGTAAATACACACCGGTGGTCGCAAGACTAGCGTGGCCAAGCAATTCTCTTATTGTCTCGAGGTCCACGCCGTTTTCTGCCAGATGCGTGGCGAACGAGTGGCGGAGCGTGTGAGGAGTAGCGCGATCTTCGACGTTACTTACGTTGTAAAGATCTCGAAATATTCTCCACACGTGCTTCGGCGTCAGTCGTTTTCCTCCGCGGCCTAGAAAAAGGGCGTCGTCCGCGCTTCTTGGACGGACGCGTAGGTAAGACTCGATGGCTGCCGCCGCCGCCTCATTAAAAAGAACTTTGCGCTGTTTTTTACCTTTTCCGTGAATCAAAATGACTCGGTTGCGCAGGTCAACGTCGCTCATGTTGATCGTTGTGACCTCTGCGCGACGAATACCGGAAGCGTAAAGAAGCTCCATGATTGCGAGATCGCGCAGTCGCTGTGGCTCGCTACGCCCGGCAATCGTAGTCCGTAAAAGCTTTCCTATATCGGTAGTATCCAGGTGATGAGGGATCTTGGATTCGATGCTCGGCCCCGGGACGGCCGTGGCAGGGTTGTCCGGACGTATTGCCGCGTACACGAGATACTTGTAAAAGGCCTTAACCGACGAAAGCTTTCTGCGAATCGATACGGGACTATAGTCTCGCCTGGACGCAAGTTGCGTGATGTAACGCCGGATGTCCGATGTAGAAGCCGTACGCAGCTGAGGATAGAGCCGTCCTATTGGACTCTCAGATTTAGGAAGTCCGGCGAGATATGCGCCAAACTCTTGAAGATCACGGGCGTAGGCCTCGACGGTAAGTAGGCTGCGGTTTCTTTCGAGCAGCAGATAGGACATGGTGTCCAATACGAGCGGGTCTGCCGCCTTTTTTGTCTCCTTATTCTTTCCTGGGACTCCGCGCGCGGCCATTTACGGTTGTTTTTCCTGGAAGTAAGCGACGATCTCCTGGACCGGATGAAACCATTCGCCTCTGATTCGATGGGCCGAGAAACGACGATCAAGCCGGCGTTCATCTTCGACGGTTCCTAGCACGTAACCAATGATCTCCAGAGTCCTTTCCGTCGCGCTCTGCAATGCTGCGAGGCGGCCTTTGGACGGATATCTTTCCGTCCAGCCAATCTTCAAAGCGGAATCATGACCAATGAGATACACAAAGCCAGGGCGAGAGAAGTCAGGCGCGGTCTCGGCGGCCGCTCCGGCGCGATCATGCAGTAATGGCTTCGGACGCCCTGCCGGTGCTGTGGTTCCTGGCTGACGACGATGCGCATCGAGACGTTTCTCCTCATAAGTCAATGCGACATAATAACAGTTTTATCGTTTTCGCACAGAAGAGGCGAACGTCCTTTTAAGTGCCCGGGCCTCGCATGGAGTGCGCCATGCTTCCCGCTGTCTTCTGCTTCGCGGGAGCATGCCGCCGCCTGAGGAATCGGATGCCTCTGGAGGTCCATTGATATGCGACGGATTTCATACGCCGCGATTGCGGCATTTGCACTCGGGGCACTGGCGTTGCGGGCGGAAGGCATGCCGATTGCGCCGCTCAGCGTGACGCTCTGGGATGTGCCAAACAGCGGCCAGGCGCGCGGCACGGCGAGCTTTCAGGGCTTGCCTAAGGGCGTCGCGGTTCAGGTATCGCTCAAGGCAGCCGGGCCAGGCCCGGACATCGCGCTGATAGCGGCCGGCACGTGTACCGCCTACAAGCAACTCTACAGCCTGAAACCGATCCGGAACGGACTCTCCAACACGGCGATCCCGACCGCCGATATGGTCAAACTTTTCAATGGCCGGAACGTCGTCGTGGTTCCCGGTCTAAAATATTGCGGCTCCCTGAAAAGCAAGTACGTGCATTAGGGAGTGACCATGCAGAACGTTGTAGCCCGAGCTTTGATCCTAGCTCTTCTTCTCGCACCCGTGAGCGCGGCGGCGCAGACCACCACGCCATACGTCGACCCGAACAACTCGAGCATGACCGGGACGCAGACCGTCACGACCGCGAAGCTGGACAATGGCAATACGCTCGAGACGACCACCGCTGAGACGACAGGCTTCCTCGACGGGAAGTACGTGAGCCAAACGTACACGTACTCATTCGAAAAAGACAAAGATGGTAATACTGTCCGCTACACGCGCAAGCTCGTGCGCACAACCTACGATAAGAAAGGCGGCAAGCAGCTCGCTCGCGACGGCTGGACGGAAAAAGACACGTACAACGAAGCCGGTGGCTACAACCACGTCTTCGACGAAACGACCGTGAACAATGAAACCGGCGAGACGACCGATGAGCACACGGAAAGCGAAAAAGATGCTTCGGGAAAAACGCTAAGCGGCCAAGGTACCAAGACCACACGCAAGCCTGGTGAAAAGCCCGTCAAAACGAACGAGACGTTCTCTCCCGAAAAACAGACGTGGGAAAAAACCTCGCTCGCCGCCCCGTCGCTCGAGCAGGCATCCGTGCAGCCGGGCAGCGGCACACATGACGAGATCGCTTATCTTCCCGACGTCGCCGGGCCATCGTCACAAGTCGTCGCGACGTTCACCGACCCCGACCAAAGCGGGCCCTCCGGTCAGGTGATGGTCGCGTTCGATGATCGATCCGGACACCGCACCTTCTTCAAGACCGTCGCGGACGCGCAGCATCACGTCCTCTTCAAAGTGATGGAAGGCGCGGTGGCGGTGTGGCTCTTCAAGAGCTTTAAGGGCGACGGAACGCCGGATGACGGCGCAGTCAGGTGCGCGATCGGCGGCAACGTTCCCGAAACGCAAGCCGTGCCGCGAGTTGCCTCAAACGGCCTCGCGATTACACGGGCTTCTTCTGCCTATGAGCGCGGCGGTATGGGCAACGGCATCGTCAGCGTTCAGACGCGCGGCAACGATCCGGCCTCTTCACAGCTTCTGATGGACGGCAGTACGAACGGTGTTCAAACGCTTGCAGCTTCCGACTCGAACGTCAAAGCTCGCATCGGTGACGATGCGGCTCTGGGCCGGCACGAATTCTCGCTTCGCTCCGGAACGGAAACCAGCGATGCAATGCCCGCCGACGTCGTGACGCTGCGCGCCGATCCGGTCGCGGGCGGCGAACCCGGCACTGTCAACACGCTCACGGTTCACTGCGACGGGCTCCCGCCGGCGGACACCGGTACGATGTACTTTCTCGTCAGCGGTGCGGCGCGGCTGGAAGACGGCAGCCAAACCACGAGCGCTCCCGTCATAAACGGGATCGCTCAGGTTCGCATTCGCGGCATCTCCGCGGGCGCCGCGCTCGTGAAGTTCAAACTCCAGGCGCGGATAAACGGATTTTGGACTTAAGCTTTAAAGCCGAAAAGGCCGTGCCCCTTGGGATTCGCCACGTAGATTTTATACGCGTGCCGAAGGCCTAAGGATTGTGAAAAGATCACGTGCACGGGCGTTCCCGGTTTCAAGCTGTTCGTCTGCACGGTCTTCCCGTTCGGGAGATCCGTGAACTTCGGCCAGGAAAGAAACGACAGATCGGCCGGGACTCCGTCGATGCAGTGCACGCGGACGTTGTTCAAGCTCACGTGCAGCATATAACCGTGGCAATCTTTGTACTTGCCGCCGGGCGGCAGCGTCCCGCTTTGGGCGGCTGAGGCCGACGTGAGGGCCGTAGCTACCATTGCGAGACTGAGGATAAGGGATGAGACCAAGCGCATAAAAGGCTACCTCCGAATGGCTTGTACCCGGTTAGGCCTTCTTCTGCTCGCCACGGCCTCCGGGTGCGCTCCGCCGCCTCCGGGACTCGAGCAAACCGGCGCGCTGCCCCCGGGCGGCGTGATAAGCGTAACCAGCTTGCGCGGGAACGTCAGCATCTATGCTCCGGCACGCGGTCAGGCTCCATCATCATTCACGCTCGATGCCACCGGCCCGGACACCCGCCGCGACGTGACCGTGCGGCGCACCGGAAATCGCATTACCATCATCACCCGCGGCCTCGGAAGCGATCTGTTGCTCCGCGGACCACAGGGCACCATCATCAACGTGAAGGCTGCGAGCGGAAACATCAATGCCGCCGACTTTGACGGCGTCGTGAACGCGAGCACCGATCGCGGCGACATCAAGATGCTGCTTCCACAATATGGAAGCGCGAACGCCGGAACCGGAAACGTGAGCGTTATTTTTGCAAGTACAACTTGGCCGGGGACGCTGCACTTTACGTCCCAGCGCGGCGACGTCGAACTCTACGTCAACCAGACCGCGGCGGCCGGCATCGATCTCATCACCATGAACGGCACGATCTTTACCGACTTTCCGCTCAAGGGCACGGCGCACGGTCTCAGCGAGATGATAGACGGCACTATCAATGCGGCGGGTTCGGGGCGCCCCAAACGCTCAATCGGCGCATTTGTGCGCGACGGCTCTATCCGTCTTTTGCAGCTGAAGCCTCAGATGTAAAAAGAAGCGCCGCGGGGCGGCGCTTCTCTCCGGGACGGGCGACTTTCTACTGCTTGGTGATCGTCTTATTGCCCTTGGTCATCACGATGATTTTGTCGGCGTGCCGGACGCCCAGACCTTTTTGATCGTAAATAACGCGGACGTATTGTCCCGCGTGAACGTTTTTCATTTGATACGTGGTCTTGCCGTCGTCCGAAAACACTTGGTCGAATTTCGGCAGGATGAGAAAGCTCAACGTTTCCTTCGTTCTCGGATCTTGAACTTTTATGTTATTCGTTGAAACGTGAAGCGTTATGCCGTAGAACGTATTGGTTTTGCCGGCAAGCGCCGCCTGGGGCGCAGCGAACGCCAATGCCAAAGCGACTACGGGAAGTAGGCGGATTATTTTCATATATGAGTTCCTTCCCTTTCTTGCATCGTTTGAAGCGAATCGTGCCCCAATGCTAGACTTTGACGCTCCGGAACGCGCTGCGACCGAATTGCTCGGGGGCGTCGAGCAGATAGGCATGAGCGCCAGGCCAGAGATACATTCCGGGCGTAACCGATCGAACCAAATAGTGCAGCATGTAGACTCCGGGATCGAGATGCTCGGCAAACGCCGTGATGCGGTCGCGGTAGATCTGCTGATAATCGATCTGCCAGGCTTGCGTCAGCGGCTGGTAATACGCGGCCGTCGTTTGGAACGACGTGTCGAGCGCTTCGAAGCCCGCCGGTAGCGGGTCGGTGATGACGACGCGATCGACCGGGTGGTCCACGGCGACCTCGACTCCGATGTCATAGACGTTGCCCGCCGGCAGGTCGAGCGGATCGCTTTGTGAGGCGATGTCCACGGTTGCGAGTACGGTCTGCTGGTTTGCCGGATGAACGGTGCGGATCACACGTAACCCGCTCAATCTTCCGGGCGCGTTCGCGCCGAGCTTATACGTGTAGGAAACGACGTAGTGCAGCGTGCCGGTGCCGGTCTTACGCAGCGTCAGCGTGTGATTCCCGGCTGTCAGAGAAAGCGGCAGGGCAAGCGACTTGGAAGCAGTCGCGTTCTTAAAGGATGCGCTGCCCACACTCTTTCCGTCGACGAGTAGTTCCGCGGCAAAGTTCGGCACGACTTCGCGAGACGCATAAGATTCGATCGCGCGCAGCGCCGCCGCCGTGTCGGCGAGCGATGGCCACCCGCAGCGGCAACTTTGAGCGACGAGCGCGCGCAACGCACGATCCTGATCTTCGGCCGGCGCGCCGCGTGCTGCGAGCAGCTCGAGGTACGCCGCTTGCGCCTGCGGCAACGAGCCGTACCAGGGTCCCGGCGGCTGGACGTTTGCGTACCGGCCGGTAAGATAAACGCGTTGAGAAAGCTCGGCCGCAACGGTATCGGCCTGCGAACGCCAGCCCGGGGTCTGCTGCAAGTACACACCGAGCGCTGCTTCTTCTGCAAGTCCCAGCGTCGCGCGCTGGTCGAAAATGCTCTGCAAGAAATCCGTGCGCCGGTCTCCGGCCGCAGCCAGCGCTCGCAACGCCCCCAGCCTGAGCGACGTGCGGCAGGCCAGGGTCGCACAGGTTTTATCGGTGCGCGCCGGATCCGCCAGCACGTTCTCCGCGTAGCTGCGTGCCCGAGCCATCATGGACTCCGAAACGTTTACTCCGGCGGAACGAGCGTAGGCAAGCGCCATGAGCGCGCCGGCGCTGTCCCAAGCGTCGGACGACCGGTCGTCGGGCCACCAGGCAAATCCACCGTCGATGCGCTGCATAGAGGCCAACTCGGCAACGTCCTCCGCAGCTTCGGTTTTCGCGTCGACGCTGCCGGACGCTACTCCGGTCTTCGCTTGCAGCGCCAAGAACGATGTCGCGATGCTCAAACGATCCGCTAGAGCTGGAAGCAGCGTTAACCGGTCGTCCGCGAGCGCGCGTCCGGCCGGAACCGCGACTTGGGGAATGAGTGAGCCCGCGACGTCAACTTTGATCGAGCCGCCTCCGCTGCCAATCCGAATCGGAACTTGGGCTTGCGTGCCGGTTGCTCCGGAATCTATCACCGACTCGGTCACGTCGGTGTTGCGAATTGCGAACGGTACTTTGAAGGCGTCCGTGCTGCCGGCGAGCGTGCGGAACTGCACGGTGGCCGCATCGCCCGTTCCGGCGATCATCCCGAAGCGCCACGCGTTCATTCCCGGCGCGAACGATTGCTGCCCTTGCACAGACCCGCTTGGAGTCGATGAGAAACTCAGCGCGCCGGTCAGCGTTCCTTGCGTGCGCGCGTCGAGCGATCCACTCGTTCCATTGAGCAGCAGCAACCCGCCGTCAAAGAGATCTCCCGTGCGCGCGAACTGCGGCAGCAGCGGGTCGGTTACGAGCGGCTTGGTCGCGATAAACGTGGTGTCGGAATTTCCAAAGCGCGGCGCCGCACCGCCGGTCATCGCTACCGCCATAATGCGCCACGTCGTCAAGTTATCCGGTACGCTGAACGAGACGTTCGCGTTGCCGTTCGCATCGGTCTGCACCGAGCCGTTAAAGTACGCGAGCTGCACGAAGTTGGTGCGCAGGCGCGTACTGGCGGCGCCGGCCAGGAAACCGCCGCCGTAACCCCAGCCCTTCTGAGCTATGTCTTTGGGCTGCGCCAACGTGACTTGCGGCCTGTTGTCGGCGTAACGTGTCGAGATCGGCTGCGCCGCGAAGACGGTTTGCACGAGATCGGGCGGGCGGTATCCGCTCAGCCGGAGGATTGCGTCGTCGGCTACGATGACGGTGAATTGCCCCTGCGCCGCCTTTCCGCCGCGGTCGCGCAATTGCAGATGAACGGTTTGCCGTTGTCCGGGCTGCACTTTGGCTTGTCCCGGTGCGATCCGTACCGACAAGTAACGCGGGCGCAGGTCGAGCGTTAGCGCAACCATCCCTAGCCGTACGAGGCTGTCCGGGTTTTGCACGGCCGGAGACGAAAGCGGCGCTCCGCGCCGCACCAGAATGCCCTCTACGGCAGCGTTCGGGAACATCGCCTGTACGATCGGAATGCGCACGCGCGGAGCGGTTCCGTTGATGTGGACGAGCGTCTTATAGAGAACGCGATCCCGCACGACCGACAGATAAAGATCGGCTTTGGCGTAAGGCGACGCGACCGCGACCGTCGCGGTATCGCCGGCCGAGTAGACTTGGCGGTCGAGTTTCATTTGCAGTTGCGACGGATTTTGATCGCCCCAAACCGCTTGGCCCGGGCCCGATATCCAGATTTGCGAATCGGTCGCAGTGGCGTCGCTGCCCGCACCGGAAAAGTTCGCTCGTATGCGATAACTGCCGGGATCTTTTGCAACGAGCGTAACAGTTTGCGCCGCGCTGCCGCTTGTCGTGTCCGCCTGCGCGACCGTCGTGTATTGAACCTGATTCCGCGCCGATTCCGCGCCTTCGACCAGCTGGGTGACGCCGCTGTACTCCATCTTCTGCAGCTCGACGTGAACGGCGGAGCCGCTCTGCGGCTTGCCCGCCGGATCCGTGACGATCACTCCCACCGGGACCGGCGCATTTACCGTCCCGACGAAATCGCTGCGCAAACCGATCATGGAAGCACCCGGAACGGCAACAAAACTTTGCGTGGCGCTGCTGGTGAGATGCGAAGCGTCGGTGGCTTCGAGATCGATGCGGTATGTCATTGCGTACGGCAAATCTTGCGGCACGGCAACGGCGTACGTCCCCTTGCCCTCGCTGTCTAGCGTTACGCTTTGCTGACCAACGTCGCCGGAGGTATCCGGCTGTTCTTCAGGCCAAAACCATTGGCGCCCAAACGAGAAATCATCCCAGCCTTTCGGCGTGAACGCCGTTTGCTCGCGGGTGACGTGGAAAGTTGCGTTCGCTCCGCCCATCGGCGCGCCGAACAGATACTTCGCAACGCCCGCGGCGTTTACCGAGTCGCCCACAGCAGCGTACTGCCGGTCGAGGCTTAAGTCGACGCTGAAGCTCGGCGGGTGAAATTCGGCGACTCTGAAATTGCCGGTCATCTGGACGCCGCTGGGGCCGGTTGCGGTCACCGCGTAATAACCGAGCGGCTGCGTCTTTGAAAAGGTGACCGGGAACGAGAAACTCGCGTAGCGGTTCGTGGTTTGCGCGGGCAGCGTATGCTTGGCGCCGTTCGGATCGGTGAGCACGATCGAGTATTGCGCATTTGCGTCTGCTTTAAGTGCACCGTTTTGCAGCACGTAGCAGACCGCAGTAAGCCAGCCGCGTTCTCCGGGCTGATACATCTGGCGGTCGGAATAGACGACGCCGCGCGAGATCGGCTGCCCGTTGGACCAGGTCGAATCCAGATTGCCGAGGTTGTACGTGTACGCCCCGCTCCATGCGTAGGTGCGTACGAAACTCCAGTCGGACCCGGACCGCGCAATCGTGAGCAGCTCCGGCGCCTGATCGGCCGGGCGGTTACCGGCATAGCAGCGGACGAGATCGATCGACGCAAGCGCGAGCACGCCGTTTGCGCCTGTCGTGCCGGCCGCGCAGGGCTGCGGGTTGCGATCGACCGGGCCCTGATCGTACATGTGCATCGCGTAGACGGAAACCGGCGAACCGGCCGCGGGAGCGCCGTCGCTCAAGCGCTGCACCATGATCGTTGCGCTTTGCGGGAACCATTGCGCAAAGACGCCGAGGTTCGTCAGTGCGACGCTGCCGCTGAAACTGCTTCCGCTGTTCGTTCCGGCCTGCGCGCCGTAGGCGAGCAGACCCATCGGACCGCCGAGACGGTCGCGCACCGATACGTTGATTGGGACTTGCGTATTCGGGGACGCCTTCACGTTGAACGCGGGCCACTGCGACGGATCGGGAAGCGTTTTTGAAACATCCGATTCGTCCGTGTATACGAGCTGCGCGGGCGCGATCGACTGATACGCTGCGTGGTAACTGTTGCCGGGCAAATTGACGGCGCTGTATTGGAGCTGCAGATTCTGGCTTGCGACGAACATATGAAAGCCGCTGGGCGCCCAAAAGTACGGCGATAGATTTCCGGAGGCAAACGCTCCGCGCGCGTCGCGTCCGAGCTGCTGACCATAAATATCTTGCAAGCCGGCATCGGCTGAGAGCGCGTAGTTGATCTTCGGCGCCAACGCGTAGGGATTAATCGAAACCGTCGTTCCGTCGTCGGAGATCGAGTACAGCTGTCCGACGGGACGCGGGGACGGCTGCATGGTGATGTGCGAAGCGTATGTTTTGGGGTCCAGCGCATTGTTGAAGATCAGCACCGGATCGCCGCCGGAAAATCGCGGATTGCCGGTAGACGTCATCGGATCGGCGGTCGGACGCACGGAGATAAATGCGAGCGGAGAGTAGGTGTGCATCGCAACGGATAGCGTCTTTGTACTGGGAACGTTGCCGGCTTTGGGTAAGACGCCTGGTTTTACGGTGAGCGTGTAAGCCGTATCTTTTTGCAGATCGCTTTGCGGCCAAACCGAGTAGCTCCAACCTCCACTGTCGGGGTCGGGGCTTTCTTGCGCGGCCACCGCCGGCGTATCGCCCGCGCCTGAATGGAAGACCGCGGCCGAACCCAGCGAGGCCGCGTCGAGCTGTGTGTTTGACGAAAGCCGTACGACGGGCTTCAGGGACACGGTGAACGGAGTCGGCGTTACGTCGGGAGATTGGCCGGCGTTCTTGAGAACGATCGGATCGGTTTCGAAAGTCCACGAAAGATCGCGATCGAGCGCGTGACCGGAGAGGTCGCGCAGGCCCGACGTCAAGGTGACGCGGACGCGAGTCGCGCGCGGCAGCGCTGAGTCCGATTCGAAGCCGATCATGCGCGGCGTCAAGAGGACGAACGAGCCGGCCAGAACGGGCGCGACGCGAAAGTGCGCGATCAGGTCCTGCTCCGACGGCGAGCCCAGCTGCGCAACTGGAATAACGGGGTTGGCGAATATGACGCGGATCTGCGCGGAGCTCGTGACCCTTCCAAGAGGCGCGATCTGCTTGATCCAGGCGGGCGCGGAGGGCGCCGGCAGCGGGGCCACCGGCTCGAGCGGCGGCGGCGCCGGTTTGCCGCACGCGGAAACAACGGTGAGAATACCGATTGCCGCGACTGCTAAACGGCCACGCACGCCCGCTTCTTCAACACAGCGGCGGAAAAGCACTTGAGCCGGGGGAAGCACCTTCCGGTGAGCCATGGCGTGCGGACTTCAATCTGCGCCGCCGCGTTGATCGCGGCGTGGCTTGCATGGCGCGCCTTCGCCATCCCGGCCGCGGCGATTGAACCGCGGAGCTCTGCCGTCAGCTTTACCGATCGTGCCGGCATTCCGTTGGGCGTGGTACTGAGCAGCGGGAGCGAAAGCTCCGTGGCCGTGCCGCTTGCCCGCGTTTCGCCCTTCTTCATCAAAGCGATTCTCGCCGCCGAAGATCGCCGTTTCTTCGCGCACGGCCCCGTCGATTGGCTGGCGGCAGCGCGCGCAACGTGGCAAAGCGTCCGCTGCCTTTGCCGCGCGGGCGGCGCTTCAACGATCACCATGCAGCTCGCTCGGGAGCAGTTCGTTCTTCCCTCGGGAATGCGCGGGAAAGCGCTCCAGATGTGGGACGCCGCACGGATCGAAGCGGGCGCAAGTAAAGATCAGATTCTCAACGCCTACGTCAACCGCGTCGCGATGGGCGGGAACGTGTATGGAATCGAGGCGGCGGCGCGCACGTATTTCGGCATCCCGGCGAGCGATCTAGATTTGGCGCAAGCCGCGCTCTTGGCCGGTCTGCCGAACGATCCGTCCGGTCTGGAGCCGCGCACGCACTGGCGGAACGCTCGCGCGCGCCAGCGCGCGGTTTTGAACGCGATGGTGTCGGCCGGTGACGTTACGCAAACCCAAGCCGTAACCGCGAGCCGCGAAACGCTGCACGTGCGTAAGGCCGGCGATGAGTTAGCGGCCGCGCAGCAGTTGCTCTTCCGCCTCTCGCCGCAAGCGGAATCGAGCCCGGTTCGCACGACGATCGATCTTCCGCTTCAGCGCTTCGTGCAGTCGCAGGCACGCGACGTCGTCGCCGCGCTTGCGGGTCGCGACGTGACGCAAGCGGCGGCACTCGTCATCGACAACCGCAGCGGCGACGTTCTTGCCTACGTCGGATCGACCGATTACTTCAACGATGCGTATTTAGGAAAAAACGACGGCGTTCGCACGCTTCGCCAGCCGGGATCGACGCTTAAACCCTTTCTCTACGAGTACGCGTTGGAGCGTGGGACGATCCGCCCGGATACGATCCTGGCCGACGTGCCCACTTCATACGCCATCCCGAACGGCGAAACGTACGCTCCCGAAGATTACAGTTCGAGCTTCGCCGGTCCGGTCTCGGTGCGCATCGCGCTGGCGAATTCGCTCAACGTTCCCGCGGTGCGGGTTCTTTCCAATGTTGGGGTGCCATCGTTCTTGGCGCGCTTGCGAACGCTCGGGTTTGAAGATTTGCACCGGTCGCCGGACTATTACGGATTGGGATTGACGCTTGGCGCGGGCGAGGTCACGCTTTGGGATCTCGCGCACGCGTATGTGACGCTAGCGAGAGGCGGCAGCGCGATTCCGCTGCGCACCGTGTTTGACGGACGCGAGCCCGCGGCGGTGCAGATCGGCGACCGCGCAAGCTGGGAGCTCGTGGCGGATATGCTTGCCGACCGCTACGCTCGTGCAAAATCGTTCGGCGTCGGATCGGTGATCGATACGCCTTTTGTTTCGCTTGTCAAGACGGGGACGTCGTCGGACTACCGCGACACGTGGACGGTCGGCGCCACGCCTGAATATACGGTCGCCGTCTGGGCCGGCAATTTCTCGGGCGCACCAATGCGCCGCATCGCGGGCATTACGGGCGCAGGCCCGCTTTGGAATAGGATCATGCTGCACCTCTACGAGCACCGCGATCCGCCGGCATTCCCGCGACCACCGGGCCGTGACCTTGCTCGCGTTCAAGTGCCGCCTCCGGGGGATGCGCCGGCGGCTTATAACGAATGGCGTGCGCGCCAAGACGACACGACAGGAAAACTGCGGGTGCTCTTTCCCAGCGATGGCGACATCTTTGAAGATCGGCTCGAGGCAAACGATCCTCGCCGCGCGCAGCAGCGGATCGAGTTTCGCGTCAGCCGTCCGCGGCACGCGCGGGCGCTGTGGGAACTCAATGGCCGACGGATCGCGGTTGGCGAAGGCGACGCTTATTTTTGGCGCGTGCTGCCCGGCGACTGGGCGTTACGTGTACGGTCGGGAGGCGCGGTAAGCGAGATACATTTTCGGGTCGTCCGCGGCGCGGTACACGGGCCGCGCGGGTTTACTTTAGGGCCTCGCGCGCTTTGACGAGCCGAACCATCGTGTCGTTGTAAGGCGTCGCGACTCCGGTTCGCCTGCCCGCGGCGCAGACCGCGCCGTTGATGTGATCGATTTCGGATGGGTGGCCTGATTCGAGATCGAAGGCCATCGACGTTTTAGAATCCGCACCGACGGCGATGACTTCGCTGACGTATTGCCACGGATTGGCGTAAGGCAGATTGATCTTTAACGCCGACGCGACGGCAGCCGCTTCTTCGGCCAGCGCTTCGCATAGTCGTGCTGCGTTGGGATCGTGCAACAGATCGCCCGCGACGCAATCTAAGATTGCGCTGGGTGCATTGATGGCCGCGTTGGCGACGAGTTTGCCCCAGAGATGCGGGCGGATATCGTAGACGACTGCAGCTCGCAGCCCGCTCTGTATCAACAAATCGGCGACCGCGCGCGACGTCGCCGGAGAAGCGCCACCGGAGCCCACGATGGTGCTGCCCTCTTCCGAGCTGCGAACGCGGCCCGCTTTCACGGTCAGCGACGATTCGGTTGTAATCCCCAGGACGACGGGGACCGCGCCGCCCAGCGCGGCCTTGATGGCGTCTTCGTTTCCGACGCCGTTCTGCAGCGAGACGATCGGCGTTGAGGGATTCAGCTCGCCGGCAAATGGACGCAGCGCGCGCAACGTGTCGACGGCTTTCACGAACAGGAAAATCATCGTCGACCCGAACAGGTCGCGCGGCGTCTTTCCGACTCGGACTGCGCGAGGCGGCGCGTCGTTGACCGAAAGGCCCTTATGTTTTTGAATGCCCTCGAGCACCGATGCGTTGCTGTCGAGCATCGTGACGTCGCAGCTTGATGCCAAATGAAAACCGAAGAGGGTGCCCATCGCACCGGAGCCGATGATTCCTACGCGGGGACGGCTCTGCTCCATCGGCGGCTTAGAACTGCAGTTGCAATCCGAAAACGGTGCGCTTGTCGGGACGGTTCGCATCGCGTTCGCCGAGGAAGAGCTTGCCCCACCGCGCGACGTTGAAGTTTCCGTAGAAGTCGAAGCTGGGCAGTCGTAAGTTATACACGCGGGCTTCCACTCCGACGGGACCGGCATCGAAGGTCGCAAGCGCACCGATTTGCGAATAGAGAATGCCGCCGCCGATGTGAATGGACGGCGTGAATGCTTTAATCGGGAGCAAATTATAGGTCGTGCGGCCGCTGCCGATATCGTTGGCGCCCGTCATGATGCTCATCTGGCCGCGCGGCAACAGGATCGCGTTGACGTCGGCTTGCGGCCCGCGGTCGGCAGTGAGCAAACGGTTGTTGCCCGGAACCGTCTGTTGATTGAGGTAACTCAGGCGCAGCTGCACCGAAACAAGGTTGCTCAGAATCTTCGACAGGCCGCCTTTGAGCGCGGAGGCGCCGGGCGACGCCGCGGGCTCCGGCGTGCCGGGAACCATTGGCGGGACGCCGTTTTTGTTGGGTAGCGGGTAAGGCGTGGCTCCCGGATCGACGCCCGGAACGTGGCTTCGCCCGCCCAGTGTGCCCAGCAAAGAGTTTGCCTTCTGCATAGTCGCGTCGAGCGACGCAACGGTATCGCGCAGTTGCGCTTGTGTTTGCGCGCTGCCCGTCACTTTCCGCAAGTCGCTGGCAACTCCGGAGAGATTCATCGTCAGGTCGCGGATGTTCGTGGTGGTGTCGATAAGGTTGCTGTGCAGGCGCGGATCGGTTGAAAGCGAGCGGAGCGCGTCCATGGATTGGCTGAGCGCGAGCGCCGTGCTGTCAAGGGACGCGAGCATGGAATCGATCTTGTACTGATTGCGCCCGAGGGTCGAGTTCAGCGTATTGGTCATCGCCACGATGTTCGCGCCGGCTTGATGCATGGTCACCGACATCGTGCCTGATACGTCCGCGACCGTGCCCTTCAGCTGTGTGGACATTTCGTCAACGTTGGAAAGCGCGCTTTGCATCGTGTTCAGCAGCTTGCCTTCGCGGCCTTGAAGCATCACGAGCATCGAGTCCAGGCGCTTGATCTCACCCTGGCCTTGCGAAAGCAAATCCGCTACCGTAGCGCCGGTGATACCCGCGGGCTGCTCGTTGAGTGGAAGAACCTCTCGCGGCAGCATCGCGCTTTTAGGAACGGGCGTGGCGACGTACCCGGGCTCGATGGCCGGCGGCACCGGCGGGATGATGTAAAAATTCGGCGAGCCCGTAAGCGGCGACTGAATCAGGAACTTCGAATCCTTCGGAATGTCGACTTGCGGTTGAATCGCTAGGATGACGTCAACGGTGTTGTCGGGGAGCAATTGCACTTGGTCGACCGTTCCGACGCTGACCCCGCTAAAGAAGACTTGCGCGCCGGTCGGCAATCCGGAGGCCGACGCAAAATGCACACCGATCCGGTATCCGCTGTGCCGCGTCCCGTAGTCCGTGATGACGTAAAAAATTCCGAACAGCAAGAGCAGCGCAGCGATTGCGAAGACTCCCAATTGCGCCTGCCTGGTGAGAAACATGCTCCTCCTATTCCCGCACGGGTTCTTCTGCCTTTTTTTTGCAGTAGCGGAGGCCCCCTGTGCTGCTACGCATCACAGGGGGATGGGGCCGACTTCGGAGCCCTGGAGGAATTGCTGCACGATCGGGTTGGTCGACTTGCGGACTTCTTCCACGGTGCCGTTGGCGATGATGGCGCCCTCGAAAAGCATGGCCACATAGTCCGCCATCATATAGATCGATTGCAGGTCGTGCGAAATGACGACCGCGGTGGCGTTGAGTTGTTTGCGCAGCCGCTTGATCGTGTCGGTCAAAAGATGCGTCACGATGGGATCGACTCCGGTCGTGGGCTCGTCGTAAAGCACCAACTCGGGGTTGGTGACCACGGCCCGGGCGAAACCGGCGCGTTTGAGCATGCCGCCCGAGAGCTCGGAGGGCATGTTGTCGTACGTGTGCGACAGGCCGACGCTTTCCAGCGTGTGCATGACGATGTCGCGAATCTCTTTCTCTGAGAGCGTCGTATGTTCGCGCAGCGGCAGCGAGATGTTGTCACCTACGGTCATACTATCGAAGAGGGCCGCAAACTGGAACGCAAAGCCAATTTTCGTGCGCATCTCGATGAGCTGGCTCTCGCGCATGTGGCAGATATCGTTTTCGCGCAGATACACGTGACCGGAATTGGGCAGGAGTAGACCGTCCAGCAGCCGCAGGATCGTCGACTTGCCGGCCCCGGAGAGCCCGATAATGCACGTGATCGCGCCTTCGGGAACTTCGAGGCTGCAGTTCTGCAGCACCACGCGCTCGCCGAATCGCACCGACACGTCATCGAGCCTGGCTATGGGTTCGGCCATCAGGCTCCCGCGTACAGGAAGTACGACATCACAAAATTCAGGATGAAGATCAAAATAATGCAGGTGACCACGGCGCTCGTCGCCGATTTTCCGACGCCCGCGGCGCCGCCCTTCGTCGTCAAGCCTTGGTACGATCCGATCATGACGATGACGATGGCAAAAACAAGGGCTTTGAATAAACCCTTGACCACATCTTCGAAGCCGACCGTCTGCCGCGCCGACGCCATGAAGTCCTCGGTGCCGATGTGCGCTTGCGCGTGCGCGATCCACTGTCCGCCGTACACACCGATGACATCAGCGAAAACGGTAAGCAGCGGCAGCATGATCATCAGTGCGAGCAAACGGGGGACGACCAGGAAACGGACCGGAGCTAAACCCAGCGATTTGAGGGCTTCGATCTGCTCGGTGACTTCCATCGATCCGAGTTCGGCCGCGATCGCAGCGCACGCGCGGCCCGCCACCACGACGGCCGAAAGCATCGGACCGAGTTCGCGGACAACCGTGTACGAGACGATTCCGCCCACGAAACTGCCGAAACCGTACTGCACGGCCTGGACGGCCGATTCCAACGAAAAGACCATGCCGGTAAAGAGCGAGGTGAGCAGAACGATGATGAGCGACTGATAGCCCAGGAGATAGCATTGGTTCAGCGTCTCGGCAAAACGAATGCGCAGCCGGAAGATCGTCTTGATGGTCTCCCACATGAGCAGCGTGAGACCGCCGGCATACTCGAGAATGTCGCTGACTTTTCGCCCGACTGAGGCCAGGACGCCGACGCTGACGCGCTCGACGGCTTGAGCCGTCGGGCTTTCTTCAACCTCGCGCAGTACTTGCGCCATCTTCGATCTCTCTCAGTACGCCCTGCGTCGCTTCGATGCGTTTGACCACCACGCCGCGTTCGGCGGTCAGGTTAAAATGCACCTGGTTCACGTGAACGAGGCGCTTGTCCACGTCGCGCAGCTGCGCGCGAGCTTCCCGTTCGAATCCGGTGAAGTACCGCCGCACGGCCTGGATGTAGCGTTCCCGGGCAGATGCACCCGCGGCGCCGGCCGCGAGCTCGGCTTCGATCGTCTTCTGCGCGGCTTTCATCGCACGGTCGGTGATGTAGAATTCTCCCACGCGCGCGACGAGCGCGCGAAATCGCTCATCGGACATTGGCGAGGCTTGGGTACCCGAGAGGTTCGACGATGGAGCGTTGCGCGTCGAGCAGCTGCTTGATGCCCGTCTCGGCCAGCTGCAACAGCGCGTCGAGCTCGGAGCGGCTGAACGGCGTCGCTTCCGCCGTCCCTTGCAATTCCGTAAACTTCCCCGTGTCCGTCATGAACACGTTGAGGTCGACTTGCGCGCGGCTGTCTTCATCATAAGCGAGGTCGAGCAGGCTATAACCGTCGACGATGCCGACGCTGGTTGCGGCTATTTGTCCGAGCAGCGGCCAAGCCGCGTGTTTCTTGACGTCGAACCGCGCGATAAGTGCCAGCGCCAGCGCAACCCACGCTCCGGTGACCGCCGCCGTGCGCGTACCGCCGTCGGCCTGCAGCACGTCGCAATCCAGCCAGACGGTGCGCTCGCCGAGTTTCGCCATATCGGTGACGGCGCGCAGCGCCCTGCCGATAATGCGCTGGATCTCGTGCGTGCGCCCGCCGAGGCGGCCGCGCGAAGCTTCGCGCTGCGTACGCTCTTGCGTGGCGCGCGGCAGCATCGAATACTCCGCCGTAACCCAACCGACCCCTCGCCCCTTCATCCATTGCGGCACGCGCTCTTCGATCGTCGCAGCGCAAAGCACGCGCGTGTTTCCAACGGTGATCAGCGCGCTGCCTTCGGGGTATTTCAAATAGTTCGCTTCGATCGCGATCGGCCGCAGGGCGTCCGGCGCGCGCCCATCGCTTCTTTTCATGTGCGGCGAGGTTTGCGTCCGCGCACCGTGACTCCGCCCTCGCGTGCGTCCATGCGGATCACGTTGGAGGGCTTCTCGACGCTGGGGCGCGCGATCTGACCATACTCGGCTTCAAAGTAGCCGTCGCGGAGATTTCCCAATTGCATATCCCGCGGAACCGGCGAACCGTCGCCGCGAAAGACCGTCAATCCCTTGGCCAAGTTGCGGTAAGCTCCGAGCCGCTCGTTCTTCCAGTCCGAGATCTTCCAACGCTGCGGCGACATGACGCGCCATTCGTACTCGGGCAGCGGGCGCTTGGGATCGAACAGATCGAACTCAACGCGAAAGCCTTCGAGCGCAAAAATCGCTTCTTCTATCTGCTTCTTGGTAGGCATACCCTATTCGACCGTAACGGTCTTGGCGAGATTCCGTGGCTGGTCGACGTCTTTGCCTTCGATGTCGGCGATATGGTAGGCCAATAGTTGGAGCGGAATGACGTTGACGATCGGCGAGAGCAGTTCGTCGACCTTCGGTACCCAGAAGACGTGATCGGCGATGGCTTTGGCGTCTTCGTCTCCGTGGTTGGCGACCACGATGACCGGAGCTTCGCGCGCCTTCGATTCCGCCAAATTGGAAAGGATCTTCTCACGCACGCGCCCGCCGGTCATGACGCCAACGACGGGAACGTTCAGATCGAGCAGCGCGATCGGTCCGTGTTTCATTTCGCCCGCCGCATACCCCTCAGCATGTATGTATGAGATCTCTTTGAGTTTGAGCGCGCCCTCGAGCGCGGTCGGGAAATTGATGTATCGGCCGATAAAGAGCACGGAACGCGCCTTGCGAATGCGCCGGGCCACTTTGCGAATTTCGTCGGACGTGTTCAACACGACGTCGACAGCCGCGGGTAAAAGGCGCGCATTGTCGGCAATCTCGCGCAAGCGTTCGAGCGGCGCCGTTCCGCGCAGGCGCGCTACATAGAGCGCGAACAGCGTCATGGCCGTCACTTGTGAAACATAGGTCTTCGAGGCGGCGACTCCTATTTCAGGGCCACCGCGCGTGAACAGCATCCCGTCGGCCAGCCGCGTCAAATGTGAGCCCAGCACGTTGCAGATGCCGAGCACGGAACTGCCGGCTTCTTTGGCAATACGCACGGCCTCGATCGTGTCGGCGGTCTCGCCCGATTGCGACATCGCGATCGTCAGCGACGTGGGGTCGATGACCGGATCGCCGTAGCGAAATTCGCTCGCGAGCTCCATCTCGACGGGAATGTGCACGAGCGAGCGCAGCAGGTACATGCCGACCATACCGGCGTGGTAAGCGGTGCCGCATCCGGTGATCGCAATTTTCGAGAGATCGCGCAGCTTCGCTTCGTCCAACCCGATCTCGGCGCCCAAATGCACGTCGTTGCTTTCGTTGATCCGGCCGGAGAGCGTTTCTTTGATGACGTTGGGCTGCTCGAAGATCTCCTTGAGCATGAAATGCTTGTAGCCGCTTTTTTCGGCCGACGTGACGTCCCAGGTGATGTTCATCACTTCGCGCGATACGGGCTTACCGTCATAATCCGTGAGGCGCCAGCCGTCGCGGCCGACGACGACGATCTCGCCTTCTTGCAGAATGATCTCTTTGCGCGTGTACTGGAGAATGGCCGGCGTATCGGAGGCGACGAACATCTCGCCGTCGCCGATGCCGACCACGAGCGGGCTCGCGCCGTTTCGCGCAAAGATCAAATGGTCGGGATCGTCCGAAGAGATGACGCCGAGCGCGTAGGCGCCGCGCACCTCGTGCAGCGTGCGCCGGAGCGCCTCTTCCAGGCCGCCGTCGTAATGCGCTTCGATCAGATGCGCGAGCACCTCGGTATCCGTTTCGCTCTTGAAAATGTGTCCCGACTCTATTAACCGCGCCCGCAGCGGCGCGTAATTTTCGATGATGCCATTGTGCACGACGGCGATCCGTCCGCTGCAATCCATGTGCGGATGCGCGTTTGCGTCCGAGGGTCGTCCATGCGTGGCCCAGCGCGTATGTCCGACGCCCACGCGTCCCGAAAGGGCCTCGCCGTTGCGCAAGCGCTCGGCCAGCCGCTGGAGTTTGCCCTCTGCTTTGGATCCCGTCAATGCGCCGGAGCCGTCGATAACGGCGATGCCGGCGCTATCGTAACCGCGATATTCCAGGCGCGCGAGCGAGTCCAGAATGATCGGGACGCTGTCGCGCTCACCGATGTATCCGACTATCCCGCACATAGCAGCTCTTCTTCCACCTTTTACGTATCGATCGAGGCGGGACCGGCGTGTCGGTTCGGCCCACTAAACAAACTCTGTGGGCCGAGACGATATGCCGGTCCCGGCGAGAGCTTTACTTAATCCCCTCTTTGGTGCGGTGATAGTGAATCTTGCCCGTCGCGACTTCCGCGAAGGCGGTCGAAACCGGTTTATTCGGGTTGATATTTTCGGTGAGTTCGGGCGCGCCGTTGTTCAATTGCTTGGCGCGTTTGGTCACGACATTGACCAGGCTGAATTTCGAATCAACGTGTTTGAGCAGTTCGTCGAGGTCTCCGAAGACGGGTTCGGTCATTATGAGTGTTCCAATTTCCTTATAGCGTCGTCACCAAATCGGTGAATGCGGAACCGCTCCGCGTGGAGTATGGCTTGCAGGTCTTTGACCGCCTCGTCGGAGCGATGCTCCTCATTGATGACGATATAGTCAAAGTCCCGAATGTTCCTGATCTCCTCGTGCGCGATTTCAAGGCGCCCGGCGATCTCTTCGTTGGTTTCGGTCCGCCGCGCGAGCAGGCGCCCGCGCAGATACGAAAACCGGTCCGGAAGCAAAAATATCAGTACGGCATCCGGAAACGTGCTCTTGATCGAGAGCGCGCCGTTCACTTCGGGCTTCATGATCAGGTCGTAGCCCTGGGTCAGGGTATCTTCGACGAAGTCCCTCGGAGTTCCGTATAGGTTGCCGTTGTACTCGCGCCACTCGAGCAGCCCGTCGGCCGCGGCGCGCTTTTCGAACTCCTCACGCGAAACGAAAAAGTAGTGCTCGCCCTCTCGCTCCCCAGGCCTCGGCGGCCTCGTGGTGGCCGAGACGGAGTAGCGCAGGCGCCCCGTACGCGCCAGCAGCGCGTCCACGAGCGTGTCCTTGCCGGCCCCCGACGGGCCGGAGACCACGAAGAGC
>JABXNS010000031.1_pt1 | contig 80753 bp, 68 predicted proteins | sample 7301101 | NCBI WGS metagenome assembly JABXNS01 (sample SAMN14449646, study PRJNA615230) | soil metagenome | isolation source: soil from bare, unvegetated metal-rich iron-sulfur acidic spring small-cell... | place: Canada: Paint Pots Mound, Kootenay National Park, BC | collected 2017-05-25 | reverse complement strand
GTGTCGACGTCGTGATCCACTCGGCAACGAAATACCTCAATGGGCACCACGACATCCTCGCCGGCGTCGTGTGCGGGAACGAGCCTTTCATTGACGAGGTTCGGCGGAAGATGATCGTTTGGGGCCAAGCGCCCGATCCTTTTGCCTGCTGGCTGCTCGAGCGCGGCCTCAAAACTCTAGATGTCAGAGTCAAGCGCCAGAATGAGAACGCGATGCAAATAGCGGAGTGGTGTTCCACGCGGCCAGAGATCGCGAGAGTTCATTATCCCGGACTCCCAAGCCATCCGGATCACGAGCTCGCGAAAACGCTCCTCGATGGATTTGGAGGGATGCTCGCCATCGAGCTCAAAGGCGCCGGTCCAGCCGCGATCCGGTTCGTGCAAGGGCTCCACTTATTTTCCTACGCGGCCAGCCTCGGCGGCGTCGATTCGCTCGTTATCGAGCCGCGCTACAGCTCACACGAGCACATGAGCTCGGAGGAGCGCGCCAAGATCGGGATCCCCGATGGCTTCCTAAGACTGAGCATCGGAATCGAGGACGCGGACGATCTCATCGCCGACATAGAGCAGGCGCTTAAGCAGTAGATGATCCGTCTCACCGAAGTCGCCAAGGAATACCCGCGATCGGGTATCGCGCTGGCGCACGTAACCTTCGAAGTGAAAAAAGGCGAGTTCGTCTTTCTTACCGGCCCCAGCGGCTCAGGGAAGACGACAATCCTCAAGCTCCTTTACATGGATGACAAACCGAGTCAGGGCGAGGTGTGGATCAACGGCGTCAGCTCTAATAGCGCCACGGGTCGCGAGATCTCACGGCTCCGGCGCCGCATCGGAATCGTATTCCAGGATTTCCGCCTACTCGAGGACCGGACGGCCGAGGCTAATGTGCGGTTCGCGCTCGAGGTCACCGGCGCGCCCAAGGCGACCATTCGCTCGAAGGTCGCGAGAGTCCTCACCCAAGTGGGGCTCTCATCCAAATCGACGAGCTTTCCGCGCGAGCTTTCTGGGGGAGAGCAGCAACGGGTGGCGATCGCCCGCGCCCTCATCAACGATCCCTTTGTCCTGATCGCTGACGAGCCGACCGGAAACCTGGACGAGCGTGCCACGCGCGGGGTGTTCCAGCTTCTGCGCGACATTAACTCCTCGGGCACCGCCGTGATTATGGCGACGCACGACCTGGATCTGGTCCGGCGCTCCAATTATCGAACGATCGAGCTCAATCACGGCCGCGTGGTCTTCGATTCCGCCGAGTCGCCCGCGCCGGCACGGCCGTTCGACGAGCCAATGGAGACTCATGAGACGCCCACCGGCCCGACGGAGAGCATTTAGATGCGCTCTGCCCGTGAGGCCCTGACAGCGTCCCGCCGAGCGCCGCTATTGAGCGCGCTCGGCGTCGTCACGATCGCGTTCTCGCTCTTCGCATTCGGACTGTTCGGCCTCGTCGCCATCAACATCCGGAAAGCGCTGGACCAGGTGGAAGAGCGGGTAGAGGTTCGCGCGTTCGTGAGCGACAGCACCGATATTGAATCGGTCGCCGCAGCGATGAAGGACATCGGCGAGTTTCCCGAAGTCGCGAGGGTCGATTACGTCTCTAAGGAAAAAGCTCTCGAGCGGGCACGGAAAGAAATGGGTGAGTTCGCAGACGTGTTCGAGGCCGGTGTCCTTCCAGCTTCGATCGAGGTCCATCTACGCCCGGGGATGCGTAGCCCGGCAACCGTGAAATCGGTGGCAGACCGGATGAAGACCTATCACTTCATCGATGACGTTCGATACGGTGAGGAGTGGGTGGAGAAGCTCTATCGCCTGCGCAACATCGCGACGGTCGCCGGAATCGCGCTCGGTGTCGCCTTCGCAGCGGTCGCGATCATCATCATCGGTGCTACCATCCGGATGACCGTTCTCGCCCGGGCGAAGGAGATCTCGATCATGCGGCTCGTCGGCGCGACGGACATGTTCGTCCGCCTTCCCTTTCTGATCGATGGATTGGTCAAAGGGGTGCTGGGCGGATTGCTCGCGCTGGTGTTCGTCTGGGTCGCGAACAGGGTGGTGAACGAGTACTTCATGGAGACCATCTTCTTCGATCGTGAGCTGATCTTCCTAGGCGTTGTCGGTGGGGCGATGATGGGTGTGCTCGGCAGTCTCGTCTCGGTAGGGAGACACCTACGCCAAGTTTAGCCCGAGCGTCATGCGGGCTAGCCTTGTGGGCGCTCGTCTTATCGTTACCACTCAGGGCTCAGCAGACCGAGAGCGCTGAGGCACGGGTTAACGCCCAGCGCGATGAGCTGGCGCGCATCCGCGCCGAGCGCGACGAGCTCGAGAAAAAAATGAGCGGCCTCCAGAACACGGCGCACGAGATCCGCGACGAGGTGAACCTCCTGGACAAGCAGCACGACGCAACGGCTCGCATGGTCAAGTCCCTGGATCAGCAGCTCGTCGCGATTACTGACGAGGTCGAGACCACCACCAGCGATCTACAGAAATCGGAGCGCGAAGCAACGATGAAGCGCACGGTATTGCAGCGGCGCGTGATCGAGATATACAAAAGAGGCCCGCTCTATTCGGCCGAAGTCCTGTTCTCGGCGCAGTCAGTGGGACAGCTCGTAGCGCGGTACAAGTACCTTCACCTGCTGGCACTCAGGGACAAGGGCCTCGTCCACCGGCTCGACGAGCTCCACGACAAGATCGAGTCTCAGCAGGTACAGCTGGTGCGGCTGCAGAACAGTGTGTCCGAGAACCGCTCCGAGAAGGAGCAGGAAGCGGCTCGCCTTGCCGACCTCGAGAAGGAACAGGCGCGAAATCTCGCGCGCGTGCAGGAAGACACCAAGCGCACGAGAGCGCGTCTCGTTGAGTTGGAGAGAAGCGAGGCGCGCTTGAACAACCTCATCGCCTCGTTCGAGACAGAACGAAGACGAGCCTCAGCGCGCGGCAGAGCGGTGCCCCTATCACCGAGCTCCATCCGTACGACCGACATCGGGCGCTTGGACTGGCCAGTCAACGGAACCTTTCTTTATCGCTTTGGTCGTTTCGTGAATCCCAACAACACCACGACGCGTTGGAACGGGATAGGGATCAGCGCGCCGATTGGCACTGTCGTGAAATCGGTTTCCGCGGGGACGGTCGCATATGCCGGACCGATGGGCACGTACGGCAATACCGTCATCCTCGAGCACGGCGGTGGCGACTACTCGGTGTACGGCTCGCTAGACGTGATCGAGGTCCGGAAGGGCACCCACGTCGTCAAAGGCCAGCCGCTCGGAACAGTCGGTGTCAGCGATCCCGCTCTGGGGTCGCACCTGCATTTTGAGATCAGACGTGGAGGGCCGGCAGTCGATCCGGCGGAATGGCTGCGGGCGACACGGTGAGGAGCGGACGATGCCAAATCAGTGCAACCGTGCAGGCGGGAGGGCCTAGAGGAGCGGCCCGTGAAGCGCGAGGAGCGCAACTGGGATGTAGATCACGAGTCAGAGCGCTGCGCTATCGTGCATGGAGGACTCTCCATCATTTGTGGTAGTCAACGATAGCGGACGATTGGCAGATTAACGCGTCAGGGTTGCAAGAGGAACAATGCACCGGGAATACCCGAAAAATGGCTTTCGGCGGTTCCTCGCTACATTTCAAGCCCAGCGCGATCCTCAACGGGAGCGCAGGTTATTCGTTCACAATTGGGCGCGCGTTAATGCAACCCGAGCTTTACGTCGACAGCATTCTTGATAAGAAGTACCTCCTCAAAGGCGCCTTCTTCAGCGGAAGGTCGGTGGGACGCCCGCGCAGCATCCAATTAAGATTGAATATCGCGGAGTGATGGCGATCCGATGGTCCCGGACGCTTCTGCGGACGGGACCATTGCGTCATCGGCGCAGAGTTGCACTGTAACTGGCGCAGCTCGAGAACGTCGGCTCTAGACCTCAAGGTGATCGTCCTCTTTGGCGACTATGGCGTAGAGCACGGGCATGAGCAGCACGCTGATGAGAAGACGGGAGAATAGGCCGCCCACGATGACGAGCGCGAACGGCCGCTGCGAATCTGAACCGACGCTATTAGACAGCGCGGCCGGCAACAGGCCGAGCGCCGCAACGAGAGCCGTCATCATGATCGGTCGGAGTCTTAGGAGTGCCGCCCTACGAGTGGCGTCGAGGATCCCCGCGCCCTTCAGTCGAAGCTCGTTTGCGTACGAGATATAAACGACAGCAGTTTGCACCGACACTCCGAATAGAGCGAGGAAGCCAATTCCGGATGAGACCGAGAACGGTGTGCGCGTGATCGCAAGCGCGAGCAGGCCGCCGATCGGCGCCGAGACTACCACGCCCGCTACTGTGATGAACGGAAACAAGAAGTTTCCGTAAAGCCCGAAAAGAAGGACGAAAATCAGCACGAGGGTCAGCGGCAGGACTAAAGCGAGCTGCTTTCTGGAGGCGGTATATTCTTGGTACTCTCCACCCCAGATCACTCGGTACCCGCTCGGCATCACGACTCGCGACGCAACCCTTTTCTGCGCGTCTTGCACGGCCCCCGCGAGGTCTCGTCCTTCCACGGAGTATTGAACTCCGATGTATCGGGAATTGTCCTGGCGGTAGATGAACGAGGCTCCGTTCGCGATCTGAATGTCGGCGACCTCGCGTAGTGGAACCTGACCTCCGGCTGGCGTTGAGATCAGAATGTTGCCGATCTGTTCGGGGGTCTCGCGAAACTGCGGAGCAAGGCGCACTACGAGGTCGAAGAGCCGCTCACCTTGCACGACTTGCGTCGCCGCAATTCCTCCGACTGCAGCTTCAACCAAGCCGTTCACATCGGCGACGTTCAATCCGTAATGTGCGATCTTGTTGCGATCGACAGCGACGGTCAGACTCGGTTGCCCGAGTTCCTGCACGAGCGTGATCTCCTTGATTCCATCGACGCCTGCGAGCACGCGCTTGATCTCGCTGCCCTTCTGCTCCAGCACGTTGAGGTCAGGTCCGAATATCTTGACGTCGAGAGAGCTCTTGAGACCCGTTTCGGCCTCGTCGACGGCATCCTCGGCCGGCTGTGTGTAGTTGAACGTCACGCCGGGAAATGTCTCCAGCTTCCGGTTTATCCCTTCAATGAGAGCGGCCTTGGAACGGTACAAACCGTTCCACTCGCTATAGGGCTTGAGGCCGACGTAGAACTCGGCGTTGAAGAAACCGGTAGGATCGGTGGCGTCATCTGGCCGGCCATGCTCCGATGCAACGTCCGTAACTTCGGGAAAGGAACGAAGAATCGAGCGGATCTGCGGGACGATGCGCGACGACTCCTCAAAGGAGATCGTGTAAGGCATCGTCGCGCGAACCCACAAAGCACCTTCGTCCAGATGGGGCATGAACTCTGCCCCGAGCCCCGCCGCGATCAGCATCGATACTACGAAGACTCCGACGGAGCCAAGGACCGTCTCCTTGCGGTGCGACAGTGACCAATCGAGCGACCGCTCGTACCGGGCGAGAATCCACTCGTACGCGCGGTTGCGCCTTTCCTTTACGCCGCCTCGAAGCACCGACGCCGCTAGCACCGGCATCACTGTAAGCGTGATGAGCAACGCGCCGATCAACGCGAAGATCGTGGTGTCGGCCATCGGCCGGAACAAACGCCCCGATGGACCCGACAGCACGTAGATCGGCAAGAAGCCCGCGACGATCACAGCGATCGCGTAGACTATCGGACGGTCGACTTCGCCCGCTGCGTCGGCGATGACCTTGCGAAGCGACGCGCTAGAGACCTCTCGGAGGGCAAGTTGTCGGTGGATGTTCTCCACCATCACGACAGCGCCATCCACAATGATTCCGAAGTCGATGGCACCGATCGATAGAAGGTTGGCCGGGATGTGACGAAGGTCCAGGCAGACGAACGCGAAGAAAAGCGAAAGCGGGATCGTCGCGGCGACGATCAAGCCAGAACGTACGTCGTAGAGGAAAAAGATCAGCACGACGATCACGAGCACGATACCGCGCACCAGATTGTCCTCCACTGTTCGCGTCGTGAGCCGGATCAGATCACTCCGATCATAAAACGGCTTGACCTTTACATCCTTCGGGAGGATCGAGCGGTTCAACTCATCGGTTTTCGCCTGCACGGCCGTGAGAACAGTTTGCGCCTGTTCCCCCGTGCGCATCAGGATGACCCCCTCTACGGCGTCGTTGTTGCCGTTGAATCCGAACTGTCCGAGACGGGGCGCACTTCCGATGACGACCTGCCCGACATCTTTGATCAGCACTGGAGTTCCATTGTGGACCGCCAGGACGACCTTGCTGATGTCGTCGGGAGTTTCGAGACGGCCCAAGCCGCGGACGTAATAGAATTGGCCACCTTCCGAGTAGAATCCGCCGCCAGCGTTACCATTGTTCGCCCCTAATGCCGTCGCGACTGCCGGTACGGAAAGTCCCGCTCCGGCTAGCCGCGTCGGGTCAAGCAACACCTGATACTGCATCGTCAGCCCGCCGAGCGAAGACATGTCCGCGACGCCCGGGACCGCCTTGTATTGCTTCTGGAGAATCCAATCCTGGATGATCTTCTGCTCCATAGGCGAGCGGTCCGGGCTCTCGACGACGTAGCGGTAGACCAATCCCGAGGGGGAGAAGAGCGGTGACACCCCTGGTGTTACATTCGGCGGCAGCGAAAGAGTGGGCAACCTCTCGAATACCTGCTGCCGAGCGAAATAGTCATCCGTGCCGTCCGCGAAGGTCAACCGAACGCTCGACAGCCCGTACAGTGAAACCGATCTCATCACCTTGAGGCCGGGCAGCCCATTCATCTCGGTCTCGATCGGAACTGTGATCAGGCGCTCGACCTCCTCTGCCGCATGGCCTGGCCACTGCGTCACTATTTCGACACGCGGCGGCGATATGTCCGGGTAGGCATCCACCGGCAGCCTTAAGAGGGACCAAAAGCCGACAACGATGAGAGCAATCGTGAGGACGGTGACAAGGACCGGTTGTGCCAGCGCCGCGGTGACGATTCGATGGACGCGACTCGATTTCTCGGCGACTGGTAGCAGTTCCTCGGGGTCCGCTGGCGCGGTCACTGACTCTCCGCGAACTGGAGGAACAGCGCGCCGTCGGTCACGACCTTATCGCCAGCCGAGAGACCGGACAGCACCTGATAGCCATCCCCCACGCGCGGTCCGAGCGTTATCTGCCGCCGGTCGAAGCCTCCGGTTGGGAGCGCAACGAATACGAATGGAAGGTTCTCCTCGTTCCTGAGCACCGAGGATGTCGGCACCAGGAATCCCGACTGCTGCGCGTCCGCCTGAATCTGCACTCGCACAAACATGTCGCGTTTGAGAATGCCGTTCGGATTCGGCGCGACGATCCGCACAGCCGTTGCTTTGGTGTTGGGATCGACAAGATCCGCGACGTTGTCGACTATTCCGGGGATCGGGTATTTGCCGGCGTCCGTGATTATCGTGGCGCGCTCGCCTTTTCGGACGGCTGCCAGATCCGACTCGAAAACGTTCGCTGTCACCCACATCGAAGATATGTCCGCGATCGTGAATGTCGGAGTCGTTCCCGCTTGAAGCAGTTGCCCCGGGTTTATGAGTTTTTCGACGACAGTGCCGCTTATTGGCGCGTGAATGACGGCTTCCATCGGCCCGAGAGACTTTCCCGCCTGAATTGCCGCAATGGTTGCCGCATCGACACCCAGCGCATGCAACTGCTGCCGAGAAGCATCGCGGTCGGCGGCGGCGCCAGCGGCATCCGTCGCTGCCTGTTCGACGTCACGGTGCGCAATTGCATCCGTCTTGAATAATTGCTCGTCGAGCGCGGCGATCCTGGATAGCTGCCGGTACGAGTTCTCTGCCTTTCGAAAAGCGGAGACCGCTGCGGCAAAATCGGGTGAGGAGACCGTGGCGAGGGCGGCACCTCGAGCAACCTGAGCACCGAGCGCAACGAGAATCCGAGACACTGGTCCAGAAACAGGAGCCAACACCGGAGTCGAGTGATCGCCGTTGAACGCAACTGTGCCGGTGGTGGACACTATGGGTCTGAACACGGACAACTGTACCGGGATCACGTGGATTCGAGCGCGCTGAGCCGCTGGAATCGTGAAGCCGGCGGCCCTTTGTGCGTCGGTGCTGTCGAGCCCCGACGGCTTGCTGTCCGTCCGGGCGCAGGCTGTAACCAGGAACGCAGCGATCGCGAGGCTCCCCGGCAAGTAACGTCGGCGCTTGATCACAACATCATTTCGCATTGGGAGACCTTTAATGGATGGTGTCGAGCGGAACGCTCACGGCACGCTGCAGCTCGTGGCGCGAGATGTTCGCGGCAGCGAGAGCGTCGGCGTACTGGCTCTCGGCGTCGAGCATCGTCCGGCGCGCGTCGAGCACCTCCAGCGCGGACGAGCCACCGAGTGCGTAGCTCGCAGACGCAGCGCGATAAGCAGCACGTGCGGAAGGGAGCAACTGGTCGCGGATAAACAGCGCTTGCTGGAGCGCAATAAGCGCGTTAGCGTAGGAATCCCGGACGTCCTGCGTCGCCGCCGCTCTGAGGTCGCGCTCTGACGCCGCGAGCTCACGTTCTCGAAAACTCATTTCAGCTATCTGGCCACGGGTATGCTGCCAAAACAAGATCGGCAGCGGGAATGCGAGCCCGGTCGAGAAAAGCGCGGGATCAGGCAGGTTGTAGTCCCGGGTGACGCTCAGCGTTAGATCGGGCAGCCAGAACTGCTTGGCAAGTGCCGTAGCGGCGCGTGCCCCCTGACGTTGCGCCGCTATCGACGCCAGCTCGGGACGCTCCGCGAGACCAGTTGCGACGAGACGCTCGAGTGAGGGCAGGCCAGCGGGCACGACGAGCGAATCTGTCGGCACGATGGCGATGTCAATCGGACGGCCCAACAAGCGATCGAGAGCCGTACTTGCATTCTGCACATTCAGTGCGTTGGCAAGAAGCTGAGTCTCGGCCTGCGCGACGGCAACAGTGGCTTTGATTACATCGAGCCTGGCCGCAGTCCCGCCGTTGAAGCGCGACTCGGTTCTCTGGAGAAAATTGCGCGCGAGCGTTTCGGCCTCAGTGAGGTCAGCGCGATGTTTGAGGGCGACAAGGAGTGAGTCGTACGCGTCCGCCGTCTGCGCTGCGACGAGCTGCTGTTGTCGCTGATAGGTGAACTCGGAGGTCCGCACGTCGGATTGCGCGATTTTCCCCTGCAGCCGCAGTTTGTTCGGAAAGGGAACGTTGAGACCCACACCGACATTCTTCTGACCGCCGCTGCCGGAACGGAAAAAGCCGCGCTGCTGATCGAGAGACGCGGTGACGGCCGGATCTGGAAGCGAAACCGCTTCTACTTTTCGAGCTCTGGCTTCCCCGATTTGCGCCCGGGCGATTTCGAGCTGCGGATTGTGCGCAAGCGCGAGCGCAATCGCTTCGGCACGAGAGAGTCTGGCGGAATCGGGTGTCGGCGAAGTGCCGAGCCTCGGTATAGAATCGGCGCCGTTCTTTTGAACAGGTTGTTGGGCCTGCAGCGCACTACTGAAGAACGCCAGCGCGATCGTTAACGGAGTGAAATGCATGAGCTCCCCAGAGAAATTTGACAGACGACTGAACGAGGGGTTCAGATGTCTCTGGGAGGCGCTCGGCAGGAGTTGGGGAGGAATTGTGGACCGCTGACCAAGTACGTCGACCGGTCAGGAAGCAGGAGCCGAAAGAGAAGAGCCGGCACGGCCGGCGGCACAGCAGCATTTACGGTTGCGAGAAGCGAGAGAACGGAGCATGCCACGCAAGTCGCTTCGTTGTGCCCGTGATGCAGATCGATGCCGCTGCGTTCTATGTGCGAGACGGCACTGGATTCAGCGCGCGCCATGGTTAGCGACACACTCGCAACGCCGAACTGACCCACGAGGGCCAGAACCGTTGCAAGGAGCTGCAGGCGGCACACCGAGCGGCGAGTTACCGAACGAGCACTTTCCATCTTGACGACTAAGGTAGCATTCCGGGGCCAGAAGGGTAGCACTTAGATTGCGTGCGTGGCATTTTTCCACGTTCCATGAAGCGTGAAGATTCCCTCGACTATCACTCATCCGGGCGCCCCGGAAAGATCGCGGTAGTACCCACCAAACCCCTCAACAACCAGCGCGATCTCGCACTCGCCTATTCGCCTGGAGTGGCGGTGCCCTGCCTCGAGATCAAGGCGAATCCGGAGGACGCCTACAAATACACTGCAAAGGGTAATCTTGTTGCAGTCGTCACCAACGGCACCGCCGTGCTCGGCCTTGGCAATATTGGCGCGCTCGCCGGCAAGCCAGTGATGGAGGGCAAGGGCAATCTCTTCAAACAGTTCGCTGACCTCGACGTGTTCGACTTGGAGGTCGGTTCAGAGAATCCGGATGACGTGATCAGATTCTGCCAGTTGCTCGAGCCAACTGTTGGGGGAATCAATCTCGAGGACATTCGCGCGCCCGACTGTTTTTACATCGAAGAGACGCTCCGGAAGACGATGAAGATCCCCGTCTTCCACGACGACCAGCACGGGACGGCGATCATCTCGGGCGCCGCACTGCTCAACGCGCTCGAGATCGTCGGCAAGAAAATCGAGAAGGTGCACGTGGTGTTCTCAGGCGCCGGCGCAGCCGCGATTTCAACGGCCGAGCACTACGTGAGGCTTGGAGTTCCGCGCGAGAACATTCTGCTCAGCGATCGACAGGGAGTTGTGCACGAGGGGAGGCCCGGAGAGCTCGACCCGTACAAGGCGAAGTTCGCCGCCAAGACAAAGGCGCGGACAATCGCGGACGCTCTCGTGGGTGCGGATGTCTTCGTCGGCCTCTCGGTGGCTGGCGCCATAACCGGAGAGATGGTGGCGAAGATGGCCAAGCGGCCCATCATCTTCGCACTTGCCAATCCGGAGCCGGAAATACTGCCGGACGCGATCCGCGCCGTACGATCGGACGCCATCATCGCCACGGGACGCAGCGACTACCCCAATCAAGTCAACAACGTACTTGGTTTTCCCTTCATCTTCCGCGGAGCGCTCGACGCGCGCGCAACGCAGGTGAACGAAGATATGAAGATGGCGGCCACGCGAGCATTGGCCGCGCTGGCGAAGGAGGACGTGCCAGAAGCCGTCTCGCGTCTTTACGGTTTGCGCTCGGTCAAGTTCGGACCCGATTACCTGATTCCCTTCCCCTTCGATCCGCGGGTGCTCCTGTGGGTTGCGCCCGCCGTTGCGTGGGCCGCGGTCGCGAGCGGCGTCGCAAAGGAGATGATCGACCTCGAGCAGTATCGGGAACAGCTCGAGGCGCGCCTCGGTCGCGCGCGCGGAATCATGCGCGGGATCATCAATCGCGCGGTACGCGATCCGAAACGAATCGTGTTTCCCGAGGGCGAAGAGCCGAAGATCATCCGCGCCGCCCGGATGATCGTGGATGAGGGCATTGGCGCCCCCATTCTTCTGGGCCAGCGCGCGACGATCGAGCGCTTGGCCGCCGAGAACCATATCTCGCTCCGCGACATCGTCATCGACGATCCAGGGAAATCGGAGAAGCGAGACAAGTACGCCGACTATCTTTGGCAGCGTCGGCAGCGGAAGGGCCTGAGTCACGGCGAAGCCCACCAGCTCCTGTTCAACGGAAACTATTTCGGTTCGGTGATGGTAGCGTGTGGCGACGCTGACGCTCTCCTCTCTGGCGTGGGGATGCACTACCCCGAGACGATCCGCCCTGCGCTCCAGGTGATCGGCCCCCATCCCAAGGCGGAAATCGTGAGCGGGCTCTACATGCTCGTCTTCGAGAAGCACGTTATCTTCTGTGGAGACACAACTGTCAACATCGATCCCACTGCTGAGCAGTTGGCACAGATTGCCTACTCTGCGGGCAGGATCGTCCGCACCTTCGGGATTACGCCGAAGATCGCCATGCTGTCCTTCTCCAACTTCGGATCGGTGCGCCACCCGGAGGCGGAAAAGGTCGCCAAGGCGGTCGCGATACTAAGGAAGCGCGATCCAGCGCTCGTAGTGGATGGCGAGATGCAGGCGGATACAGCGATGGACGAGAACATCCTTCGCTCAGCGTATCCATTCAGCGTGCTCAAGGAGCGCGCCAACGTACTGATCTTCCCGAATCTGAGCGCCGGGAATATCGCCTACAAGCTGCTCCACCATCTGGGTGGCGCGACAAAAATCGGCCCAATCCTGTTGGGTATGAATCTTCCCGTGCACGTACTAGAACAGGGTGCTGACGTTCAGGATATCGTGAATATGGCCGCCGTCGCCGTGATCGATGCACAGCAACGAATCACCGAGAGGAAGAGCACGTAATGGCAACCGAGATAAAGCCGCAGCGCCGGTCGGTGGCGCGCGAGAGCAGAATTGATTTGAGCAGGCAGGGACTCGAGCCGCGCGGCCAAGTCCACTGGAATCTGATTGCACCCGAGCTTTTTCAGGCCGCGGCTCGCCGCGATGAGGGCGAATTTGCGGACATGGGTCCATTCGTCGCGGTTACCACGCCGCACACCGGGCGCTCTCCGAACGACAAGTTCGTTGTGCGAGAGCAGACCTCGGAGAAAGATGTCGACTGGGGCAAAATCAATCAGCCTCTCCCGACCGAGAAATACCGGCTGCTGCTTCAAGACGCACAGATCTACCTCAACGAATCCCCCGAGCTGTTCGTCCAGGACCTCTACTGTGGCGCGGATCCGTCGTATCGCCTCTCCGTCCGTTACGTATCGCCAAACGCGTGGCATATGGCGTTTGTGCGGAACATGTTCATCAGGCCCGAGCGAACGGATCTGCCGACGTTCAATCCCAATTTCACCGTGCTTCACGCGCCTGAATTCGAGGCCGATCCCGCCCGACACGGCACGCGCTCCGGCACGTTCATAGTCCTCAACCTGACCGCGCGCACGATTCTGATCGGCGGTACCCGCTATGCCGGCGAGCTCAAGAAGGCGATGTTCGCCGTCATGAACTATCTGTTGCCCGATCAGGGCGTGCTCTCCATGCACTGCTCAGCCAACGTTGGGAAAGCAGGCGATACCGCTTTGTTCTTCGGTCTATCGGGAACCGGCAAGACGACCCTTTCGACAGCCCCGAACCGAGGTCTCATCGGGGACGATGAACACGGCTGGTCCGAGAACGGCATCTTCAACTTCGAGGGTGGCTGCTATGCGAAAGTGATCAACTTGTCGCCCGAGAGTGAGCCCGACATTTACCGCACGACCCAGATGTTCGGGACGGTCCTCGAGAACGTGGTGCTCGATCCCTCCACGAAGAAAGTACTGTTCGCCGATCAATCGATCACGGAGAATACTCGCGCTTCGTATCCACTCGACTACATCCGCCATCATGTGAAAGGGGGACGGGGCGGACACCCGAAGAACGTCGTTTTCCTCACAGCCGACGCGTTCGGAGTTCTTCCGCCGATCGCCAAGCTCACGCCTCATCAGGCCATGTATTACTTCCTCTCGGGCTACACCGCGAAGGTGGCGGGAACGGAGCGTGGGGTGAAAGAGCCACAGCCGACATTCAGCGCGTGCTTCGGCGCCGCGTTTCTAGTTTGGCACCCGACGAGGTACGCAGCGATGCTGGGCGAGCTTCTTGACCAGCACAAATCGAACGTCTGGCTGATTAATACCGGGTGGAGCGGAGGACCCTACGGAACGGGCGAGCGGATCAACCTCGAGTACACGCGCGCGATCGTAAACGCCGCGCTCGCAGGTGAGCTCGACCTGGCGAAAACGGAAACGGATCCCATCTTCGGCCTGGCAGTTCCTACCGAGGTCAAAGGGGTTCCGGCTAAAGTCCTCAAGCCGCGTGGGACTTGGCCCAACGCGGCCGCCTATGACGTGCAGGCGAGGAAGCTTGCCGGGATGTTCCGCGAAAACTTCGAGCAGTTCGGGAACGTGGACGCCGCTACAAAGAACGCCGGCCCGAAGGGCTAACGGCTACGCGGCGCGCGAGACGGGCTGTGCGCTTCGAGATTCTGCGCGACCCCGTCTGGAACAACATTCGGGTCGACGAACTGACGCTCAAGCTCGTCGACACCGAGGTCTTTCAGCGGCTCAGATACGTGCGGCAGCTGGGTTGGACCTATCTCGTCTATCCGGGTGCGACCCATTCGCGGTTCGAGCACGCACTCGGCACGCACCACCTCTCGCGTCGCACCCTGGCGCTCGTTTGCGAAGCGGAGGACTCACCATCGATCGATGAGGTCGAGCAGGCCATAGTCAGGTCCGCCGCTCTCCTTCACGATGTTGGCCACTATCCATTCTCGCACGCGCTCGAGGAGATCGGGGCGCTTCACCACGAGGATGTCGCTCGCCCCCTTATCACCGAGGGAAGCGTCGCGTCACTGCTTTCGACCCACCTTGGCAACGACGCTCCGGTCAAGATCTTCGAATTGATTCGCGGGCGCAGCGCCAGTCCGCTTCAGGGACTCATCTCCGGCTCGCTCGACCTCGACAAGATCGAATACCTGAAGAGGGACGCTTTCATGTGCGGCGTTCCGTACGGCGAGATCGACGTCGACCGCCTCACCAATTCGTTCGTACTCGTTGACGATCCCGAAACCGGACGACGGTCGCTGGGTGTGCAGGAGAAGGCGCTCTCGGCGCTCGAGTCGCTGCTCTTCGCCAAGTACCAGATGTACCGGAACGTTTATTGGCACCACGCCGTAAGGAGTGCGACGGCGATGTACAAGCGACTGGTTGAAGACGCTGTAAAAGCGGGCGTCGTGAGCGTTCAGTCCCTGGCACGACACACCGACGAAGGCCTGATGCACAGCCTTGAAAGCGAGCGACCAACGCCGTTACTAGCCGCACTTAAGGAGCGGAAGCTTTACAAGCGGGCGGCGGAATGGCCGGCCGCCGAGCTCGATGACGACAAGGTCGAGTGGATTGCGACCGACAGGAAGCGCGTCGCGGAAGCCGAGAACTCCCTCGCAACGGAATTCGGGTTAGCCCCCGGAGAGCTGCTGCTGGATTATCCGGTGAAGACTCAAATGCTGGGACTCGACATTCCGGTTTTGAGGCGGAGCGGGGCGGTCGAGCACCTCACGGGTGAGGGGTGGATCGGTACGATCAACCTCCCGTCGCTGTCGGAAGAGTTGTACCGGAGTGCGAGATGGCTCCGCGTCTTCACGGCAAAGCGTGCAAGGCTCGACCCGAAAAGGATTCTCGACGCACTGGAACGATCGCGCTGACGGCGCGATATAACACGGATGCGCGTCCCAGTGTTGTTGGCCGCGTCGGCTGCCAGTTTTCTCGTTGCCGGCTGCGCGGTTCCCCTGCCCACTCCGGCTCGGGCGCCGTCGCAGTCCGCTCCGAGCAACTCTGGCAGCTATGGCGCGACGGAAGCGCGAATCTTCGATCTCATAAACGCTCAGCGGCAACACCAAGGCCTGGCACCGCTCGTCTCGAACGAGCAGCTCAATCAAATGGCGCAGATCCAAGCCAAGAACATGGCGCACTTCCACAAAATGGCTCACACCATTCCGGAAGCGCAGTTGCCGACCTTGGGCGATCGCGCCCGGTATGTCGGCTATTCGTTCGGGCGACTCGCTGAGAACGTAGCGGTGGGCTTTCCTAACGCGGAGTCGGTCGTCCAAGGGTGGATGAGTTCGCGGGGGCATCGTCAAAACATCCTCGATGGCGAGGTCGTAGAAACCGGAATCGGAATCGCCAGGTCCACAGCCGCGGGTCTCTACTATTGCCAAGTCTTCGGCAGCAGGCGAACGACGGTTGTTTACTGACTGCTTTCCACAGGCTAACTCTCATTATCACAAGGAGTTAGAGCACACCTGCGGATGAGGTCTCAATATGTGACCTTGGATTTGCCAAAACAGTCCTATTTGCATGAGCCGAATCACGTTCGCAGCCACGCTGCTAGTCGCAGTGTCCAGTTCGGCCATTGCGCAACAGGCAAGCTTCGCCGTCTCCAATGATACTGGCCCGTCGTCTGACGCGATTTTCGAGACGAAGGACGCCGCTATCGTCACGGCTGGGCTCGCCCCGCTCGCAAAGACGCCGCTCCGAAAAGGAGAGCGTGAGGTGCGGATCTGGTACTCAACCTTCGGGAACCCACAGTACTTGGTCATCATCCGACAGAACGGGGCTAACTTGAGCGGCCGTCTGATGCTCTGGTGGGATCAGTACTACGAGTCGACTCCCGCCTCTGCCGACGTCCGCGTCGACAGGTTCGTCCGCAACGGTTACGACTGTGGGCCGATTACCAAGCGCGATTCCCAATTCGGTGAGGATCGCTGGGTTAGTTCCATCTGCGAGGCTAAGCTCAAAGGGACTCCGGACTGGAAAGCATTCCTCTCCGAAGTGGAGGCGCATGCGCTGCCGCAGACCAACGCCGCTTCCGCCGACGATCAGTCTGGAAGCGAGAACTGGGGCATCACCGTCGAGCGCAGGTCGGGTGCCACCTATGGTGTCTCCCACTACCACACCGCTTTGACGCTTGGTGCTCCGGAGCCGGGCCGCGGTCCGAAACTGCAGGACATGGTCGGTGCGCTTGCCGGTGCTGCGAAGCGCGAGCCAGTGGTCGCTCAGCAGTAAGCTGATACACCGCGCTAGTCGCGCGGCCCTAATTCAATCCGCCCAAGCCCCACTGCCGCGCTAATCGCGCAGCTGCGGCAGCCTCTCGTACAGTTTGAGCGACTGTGGATTTGCCAGTGCCTCCGTGTTCTTTACCGGACGCCCGTGAATCACCTCGCGCACGGCCAACTCGCTGATCTTGCCGCTAATAGTGCGCGGAATGTCCTCCACCTGTATGATCATCTTCGGCACGTGGAGCGGCGTCGCGTTCTCTCGCAGTCGGGTCGTGATGCGCTCAGACAACGTCGCGTCGAGCGTGACGCCGGGCTGCAGCTTAACAAAAAGCACGATGCGCACATCGCCAGCCGCTCCACCATCGATTTCCTGACCCACGGCAACACTCTCCAACACCTCCGGCAGCTGCTCCACCTGCCGGTATATCTCGGCCGTTCCTATACGGACGCCACTCGGATTGAGAGTTGCATCGCTCCTACCATAGATGATGTACCCGCGGTGGCGCGTGATCTCAGCCCAGTCGCCGTGACGCCACACGCCCGGGAAGTATTCGAAGTAGGCGGCACGGTATTTTCCGCCATTCGGATCATCCCAAAATTGAACCGGCATACTCGGAAAGGGTCGCGTGCAAACGAGCTCTCCGGGGACGAGCCTCGCAGGTCGCCCGCGGTCGTCAAATGTGTCGACCGCCATTCCGAGCCCCGGCGTCTGAATCTCCCCGCGATAAACCGGCAGAATCGGATTGCCGAGCACGAAGCACGAGATGATGTCGCTGCCCCCGCTGATGCTCGCCAGGTGCACATCGGTTTTGATTTTCTTGTAGACGTAATCGAAGCTGTTGTGCGCGAGTGGGCTTCCCGTCGAGAGAATCGCTTTCAGCGTCGAGAGCTTATGACTATTGCGCGGCTCCGTCCCAGACTTTTCCAATAGCGCCAGGTATTTCGCGCTGGTGCCGAATACGGTGATCCCTTCCTGATCGGCCATGTCCCAGAGGATTCCCGGCGTCGGCGCAAGCGGAGCACCGTCGTAGAGTACGATCTTCACGCCTACGGCTAGTGAGCTGACGAGCCAGTTCCACATCATCCAGCCGCATGTCGTGTAGTAGAAGACGCAGTCCTCGCGCTTGAGGTCGGTGTGAAGAATCAGCTCCTTCAGGTGCTGGAGCAGAGTCCCACCAGCGCTGTGCACCATGCATTTGGGTAGCCCGGTCGTGCCGGACGAATACATGATGTAGAGAGGGTGATCGAACGGAAACCGTTCGAAGCTCATCGTCTTGGGGTCGGGCGGCTGGGGTGGCGCTGCCGCCGGCGACAAGCTCTTAGCGGCGCGCGCAGGCAACTTCAGGGCACCGATATCAGGTATGCGCGTGCCGCCGGGCGGGGTGTGCCGGTATCCGTCCGCCGGAGTCGTCTTATAGCCCTCGGGCGGCGTGCTCTTGCTGGCGACCACCGCCCATTGTGCGGCGATGAACCTCGACCAAAGCGTTCCCTTTCTCACTCCGTCCAGGTCGGGCATCTGCTTTCTGTACGGCGTCACGACGACGTGCTCGAGCGTCGGAATCCGGAACGCGATCTGCCTGAGGCGCGGCAGGAGATCGATCTCCTTGCCGTTGTACAGGTAACCATCCGCCGCGAAAAGAATCTTCGGCTCGATTTGACCGAAGCGGTCCATTACACCCTGCGCGCCAAAGTCTGGAGAGCACGACGACCAGATGGCGCCGAGGGATGTCGCGGCCAGCATGGCGATGACCGCTTCGGGGATATTCGGGAGCCAGCCAGCGACCCTGTCGCCCGGTACGACCCCGGCGGCATCGAGCGCTAGCGCGAGCATTCCCACGGCTTCGCGCAACTCGCGATAACTGATGGTGCGCTGGTGTCCCTCCTCGTTCCAAGAGGCGAGAGCCGGCGCGTCATCGGTAAACCGGAGGAGATTCTCAGCGAAATTGAGACTGGCATCGGGAAACCAGTGCGGTCCTTTCTCCGGATCGGGCGGGCCCATGTGGTCGAGGCCGACACCAACACGCTCAGCACCGCCGCCGGTGCCGCGGTGTCCGATGATTCCGCAGAATCGCCACGTGAGCGACCAGAATCGCTCCGGGTTGTTTACCGACCACTCGTGGAGCTGCCAGTAGGAATCCGGCGAATAATCGGGTACGGGTGGGCCGCCGCGCTCCTCGACGTAGCGCAGGAACTCCGTCATGTTCGCCTTGATGATGCGCTCGGGCGAAGGAGTCCAGAGCGCCTCACTCATGTCGACTTCAGCCTTCCACTCAGCTCGTTGGGGGATTGAACTGCGCGTGCTGCCCAGCGAGCCACGACTTGTGGTAGTTTGGATCCTCTATTTCCAGCGCCTGCTTCGCCACCTTGAGTGGACGGAAGCTGTCCATCATTACCGCCAGCTCGTCGGTGTATTTCGCGCCGATGCTCGCTTCGGCGCGCCCGGGGTGCGGCCCGTGCGGAATGCCGTCCGGATGATGCGTGATGCTTCCGAACTCGATTCCCTTCCGGCTCATGAATTCGCTCGATGCGTAATAGAGCACCTCATCGGAGTCCACGTTGCTGTGATTGTACGGCGCGGGAACTGCCTCCGGATGGAAATCATACGGGCGTGGACAGAACGAGCAAACGACGAAGCCGTCTCCCTGAAAAGTCTGGTGCACCGGGGGTGGCTGATGCACTCGGCCTACGATCGGCTCGAAGTCGTTGATGTTGAACGCCCACGGGTAGAAGTATCCATCCCAGCCGACCACGTCCAGCGGATGGTGGTCAAGCATGATCTCGTTGATGCCGTCGTACTGCTTCACCAAAATCGGAAAATCTCCCATCTCATCGATCGGTTCGACGAACGTCGGACGCCGTATGTCGCGCTCCGAGTACGGCGCTCCCTCTATTAGCTGACCGAACTCGTTGCGGTAGCGCTTGGGCGAGCGCACGTGCCCTCGGCTCTCGAAGATCACGAGCTTGGGCTGCTGCTCGGCATTGAGGTCGAAGCGATAGCGGTGCAGGATCCCCCGATGGATGACGAGATAATCCCCCTCGTGGAAAGGAAGCGAGCCGTATGAGCTCTCCAGTACACCCTTTCCCTTGCTGACGTAGACCAGCTCGTCGGCCTGCGCGTTTCGGTAGAAGTGGGCGTCGTTCTCGTCGGGCTCGACGTAGAGCATCGCGATGTCCTGATTGAACAGGAGAGGAATCCTGTCGAGCGTCGCGCTGCCGCCCTTCTTTACGCGTGACGTCAGGAAGTGTCGATGGTGCAGCGTCTGATCGGGATCGGCTTCGTACTTCATTTCGCGCACCCTGCGAACCGATTTTACCGTCGTCGGCGGGTAAATGTGGTAGAGCAGCGACGAAGTGCCAGTGAAGCCCTCATGTCCGACCAGCTCTTCGGCATAAATACCGCCCCCCGGCTTCTTGAACGCGATGTGGCGTTTGCGAGGAATCTGTCCAAGGGTGTGATAATTCGGCATGGGCTAGAGATTACCGCGGAGGTCCTGTTCACGCTCCAGAGCTTCGAACAGCGCCTTAAAATTTCCGGCGCCAAAGCTCTTCGCCCCTTTTCTCTGGATGATCTCGTAGAAGAGCGTTGGACGGTCCTCCATCGGTTTCGAGAATATTTGAAGCAGATAGCCTTCGTCGTCACGGTCGACGAGAATACCGAGATCACGGAGAGGCGCTAAGTCCTCGTCGATCTTTCCGACTCGCTCTGTCACAGTGTCGTAGTACGCGCCCGGAACCCGCAGGAATTCGACCCCGTTGTCGCGAAGCTTGGTCACGGTGTCGATGATGTTGTCGGTCGCGATCGCAATGTGCTGGCAGCCGGGTCCTTGATAGAACTCCAGATACTCGTCGATCTGCGACTTCTTCTTGCCCTTAGCGGGCTCGTTGAGCGGGAACTTGATGCGCCCGTTGCCGTTCGCAACGACCTTCGACATGAGCGCCGAATACTCGGTGGAGATGGTCTTGTCGTCGAATGAGATCAACTGGCTAAAGCCGAGCACATCGGCGTAGTACTTGACCCACTTGTTCATGGCGCCGAGCTCGACATTGCCTACGCAGTGGTCGATGTATTTTAGTCCGACGCCCGCCGAGTCGCCGCGGCCCATAAAGGGGACAAAACCCGGGATGAAGAGACCCTTATAGTTCTTCCGCTCAACCAAGCTGTGGACGGTCTCGCCGTAGGTACGGATGCCCGCGAGTACAACTTCGCCCTGCTCGTCGACGAGCGATTTCGGCTCGTACGCGGGCTTGGCTCCGCGCTCGACCGCGAGTCGAAACGCCTTCCTCGCGTCATCCACCCAGAGGGCAATGTCCTTGACCCCGTCGCCGTGCTTGTGAACATGGGTGGCGATGTCGCTGTCGGGCCTCAATGCGGTGGTGAGCACGAGCCTTACTTTCCCCTGCTCCAGCATGTAGCTAGCGCGGTCGCGTGTTCCCGTTTCCGGGCCCCGGTACGCCAGGATCCTGTACCCGAAGACATTGCGATAGAAATGTGCGGCTTGCTTCGCGTTACCGACGTAGAACTCTATGAAATCCGTTCCGTTGATCGGAAAGGTGTCTGTAGCTTGCTCAGGTGCCGCAAGTGTCGCGGTTCCCATGACTTCTCCGGATTCGGCCGATGAGATATGTGCGGTTTTTTTCCCCTCTGCTGGACGGCTCCACTCCCGCTTCGAGGGCGCCGACCTACCTCTTAAATTAGCAAATACAACGCCGCAACGGGGAGAGTTCCTGCGGCAAATCGGGTCAGGCTTTTTTTGCCCTTACCCCGCGCTCGTGCGAGCCTGCTCTCAGCCTTTGGGATTCCTCAAGGGCGAGCTCGAACGAAAGCTCGAGCGCTTTCCCTGGCTCGATCGAATCCCACCGTCCGAACAGCTCGGCGCGCTTCTCTCTGACGCGAGCGAGATCGTCCTCCGTGAACTCGCGGTGGGCCGGGAGACCGCTGTCGGCATAGAGCTCGGCGAGCCGCCGGTTGAGTTCGGCAGCGACTCCTAGTTCGCCACTGCGACGCTCGACGTCGAAGAATCCCACGATGATCTCCGAAATGACCGCGTCGAGCGGTGGTCTGCCGCGCGGCCACGGCGTGCCAAAATCCGAGAAATCCCAGCCCGCCGAAACGAGACCGTAAAATCCCTGGCGCAGGCTGAGAACGGTTTCGACCGCGAGGTGCGTGAGGTCGTGCTTCGGGAAGAAAGCGGCCACCGCTCCCTGTTGCCGCTGCCACGTCGTGGTTCCGTCGGCGCGGATGCAGGAAAGCGCGATCCGGCCGTCCTTATCCTTTTTTATGCGAATGACGATACGCTGCGCATCCAACATAGAGCGCTATCTAATGTATCGTCTCCCCTTTCTCCAGCATCTCGATGAATGTCTGAATCCGTCGCGCTCGCGTTTCGGGTTTCTTCGCAGTCTGGATCCGCCAAAGAATCGCGTAGCTGTTCGATCGACTGAGTGTCTTGAAGAACTGCTTTGCCTTAGGGTGCTTCTCCAACTCGGTCTCAAAGTCAGGTGGCACCGTGGCCCCCGCTGGAGATTCGTAGGCGGCTTCCAGGCGTCCGTCCTTTCTTGCGCGCTCGACCTCTGCGAGTCCCGCGGGCTTCATCCGGCCGCCGGCAATTAGCGCCTGCGCCTTTTCGCGATTGATCTTGGACCAGATGCTGCGCCGCCGACGCGGCATGAACCGTTGGAGCCATGCGGTCTCGGTCTCAGGTTTTTTCTGCGCGTCGATCCAGCCGTAGCAGAGGGCAATCTCTAGCGCTTGGGGATACGTGATGGATTTCTTGCCAGATGCCTTCTTGGCGATCCGCATCCAGATTCCATCTGCGGCCGTCTGGTTTTTCGACAGCCAGGATTCCCACGCCTCTTGATCTTTGAAGGCCCGGATCGGAATCGCCGGACGGTCAACCTTCACGCTTGGACTCGCGACCTCGCGCTTCCGCGAGCTTGCGCGCGATGCCCCGATAAAAGGCCGCATCAGTCGTCTTCTGCTGATCTTCGAGGCCGATGGCTGCGAGCTCCAATGCGTAGAGAATATTGCCGAGGTAGAGCTGCGCCAATCCCCCGACCGTCTCCCGATCGTCACCCATGCGCGGGCGCGGGGGGAATCGGGGTGACCTCGTGGTCCGTGACCGTCGATTCCACGGCCAGAACGCGAACCACAACCGCGGTGATGTTGTCGTTGCCGCCGTTGATATTTGCTTCCTGGATCAAGGCGTCCACGATCCGTTCCGGCTTGGCGCGGGATAGGAGCAGCTGCTGAATCCGCCGGTCCTCGACCATCCCCGTCAGGCCGTCACTCGCGAGAAGAAATGAATCGCCCACTTTCGCTTCTCCTTCGAACACATCGGGCTCGATCTCGTCGGCCATGCCAATGCAGCGAGTGATGACGTTGCTCTGAGGATGGCGTCTCGCTTGATCCGGTGTGATTAGACCGGCGTCAACCTGTTCCTGCACCAGCGAGTGATCCTTCGTAAGCTGGTGCATCAGACCGTCTCGCACGAGGTAAATGCGCGAGTCGCCGACGTGTCCGACGACGTATTTCGTTTCGGAAAGGAGGAGCGCCGAAACCGTGCTGCCCATCCCGAGCTTGTCGCGCTCGGTCCTCGTTCGCTCGAATACGGCGCGGTTGGCGTCGCGAAGCGCTTCTGCCACCCTCTCGTGGGCCTCAGACGCGTCCAGATCGTTTACGTCGGAGAGATCATGGCTCACAATGTCCACCGCCATTTCGCTCGCGACCTCGCCCGCGGCGTGCCCACCCATCCCGTCCGCGACTATGAACAGCCCGCGATAAGCGTTGGCCGAAGCGTGGAGCGAGTCTTCATTACCCTTTCGAATCCGGCCGACATCAGTACGAGCGGCGACAGCAAGGTGCACTAGCGGGAGCTCATTTTGGGATGGGAAGAACTGGTTGGTAAATCAGTTGATGGAGGGGAATCTTCAGGCCTCAAACTACGGAGCGGCGAAAATACCGGCAAGCATCACCCGGCGCGCCGGAGTAACGGCACCGACTCGCCCGCCTGCAGTCGCCAAAGTGTGCTATAGAGACCTCCCCGCTCGATGAGCTCGCGGTGCGTCCCCCGCTCTGCGACTTCGCCGTGATGAAGCACCAGAATCAGATCAGCGTTGGCGATCGTGCTGAGGCGGTGGGCCACGGCAATGGTTGTTCTTCCCGCCACGAGCACGCTGAGCGCGGCGTGGATCTCGGCTTCGATCTCGCTATCGACAGCGCTCGTCGCTTCATCCAGCAGCAGGAGCGGCGCGTTTGCCGCAACTGCGCGGGCGAAGGAGAGGAGCTGTCGCTCGCCGACGCTGATCGATGCGCCCCGCTCGCCGAGCATCTGCCCGTATCCCTGCGGGAAACCGCGAATTATGCGGTCGGCGCCCACTTTGGTCGCGGCCCTCACGACTTCCTCGTCGCTGAGCGGATTCGACAGGCGGATGTTGGTCGCGATGTCGCCAGCGAAAAGGAAAATGTCCTGCTGAACGTAGCCTACGAGAGAGCGCAGCTCGCCCAGGGGTATGGTACGGATATCGACGCCATTGATCGTGATCCGTCCGCGCTGGGGATCGTAGAACCGCATCAGCAGATTGACGATGGTCGTCTTTCCAGCGCCGGTGTGACCGACGAGCGCGAGAGTCTCACCGACGTTCGCGGTGAAGCTTACCCCCTTGAGCACCCACTCGACGGGAATGTCGTCCCGCGGTGCCCCGGCCCGCTGCTTTGCCAGGTGCGCCAAATCGTAAGCGAACCAGACATCCTCGAACGCCACCTCGACACCTTTGCCTTTCTGCAGCGCCTCGGTGGGCTCGGTCCTAGTCCTGTCCGGCACACTGGGCACGGTGTCGAGGAGCGTGAAAATACGCTCCGAGCTCGCCATCGCGGTCTGAAGGATGTTGTACTTCTCGGATAGGTCCTGGAGCGGTTGGAAGAATCTTCGCACGAGCTGAAGAAACGCGGCGACCGTGCCGACGCTAAGAAGGCCGGCTTGGACACGAGACGCACCGGTAACGATGAGCACCGCGAGCGCGATCGATGTCAGCAGCTCGATCGCCGGGAAATAAAGAGCGTAGACAGTAATTGACTTGAGGTTGGCGTCGAGGTGCGACCTATTCAACTCGTCGAACCGTTCGGCTTCGCGCTTCTCCTGGCCGAACAGCTGCACGATTCGCATTCCGGTCAGCCGTTCCTGGAGAAACGAGTTGATGCGGGCGAGGCGCACGCGGATGTCGCGGTAGGTATTGCGGACACCCTTTCTAAACAGTCCGGACACCAACACCACAAAAGGAATTACCGCAAACGACGCCAGCGCCAGGCGCCAATCCATGATCAACAGGGCGACGCTGATCGCGACCAGTGTGAAGAGATCCCCCAGTCCCGCCACCACGCCGGAGGTGAAGAGCTCGTTCAGCGTCTCGACGTCGGAAGTCACGCGGGTAATCAATCTGCCCGCAGGATTTCTGTCGAAGTACGAGACGGAGAGCCTCTGAAGGTGATCGAAGATCTCCATCCTCAGATCACGCATGACTCGCTGACCGAGAAGGCTGGTAAGCCAGGTCTGCCCGTAGGAAGTAACGAATTCGGTCAAGAGCGCGAGGAAGAAGAGCGCCGTCGAGACGATCACGATGCGCATGTCGTGCTTGGGCACCGCGACATCGATGACGCGCTTTGTGAGTAGCGGCCCGACTACCTGGACTCCCCCCTCGACGCAAAGCAGGCCGAATGCTCCGTACATGAGAGCGCGGTACGGGCGTGTATAAATCAACAGACGACGCATCAGCTTCCGGTCGTACGCCTTGCCGAGTACGTCGTCCTCATGCGTTTGAGTTGCGGGGACAGTCATTCAGACGTATCCTAGCCGGGTTGCAGGTGTGACGCTACACCATGTCCCCTATGGTACGCGGGTTGCACCTGTCGCGGGCACCGATGTTCCGTCCTGTGGTCTGACGTCAAACAATACCGGAGGGAAGATGGGAATTCTCGCATGGATCGTTCTTGGTCTCATCGCCGGCGCGATCGCCAAGGCAATCATGCCGGGTAACGATCCCGGCGGCATCATCGTTACCATGATCATCGGCATCGTGGGAGCGTTCATCGGCGGCTTCCTCGGGAACATGATCACCGGGGCCGGCCTTAACGGATTCACGCTCTGGAGCATCGTGCTGGCCGTGCTCGGGGCGCTCATTCTGCTGTGGATTTATCGGATGGCAACGAAGGGCCGAGCCGCACCGCGGGTTCCGTAATACAGCACCGCTCGCTTCACGCAGGTTAAGGGTTTGCCGCTCTGGCTTTACTGGATTCTTCTCGGCCTCGTCGCCGGGTCGTTGGCCAAGTTTCTGGTGCCAGGGCGGGACCCTTCGGGTTGCATCATCACGATCCTTCTCGGAATCGTCGGCGCCTTCATCGGTGGCTGGCTCGGATCCCGTTTCTTCGGATGGGGGACCGTCACCGCAGGGCGGTTTGACTTCCGCTCAATCGCCATCGCCACGGTCGGCGCCATCGTCCTTCTCCTTCTCGGCCGGCTCGTCAGGCGATTGTAGTCGAGGATTGTCCGGGCCAGATCCGTGGCAGAGCGATTTCGGCGAATCTTCGGTATCGTGTTTAGATTCCCGATGTGAAAGCCAGCATCGTCATCCGCGGCGCCCGGCAGCATAACCTCAAGGGCTTCGACCTCGAGATCCCGAGGCGGACGGTCACCGTCGTGACAGGCCCGTCCGGGTCAGGGAAGTCATCGCTCGCGTTCGACACGATTTACGCCGAGGGTCAGCGTCGCTACGTCGAGTCGTTGTCTTCATACGCGCGACAATTCCTGGAACGAATGGAAAAGCCGGACGTTGACTCCGTCGAGGGTTTGTCGCCGGCGGTCGCGATTGAGCAGACGAATCCGACCAAGACGTCGCGCTCGACTGTCGGGACCGCGACCGAGATCTACGACTACCTTCGTCTGTTGTGGGCCCGCGTGGGCCACACCTTCTGCCCCAATTGCGGGAGGGAGATAAAGCCGGATACGGTGCAGTCGGTAACCGACGCCGTGCTCGGGTTGCCCTCGGGGCGCCGTTTTTACGTCACGTTTCCGTTACGGCTCTCTAGCAAAGTCACCCACGGTGTCGTGATCGAGAATCTTCGCGCGCAGGGGTTTCTCCGCCTGGCGATCGACGGAACGGTGATGCATCTCGACGAGCTTGCCGCCTCGAAACGAGACATCACGAGAGCGAAGGAGCTTCTCGTCGTGGTCGACCGGCTGGCAGTCTCACCAGATAGCTCCGGGCGCCTTAGTGACGCGATCGGAACCGCATTCGCCGAAGGCGAGGGAGATTGCGTGATCGTGCTCACGGATCATGTGGTGTCGCCCATCGACGCATTGACCGCGAACAAGCTGCGTTTTACCGAGCGGTTCGAGTGCGCGAACGATGGCACTCTTGCGCCCACGCCCACGCCACAGCTCTTCTCTTTCAATAACCCGCGCGGTGCGTGCTCGCAGTGTAACGGATTCGGAGCGATTCTCGAGTACGACGAGTCGCTCGTTGTTCCCCACCCCACGCGCTCGTTGCGCGACGGGGCGATAGACCCGTGGACCAAGCCACGGTACGACAACAAGCGGCGTGCGCTGGCGGAGTTCGCCGCGCGTGAGCGGATTCCGATGGACAAACCGTGGAACCAGCTGACCGCCGCGCATCGCCAGCGGCTCCTTCATTCGAGGACTCGCGGCTACAAAGGAATCTTTCCGTTTCTGCACGACCTCGAGGAGAAGCGGTACAAGCAGTACATTCGCGTTTTCCTCCGTCAGTATCAGACCGCACAGGAATGTCCGCGCTGCCACGGAACGAAGCTCCAGCCCGAAGCGCTCAACGTTCGCGTCGGCGGTGTCAACATCGCGCAGGTGGCGGCGCTTCCCGTCGACGAGCTCTCGGCGTGGCTGAGGGACCTCAAGCTCTCTCCCTTCGAGCGGAGCGTGGCGGAGATGATCCTGAAAGAGGCGCGCGACCGGGTGACTTTTCTCAATGACGTCGGACTCGGCTACCTCTCGATGAACCGGGCGACGCGCACTCTATCGGGCGGGGAGGCGCAGCGCATCGGCCTAGCCAACTCGCTTGGGTCGCAGCTCGTCGACACGCTCTACGTTCTTGACGAGCCATCTATAGGACTGCACGCGCGCGACATGGACCGCCTGCTCAAACTTCTCCAGCGGCTGCGCGATGCTGGCAACAGCGTGCTCGTGGTGGAGCACGATCTGGCGGCGATCGAAATGGCCGATTACATGGTCGAGCTCGGGCCCGGCAGTGGCGAAGCCGGCGGTCACATCGTGTTCGCGGGGCCGATGTCCCGCATCGGTGAGAGCCCGTTAACGGGTCAGTACGTGACGGGTGTTCGATCGATTCCCCTCCCCGATGAGCGGCGGAGACTTGGTCCGCGCTGGATTACCCTCACCGGTGCCCGCGAACACAACCTGCGGGACGTCGACATCCGCGTGCCGCTCGGCGCCCTGACGGTGGTGACGGGGGTCTCGGGCTCGGGCAAGAGCACTCTTGTGCACGATGTCCTCTACCGCGCTCTGGAAACGCACCTCGTTGGCGAGCATTCCGCCAAGCTCCATCTCGGAGAAAAGGTCGGCGAATATGAGACTTTGACGGGCTTCGATGCGCTGGAAGACGTTGTGCTGATCGATCAGAGCCCGATTGGAAAATCGCCCCGCTCCAATCCGGTGACTTACGTAAAGGCGTTCGACGAGATCCGCTCGATCTTCGCCGACACTCCCTTGGCGCGTCAGCGCAAGTACAGTCCGGGCACATTCAGCTTCAACGTCGAGGGCGGGCGATGCGAGGCGTGCGAAGGCGCGGGCGCACTCGAGGTCGAAATGGTGTTCATGGCTGATGTCTTCGTCCCCTGTGAGGACTGCGGCGGCAAGCGGTACAAGCCCGAGGTCCTCGACGTCACAGTTCGCGGAAAGAGTATCCACGAAGTGCTCAACATGACCGTGGATCAGGCGATCAGGTTCTTCCCTCGCGAGGAGAAACTCGGCCAGGCGCTGTGGCAGCTCCAGCAGGTCGGACTCGGTTATGTTCGACTAGGACAGCCGGCCACCACGCTGTCGGGCGGAGAGGCGCAGCGGATCAAGATCGCCCGCGAGCTGGCGCTGGCGGGTAAGAAATCCGGGAAGAAGATGTACGTGCTGGACGAGCCCACAACGGGACTCCACCTCGAGGACATTAGAAAGCTGGCCAAGGTTTTCGACCGGCTTCTCGAGCAGGGTCACACCTTGGTGCTGATCGAGCACAATCTCGACGTGATAAAGCTCGCCGATTGGATCATCGATCTCGGACCGGAAGGGGGTGTCGCCGGCGGACGAGTGGTCGCGATGGGCCGTCCGGAGGATGTGGCCAGAGTCGAAGAGTCGTACACCGGACGATGGCTCGCGCCGCTCTTGGAGCGGCCGATCGAAAGCGCGGAGATCTCGCCACGAATTGGTTCCGCTCGCAATCCTGAGCCGATGCCACGTCAGCTCGCGCTGTAGAGCACTGGCCAAGCTTACGCGTGTCCGCTAGCGGGTTTCCTGCAGTATGCGCGAAACCTTGGTCGTAACGGCACGGGGCGAGAATCGGTTGGCTTGAGCGATGATTTTGTTCTTGATACCAGGGATGGCGACCCGGCGGCCGCGCATCATTGCGCTAACGCCATACTCCGCCACGTCCGCTGCGTCCGCCACACCAAAAGCTGTAAATAGCCGCGAATTTCCTACGAGGGCCGCTGCGGCGAAATCGGTATGGGTTGGCCCCGGACAGAGGGCAGTCACGGTGACGCCACTGTGGCGCAGCTCCTCCGCCAGGGCCTCGGAGAAGCTGAGCACGTACGCTTTGGTCGCGTAGTAAACGGCCATCAACGGGCCCGGCTGAAACGCGGCCGTGGACGCAACGTTCATTACTCGACCAGAGCCGCGTTTGATCATCGCCGGCAGAAAGAGCTTGGTGAGGTGGGTCAGTGCGGAAATGTTGACCTGAATCATGTCGAGCTCACGCTGGAGGTCGGTGTCCGCGAACTCTCCCGCGAGTCCGAAGCCGGCGTTGTTGACGAGGACTTCGATTGCAATGTTCTCGTTGTGAAGGAATTCGAAGATCGCCAGTGGTGCATCGCGGCGGCCTAGGTCGGCCGCAAAGACATGCGCTCTGACCGCGTATTTCCCCTCGAGCTGACCGGCTGCTGCTTCCAGCGCATCGCGCTTGCGCGCCACCAGCACCAGGTCGAATTCGTTTCGGGCGAGAACCTTGGCGATCTGCAGTCCAATACCCCCGGACCCGCCGGTGACCAGTGCAGTCCGACGCTGCGCGCCATTTCTCCGTGGAGGCATGATCTCAAGTTAGCGGAAGCGTGTGACAGCTGGATTACTCAGCGCGCGCGTTACGGAATCGGTTGATTAGAGCGCCTCAAACCGCTAGCTTCCGTTGCTATTCCCGAGTAGCTCAGGTGGTAGAGCAGGTGACTGTTAATCACCGGGTCGGGGGTTCGAGTCCCTCCTCGGGAGCTGTCTTAAAAGCAACGAGTTGGATGTCGGAGTTAAACGGGTTAGCCGAGAATGGCTAGCCCGTTTTGCTTTGGTATTTGAATTTGCAAATGCTTGTTGTTTAGTAAACGCGAACGGAAATCCTGTCGACGGGATGTCGAGTGTCGCCTCTGCTTCGCCTCAACGGCAATTGCAAACGCCCTTTCACTTCGATCGCAGCCCCCGCCAGGTCAGCGTTCCGCGGACCATCAAAGTGCCACAGCTCCTCCGGTGAAAGCGCTTGGAAGATAGATCTAAATCCCCGAGCAATTATTTCCACTGAATCATGTGCAGCGAATCGGACTCCACGACGATGTCGAACCGCTTCCCTCTCGAACGGACGTCGTGAACAGTTAGTTTTCTGATGCTGCTCGGCAAAATCGGCCTGAACTTCGGCACCAGTCCGTTCTCCGTGAGACGCAGTCCCGTGTACCCGTAAATGAACTGCTGAAGAAATCCGCCGGCGCCCGTCAGAAAGTTTACCGATTGGTTGGTTGGAGTCTCGGAGAGCACGAGGAAGGGACCATGCGGGTACTGCTCGTACGTCTTTGGCGTGAGCAGCGAGTCGATCAACGTTCGCTCACCGAGCTGGGCCGCGATGAGCGGATAGAGCGTGATCGTCATCATCCCACCCGTGCCCTGCCGCGCCAGCAGTCGAAGAGCGTAATCGAGATCGTTAAAGCTTACTCGCTCACTCATCGCCATCTCGAGCGGGAAGGTCAGGAGCGGAATATCTCCTCCTTCACTTCCCGGCTTCGCGCCCTCGTATGTCGGGTGATAGCCCTTGGCGGAATCGAACGGAATGAACAGCTTCCCGGCGACTCGACCCCAGGAACGATCAGGACGTTTGCCGAGCGCACTTGCCGCCGCGTCGGCGATCTGCAGATTCTTGAGCGCTATCGAGTTGGTGTACGAATCGTTGGTGATTCCCACCAGGCCCTCGTCCACCGACACCACGTTCCGAATGTCGTAGCGGTCGCGTGTCGCGTCGAAGCTCGCGCGGCTCACCCAGAAATTGGCGGTCTCGCGGATCACCGGATATCCATAGCGCGCGAGCCAGTCGCGGTCGCCCGTGGCAAGATAGTATTGCCACTGCGCGAGCGACACGTCGCCCGTCACGTGAATCTCGTACTGCGCATTCTGTCCCGCGAAGGCGGGAGTAGACTCTTGCCCGAACTCGTCGGCTTCCCAAGGATACATCGCACCGCGATACCCGTGCGATTGCGCGTTGCGTTGCGCAGCACGGAGTGTTCGCGCGCGGAACATTACAAGAGACTTCGCGACATCCGGATGTGTGAGCAGCAGCGAGGGAAACATCCACGTGTCGGAATCCCAGAAGATGTGTCCGAAGTATCCCGGTGAGAGGCCCATTGGGCCTACTCCCATTGCCGTGCCCTTGCGCGCGTTGGAAAGCAGGTAGAATTGCATTGACCGAACGAGCTGCTGCAGCTCCGGAGCGCCTTCGACGTCTACGGAGGACTGCCACAGCTTTTCCCAAGCCCGTGAGTTGTCGTTCCAGAGCGCGGTATAGCCGCGAGCTCGCGCCGCACGCGCCGTCGCCTCGGCAACGGCCATCGGGCGATCGCTTTCCGGTGAAGACACCGCACCGACGTACTTGTAGAACGTGTAAGGACGCTCTGGGATGACGTCGAACGACGTCTCGATCGCGACCCTGTCGTTCGACAGCGTCTGTCGCGTGCGCGTGCCGGCCAAGCCCCTGGGCCACGCTACAGCCACACCCTGCGCGACTGTGGTGCTCGCACCGGCGGGCCTCGAGGTCATGCGCAGCAAGCCCCCTCCGCCGCGCGCGTCGATCTGGAGATCTCTCTGCACGGGCTCCATGTGGCCGGGGTACCAGAGATCCTTCACTACGTTCCATTCCGGTTTGTACTGCTTGATCGCGCCAAGAGCGAGCCGCGGCGGTGGATTCCACGCGCGCAGAGGAAGCGAGACTGAAACGCGTCCCGCATAACGCGGGACGATCGTGAGCCGGATGACTCCCAAGTGCTGATCGGATTGCGATATGAATTCGGTCACATCGATTGATGTGCGGCGGTCTCCTTCAACCCAGTCGTAGCGCGTGCGCATCGATCCGGTGCGCATGTCCAACTCCTGCCGGTACGACTGCAGCGATTCTTGTGAGATCGGAGCGCGGTCGAGCCAGGCGCGCCCATCGAAGAAATCGATCTCGTTCCACGCCGGGATCGACGCCATACGAGGCACGTCTCTCTTCGCGTGCTCGAAGATGCCCGCCATATAGGAATAGGTCGGCGCGGTTCCGAGCGACGATGTATTGAGAGCGAACCGCCCGTTGCCGATCTGAGTCGGCCACGAGTTGACCGGATCGCGTGTCGAGAGAACGTAAGGCGCGTCCTGTCCGTGGAGCGCCGCGTGCCCTACACAGGTTACGGCAATTAGCACGGCGACAAGCCACTTTCTCAACTGCATCATGTCGCGGCCCCCTGGCAATAATCGGTCGATCCTATCGGTCGGAAGTTGGGAGTTCACGCGACGCGTCGCATATCGGGTGCGAGCGCGTTCAGTTGCGTAACTCGCCCGCCACAACAGCATCGCACGCTTCCCTGGCCGTCGGTCTGGGCCTTCGTTCTTGCGGCCGCGACGGACATACATGCACAAGGGTCAAGCTAAAGCACCAGCTCTCACCGGCCCTCGCGCGCGTGGCGTGGCCCGTCCTGACCGTGGCGTCGGCGTTTATGGTCGGTCTAGATTCAGCTGCCACCCCCAGCTCTCCGGCGGCGTGGCTTCTAGCCCCAGTAGCGCTGTAACCCCCCGCGGTCCAACGACGCTGGACCAGACGGGCGATCGTAAGAGTTGCTGGCGCGCTGCGCGCACTTTGATTTGAATCTCCCGCAAGCGTTAGGCTGCACAACATCATCCGGACCTCAAGGAAGCGGACGGGTTATCGGCGAACTCACCAAAAAGCGTTTCTGCAGGCCACGCCGAGGACCAGGCTTGACCCGGCGGGATCGTTGGTAGCGTACCGATCGTCTCTTGTTTCGCCACGGGTACTGCAGCCCGCTGCCGTTTGTGACCACTTATCAACGGATGTCGTCCATCGCGTGTTCATGCCCCTCGGGGAAGGACCAGACTGAAGGTCGATCCCCTTCGAGACTCGCTCCTTACCGTGATGTCTCCCCCCATCTGCCGGGCCATGTCCCGGCTGATGGCAAGGCCGAGGCCCACGCCTTCGGAAGTCCGCGTCGGTCCGGACTGCACTTGGATAAACGGATCAAATATGCGGTCCAACTGGCTCGCGTCTATCCCGATTCCAGTATCAGCGACCTCGATAACTACGTTATCCTCGTTCAGGTGCCAACTGACGGTGATCTTTCCCTTTTTCGGTGTGAACTTTATCGCGTTGGACAAGAGATTGAGTACAATCTGCTGGAAGCGGTCACGATCCGCCCGAACGGTCACTGACTCGTCGCCTCGCTGGTAGGTGTAAGAAAGTTTCTTCGCCTCAAGCAGCGGGGCAACCAATTCCTTGGTGACGCCAAGCGCCGCGTTCACGGAGAAATCCTCGACGCTGATCTCGAGTTGTCCAACTTCTAGCTTCGCGAATTGCAGAATGTCGTTGATGATACCGAGCAGGTGCGCCTGGCTCCGTTTGATTCGGTCGAGATCAGCAACTTGTGCTTCGGTTACCGGACCTCGTATACCCATCTTAAGAAGTTCGGTGTAGCCGCTGATCGCGTTGAGCGGCGTGCGGAGTTCGTGAGACATGGTGGCGAGAAACTCCGACTTTGCCCGATTCGCCTCCTCACTGTCCTTGAGGAGTCTCGCCTGCTCGACCTCCAGTCGTTTTCGCTCTGTGAGATCTCGCATGTACGCCGTAAAGAACGCGGGCCCAGGAAGTGGCACCCTCACAATGGCGAGCTCGATGGGAAATTCGGAATGATCGGCGCGCATACCCTCGATCTCGATTCTTCGACCAAGGACGTGAGCCTCGCCTGTAGCCAGGTAGCGCTTCATCCCATGCCGATGCGCATCACGGTGTCGGGGAGGAATAATGAGATCGACCATTTGGCGACCAATCACGTCTTCTTTCCGGTAACCGAACGCGGCCTCTGCCGCGGGGTTGAACTCGATGATAGACCCAGTCTGATCGATCGTAATAATCGAATCGAGAGCCGTATCCAGAATCGAAGCTTTCCGCACCTCACTCTCGTGCTCGGAGAGCATGGCCCGAGCGCGCTCGAGGAACTCGCCAAGCTGGTATCCCACCCCCTGGGCGGCATTCAAGAGGGCTTGGTCCGGGGGAAGCACGTCCTCCGCAAAGAATTCGAGGACCCCGAAAAAGCGGTCTGCGGTCCTGATGGGGATTCCAAACGCGGAGTGAAGACCTTCAGCGCTGGCCTCGGCCGACCGGGGATATGCCGCCGGGCCTGCGAGGTCACTCTCCCAGTAAGGCCGACCCGTCTCCCAAATCCGACCCGGGAAACCCTCGCCCCGCTTGAATTCAATCGCTTTCGTTTTTCGGTCGAATTCCGCGAACGACCGATCCGCAGACGTCCAGCTCTGAAGCGGTCTGAGGGCATCGGCTCCCCGATCGAGCTCCCAATACGTGGCATAGCTCCAACGAAGGGTTTGGCCTACTTCCGCGAGAACGGTGCGCAACGTATCCGGGGCAGACTTCGACTCTGCAATGATCTGGCTGACAAGATGTTGAACGCTCAGACCTCGCTGCGATTGGCGCCGCGCAGTCAGGTCTTGCACGATGAGAAGGAGGTCGGTCGCAAGCGGATCGTCGGCTCGGGTCCGCGCGGCGGTAACACTCACCCAAAGGGCGCCGCCGTCCCTCAGGCGGTATCGCTCTTCGAGCTGAGTAGAGCCCGTCTCTCCTTTCTTGACGCGGGTGAGCTCCTTTGTCTCGGCGGTCAGGTCGCCCGGGTGCGTCGTATCTGTCCGACCAAGAGCAAGCAGTTCTTCGCGAGAATAACCGAGGAGCTCACACAAACGCGCGTTGGCGTCGACCCACCGATCGCGTCCGGAAAGAATCCCCATTCCAACGCGCGCTTTTTCCACCGAGCTCCCCAGACGGGAGAGCGCTTCAACAGGTTCGAGCGCCATGAGGCTCCATGCAACGGCAGTTTTCCAGTCAGGGCTCCGGCGACCCGGACTTACAGTTACGCCTACGTCGGCGAGCGCGACGTTAGACGCGCGCACGGTTGCCGGTAATGCGGCGCGCCAGCCAGACGAGGATCACGACACCGAGCGTGGCGACGACGATCAACCAAATTGATGCCAGCACTGGCGCCGAGGCCAACCGCGTTCACGATCAAGCCTCCAATGAGACCCCCCACCAAAGCGGAGTACGAGGTCCATCACGATCCCGTAGTCGGACCCCTTCATAATCCTGCCCGTAGGAAAACCCGCGACAATGCCAGCGATGATAGTGACCTGCGCGCGCACCTCTCCAATGGTGGGAGCACGTGAGTGGAGCACGTCTCTCACACGATGACAGTGTTGCGACGTGTGGCAAAGCACGTGCCCGCCTCGTGCGAAACTTTTTACCAGCCGACGAGCAAAGCCGCCAAACGATCAACTTTACTTGGTCGCAGTGTCCGCATTCAGACAAAGTCCTCGGGACCCGGCTGAGCGGTGAAAATTCGGTACGATTAAAATGACGCAATGGCGATCCGCCTCATTCCGTAGCGCGGAGAGCCCGCCCGAAGAAAACATCGGAAGGCGTATCTGGACCGCGATGCCGGGGAATCGGTGTCAATCAAGATCCAGAATACGTCGCGATTCGCGCGATCGAGCAGCTGCCCCAAGCCTCTCTCTTACATTTAGTTAGAGCAATCGGGACGGCGGGATTTGAACCCGCGACCCGCTGAGCCCCATTCAGGTCAACGGTTTTTCAAAGGCGCAGAATGGTCGCTCGAGAATCGGATAACTCTAGGATAACTTCCCGTTCTCAGCTGGGTATAAAGGTAGCCATTGCAACATCTTATCCTTCGCGAACGGATAGCTGTTTATCACCGGGCCGGGGGTTGGAGTCCCTTCTCGGGAGCTGTTATAAGACTCGCTGTAGCATCCGTACTTGGGCTAGAATTGCCGGACTTTCCGCCGTGATATTTCTGTCGCTGGGTGCAGGGCCTCGAGCGATGCTAGCAGGAGCCGGTGCACTAGATAATAGCGCAGTCACAACGCTTTATTGACTCAATGATCATGCACCTAGCCGCGCGAACGATGAGCCAAGCTTGAGTCTGCCAATTGACAGCGTGCGAAACGCACTCGCCGCATCATATACCGTTGACAGAGAGCTTGGCAAAGGCGGAATGGCGACGGTCTACCTCGCCCAGGATCTGAAGCATGACCGGTTGGTAGCGCTCAAGGTCCTTCACCCCGATCTCTCCTCATCGCTGGGACCCGATCGCTTTTTGCGCGAAATCAAGCTGGCTGCGCGGCTCAGCCACCCGCACATCCTCCCGCTCTTCGACTCCGGCGTGTCTGAAGGAATTCTGTATTACGTTATGCCCTACGTCGAGGGCGAATCTCTGCGCGAACGACTGGATCGAACCCAACAACTCCCCGTCGAAGAGGCACTCCATCATGGGTGTTCAATCGCCTCGGCGCTGGATTATGCGCATCGCCAGGGGATAATCCATCGGGATATCAAGCCCGAGAACGTAATGCTGTACGAGAACGAGGCAATGGTGATGGATTTTGGAATCGCGAAAGCCGTAAGCGCCGCTGGTGGAGATACCTTGACGCAGACGGGCGTTATGATCGGGACCCCGGCCTACGTGAGCCCGGAGCAGGCGTCGGGTGAGGACCTCGATCACCGCACTGATCAGTACAGTCTCGCGTGCGTCCTCTATGAAATGATTTCGGGTGAGAGGCCTTTCAAAGGCGCAACTACGCAGGCGGTCCTCGCAAAAAGATTCACCGATTCCGTGAGGCCCCTTCGGTCGCTCCGCGGCTCAGTATCGGAAGCGGTGGAAAACGTGGTAAAGAAAGCGATGGCCATTGACCGCGAGGAGCGCTTCTCGACCTCAGGCAATTTTGGGCGAGCGCTCGCCTCTGGAAATGTCATCACTTCGGCCGATACGCAGACGCTGCCGCAGGCGGGATCCGCGGCGAAATCGGTCGCGGTACTCCCGTTTGCGAACATGAGCGCAGATCCCGAGAACGAGTATTTCACCGATGGGATGGCGGAAGAGATCATCAATGCTCTAACCAAGATTCAGGCGCTGAGAGTCGCGTCGCGCACCTCTTCCTTCGTCTTTAAAGGGAAGAGCGAGGACATTAGCGACATCGGGCGAAGGCTCAAGGTCTCGACCGTCCTCGAGGGAAGTGTGCGGAAGATGGGCAATCGCCTGCGCATTACGGCGGACCTCGTGAACGTTGCGGATGGGTACCATCTTTGGTCCGAGCGGTATGACCGCGAGATGGAGGACGTCTTCGCCATCCAGGACGAGATTGCGCAGGCGATCGTGGAAGCCCTCCGCGTTATTCTGAGCGAAGGAGAGAAAAGCGCGATCGAGAAGCCACGCACCGCAAACATTCAGGCTTACGACTACTACCTCCGGGGACGCCAGTACTTCCACCAGACGAGGCGCAAGAGCTTGGAATACGCTCGGCAAATGTTCAATCGCGCTATCGAAATCGATGCCGAGTATGCTCTCGCTTACACCGGCGTTGCGGATTCATCGTCGCTGCTCTTCACCTATCACGACGCCCGGGAGTTCAACAAGAATCAGGCTGACATCGCGAGTAAGAAGGCGCTGGAGCTCGCGCCGGATCTGGCGGAGGCTCACGTTTCGCGCGGGATCTCGGTGACCCTTAGCAAGAATTTCGACGAGGCTGAGCGGGAGTTCGAGACGGCAATGCGACTCGATCCCAAGCTCTTCGAGGCGGCTTACTTCTACGCCCGATCCCGCAAAGCACAGGGGCGATTGAAGGAAGCTGCCAAGCTATTCGAGCGAGCGGCTGCGCTCCGCCCTGAGGATTATCAGTCTCCGAGCTTTCTAGCTGAGGTCTACGCCGGAATGGGAATGGCGAACGAGAGCATGGAGGTTCGCCGGCGCACGGCGAAAGTGATAGAGAATTGGCTTGAGCTCAACCCGGATGACGCCCGTGCCTGCATGTTCGGTGCGGCGAATCTGGCGTCACTTGGGGATCGGGAAGGAGCACAGGCGCTGGCGACGCGCGCGAGCGCTATCGATCCGGAAGATGCAATGCTCCTCTACAACATCACCTGCATGTACGCGCGTCTCGGCAACAATGAAGAGGCACTCAAGCACCTGGAAAGCGCGGTCGACAAAGGTTACGGCAACAAGAACTGGATGGAGCACGATTCGGATCTCGATGCTATAAGAGAATCTCCACGGTTCAAGGCGATTTTGCAGGCGATGTGAATTTGCAATTCAGCGGCTGTGCCTTTTGGTGGATGCCGAAGACTTGGGGACAATACGGGGAGTGCTCCCAGACGCAAAAATGTCAGACAACTGAACTGGCTGGCTGACATCGCGTTAGATCAATAGGGACGGCTGAGTCTCCGTCCCGGACAATGCCGGTAATTAAACGGTAGCCAGTAAATGCGGCCCTTCGGAATGGTGTTCTGTTTCGGCTCGATAGAACCGTCTTTGTGTAATCCCGGTTTTTTTTCCACCTTCAACGGATAACTTCCGGATGTCTTTGCTTAACGCCTTCATCGTAAAGCCTTGAGGATCGCCAGCTTAGACAGCACGAAGCGTTAACTGTTAATCACGGGTCGGGGGTTCGAGTCCCTCCTCGCAAGCTATTATAAGACTCGAAGTTGCATCGACTTATGAAAGCGGGCACTTTCTAAAGAGAGTGCCCGCTTTGCTTTGCTTTCTGCTCGACTTCCGCTGGACAAATCGCCGCCGTGGTAGGAACCAGCATCGGGGTGATATGAAAACGACATGTCAAAGCCTCCCTCATATCGATACGATCCCGGCGCCGCAGCGATGCGCTCACTGAGTGATCGGACGAATCATCTCAGGAGAATCAGATGCGCCTTGCCCTCGCAACATCTTTTGTCCTTCTCGTCCTTCCAGCTACTACGAAGGGCCAGAGTGCGCGAATAGACGCTTTGTCCCTTCAGGCTGGCGCCCGCGCGAGAATTCTTGGACCTACGACCGATTCCCAGTACACACTTATCAAGATCGCCTCAGCCACGCCAGATAGCTTGCACTACCGCCTTGATCATGTTTTTGAAACCAGGGCGGTCGCGTGGCAACAAATCAGTAAAATGGAGGTCAGATCGGGGAGCCATTCGAATTTCCTGCGTGGCGTTGGGATTGGATTGCTCGGCGGAATTGTTGCTGTGGCTCTTGGAGCTGCTACCGCTTCGCGAACCGAGTATTCCGCCAAGGATCGCCAACAACTCGAAATTTGGGCCGGCGTTGTACCCGTCCTGAGTGTGGTGGCCGGAGCCGTGCTTGGGTTGGTGGCGCGCACAGAAGATTGGATTCCGGTCACAGTCCCGAGTACGCGAGGGGCGTCGCACAGAGAATAAGGAGCGAAGCCTATCGGCTCCCTCAGGCCGGATGAGCGTTGGATCTGGACTCATGCAGACTCGGCGCAACTTCCGAACAGGGTTTGCACATTAGAAATGTCGTTTGGTACGTTGCTTACGATGACTTGCGGATAACCTTTCTGGGTGTCTAAGGATGCTCAACTTTGAAACGCCGACATTGACGACCGCCCTAATCGCGAGGAGCCGTTTTTTGGAAATGCCGGCTCTCCATTTGGTTGTGTCGTAGCAGATGCCCGTGACTGGCACACAGAGTGAGCCTACGCGTCGCAGTTCGACGCGCCTAAGCCGCGACCCGTCCGACCCCATTAAAGCTCAGCAGGTCCAGCCGCCGCTGCCGTGACCATGCTCGGCACGATCGGGGTAGCTGGCGGCGTCTTATTGCTTGTCGCGCTAGCGCTCGCCGTCTACATCACTATCAGCATGAACGCGCGCGCCAGCCGCGAGGATGTCGTCGTCACGATGCCGTGCGTCGGGGACAGCGAAGAGAAGTTCATGCGCGCCTTCACCGGCGCTGCGGGGCAGCATGCGTATGCTGGTAACGCGGTCACGATTTTCCAGAACGGGGCGGAGATCTTCCCGCCGATGCTCGAGGCGATCGCGGGTGCGCGGTCAAGCGTCCACTTCGCAACGTTCATTTACTGGGGCGGTGCCGTGCCCGAGACGTTCGCAGCCGCGCTCATCGCCGCCGTTCGGCGCGGCGTCACGGTGCGCGCAGTGTTGGACAGTGACGGCTCTGCGAAAGCACCCAAGGCGCTCGTGAAGCGCATGTCCGATGCCGGCTGCGACATCAGCTGGTTCCAACGAGCGGAATGGTACGACTGGGAGTCATACAACCACCGCTCGCACCGTCGGCTCCTGGTGGTCGACGGCACCGTCGGATTCACAGGAGGCGTCGGCATCGCCGATGAGTGGTCCGGTAATGGCGACAGCCCCGGCCACTGGCGCGACACCCACGTTCGCATCGCCGGTCCAGCCGTGGCATCACTCCAGGCCGCCTTCGTCGACACCTGGAATAACTGCAGCGGCGAGCTGCCCCTCGACGCATCGTACTTTCCCCCGATCGAGTCTCGGGGCGAGACGACCGTCTGCATAGTGAAAAGCAATCCGGCTGCCGGAACGAGTGGTGCCCAGCGCTCGTATGCCGCGCTCATCGCCGGAGCAAAACACACCTTGGCGATCTCGAACGCCTACTTCCTTCCCTCCCCGCCGTTCGTCGACGCGCTGATAAAGGCAACGGCGCGCGGCGTCGACGTGAAGGTGGCCATGCCTGGGCCGTACCATGACGAGCCGGCAGTGCGGCGCGCGAGCCGGCGCACTTGGGCCCCCCTCCTCGCTGGCGGCGTCGAGCTGTACGAGCACCAACACACGATGCTGCACGCCAAAGTGTTAGTCGTGGACGATCGCGTCACATCGATCGGGTCGATCAACTTCGATCCGCGCTCATTCTCGCTCAATTCCGAATGCGCAGCAGTGATCCTGGATGCCGCGATTGCATCCAGCGCGATGTGCGCGTTCCGCGCCGATCTGGAGCAGAGCCGCCGGGTAACCGTAGACGACGTCCGGAATCGCGGCTTGGTCGATCGCGCGGCGGATTCCTTCTGCTACTGGATCCGCGCGCAGCTGTAGGGCGCTTGCACCCCATCGCGGATCCCTCTGCACCTTAAGTCAGGCGATACGCGCGCTTGGCAAGGTCATACGCCAAGGCTCTCGCCATCTCCCTCGCGTCAGCGAAGTCGATCACGTGACGCGCCACGAGGCCGCCCAGGTAGTTCGCGTCCACGCGCCGAGCGAGATCATGTCGAGCCGGGATCGAGCAGAACGCGCGGGTGTCGTCGGCGAAGCCAGCCGTATTTTCGATCCCTGCGGTCTCTGTGGTGTGTCGCCGAAAGCGCGTCATTCCTTCGATCGAATCGTTGAACCACCAGGGCGCACCTAGGAGCATCGCGGGATAGTGACCGGCCAGCGGCGCCAGCTCTCGGCTATACGTCGACTCGTCGAGCGTGAACACGATCAGTCGAAAACGCGCGTCGTTCCCATATGCGTTAAGGAGCGGCCGCAAGTTGCGCGTGAATTCCGTTGCCACCGGAATGTCGCCGCCCTGGTCCGATCCAAATCGACGGTGCACCAACTCGTTGTGATCGCGCAGCGAGCCGGCGTGCAATTGCATCACGAGCCCGTCCTCAAGCGATAGCTGCGCCATCTCCATGAGCAGATGCGCCTCGAATCGTGTCTGGTCGTCGGCAGTCGCGGCGCGTTCTCCCGCTTTTGTGAACAACCGCTCCACCTCCGCATCCGCCAGTCGCTGGGTACGCGGGACGAGGACGGCGTGATCCGTTGCGGTAGCCCCCATCGCCTTGAACTCGCCGCGTCGGGTTGCCACCGCCCTCACCAGCTCGGCGTAGCTCCCGATTGACCGGCCGACCGCGCGCTCAAAGGTGGCCAGCTCCGCGGACCACCCCGGCGCCCCGATCCGAAAGAGCGCGTCAGGGCGAAAGGTCGGAATCACGTGAGAGCCAAGCCCCATTGCGCGAAGCGTTCTGTGATGCTCGAGCGTGTCGCCCGCAGCATCGGTTGTCGCCAACACCTCGATATTGAACCGCTTGAGAAGAGCGCGAGGACGGAATTCGGGCGATTGCAACCGCTCGGCGATCGTGTCGTACACCAGCTGTGCGGAGTCCGAGGTAAGTTCGAGTCGAACGCCGAACACCTCGCGCAGTTCGTACTCGAGCCAGGCGCGCGTGGGGGTCGCACGGAAGAGCGTCCAGTGATCAGCGAGCGTCTGCCAGATCTTGCGCGGATCCACTTCGGGGTTGGGAGGCGTTCCGTCTCGCGGAGCGACGCCGAGCGACTCGAGCGAGACCCCGCGCGAGTACAACATCCTTAGGATGTAGTGATCCGGCGTAATGATTAGTGATGCAGGATCCGCAAACGCATTGTTGGACGCAAGGACCGCTGGATCAACGTGTCCGTGCGGAGAGACGATCGGTAGCGCACAGGTCTCGTCGTACAACGCGCGCGCGTGACGGCGAACTACGGGGTCAGAATCGAAATAGCGATCTTCGTTAACCTCGGTCACACCACGGGCTTCCACCGTGGATCGTATTCGCGCGACCACAGCCCGGCAGCCTCCGCGTCACCCATGATGTGGCCGTTCGACGGATCGGTCCTGAGCTTCCGACCCAGTTGCTGCGATATGGTGCCGAGGTGGCAGAGCGTCCCAGTTTTTGCGCCGTCCTCGATTGGCGCGGACAGCTTGGTACCCGTGCGCACGGCATTGGTGAAGTTGTCGATGTGGAGTTGCGTCAGCCAGTCGTCCCCGACCGTGTTCAGGCTGTCGCCCTTCGGAGCTGCGCTCACCTGCTTCACAATCTTGTTCTTGAGATCGTAAACCGCGTAACCGTCCCGATCGACTACCACACTTCCCTTGGTGCCGAGGACAGCCGTACCGCGAGAACGGTCGTAGAGCTCGAGTCCATTGCAGCTCTGCCCCTGCCAGATAATGCTCTTGTCACCGTCGAATACGAAAGTCGCTTCCTGTGTGTCGGGGAACTGCCAGTCGTCGGCGTAGTGGAAGCGTCCGCCCGTCGAGACGACGCTGGTCGGGTAATCGACGCCGAGCATCCAGCGCCCCACATCGATTTCGTGCGTGCCGTTGTTGCAGATTTCGCCGGTTCCCCAGTTGGTGAACCAGTGCCAGTTGTAGTGAATGATGTTGTCACGATACGGAGTGCGCGGAGCCGGACCCTGCCAAAGCTCGTAGTCGAGGTTCGGAGGAACAGGGACGACTTTGCCCCTCCCGATTCCGGTTCGCGTGTTGGCGTACCAGGCGCGCGCGAGATATGGCGTCCCGATCGCACCTTCGCGAATCGAGTGCAGGACTTCGATGAAGTGCGGGCCGGAGCGAGCCTGGGTGCCGAGCTGGACGCGGAGATTGGCATGTTTGCGCGCTGCTGCGACGATCAGCTCGTCCTCGTGCGGGTCGTGTCCGCTCGGCTTTTCGACGTAGACGTGCTTCCCCGCATCAAGCGCGAGAATCGTGGCGGGGGCGTGCCAGTGATCCGGCGTTGCGATCGCGATCGCGTCGACGTTCTTGTCCTCAAGCACCCGGCGAAAGTCAGTCACGGTTTTGGGCGGTGTCGCCTGGAGGGGCGACGTGGCCGCCAGCGCTTTCGCTAGCACGTTGGAATCGACGTCGCAGAGATATCCGACCGTCGTATTTGGCCCGTGCGCGAATCCCTTGGCGTGGACCATGCCCCGTCCGTTCAATCCCATCACGGCAACCACCATTTTCTCGCTGGGCGATCCATGGAACGCGAAGAGCGGTCCAATCCCGCGCGACGCCGCGAAAGCGCCGAGTCCAGCAACGGATGCCGTCTTCAGAAAATCTCTGCGGTCCAAGGGCTCATTCGGATTCATTGCAATTCCCCCGGTTACAAAATGCGAATCTTGATAGTTCGGAAATACACTTCGTCGCCGTGATCCTGCAGCACGATGTGGCCAGTTCGACGCTGCGCGAAATTTGGGATGCTGCGATACTTGCTCCTGGCGAGAGCAGAGTCCATTTGCACGGTCCCAAGGTCGAACTCAACCACCTTGCTCCCATTCAGCCAGTGTTCGCCGTGATTCCCGCGAAAGACGAGCCTTGAGTCGTTCCATTCGCCGACGGGGGCGAGTCTCTTGCTGGCATTTGGCGGGATTAGATCGTACAGCGCAGCAGCACGGTGCGAAGGCACTTTTCTGTCTTCGGCGAGGTTGTCGTCGAGCAACTGGTATTCGAAACCAAGCGCCGCGTGGTTCGGTGAATTGGCCATCGAGAGCTCCTCGGAGACGTTGTATTTGACGCCGCTATTCCCGCCGGGGCTTATCTTCCACTGCCAACTCAGCTCGAAGTCGCCGAATGTTTGTTTGGTCATGAGATCGCCGCCCGCGGCCGGCTGTCCGTCCGGCAAGCGCGGTACTTGGCCATTGGCGATCTTCTTGATCGTGCCACGCTCGATTTTCCAGTGCGCGGAAGGCACGCTGTCGTAGCCGAGTCCACGCCAGCCGTCGAAGGTCTTGCCGTCGAATAACAGACGCCATCCCGCATGTTGTTCGCTTTCGGACAACATGTTCGGCGGGTACATGACAACCGCTACGGTCGCTCTGCCCGGCATCCCGGACTCCTGCGTCATAGAAGGTGGTGTTGCTTCGCGATGCCTGGAACACGCGGCGGCAATCAACACACACGCAAGCGTGATTCTCGTATTTCTATAGTAGGTCGTCATATCTGCCGGAGTGCGAGATGCGCCGGCTCCAAGCGCGGCGCGAGTAAATGTATAATTACCCATGCCGTCACGTACGCAAGGCCACACACGACGAAGATTGGTGAGTAGTCGCTCCCGTTAGCCTGGAGAACGTGGCCCGTGACCCGCTGGAATAGGACGCCGCCCATCGCCCCGGCAAAGGCGCCGATCCCTACCACTGAGCCCACGGCGAACTTCGGGAACATGTCGCTCGCCAGCGTATACACGTTGGCCGACCAGGCCTGATGCGCTGCCGCTGCAATGGCGACGATTAGCACGGCGGCCCACATGTTTGGCGCACGTGGCGCAAGGGCCGTCGGCACTATCAGGAACGCCATCGCGAGCATCGTCGCCTTTCGGGCGCGATTCACTGACCAGCCCCGTTTGATCAGCGCGCTCGAGATCCAGCCACCGCCGACCGAGCCGACGTCTGCGATCAGATACACGACGATGATCGGCGCGGCGACCTGCGCCAGCTTGACACCGTATTTCGCGTCGAGGAATTTCGGCAACCAATAGAGGTAGAACCACCACACAGGGTCGGCCATCAGCTTCCCGATGATGAACGCCCACGTCTGTCTATAGCCGAACAGGCTTGTCCACGGCACCTTTGCGACCGTTACCAAGCCGTCGCTACCCGTGTCCGGATGCCGATACAACGGAATCCAGAGTAGAAGCCAAACGAGGCCCAGGGCGCCCGTTGCGACGAATGCCCATTGCCACCCCCAGCGGAGCGCAATCCATGGGACAATGAGCGGCGTCAGGATCGCGCCCATGTTGGTGCCGGCGTTAAAGATCCCCGTGGCGAGTGCGCGCTCCCGTTGCGGGAACCACTCCGCTATCGCTTTGATCGACCCCGGAAAAATTGCCGACTCGCTCATTCCAAGCATCGCGCGCGCGAACGAGAATCCGGCCGCCGTCCTGGCAAACGCGTGACCGATCGCGGCGACGCTCCACGCAACTACAGCCGCCGCCAATCCTCGACGGACGCCAATCCAATCGATCACACGACCAGCGACGAGGAACCCCAACGCGTACGCGAAGCTAAACCAGGAGACGATGTCGCCGTAGTCAGCCTCGGTCCAATGCAGCTCTCGCTGAAGGGTCGGGGCGAGGATGCCCAGCACTTGCCGGTCGACGTAGTTGATCGTCGTCGCGACAAAGAGCAGTGCGCAGATCGTCCACCTGTAAGAGGGGGGCCGTTCGAGATCTGCCCTGTCCGCTACGAGCGGGTCCGTGTCACGACTAGCCACCAGCGATTCCCTCCCAGAGTCCGTGCAAATACATCGCGCCCAAGGCGCGATCGTGCAGCCCGTAACCGGGCTGGCCGGTCTCGCCCCAAATCATGCGCCCGTGATCGGAGCGTATGGGGCCGTCGAAGCCAGTGTCGTGGAGCGCGCCGAGCACCGCACGCATGTCGATGTCGCCGAGCTCCGACGGATGCGCGGTCTCCTGAAAAGAGCGCGTGCCGGTCCGCTTGATGTTCCGGCAGTGGGCAAAGTGGATGCGGCCGTTGGCACCGAGGCGCCGAACGATCGCCGGAAGATCGTTGCTCGGGTCAGCAGCGAGCGATCCGGCGCAAAAGGTGACGCCATTTGCGGGATCGTCGACGATCTTCGTCACGCGCTCGAGCGCCTTACCGTTCGTGACAATGCGCGGCAATCCGAAAATGGACCACGGCGGGTCATCGGGGTGGAGCGCCATGCGAACGCCGGCCGAGGCAGCGACCGGAACGACGCGCTCGAGGAAGTAAACGAGGTTATCCCAGAGTTTGCTTTCGCTCACCGAGCGATATGCGTCAAAAAGTCTTTTCAACTCGTCTGCCGAGTACGCCGTAGCCCAACCAGGCAAGTCGGCGGTCCCACGCCCTAGATCGATCTTCGAAAGCGCAGCGTCATCGTATGCGAGCGTCGTCGAGCCGTCGTCAAGCGGCCGCGCGAGCTCGGTTCGTGTCCAATCGAAGACCGGCATGAAGTTGTAGCACACCACGGGCACACCAGCACGTCCCACGTTCCGGACACTCTCACAGTAGTTGTCGACGAGGCGCTCCCGAGTCGGCCGGCCGAGTTTAATGTCCTCGTGAACAGGGATGCTTTCAATGACCGCCAGTGACATACGGTGCCGTTCTATCTCTTCGCGCAGCGCGGCGACGCGATCGAGTGGCCACGGCTCGCCGACAGGAATCTCGAAAAGAGCGCCGACGATCCCGTGCACGGCCGGAATCTGTCGGATGTATCCCAGTGAGATGCGGTCGCGAGGTCCGAACCACCGAAAGGTGATCATCGGGCGCGCGCCGTTCGCACCGCCGCGAGGAATCGTGCGGCGAGCGCGCCGATCGCTGCGTAGTCGCGTCGAGCGAGGGCGTCCCTCGAGATCATCTCGCCGCCTACACCGACCGCGGCCGCGCCGGCCTCGAACATATCGCGCACATTGTCGAAGGTCACGCCACCGGTGGGCACTAGCGGGATTTCGGGAAAGGGACCGCGCAGCGCGCGGAGGTACGTCGCGCCGCCCACGTTTTGCACGGGAAAGACCTTTACCATGGCCGCCCCCTTACGAAACGCTTCGAACACTTCGGTCGGTGTGAGAGCGCCAGGTAGGACCACGACGTCCGCGCGACGCGCCGCATCGATCACCTCGGGCACGAGACAGGGCGTGACGATGAATTCCGCGCCAGCATCTACGGCGCGCTTTGCCGTCTCTGCATCAGTCACGGTTCCCGCGCCGATCAGCACTTTCTCGCCGAATCGCCTCGCCACCGACGCGATAACGGCGATTGCGCTCGGCACGGTCATCGTAACCTCGGCTACGGTGAGTCCTGCTTCGGCCAACACCTCCACTACCGCCAGGGCGGCGTCGGCACTCGCGGCGCGGATGACGGGGATAATGCCGATGTCGCGAAGAGAGGATACGACCAACGATCGTGAGCGAGTCATCACCTTGATACCCGGAGGCCCGCCCCTCGCAGAAGCTGCTCGACGTCCGCTCGAGTCACCAGGCAGAAATCGCCGGGGATGCTGTGCTTGAGAGCTGAGGTCGCGGTCGCAAACCGCACAGCGTCTTCCCAGCCGCGATCCTCAAGGCGACTCACGATCAACCCGGCACTGAACGCGTCTCCGGCGCCAATCCGATCAACGACTTCGACTTCGTAGCGCGGCGACCGGTAGATTTTGCCGTCGGCAGCGACAATCGCACTCCAGCTGTTCAACAGCACTCGCGGATTCTCGCGCAGTGTGACGGCCACCGCGCTAACCCCGAACCGCTTCTCGAGAGAGCGCGCGACCTGGGCATAAGACTCGGCGTCCACCTGTTCGTAGCGCTCCTTCGTGTCGGCGCCGATTCCGAACACCACACGCGTGTCCTCCTCCGTCGTAATGAGCACATCGACGTGTTCCATGAGCGGCTCCTGTACCGCGCGCGCCTTCTCGGCGCTCCACAGCTTGCTGCGATAGTTGAGATCGTAGCTGACGGTGAGCCCGGCCACCTTTGCCGCAATCAGCGATTCCGCCGTCACCTTGGCGGCCGTTTCGCTCAAGGCGGGTGTGATTCCGCTGACATGGAACCAGCGGGCGCCACGAAATACGGACGGCCAGTCGATGATTCCGGGCGTTACACTGCTCATGGCCGACGCCGCCCGGTCGTAGAGCACGCTACTCGCGCGAGGGGCGGAGCCGAGCTCTGCGAAGTAGAGACCCGCGCGGTCCCCCTGAGTCCATTCGATACGGGCTTCCACGCCCTGCGCGCGGGCCGCATCGGCGATCATCCGGCCCAGTGCGTTGACGGGAAGACGCGAGACCCAGCGCGATCGGACGCCTAGGCGCGACGCAGCGACGGCAACATTCAGCTCGCCGCCGCCAACGTATGCGTCGAAGCTCCGAGCCTGCTCGAGTCGCTGAAAGCCCGGCGGCGTGAGCCGCACCATCGCTTCGCCGAAGGTGACAAGATCCATGCGCAATCTTACCCTCGGTCCAACGCAGTCACCAGATTCGCGCCCGCCACCCGTGCTGTCGTCTCGGTGGCTTGGCGAATAGAATTCTATGGAATCATGTCGTTCCCTGGGCTCGATCTGACAAACCGTACCGCCGTTGTCGTTGGCGCGACGTCGGGCATCGGACGAGCGATCGCGCTCGGGCTCGCCGACGCGGGCGCGGATGTCGTCCCAACGGGTCGCCGAGCAAAACTGGCCCAGGACGCAGCGCGCGAGATCGAACGCCGTGGCCGCCGCTCGCTTGCGCTGGCGGCGGACGTTTCAGATGCCGACTCGATCCAGTCACTGGCCGACGCTACGATTGAGAAGTTCGGCAAGGTCGACATCCTGGTGAATGCGGCGGGCCGCACGATGCGACGTCCGACTCTCGAAGTGTCGGACGCGGAGTGGGAGGAAATCCTGGACACAAACCTCACGGGGATGTTGCGCACCTGTCGCGTCTTCGGCCGCCACATGATCGAGCGGGGCTATGGACGCATCATCAACATTGGCTCGCTCACGTCGGTCGTCGCCCTGCACGAGACTGCCGCATACGGGGCGAGCAAGGCCGGCGTGGCCGCGCTGACCAAGTCGCTCGCGGTCGAATGGGCGCGGGCTGGCGTCTCGGTGAACGCAATCCTGCCCGGCGTGTTCCGAACGGCGCTCAACGAGGGGCTGCTCGACGGCACTCCTCGCGGCACCGAGTTCCTAATGCGCACACCGATGGGGCGCTTCGGGCTCCCGGAAGAGCTCGCTGGCGCCGCTGTTTTTCTCGCCTCCGAGGCGGCGAGCTTCGTGACGGGACATCTGCTGGTGGTCGACGGCGGCTTTCTCGCGAGTGGTGTTAACCAGTAGAGAGCCTCACTTCCAGTTGTATTTTCGCGGAGCTTGCGCCGCTGGCCGGGCTCTCCTGATCAGCTCAGGTTTGTGATGCTGAGCGGCCTCTGCCTTGCAAATGGTGGTGCTAGCCCCGAGCGACGACGCGGGGCACCCACCCCAAGTAAATAGCATGGAGCTAACCATGATCGGAACCAGGACCATCCAAGGACTTGCGCTCGCGTGCGTGCTCGCGGTCGGCTCGGCTTGCGCGGGCGTTAGAAAGACGACAACGAACCTCAACCCCTCCTTGAACCGGGCGCCGACCTGCGCGTCCGCAATCGCCGTCTACAACAGTCGCGCTCAGGTGCCATATGACTACTACGAGGTGGCTTGGATCCAGGCCGAGGGAAATTCTGTCTGGACGACGGACAACCAGCTGCAGCAGCAGATCCGGAACGGCGCGGCAAAGGTTGGTGCGAACGCTGTGATCGTCAACCCGACGCAGCAAGCCAAGAGCACCGTCAAGGTTCTCGGTGAGGCCATCGGCACGAAGTCGGCGACTTCTAAGGCGAGCGCGCTCGCGATCTACATGCCTAGCGACGCAGCACGCGTGCGAGCCGCATGTGGCACCACCTGAGGGCCCGGACTCGGCTTGAGCCCTGAGCGAAAAGAACTGCGGAAAAGGCGCGGGTTGGTGGTAGCCACCAGCCCGCGCTCTCCTTACCAGCCTCTCGGCTCCTGAACTCAAGACTGGTTCACGCCCGGGCTCGCGATTAGAAGTGTTCGCGACGCTCTCACACGTCGCCATTTCCGGGTGCGGGATTTGCCGCAACTAAAGAGCTTCCGCCATCGGTGATTTCCATGAAGAAGACGCTCCTCGTTGCCTGTGTTCTTGCTGGATCCGCCCACGCGCAGATTCGGCTGCCCCCTGGCATGCACCCGCCAGGATGCACGGCGGGACTGGAGCTGCCAGACGGCTTTTGCGCTACGCTATTCGCCGAAGGCGTAAACGGGGCGCGCCATATCGTGGTGGCACCGAACGGCGACGTCTTCGTGAATACCGTTGGTCCCCGCAGTGGCCGTCTGACACCGCCGGGAGGCACGCCCCCAAACATCGGGGGAATCGTCGCTCTCCGTAGCACCAAGCGGGGCGGAAAGGCGGATGTTCAACGATCGTTTGGTGTGGGCGGCGGAACCGGGATCGCGCTCGCCGGCAATCTCCTTTACGCAACCGCTGGCAATTCAATCGTCCGGTACCGACTTGCCTCAGGGTCCCTGACGCCCATCGGGAGCCCGGACACCATCGTAACCGGTCTCCCGATGACCGGCTCGCACCATTCCCATAACTTCCTCCTCCAGGGACGCACGCTTTACGTCAACATCGGCTCCGCATCGAACGCGTGCCAACAGCATGATCGCCAAGCCGAATCCCCCGGCTTCAATCCTTGCATCGAGCTCGACACCCGGGCCGGAATATGGGAGTTCGACGCAACCCGGCTGCGCCAGCGACCAGGCGATGGGCGTCGGTTCGCGACGGGGTTGAGAAACTCCGTGGCGCTCACGCGGAATCCGTTGGACGGCTACTTGTACGCCACGGTTCACGGGCGTGACCAGCTGCACGACAATTGGCCCAGCTTATTCTCTGCCGAAAGGAGCGCCGAGAACCCCGGCGAGGAACTCCTCCGAATCGATCGCGGCGCCGACTATGGATGGCCGTACTGCTATTACGATGTCGATCGCCGGGGATTGGTTCTGGCGCCGGAGTACGGAGGCGACGGGCAGAAGACGGCTCAGTGCTCGAGCAAAGCCCAGCCGTTGATGGCGTTTCCGGGCCATTGGGCGCCCGACGGGATGGTCTTCTATACGGGCACTCAGTTCCCGACTTCGTATCGAGGCGGCGCTTTCATAGCGTTTCACGGGTCGTGGAACCGCGCGCCGCTCCCTCAGGATGGGTTCCGCGTGGTGTTCGCACCATTCCGATTCAACCGGCCGGCGGGGTCCTATTCGACGTTCGCTGATGGCTTCAATCCCAATCGGGGTAAACCAGGAGCGCAGCCAGGAACTCGGCGGCCGGTTGGCCTGGCTGAGGCTCCCGATGGCTCCCTCTTTGTCACCGATGACGCGGGTGGCACCGTTTGGCGAATCACTTATCGCGGCCCCAGGCGTTGAGCCGCGTCGGCCAGAGCGTTGATTCGCATGGAAATCATTGCGTCTGGGTCGGATGGGTGAGAGAATGAGAGGCAAGTTGACCTCTCGTCCCTCGTGATCCGGCCGCTGAAGCCGTTCAGCAACCTCCTCAAGCGCCTGCTTGGGGCGGTCAGACCACCTCCGGCGCAAACAGCGACTCGGGTTCGCCATAACGGCTTGGACTCGGAACGGCGCCTTAGCTTCATGCTGGAATCGATACCGGTCAACCTCTGGTCCACCGACGCGCACCTCAACATCACGTTCTCGCAGGGCGCGGGTCTCCATCTCATCGGCACGAGCGCCAGCGAACAGGTTGGCATGACGTTGTATGAGGTGCTCAAAACACGGGACCCGGGCTTCACGCCGCTCGCGGCACACCTTCGGGCACTGCAGGGCGAGCTGGTTCGTTATGAGACCGACTGGCGCGGAAGATCTTTTGAGACCAGAGTGGAGCCGCTTCGCGCTGCCGATGGACGGATCTCCGGAACCGTCGGAATCGCGATCGACGTGACTGATCGGAAGAGTCTCTACGAGGCACTTCAGACCCAGAACATCTATTTCGCCACGCTCTTCGATAACGCGCCTGAGGCGATCGCGATCCTCGACGAGCGCGATCGGGTCATTCGGATCAACGGCCAGTTCACTACGATGTTCGGCTACACGGAGGAGGAGTCGGTTGGCCGGAGCATCAACGATCTGATCGTCCTTCCGGAATTGGTCGCGGAAGGGGAAAACCTCACCGCGCGAGTGGCAGCGGGAGAGAAGCTGCGAACGGAATCGCTACGGCGGCACAAGGACGGTCACACGCTCTGGGTCGCGATCGCTGCGACGCCGTTCGGTGTCCAGGATCAGCCGGGCAGAGTTTACGCGATGTACCACGACATCTCCGCCCGCAAGAGCGCGGAGGACGAGCTCAAGGCGCTCCTGCTCGTCGACCAGCTGACTGCGCTCCCTAACCGGCGCGCGTTCATCACCTTGTCAGAGCAGGCGCTCAAGCAGGCAGTACGCATGGAGCGCGACGTCCTCATGATCTTCATCGACGTTGACCGTCTCAAACAGATCAACGACACCTACGGCCATCTGGCCGGCGACCGCGCGCTGATTGACACCGCACGCGTGCTCCGCGAGAGCTGCCGCGAAGCGGACATCATCGCGCGGCTGGGCGGCGACGAATTCGTCGCGCTGATGACGGTCGACTCCGATCAGACGGCCGAGATCGTCTGCGAGCGCATCAATTCGCGCGTCGAGGCCCACAATCGCGAGCTCGACCGCGGATACGAACTTTCACTGAGCCTGGGCGCCAAGAGATCAAGGGCCGAAGGTACGATGCTGGCCGATTTGCTCGCTCAGGCGGATATTGCGCTCTACGAGCAGAAGAGGGGACGCGGGCGACCTCACGCGCTCTCGCGATAGTACTCCGCGAGACACCAGGTAACCATATCCGCAAGCAGAATCTGCGTGCGCTCGGACGATGGAAAGCGTTGGCCCACTTCATTGACGAGCCCTTGCGCGGCTCTCACAACGGCGTCTCCCGTCGCTCCTCCCTCTTTCATTTCGGAGACGAACGTACACACCGCGCTCTGCAGGTGGTCCTTGGTGTAGACGCCAGCGGAAAAAACATTCGCTAGCGCCTTCGCGAGGTGCATATGCGCCTTGCTTCTCGCGTTGCGGGCGAGCCTCTGCTCGCTGGGCTTCCCCTCACCTGCCCTCGCGCCCGCGCTTCCCGCTTTCCGACCAGGGCGACCCGTCATGAGTGGAACGTGTGGCGGGTCGCCTGAGGTGTCAAGAGAAACAAGGCTCAGGGAATCGCGCGCACGACTCCGCAGGCGATGCGCGCGCCACTGTTGCCTGCTGGGTTCGTGACCTGGTCGTCGGCACCGGCGTGAATTACGAGAGAGGTGCCATCGGCATCGAACAGGGTAGCGGTCCCGGGCGTGAGCGAAACACGACTGGTCGTGAACGAAACCTTTCCAACACCGCTGGCGGGGATGGCTATGTTCGGATTGTCCCCCGCGTGGGGTCCTCTCGGATTGTCTAGGCCGTGCTCGCGCCCCATCGGATTGTAGTGCGCTCCCGCGGTCGAGAAGGCGGGAGTGGTGCCGACATCGCACCTACCGACGTCGTGGAAGTGGATACCGTGAACACCACTCGGAAGGGAGATGCTGGCGATATCCACGTACACCAGTCCGTTCTTGTCCTGCCAGATGTCGGCGGTCCCGATCGGCGCGCCCGCGACATTGTATATGATGGCGGTCGCATTCGAAACCGAATTCCGCACCTGGGCTGATGAACAGGCGCCGCACAACAGGACGACGGCGACGGCGTTAATCAGCAGGGATCTGCTCGGCAGTTTCATCTTCGACTCCGGCGTGAAAGTATTGCTGTGGGAGCCGCTCCCGCGCGTCCATGGCGGATCGGCATCCGCGAGGAAGACAACAGTGCGCAAATTCCGTCCCGTCGCGCGGATATGAGTCTGGTAGCCCGTTGGCCAGCCAATCGAAACCGGTCCGTCGGGCGTCCTACGCGGAGCTAATCCCGAATCTTGAACTTGGTCCAGAGGACGATCGTGGTGCAATCCTGCATGGCATGCGCGTACTGGGCAGGCGTGCCGGGACCGGCATAGACTTCGACGCTAACAACCTCGCTGCCATTGACGAACTGGTTGATGTCACCCGGCTGCGCCGATTGCCACGGCATGTCGTCGACATAATACTGCACGCATCCGGAGCCACCCATCAGACTCGTTGTTCCGCGCGAGCTGGTTACTTCCTCGCCGGAGGCCGAGCTGCTCACGCGAAGACTAGGCACGCGCCGCAGAATGTCGGTCAGGTAGGTCGGATGCATCTCCCTGATCTGTTCGGGGTCGAGGTAGTATCCCATTCCGGATCTCTTCCTCTGATTGAATCCCACCTTGTCGAGGCTCCGCTCGCGGCGGGCGGTAACAAGAACGGGATCCATGACGGCCACATATTTAGGCAGCCTGATCGTCACCTGCTTGGGCGCGTGCGACGAGAGATCGACCGGGGCAGTCTCAGCGCCGAAACCCAAATGGCGCGCGAGGAGAACATGGGTTCCAGACGGCAGATTCCGCATGGTGAACTCCCCGTTCTCGTTGGTCAGAGCAACGACGCCCGTCCCCACCAGCTCGACGCGACTGCCGGCGTTGGACGGAGCACCATCTAGAACGACGCGCCCCGACAAGCTGGCGTTCCCAGTCTTCGTTCCGGAATCAGCGCGCGACAGCAGGAGCGTGCGCGCAAAAAGCTCCGACTCCTGGTCACCCAGTGAAATCGGGATCTCGGCCGTGACGGCGCCGGCCTTTCTGGCCTGGAGCGTCGCCTTCATGGAGTTGGGGAGTCCGCAAATCCTGAAGGCGCCCTGCGCATCCGTGCTATCGCGGACTACGTGTGGCGTGCGCCTCACTCCAACATCCTTCGACACTTCAAGCTGCGACCATGCGATCGAAACATCCGCTCCCGCGACTGGCTGCAGCGATTCCGGATCCGTTACGTGTCCGATCACCGCCGACGTACCCTGGGCGCGCAGACCTCGCGCCGGACAGGCATTGCGTATGATGGTGGCCGCTGAGGGAACGGAGAGAACTATGAAGCTCGAGCTGTCCGGTCCGATGTGAAATGGCTGGGTCGCGAGCGAGATGCCGAGCGTGTCGAGCAGGGCGTGAAATACCCCAACCTGGTAAGTGCCGGGGGAAAGGCTGTCGATCCTGAACTTCCCCAACGAATCCGTAACGAGCGTCTTTTTCGAGCCCTCGACGATCACATCCGCGCCGGAGAGATACCTTCCATTCAGGCTATCTACGACGACGCCGTAGATCATGGCCTTTCCCGCCTTCGTGGTCGATCCGGCGGTGGGCGCCGGCTTCTGTTGCGCCAGCAGCGGCGCGCCGGCAGCAGAGATGGCGAGGACCGAAACGAGAGAGCATACCCTGGCGAGTGGCATCAGTCCTCCAGCGCCGGCTCGTACGCGCCCTCCGTGTGGGGCGCCACGTGGGTGTTTGAGTTGATGATACGGGCGCAGGTATTCCACCTTAGGATCGCGTCGTCATTCCCCGTGGGCCGAATTGTCTCTGCCTTCTCGTACCACTTCATGGCGTCCCTCAGGGAATCGTACGCCATGGTACCGCTGGCCATCCCTCCCCGGTGGAGATGCGCCTGTCCACTCCGCTCTGACGCGATGCCCGTGTAATATGCTCGTTGATAAAGGTCAGTTATGCGCGGCAGGGTTTCGCGCACGGCCTTCATCGCCGTGGCGTGGCCGTCGGCGAGCTGGTCGGTTAAGGCCAGTACCAGCATGATGAGAACCCGCTGGTTCCGCGGGTCGATTTCGAGGATGTCGCGGCAGATGCTCTCCGCCGCCCATGATTGGTTGATCAAACGATACCGCTCTGCCTTTTGAAGCGCGCGTGGAATCGCTTCTTTGGAAATCGGCTTCAGTGTGAAATGCTCCTTCACCCGGGTTCCCCTTGGTCCGCCTTGGTGGATCTCTTACCCCGCAAGAGCCGAACGAGTTTCCCGAGGGGATCGTAGTGCTGGTCCACGACGCGCTCCTTGAGCGGAATGATGGCGTTGTCGGTGATCGTGATGTGCTCCGGGCAAACTTTGGTGCAGCACTTGGTGATGTTGCAGTAGCCGATGCCGTGACTCTCCTTCAGGTCGTTCGTTCGATCGAGAATATCGAGCGGATGCATTTCGAGCTGTGCCGCGTGGACCAGGAGTCGCGGACCAACGAACTGTTCGTGGAGCTGGTGGTCGCGAAGAACGTGGCAGACGTCCTGGCACAGGAAGCACTCGATGCATTTCCGAAATTCCTGAACCCGATCGGCGTCGGATTGCGACATTCGCCAGCTGCCGTCAGGGGCATCGGGCGGTCGCGGTGTGAATTTCCGAATTCTCTTCTTCGCCCGGAAGTTGGAAGAGACATCTGTCACCAGATCCTTCACCGCCGGGAAGGCGCGCATGGGCTCGACCGTGACTGGCTCTTTGAGATCAAGCTCGCTCAATCGCGTCATGCACAAGAGACGTGGCATCCCGTTGATTTCCGCCGAGCACGATCCGCACTTCCCCGCCTTGCAATTCCAGCGCACCGCGAGGTCAGTCGCGCTCTCCGCCTGGATCTTATGGATCGCGTCGAGGACGACCATGCCCTCAGAAACGTTGGTCGAATAGTCTTTGAGTTCTCCTGACGCGCCGGCGCCGCGCCAGATGCGAAAGGTGGCCGTACGTGTTTCGGTGCCGGCGCTCGTGTCGCTTCTCGCCGCGGCGCGCTCACCGCTCTCGACAATGTTTCGTGCGAAGGACTCGGTGGCGGCCATTACTTGTTTTCCTCGATGATCTTCCGGAGATCTTCGCGCATCTCAGGAATGGGCTCGCGCATCACTTGCATCTCACCATTCGGCCCGCGCCGAACGACGATGTTGAACTTACCGTAACTCGGATTCTTCTCCGGGAAATCGTCGCGGAAGTGTCCTCCGCGGCTCTCCTTTCTTTCGAGAGCCGAGCGCGCGACAATCTCGGAGACCGTCAACAGGTTCTCCAGATCGAGCGCGGTGTGCCACCCCGGATTGTAGTCGCGGTTTCCGCTGACGGAAACCTGGCGTGCCCTGGCCCTGAGAGTCTTGAGCGCGTCGAGCGCGCGCCGCATTTCCTCATCCCGCCGCACGATGCCCACCAGCTCTTGCATCATGGTTTGAAGATCGTGCTCCACCTGATAGGGGCCCTCGCGCGCGCCCGGGCGTTCGAACGGCTCTAGCGCCGAGCGGATGATCGCATCAGCCTGCTGCGCGTCCACCCTGGGCGAAGACTGTCTCGCGGCGAACTCAGCCGCGTACTTGCCGGCTCGCATTCCGAAGACCAGAAGATCCGACAACGAGTTGCCGCCTAGCCGGTTGGCGCCGTGCAGCCCCGCAGCCACCTCGCCGGCGGCGAAGAGGCCGGGTACGGAGGACATCTGCGTGTCGCCATCGACGCGTACGCCGCCCATTACATAGTGCGTAGTGGGGCCCACCTCCATCGGCTCCTTCGTGATATCAATGTCCGCGAGCTGCTTGAACTGGTGATACATGCTCGGAAGCTTCTTCTTGATATGCTCCCCGGCGTTGGGAAGCTTCGAGCGGATCCACGAGATGTCGAGGAACACTCCACCGTGGGGGCTCCCCCTGCCTTCGCGGACTTCCTTCATGATGGCGCGGGCGACGTGATCTCGGGTGAGCAGCTCCGGCGGCCGGCGCGCATTCTTGTCGCCCTGAGTGTAACGCCAGCCTTCCTCTTCGTTGTCGGCGGTCTGGCTGCGGTAGTTCTCCGGGATGTCGTCGAACATGAAGCGACGTCCCTCCTTGTTCACGAGAATCCCGCCTTCCCCGCGCACGCCTTCGGTTACGAGAATCCCCCGTACGCTCGGTGGCCACACCATGCCCGTCGGATGGAACTGGACGAACTCCATATCCTGGAGCGCGGCGCCGGCGTTGTACGCCAACGCGTGTCCATCCCCGGTATACTCCCAGCTGTTGCTGGTGACGCTGAACGCGCGACCGATGCCACCCGTTGCGATCACTACCGCCTTTGCCACGAACAGCTTGAATCGGCCGCGGTCGCGGTCATAGCCGAGCGCGCCGGCAATCCGGTTTCCGTCCTTTAACAGCGCGACTATTGTGCACTCCATATGCACTTCAATCGGCTGGTGCACGGCGAAATCCTGCAGGGTTCGGATGATCTCTAGCCCAGTGCGGTCACCGACGTGCGCGAGTCGCGGATACTTATGCCCTCCGAAATTGCGCTGGAGGATCCGGCCGTCCGCCGTTCTGTCGAACACCGCACCGAGCGCCTCCAACTCCCTTACACGTTCGGGCGCTTCCTTCGCGTGAATCTCCGCCATCCGCCAGTTGTTCAGATACTGGCCGCCGCGCATGGTGTCGGCGAAGTGAACTTTCCAGTTATCGCGGTCGTCGACGTTAGCTAGGGCGGCGGCGATACCGCCTTCGGCCATCACGGTGTGCGCCTTCCCGAGCAGCGATTTGCAGATGAGACCGACGGAGCCTCCACCGTGCGCCGACTCGATCGCCGCGCGCAATCCTGCGCCTCCGGCGCCGATCACGAGCACATCGTGCTCGTGTCTCTGGTATTCCCCACCTAGAACAGCCTCACGTCGTGCCAGATGCCCATCGCGAGCAAGCGAATGTAAATGTCCGAGAAGGCGACCCAGAACAGGCTGAGCCACGCCCACCGCATATGGCCGCGATTGAGGCAGCTAACGCAGTCGTAGGTCTTCTTCCGAACGGGCGCGCGGGAGAGCTGATCCAGGTAGCCACCCACCAGGTGCCGGAGCGAATGGCAGCCCAGCGTGTACCCGCCGAGCAACCCGACGTTGGTGACGAGGATGAGCGTCCCGACCCCGATTCCAAAGTTCTCCCGGCCCGTGCCTCTGTCGAAGAACCACATCGCCTTGTACGCATCGGCGGCCAGGATGACCAGGAATACCAGCGCGGCGTAGAGGAAATAGCGGTGGATGTTCTGGATTAGGAGCGGCCAGAATCGTTCGCCGCGGTAACTCTTGCGAGGCTCTCCCACGGTGCAGTTCGGCGGGTCTGCCCAGAAGCTTTTGTAGTACGCTCCCCTATAGTAGTAGCAGGTGAGGCGGAAGCCGGCGGGAAAGGGAAGAATGAGGAGGGCTGGAGAAAACGGGAGGAATGCGGGAAGCCAGGAGGGCCGGCCGCCGTGGATCCACGCGTGCGGCGAATCGGAGAACAGCAGCGGCGAGTAGAAGGGGGAGAGATAGTTGTTCCACGCGAAGTATTTGTTCTGTAATGCCGCCCAAGTCGCGTAGACGAGGAAGCTCGCGAGAATCACGAAGACGGCGAGTGGTTGAACCCACCACGCATCCCGGCGCATCGTTTGGCCGAGACCGCCGCGCGTGATTTGTACGACTTCGGATGCCATGGATCAGCTACCCCGCGCCGGGCGCGTGTGGAATCGCGGTGAACTTCTTTCCGTTAAGGCAAAATTAGTTTTAGCCGCGATGCGGGGATAGACTCGGCGAGGATGCAAAGAGCCTCCGACGCCGTTAAGCGCCGGAGGCTCAGTGATTTCTACGATTTGCTACCAGTTAGGACTTTGTCGACGGAGCGGTTGTGCCTTTGTCTTTCTTGTCCCAGCCCTTATGCCAACCCTTTTCACCATGCTCGCCCATTGATTTCTCGCGGGCGTCGAATTTGGCCTGCTGATCGGGAGTGAGGACGGCGCGAATCTCGGCCTTTTCCTGAGCGCGGAACGACGCGCCCTGCATCAGCTGGTGAGCCTTTGCCATGTTGCTGCGGAATGAGGCGGTGTCACCCTTCTGGCGAGCAGCGCGGGCCGCATCGACGAGCGGCTTGGCCTGAGCGCGTAGCGCCTCATTCTGTGGTTGATATTTCGCGCGGATCGCCTTGATCTGCGCCTTCTGGGCGTCGGTCAGGTTGAGATCACGTCCGAACTCTCTACCGCCATGCCCTCTGCGGGCCTGCATCTGACTGCCAGCGCGAGCGCCGCGCGACGGCGAGGTCGTGGTCGACTGGGCCGCGGAGATTCCCGCTACCCCAACGATCATCAAGGCGCCAAGCGCCAAGGTACGAACTGACGACATTCCAAAACCTCCAAACTGTTGAGCGCCGCGCGCGGGAGTGCGGCGGCTGGCCAGTTAGACGGAGGCGTACAGTGGGCGTTAAGGCGACCGGTCGGATCCCGGAGCTCGCGGCCACTAGGCTGCCGGAGGAGGAGTCTTTCAGCTCTTACCGTAGAGCTTACCCTGCGGCCGCTTCCGGGACCGCGCCGAAGCGCCGTTCGCGCGAATGGAATTCGCTGACCGCGTTCTTGAGATCAGTGGCGGTGAAATCGGGCCAACGCCGATCCGTGAAGTAGAGCTCGGCGTAGGCGCATTCCCAGAGGAGGAAGTCGCTCAGGCGCTGTTCGCCCCCAGTCCGGATCAGGAGGTCGACGTCGCGGCACTCACCGTCCCAGTGATAGACCTGACCCATTGCGCGCGAAAGATCCTCGCGCGTGATGCGGTCGTTTCCACTCAAACGCTCGGCCGCTCTTACCACCGAATCGCGGGCGGAGTAGTCAACCGCAATCCGAAGTTCCAGTCGGGTGCCGTGCCTGGTTGCGTCCTCGGCCGCCCTGATCGCGCGCAAGAGCTCAGCCGGGATACGGTCGCGACGCCCGATGATACGCATGCGGACATCGTTCGTTACGCAGCGGTCGGTCTCGGCTACGAGGTAGCGGCGGAAGAGTCGCATTAGAAGCGCGACTTCGCGGGAAGGCCGGGCCCAATTGTCCGCCGAGAACGCGTAAAGCGTGAGCATCCCGATTCCGCAATCGGGAGCGGCTTCGACGATCTTCCGCACGACCCGTGCGCCGGCGATGTGCCCGGCGGTGCGAGGCCGGCCCCGCGCATTCGCCCAACGCCCGTTGCCATCCATGATGATCGCGACATGAATTCCGGACTCGGCCTGCGTCGGCTGGGCCGGACGGGAGTGCGCGTGCCTCACAGTGTGCTCTCTCTGGGACATTTGTCAGCGCTCACGGGTGGCGCGTATGAGCGCCTCCATGTGATCCAGATAACGCTCGAGCGCGCGCCGCCCCGCGGCGGTCAAGCGGTACTCGGTCTTGGGCATCCGGCCCTCGAAGGACTTGGTGCACGCGATGTACTCCGCTTCCTCGAGCTTCCGCGCGTGGACGCTCAGATTGCCGTCGGTCGTCCGCATCAGCTTCTTCAAATCACTGAAGCTCAAGGAATCGTTGACCGCGAGCGCACTCACGATGCCGAGCCGAAGCCGTTCGTGAATGAGCCGGTCGAGAGCGTCCGCTCGCGCGGATGACACAGGTCCCACGTCCGATTTCCCTCGAACGGTACGCAGGTCTCCCACGACTGGGCGACGATCGTCACGGGCGGTTCCGTGTTTAGCCACCGTGCCTCCGCGCAATCGGGATTCCAAACGCGATGTGAAGCCCGCCGAACGCAGCGGCCATGATCCAGTCGTTCCACGTCGGCGGGGTGAAAATGGCGAGTGTCCCGGCCAGCATGAAGCAGATCCCCATGACCGGCACGACTCTGACCGAGAAGGCGCCACCGGCTACCACTGCCGTCCCATAGAGGAGGAGCCACATTCCCGGAATCGCCTCGACGACCCCGACCCGGTAAAGCACGATCGTCAGCAGTGCGCCCACGAGCATGGGCGGCGAAAAGCTGAGAAGAAATTTGCGTCCAGGCCCCGATAGCAGCGGCACGTGCGCTCTCCGCGCCTTGCGCACGATTGCCCACAGCATCACGCACGGAGCGAGCACGGCGGCCGCGATCCAGACGTAGATCGACCCGAGCACGGAGGGCTGAGCAGACGCGATCGCTGCGGCGAGCGTGGCGATCATTCCAACCGCCACCATCCCCCAGCCGGAAACGGCGGTGAACGAGCCGGCAGCCTCCATGGTGTCACGGATGAAGGCGAGGTTGTCCATGGCGCGGACGTGAAGCGACGGTGGTTCGGGGGCGGGCGCGGGGGCGCGATGAAGTGGTGTGACCGAGGCCATGGGTGCGAAACTAGGTGCCGGGTTGAGGGTTGTCAAGTACTTTGCGCGGCAAAGCGAAAGTGCTCTCTTTCATATCTTTCGTCCCGAACTTGCTACCCCGGAGCTACCGGTCCGGGCAGCGGATCGCTGGCCGGAAAGCTTTGCTCGACCATCTTGTCCAGACGCCGCTCGTCGATGGCATCGGCCAGCAGCTCAACCAACTTGCGGCAGAAGGCGGGGAGATCATCAGGGTTCCGGCTGGTGAGCAGCTTCTGGTCGACCTGCACCGGTTTGTCCACCCAAGCCCCGCCCGCATTCTTCACGTCTGTCTTGAGGCTTGGCCACGATGTAATCGTCCTGCCGCGAACGGCATCGGCCTCGACCAGAAGCCAAGGACCGTGACAGATTGCGGCCACGGGCTTGTCAAGCTCCATGAACTGGCGCACGAAGTTCACCGCCTCCGTGTTCGTCCGCAGCTTGTCGGGGTTGGAGACGCCCCCCGGCAGCACCAAAGCGTCGAAATCCCGGGCCGTCACCCTGGGAACCTCGACGTCCACGTGAAAGCTCGCTCCCTTCACGTCCTGGTTCATCGCCTGGATCTCGCCGGGCTTGTCGGAGACCAGCACCACGTCGGCCCCTGCTTGCTTGAGCACGTTCCAGGGCGCTGTGAGTTCCACCTCTTCCACCCCATCGGTGGCGAGGAATGCGACCTTGCGCCCTTTAAGCTGACTAGGCATGACCTCTCCCGTTCCGACGTGTCCTGATCCAACGATTTGTGCAACAGAAAATGTGCCAGTCTCCGAGCCTGGCCGGGACCTCCCTCGAGCCGCGACCCTGATCATATTTCGACGTGCCAATCGTTGATCTTTACGGACACGAGCATCTGCGCCAGCGGCTCGCCGAGAGCATGCGCGCCGAGACGTTGCCGGCGAGCCTGCTCTTTCAGGGGCCACGCGGAGTAGGCAAGCAACGTCTCGCGATCTGGCTGGCTCAGCGTCTCCTCTGCACTCGGTCGAACGCGGGCGCGAGCTTTGACCACAGTTGCGGCACCTGCACGGCCTGCCGGTACGTCGCTGAGCTCACGCACCCAGACCTACACTGGATCTATCCCCGGCCACGGCTCAAGGATTCCGATCCGGATCTGGACCAGGTGCGGGACGACTACGCCGAAGCTACAAGGGAGCGCTCGGCCGCAAGTGGACTCTACGCCCCCCCGTCCGGGTCGGAAGGCATATATGTCGCCACCGTTCGCTCTCTGGTACAGCGGGCGGCGATCTCACCGGCGATGGGTAATCGGAAGGTTTTCATCATCGGCGACGCCGAGCGTATGGTCCCACAGGAAGGGTCCGACATGGCGGCAAATGCGTTCCTCAAACTCCTCGAGGAGCCGCCCGCCGACACGAACATCATTCTCACATCGAGCGAGCCTGGTGCGCTCTTGCCAACGATTCGGTCTCGCGTGGCAGCAATTCGGGTCCCGCTGGTTCAGGACAACGCGGTCCGCGCCTTCGTCGACAACCCTGCCGTCAAGAAAGCGCTCGACGCCAAGGCGAAAGCGACCACCTCCGAGCGCGTCCGGACGGCGGCCGGGGCACCCGGGAGGCTTCTCGCAGGAGACGCCGCCGCCAAAGCGACGATCAACGCGCGCCGAATCATAGACGCGGCAACGAGCGCCCGTCCGTCCCTGATCCATTCCACAGCCTTGGCTCAGGGATCCGTGGGCGCGCGTGGGATCTTCGCAGACACACTCGAAGCGCTCGTCGAACTCCTGGGTGAGCGGGCCCGGGACGCGATTCACAAAAAGGATATTTCGGCCGCCGCGTCCGCCGCAAAAGCGGTGGATGCGGTTCTTAAGGCGCAGACCTACGCAGACGGGAACGTCAGCCCGCAACTAATCAGCTCCAAGCTGATTAGGGAACTCTCCCACACGCTGAGATGAACGATCTCACGCACTTGGACGCTGAGGGGCACGCGCGCATGGTCGACGTCGGCGGTAAAGCCGAGACTGCGCGCACTGCACGCGCGGAAGGCACAATAACGATGAAGAGCGATACGCTGAGAGCGATCGAGGGAAACGCGCTCTCCAAAGGCGACGCAATCGCCGCCGCCCGCATTGCCGGGATAATGGCTGCGAAGCGGACCGCCGAGCTCATTCCGCTCTGTCACTCAATCACACTGACTGACGTCGGAGTGGATCTCGACGTGGATCGATTGCTTCCTGGCCTCCGCGTAACCGCCTGGGCGTCGAGCCGCGGAAGGACCGGAGTCGAGATGGAAGCGCTTACCGCTGTGACGGTTGCGCTGCTCACGATCTACGACATGGCGAAGGCGCTCGACCGCGAGATGGAAATCTCACTCGTACGCCTGACCGAGAAGCGTGGGGGTAAAGCCGGCGACTGGAAGCGCGGGTAATTTCGGAGATCAAACCGGTGGCAGACTCAGCACCGGGTCGTCCGCCAGCATTCCGCTGTCCCGATACGGCTCCATGTGAACGAGCACACCAACGACGCTCGGTATCGCCGCCAGAACTGCGTACTTCACTCTCGCAGCGATCTCGTGTGCGTCTTCGAGTGAGATGGCCGCATCGGCCTGGACATGAAGGTCGACGTAGAAACCGAGCCCGGACCGCCGGACTTTGAGATTCTCCAACTTTCGGACGCCACTCACGTCCGATGCCGCATGCAGCACGCGCTCTTTGACGGAGCGGTCGGGCGCTTCGTCCATCAGGCCCGATATCGCGGGACGCAGCGTTCGAACGCCGTTCACTGCCACCAGTCCGGCCGCCACAAGCGCGGCCCAATCGTCGGCAGCCTCCCAGCCGTGTCCGCCCAAGAGCGCAATGCTGATTCCGATGAACGCCGCCAGAGAGCTGATCGCGTCCGCACGGTGATGCCATGCATCGGCAGTGATCACAGTGCTACCGGTGTCCCTGCCTACGCGAGCTACTCTCCGGTAGAGGACCTCCTTTATGATGATCACGCCGGCAGCCACGAACAGCGTGAACGGCGCAGGCAGGTGATGGGGCTTGAGAATCTCGCGAATCGCCATGATCGAGATCCCGGCTGCCGCGCCGAGCAGCATCAGCGATACTACGGCGGCGGCGAGGGGCTCGGCTTTACCGTGACCATAAGGGTGATCTTCGTCGGCGGGACGGACGGCAATGCTCAAGCCCATCCACACGATCAGCGAGGAGAAGATATCGGCCGATGACTCAACGGCGTCGGCCACGAGCGCATTCGCGTGACCAATGATCCCCGCAATGAGCTTGACGAGCACAAAAATCGCGTTCACCAAGAGGCCAGCCTGCGCCCAGCGAATGCTCCGGCGCGTCGCGCTATCCACTGCGGGAGCCGACTCTAAAGGTCGACTGTCTCCAACCGCTGGGCCGCGGCGTTGATGCGCGCGGCGTACGCTTCGCTATCCTCTCCTGGCACGCGCGGCGGAATCACGAATTCCGGATTCTCCGGTGGATTGGAGAAGGGGGTATTCACAAAGAGGTCTCCGCCTCGAGCGATTACCGCCGCCTCGAAACGATCAATGGCGGTCATCAGGTCGTCGAGCTGCCCGCTCGCTTCCCTTCCAGTGAGGAACACGCCTCGCTGCCGGATGCGTCCGGATAACTCAAGCGCAGTCGCATCTCTCTCCTCCCGGCGATGCGGGTCGAGTGCCTCCTGTTGCTCCTCAAAGGATTCCTCCCTCATCCAGCCTCCGTAGTCTCGGGTCGCAGGCATAATCTGCAAGTCCCGTGTTACCGGCGTGAAAGCTGCGACATTACCCAGCTTCCGTCGAGGGTAGGCAAAATGTCGCGCGCATTCGTGAACGAAGATGCCGCTGGATGGGGTGATCCGGGGAAGCGCTATTCTCTTCCCGCCCGGACCGATCCAGGCTACGACGAGGCAGCAGCCGAGGCGTTGCTCGAAGGCGCGCGATCGGGAGACACAGGGAGCGCGGAAAGCGCGACCGGATATTATTGGGGCGAAAAGAGGCTGCGTCCCTTCGTCGAGCGAATTCGTGCGCGCGCGGAGCACGATGGAGACGAGAGGCTCACTCAGCTAGCCGAAAGGTTTCTCCGCTAGAAGCGACCAGAAAGCGCGGGAGGTTTCTGGGGTGCGCGGGACTTGCCGAGGTCAAGAGCCTTCTACATAGTAGCGGCCAATCACCCTCGCCCGAGCGGAGAACTGATTCGTGGAATCTCGCGCCTTTTGCAAACTGGTCGCCGCCACCCTTACGACCATGTACCTGCTTCCCTCGCCCGCCATCGCACAGCGTGAGCCGCCCCGCGGACGAGCGATCGCGGTCAGCACTCTCTCCTCCACCACCTACGACAGTAGCGCATTCGCCCCGCTCAAGTGGCGGGAGATCGGCCCCTTCCGGGGCGGACGATCGGTGGCGGTAGCAGGCTCGAGCAAGCGTCCGAACGAGTACTACTTCGGAACGACCGGTGGTGGTGTTTTCAAAACGACCGACGCCGGAATCACCTGGGGAGCTGTCACTGACAAATATTTCGGAGGCACGATCGGCGCGATCGGAGTCAGCGAATCAAACCCCGACATCGTGTACGTCGGTGCCGGCGAGTACGCGATACGCGGAAACGTGTCACACGGCGACGGAGTCTGGCGGACGAGTGACGGCGGGAAGACCTGGACGTCGCTCGGCTTGGCCGAGACGCGCCAGATATCGCGGGTTCGCGTCAATCCCACCAATCCCGACATCGCATACGTGGGCGCACAGGGGCACGTATTCGGCCCGAACGCCGAGCGCGGCGTTTACAAAACAACGGATGGCGGGAAGACGTGGCGAAGGATTCTTTACCGCAACGATTCCACGGGAATCAGCGATCTCGTGCTCGACCCCAACAATCCGGAGCTCATCTACGCCGCGTTCTGGCAGGCGTGGCGGACGCCTTGGCAACTTGTTTCTGGCGGAGCTGGAAGCGGCATTTTCAAATCCACCGACGGCGGCGAGCACTGGACCGAGCTGACACGGAATCCCGGCTTGCCTCAAGGCGTGATCGGCAACATCGGCCTCGCAGTCTCACCGACTAACTCGAAGAAGGTCTGGGCGATCGTGGAGGCGGACTCGGGCGGGGTGTTCCGCTCGTCCGACGCAGGAGCAACCTGGACACGGACCAACAGCGAGCGGAAACTGAGGCAGCGGGCGTGGTACTACACGCGCATTTTCGCCGACCCCAGGGACGAGAATTCCGTCTACGTGCTCAACACGGGCATGTATCGCTCCACCGACAACGGCAAGAATTTCCGGAATATTCGGGTTCCGCACGGCGACAACCACGACCTCTGGATCGCGAGCAACGACCCGCAGCGGATGATAGAGTCGAACGACGGCGGTGCTAACGTGTCGTTCAACGGCGGGAAATCATGGACCGAGCAGGACCAGGCCACCGCACAGTTCTACCACGTGGTAACGACCAACCACTTCCCGTACCGCGTTTGCGGCGCCCAGCAGGACAACTCGACCTTGTGCGGCCCGAGCCGGAAGAGCGGTGGAATCGACATCAGGGATTGGTATGACGTCGGCGGCGGCGAAAGCGGCTATATCGCGGTGCGTCCCGACGCGCCCGACATCGTGTTCGCCGGCTCATACGGCGGGCTCCTCACTCGAAAAGATATCAAGACCGGCTTCGAGCGCGACGTCAATCCGTGGCCGAACAATCCAATGGGTCACGACGCGGCTGACGCCAAGTATCGCTTTCAGTGGACCTTCCCCATCGTGATCTCTCCGCACAATCCGCGGCGTATGTACGTGGGGAGCAACGTGATTTTTCAGACCGATGATGAAGGCCAAACGTTTAAGACAATCAGTCCCGACCTCACCAGGCACGACCCGCGCACGCTTGGCCCCTCCGGTGGCCCGATCACCAAAGATCAGACATCCGTCGAGTACTACGCGACCGTTTTCACGATCGCCGAATCGCCGCGCACCGCTGGAGTGATCTGGGCGGGCTCGGACGACGGATTGGTCCACATTACTCGCGACGGCGGCAAGACGTGGAAGAACGTGACCCCGCCGGCCTTGCCGGAGTGGGCGCGCATCTCGATGATCGAGGCGTCGAACTTTTCGCCCGGCACCGCCTACCTCGCCGCGAACCGGTACCAGCTCGAAGACACCAAACCGTATCTCTACAAAACCGCTGACTACGGCACAACGTGGACACCGATCACGAACGGGATACCCCCAACGGGGTTTGCGCGCGTCTTGCGCGAGGACCCCGAGCGCGCGGGCCTGCTCTACGCGGGGACCGAGCGCGGGGTGTGGGTGTCATTCGACGACGGCGCCAACTGGCAGTCGCTCCGCCTGAACCTGCCGATGGTGCCCGTTCACGATCTCGCCATCAAGGAGGGCGACCTCATCGCGGCCACTCACGGCCGCTCCTTCTGGATTCTTGACGACCTTTCCGCACTCCGTCAAATGAGCTCCGACGTGAGCGCCGCCTCCGCGCACCTCTTCAAGCCGCGCCGGGTTTACCGCGCGGCCTTCGTGGGTGGAGGAGGAGACGGGGCGGCCGGCGGACATCCGAGTGGTGGCAATCCTCCATCGGGCGCCGTCGTCTACTATCGGCTCGCACAACCACGCGAGCTCGTGACGATGGATTTTCTCGACCGAGGCGGAAAAATCATTCGGAGCTTCACGAGCCAGCAGGACCCGACGGTCGCGGCCGATTCTCTTAGTGCCGACAGCGTCCGCGCCGCGCGCAACGATAGCTTGCGTCGCGCCGGCATGCCCCCCGACACTGCCGCGAGAGTCGAGGCGCGAGGCGAAGAGACGCCGCCCGTCGAAGAAGGTCCACGGAGGCCACCGCCACCCCGCGTGGCGAACAAAGTCGGACTCAACATGTTCGCATGGAATCTTCGCTATCCGGACGCCTCGACCTTTGAGAACATGATAATGTGGGCAGGCAGCATAGCGGGGCCCGTCGCATTGCCGGGACCGTACTCTGTCCGCCTCAACGTGAATGGCCAGAGCTACACGCAGCCGCTCATGATCGTCAAAGATCCGCGCAGCCCTGCGACAGACGCGGACCTCAAGGAGCAATTTGACTTCCTCATGCGCATTCGCGACAAGACGAGCCAAGCGAATGATGCCGTTAAGACGATCCGGAACGTGAAAGCGCAGCTGGCGGATCGCGCCATGAGAATGCCGGCCGGCCAGACTGCCGCCTTCGCTCGCGTCGCTGGTGACTTGCCGAGCCGGCTTTCTGCGATCGAAGGCGAGATCTATCAGGTCAGGAATCGGTCCAGCCAAGACCCTCTCAATTACCCGATCAAGCTGAATAACAAGATCGCAGCACTCGCCGGGGTTGTCGGGGGCACGGACGCAAAGCCGACGAGCCAGAGTTACACGGTCTACAACGATCTCTCGGCCGAGCTCGATCGGCAGCTATCGGCACTACGCGACGCGCTCGTGGTCGTGCCCACGATCAACGCGACCTTGAAGGCGGCCGGCCTGCCGCCGATCGTGCCGAGCACTGTGGAAATGAGGGCGTCTCCGGCTCGTCCGGCGTCGCCCGCCGCCGCCCTTACCGAGCAAGAGAAATAGTTTCGATGCGCGCACGCGCAGTTTTAGTGCTGATTGGCGCCGCCCTGGCAGCCATGTCCGGCGCCTGCACCGGCGAGGACGATCGGTCGGCCACTCGCATTCGAGTAATCGATTCCGCCTACACGCAGTCGTGGGCACCGATGGAGGATACCGGAATCGTCTACAGGGTCGAGGTTCTTTCTCCGCTAGGCGCGGACACCATCCGTAATGTCATTCCGCCGGCGCCGATTGTTGTCGGCGATAGCCTCGTCATCGGCCTGCTCCAGCTCTCCGAAGACTCATCGACACCGCGGCGCCAGATCTTCCGGTTGCGGCTTGGCAAGCACCGCATTGAAACTAGCCCGATGCCTGAAGATGTCTGGTCTTCTTATCAGGACGTACTCGTCTCCCCCGACGGCCGATACGTCGCTTATGTGGGGGAGGACACTACGCCCGTGAATCCGGGCACTTACGGGATCGTGCGCGATCTCAAGTCGGGAGAGATCGCGATCAGAGGTCCCGGCGGAGGCGGATGCGACTGCGATGAAGACTTCAACCATGCGCGCTGGTTCGCACCCGACAGCTTCGAAATCGCCGTCGCTCACACCAGGACGAGTGCCGGGTGGCAGCGGCTATCCGGAAAGGCCTCCGGCCGCCGTGTTCACGTGGACACACTTACCGACGAGCCGGATTGGCATTGAAAGATCCCAAACGCGCATTTCTCCGTCACACCCTCGCCACGATCGCATATCGCGCGGCCAAAGTCGAGCGTCTCGCACCACCCGGTTTTGGTGATTTTCAACTTGGAAAGGCCGCTCGCACGCCGGTCGAGATCCTCGCGCACATGGGCGACCTCTTCGACTGGGCGCTCACCATGGTGCAGGGACAATCCGAGTGGGCCCAATCCAAGCCCCAGGCGTGGAGAAAGGAAGTGCTGAGATTTCACGCGTCGCTCCTCGCCTTGGACCGCTACCTCGCATCCGATGCGCCGCTCGGTGTGACCGCCGAGGAACTGTTTCAGGGGCCGATTTCCGACGCGCTTACTCACATCGGTCAGATCGCGATATTAAGGCGTCAGAACGATTCACCCGTGCGCTCGGAGGTTTATGCCAAGGCCAAAATCGCTCCGGGTCGGGTCGGTACGGAGCAGCCAAAAAGCCCGTTCGAGTTCGATAGCCCGACGGCGGATGTAACCCGATCCGAAGCTGGCTCGTAGAGATTCCATATGCAGACTCCCTCCCCTAAGGCCACCACTACCGTCACGGTTACTGCGCCTCTCACTGGCAAGGACATGGACGCGCTCAAGGCTCGGCGCGATGAGCTTTCGACCCAGCTCCAATCGGTTGACAGGCGACGAGCGAGTTTGATCAAGGAGATGAGGCGAACCAGCGACCCCATAGCGACCAAAGGACTCGAAACTCGGCTCGCTCTGCTCGACGGGCGACAGCTTCAGCTCGAATCCGACCTTCAACAGACGGGGCAACAGCTATCAAGCCTGCCCGCGGGATTGATCGCCAGCACTTCCGTGGCGCCGACTTTCGGAGGCTTCGACTCGGACCAGGTCATGATCCTGTCAGTACTCTCGATCCTTTTCGTTCTCTTTCCGTTGGCCGTCGGCGTCGCCCGCGCGATCTGGAAGAGATCAAGCAGGCCTCGTGGAACGCCAGAGCCGTTTGCGGAGTCCGCCGAGCGGCTGGAACGCTTGGAGGCATCGGTCGATGCCATCGCAATAGAGATCGAGCGGGTATCGGAGGGACAACGCTTTGTTACCAGGCTGCTCTCCGAAGGCCAGCCGGGGCCTATGCTCGGCGCCGGGCAGCGCGCTAGGGAGACCGCGGGCGGCGCTTAAACCGCTGGCGGGCCGCCTCGCGTGTTGCCCTCGGTTAGAGTCTGTTGTCTCAAAGCGGCGGCGCCCATGAGGCCGCCCAGTCCCATGGACTCCACAGCGGTGCTCGGCACCAGCATGAGCGCGCCCTTCTCCTTCAGTCCTTCGTACAGGATGTTCATGGCGCGCAGGTGGAGCGCCGTCGGGTTGTTCTCGTACGACTTGGCGGCCTCGAAGAACAGTTTTGCTATCTCCACCTCTGCCTGTCCGAGGATGATTCGCGCCGACTTCTCGCGCGACGCCTGCGCTTCGCGTGACATGGCGTCCTGAAGCGAAGTCGGGATCACGATGTCGCGCATCTCAACCGACTGGACCGTCACTCCCCATGGATTCGATCTCTGATCAATGAGCGTCTGGAGCTCGGCTTCGATCCGCTCGCGTCCTCGGAGCAGCTCGCTCAATGAAGTGCGACCGATGATGTCGCGTAATCCAGTCTGCGCCGCCCAGCTCACTGCCTGGGTATAGTCCTGAACCTCGAGTGCCGCCTTCTCGGAGTCGTGCACCATCCAGAAGAGAACGGCATCGACGTTCACCGGCACTGTGTCGGAGGTGAGCGTCTCCTCCGCGGCAAAGCTCGTGGTTATGACCCGCTGGTCGATATAGATCGAGATCGTCTCGACGAAAGGCGTTATCCAGAAAAGTCCCGGGCCGCGAAGTCCGGTGTATTTGCCCAGACGGAGGACGACCGCTCGCTCCCATTGCTTGGCGATCTTGGGTGATTGTGAAAAAAACATTCCGGCGAGCGCCCAGACGAAAAGCCAACCCGGATTCTGGCTCGATGCGGTCATTACAATCCCGATAAGGAAGGAGACGAGCAGAATGAAAATCGAGACCACATTCGCACGACTCTGCGACCGCGAAGCCCGCGCGGCCCGGCGTGCTGCGAGAACTTCGTCCATAGCTGGCATTTATTTCTTCTCCTCCTGTCTGAGCTCAGTTATTAGCTCTGGTAAAGTGAATCCCAACAGCGCGGCATCGCCCACAAAGCGTCGCATCAGCTCGCGCAGCTCCCGCTCACGATGCGCTCGCGTCGCCTGCGGCGACGGAAATTCCAGAACGAAGGTGCCGACTCCGCGCCGAGTTTCCAGGATCCCATCGCGCTCGAGCTGGGCGTAAACTCTCGCGACCGTGTTGGCGTTTACGGCTAGATCCACCGCGAGCTGCCGAACGGTGGGGAGCTGCGCCCCCGGCGAGAGCTCCCCGGTCGCGATTGCCGCTCTGATAGACCGGTCCAACTGAGCGTAGATCGGCGTGGGGCTGGTCGAATCGACGTCGAAAGTAGGCATTGTCTGCTTGTACTATCACATTAGAACAATACGTCTGCAAGGGACTGTTGGTTTCAGTGACCAATCCGGGTTGTTACTTGCGCTTGGCCACAACGGTCGGGAGGCCCCGAGCGCTAGGGTTTGTCTGACGGAGCGCTTGCGGTGTATGCAAGCCTATGGCACGCAACGACCCAGTCAGATTGATCGGGCAGCCCGAGCGTGGGCGTTCATGCGCACTCCAAAAACTAATTGCGATATAAATCAGTCGATCTAGCTTACGGCGGATCGCATAACGCAATCAGAACCGCGCGGATGTGCCGCGTAAGGAAAGGAAGTGGGCATGGCTAAGCTCGTGTTCGGAATGAACCAGTCCCTGGACGGCTACGTCGACCATATGGCGTTTGCGCCAAGCCCCACGCTCTTCCGCCACTTCATCGACGAGGCTCACGGACAAGCGGGCAGTGTTTACGGTCGCAAAATGTATGAGATCATGCGTTACTGGGGCGACGATCATCCGGAATGGAATGCGGAGGAACACGCCTTCGCGGGGGCGTGGCGGAACCAGCCGAAGTGGGTCGTCTCGCGCACGTTGAAGTCGGTCGGCCCCAACGCCACACTTGTTGGGGATGATCTCGAGGGCGCGATCCGTGCGCTGAAGGCCGAGCGCGACGGGGAGATCGAAGTTGCTGGCCCGGACTTGGCGCAAAGCCTCACCGAACTTGGCCTGATCGATGAGTATCGAATCTACCTGCACCCCGTCGTGCTTGGTCGCGGCAAGCCATATTTCGCCGGACCCCGGCCGCCGCTCCGCCTTATGGCTTATGATCGGATTGGCGAGGAGGTGATCAGGTTGACCTACGTTCCTGCTTAATCTCGCGACTCGCCGGATGGAAATCGCCGCTGAAGTCTGGTTTTGGGTCGGGCCCACAGCGACGGGAACGGCCCGCTTTGGTCGCGAACCCCGACGACACGGCGCATGCGTAAAGGGCAGCTATCCCACCAACCCCTCGGGAACCTGTCGGCAGACGGCCCCGTTGCGGTCATAGCGCTCGCGAACCGGAAAGGGGGATCGCCTGCATCATGCTTTGGCTCTGACATTCCGTCAGACACACCCTAGCTCCCCTTACCGATTATGGGTGTACATGAGATCAACGATCTCATCGTACATGCGATCCGCTTGCTCCCCGCCGGTCCGAATCGCCCCGGTCGCGCAGTGCTTGAGATGGTTTCGCATTAACTCGCGCCCGACACCCCGAAGCGCTTCTTGCACCGACGATATCTGCGTCAGGATATCGGCGCAGTAACGGTCATCATCAACCATCTTTTGCAGTCCCCGCACCTGTCCCTCGATACGGCGGAGGCGCTTGAGACTTCGGGATTTCACCTCGGGATCGACGTTGATTGCCTTTTGCGAGCCAGTCGACGCGTCGCGGACCGCGCAACCGCATTCCGCCCCGTCAGTGGCCGAAACTCGCTCGGCGCGCCTCACCCTTGTTGTCATCTGATCTACTCCTGGCCTCAGGACAAACGGACTCTACGCAGCCGCAGACTGTTCGTCACGACGCTCACCGAGCTCAAGGCCATTGCGGCGCTGGCTATAATCGGACTCAGCATGAGCCCGGTGACCGGGTAGAGCACGCCCGCGGCGATCGGAATTCCAATGACATTGTAGATGAACGCCCAGAAAAGATTCTGTTTCATTGTCGCCATTGTCCGGCGGGAGAGCGAGATCGCGGTCGGGACCCCTCGCAAATCGCTCCGCATGAGTGCGATGTCGCTCGCTTCGATGGCGATGTCTGTTCCCTTTGGCATCGAGACGCCCACGTCCGCCTGGGCAAGTGCCGGCGCGTCGTTGATTCCGTCGCCGACCATCGCCACGACGCGTCCCTTCTCCTGGAGCCCGCGAATCTCCGTCACTTTGCCCTCGGGCAAAAGCTCTGAGATCACGCGGTCGATACCAGCCGCCTTCGCCACGGAATCGGCGGTCGATTGCCTGTCTCCTGTGAGGAGGAGTACGTCGATGCCCAGATTTTTGAGCCGCTCCACGGCCTCGCGGGACGAGGGTCTGATCGCATCCGTGACCGCGATGATTCCAGCAACTCGGCCCTCAATAGCTACGAAGAGCTCGCTCGCACCAGCCACAGCTCCTGGACGGACTGATGCTTCTGCGGCAGCAAGGTCGAGCTTGAGCTCCCGCATCAAGAGCGCATTGCCCACGACCACTTTGTGGCCGCCGACCTTTCCCGTTACTCCGCTCCCGGTGTGAGACTCAAAGTCGCTCACAGAGTCGAAGCGAGCGCCCATTTCCCCTGCCGCACGAACGATCGCAGTCGCGACCGGGTGCTCCGAGTGTCTCTCGAGCGAGGCGGCAACCGCGAGGATCTCGCTTTCCTTGAGCCCACCGATCGCGATCACTCGTCGTACGGAAGGGGCGCCCTCCGTGACGGTCCCGGTCTTGTCGAGCACGACCGTGTCGACATCGCCGGTGCGCTGGAGAGCCTCGCCCCCTTTAATCAGGAGTCCCAACTCCGCCCCCCGACCCGTGGCAACCATTACCGCCGTAGGGACCGCCAATCCCATTGCGCACGGGCACGCGATGATGAGCACGGAAACGGCGGCCGCGATTGCGCGTGGGAGAGCGGCCACGTCCGCCAGAAAATACCAAGCGAGAAACGTCACGATCGCGATTGCGAGCACGGCGGGAACGAACACGGCGCTCACTCTGTCGGCCAGGAGCTGAATCGGAGCGCGCGAGCTCTGCGCGTCTTGCATCAGCTTCACGATGCGCGCGAGCACGCTATCTGCCCCCACGCTAGTCGCCCGATACCGGAACGACCCCGTCGTATTGAGAGTCCCCCCCACAACAGATTCAGCCACCGTCTTGGCGACCGGGAGTGGTTCACCGGTCAGCATCGATTCATCGACTTCGCTCGCTCCATCGATAATCGTCCCATCAACTGGGATGCGCTCGCCCGGCCGGACGACGATCGTATCGCCCGACACGACCCGCGACAACTCCGTGTCGATCCAGGCACCGCCGCGCTCCTCTACCCGGGCGGTCGGAGGCAGTAGGGTGACGAGCTTTCTCAGCGCCTCTGAAGTCTTACGCCGTGCGCGAGCCTCGATCGCTCTCCCGGCGAGGACGAGTCCGATAATGAATATGACGGCCTCGTAGTAGACGTCGGCCGGGATTCCATTCCGCGCGAAGACACCGGGCCATACGGTCGCGACCAGCGAGTAGACAAAAGCCGAGCCCGTGCCGAGCGCTACCAGAGTGTTCATGTCTGCCGAGCGATGGCGAAGCGCTTTCCAGGCGCTTCGGTAGATGCCGCCACCCGCCCATACCATGATGACGCTGGTCAACGCGAGCAGTGCATAATTGGTTAGTGCATTCCCCATGAAACGCATGGAGAGCCACATGGCGAGTGCTCCGGCGACGACGCTAAGTGTCGCCTTGAGAGCGAGCGAGCGGGCCTCGTTCAGTTCTGCACCTTCCCGCTCTGAGTCGACGCTAAGCGGGCTCTCGCCCGCTACCGGTAACTCGGCGTCGTAGCCCGTTGCGCGCACCGCCTCGATCAGATGCCGTGGAGTGACGGTCGCGGGGTCGTAGCGTACGGCCGCGCTCTTGGTAACGAGATTCACAGAAGCGTCGAACACGCCAGGCTCAGCCGAGAGCGCACGTTGGACTCGCGCCTGGCACGCCGCACAGGTCATCCCAGTGACGGGAAACGAAATCGAGCTTTGTTTTTCTGATTCAGGAATAAGCACGGTCGTCATATCAGCATGTCTCCATCGCCTTAATCAATATACCCCCCTCCCCTATGTCAAGGGCCTCCTTTACTGGGGTTCAGAGAGCCTGGCACCGGGCCCCGACGGCTCAGGCGTTGAGGAGCATATCTTGCGTTGTGACATTCATGAAATCGCAGCGCTTTTTAAGAGGGTCGCATGGCTGAATCACCGGAATCGCTCGACACACGAGCGGACCTCTCATTCGAGAACTGCACCCTGGCCAAGGCCCTGGCTGACAGGATGCGCTCGAACAGCGGCGAGCTCACTCGCCGATGGCTCGATCGGATCAGCAGCCGGGTGAGGCTCGACCCGAATCGCATCTTCCCCACCGATGCGCTGCTGGACCATGTGCCGCTCCTCATCCTTGGCATCGCTGACTACATCGAGAACCCCGAGCGCGTCATTCTGGCCGAGGTTCCAGTGGTGGCCAAGGCGATGGAGTTGGGAGAGCTGCGGTTTTCGCAGGGATTCGACGAATATGAACTCTTGAAAGAGTACGAGATCTTCGGTGGGATTCTCTTCTCTTTTCTATCGCGCGTGGTCGACGGAATCGACGAGCCGTGTAGCCGTGGCGAGCTCCTGGCGTGCGCCCACCGCCTTTATCTGGCGGTGGCCCTCATCGAGCAGGCCACCTTGACGCATTATCTGAGATTGGTCAAGGAACGGCTGAACGAGCGTGAGCAGCGACTTCGCGGCTTCAACCGCGGTCTCAGTCATGAGCTCAGAAATCTGATCGGGACGATCGCGGGAGCGGCAGAGATTCTTGAGCTCGGTCCGGGGTCCGCGGAACAACAGCGAAGCATGACCTCGGTGATCGTTCGCAATAGTGCGAATATGAAGGTGGCGCTTGAAAACCTTGTCGAGCTATCGCGCCTGGACGAGGACGCGCGGCAGTCGCGCCACATCGCGTTGCCCAAGGCAGTAACAGAAGTCGCACGACAACTGCGTGAGTCGGCTCGCGCTCGTGACGTGGAAATCAGGCTTCCCCCGGATTTACCCTCGATCGACGTGAGCGCAGCCGCATTCGAGCTATGTCTTTCGAACCTGGTCTCAAACGCGATAAAGTATTCCGATCCGGCCAAGGAGAAGCGATGGGTCGAGGTCCGCGCCCACGTTACTACACCCGACGATGGCGGCCAGCCCGAGGCGGTGATCGAGGTGCGCGACAACGGCCTCGGCGTCCCGGAAGACAAACGTCCCCACCTCTTCGAGCGGTTTTTCCGGGCGCACGAGGACTTAGGCGCAGAAATCGACGGAACGGGGCTGGGCTTGAGCATCGTGCGCGAGACTGCCGCTTCGCTCGGAGGAAGAACGTGGGCTGATTTCCACGAAGATGGCACCGCGTTCTATTTCACGATGCCGAGCCGCCGCGCTGACGACGGAACGGCGTCGCTAGCCCCTCCGGTTTACGATGCGCCCGCTAGCGTATCGGACGATCGAACCGCAGAGAATTCGGCACGTTGAAGCTGAAGTGCCACCACTCCTGGTCGTAGTTAACGAATCCCTGGCGCTCCATCGCGACTCTGAGTTTCTGCCGGTTGGCCGCTGCCTCGCCCGATGCGTTGGCCGTGTGCGCCGCTGCCGAGAAGGTGTCGAACGCGGTACCCATCGGTAGCTCTCGGCCAGTGGCGAGATTGATCAGGGTAAGATCGACGGCGAGACCAAGATTGTGCCTGGAACGGCTCGCGATATAGCCTTGAGCGAGAAGATCCGGCCGGTTGGCACGGTGCGTCCAGTCCACCATGGCGAGCGTCGCACGCACCGGCCGATACGCGTCGAACACCTTGAGACCGAGCCCCTGAGATCGAAGATCCTGCTGCACGCGGATGAGGGCAGCTGCGGCCTCGCGCCGCAGAAATGCGCGGTTGGCGAGATATCCGGGTAGAGGAGCGCCGGTGAAGTTGTTGGGTGTCGCGTAGCGAAGGTCGACCACGATACTCGGGTCGAGTAGCCGCACATCGGTGAGCAGAGTGTCGGCAACCGCGTCTGGCGCGATCGCTGTCTCGACTGTGTTGACTGGCGGAGCGGGGCGCCTCGCGGCGGGCGACGGCGCGCAAGCCGCGAGTGCGGCAACCCCGCGCGCGCTAAGAGAAGGCGTCAGAAGTTTTCGCATCGGAAAAGAATAACTCCCTTCTTTGGCACTCGACGAGCCATTCCCGAGTAATCCTCAATCGCGCATAATTGGCTCATGCCAGGTATGGACGCGATCAGGGTTTCATCGGTTGCCCGCTCGGCTCCGCCCGGACACCGAGCCGCCCTCTTAGCCAGCTTTCTTGGTTGGACGCTCGATGCGTTCGATTTCTTCCTTGTTGTGTACACGCTGACAGCGATCGCCAAGGAGTTCCATAAGACCGATGCCCAGCTTGCGCTCACGATCACAGTGACGCTCGCATTCAGGCCGATCGGCGCCTTCATATTCGGCCTGATGGCGGACAGATACGGCCGAAAGCTGCCGCTGATGATCGATCTCGTATTCTTTTCGATCGTCGAGGTGCTGTCGGGGTTCGCCCCCAACTACACCACCTTCTTCATTCTGCGGGCGCTGTTCGGGATCGGGATGGGCGGCGAGTGGGGCGTCGGAGCATCTCTCGCCATGGAGAAGGCGCCCAAAGGACAGCGCGGCGTGCTCTCCGGCCTACTACAGGAAGGATACGCTACAGGAAATTTGCTCGCCGCCGTCTGTTACTTCTTCGTGTTTCCGCGGTGGGGATGGCGTCCGATGTTCTTCATCGGCGGCCTCCCCGCGCTGCTCGCCGTCTTCGTCCGCTACCGCGTCGAGGAGTCGGAGGTGTGGCAACGCACCCGTCACAAGGACTGGAGCAGCCTCGGCCGCGGAATCGCTTCCCATTGGAAGCTCTTTCTCTATCTCACGCTGCTCATGGCAGGCATGAACTTCGTCTCCCACGGAACGCAGGACATGTATCCGACATTCCTGCAGCGGGACTGGGGCTTCACGCCCCAGAAGCGAGCGGAGCTCACCGCGTTTTCCATGATTGGCGCCATCATCGGTGGAGTAGCCTTCGGTTATCTGTCCGACAGGTTAGGCCGCCGCCGCTCGATAGTCCTGGCACTGGTCCTGGCGACTCTCATTATTCCAGTCTGGGCATTTTCGCCATCCCTCACTGGTCTCGTCATCGGCGCGTTCGCGATGCAGTTCATGGTGCAGGGCGCTTGGGGCGTCATTCCCGCTCACATCACCGAACTGTCCCCGGATTCGGTGCGAGGGTTCCTGCCGGGCTTCGCCTATCAATGCGGCGTGCTAGTCGCGAGCTCCGTTGCGTACCTTGAGGCGATCCTCGCCACACACATGAGCTACGCCAAATCGATGGCGATCGTCGCAGTCACCGTCTTCTCAGCGGCCGCCGTGATCGCGTGGCTGGGTCGCGAGCAGCACGCAGTAGAGTTCGGCCGCGTCGTGGAGGCCGAGCCCGGTCGCGCCCCGCAATTCGCGCAGTCACGCTGATTCGATCTCTTTTGCCTTGGTCGCGAGTCCGTCGAGAAGAGCCCGCACATGTTCGGGGCCTGTTCTCGGATTCATCATCGTCACTCGCAGCGCGGGGCGCCCGTCGAGAACGGTGGCCGTGATCCAACCACTACCCTCTCTGTTGTAGCGTGGTCGGAGCTCCCGGTTGAGATCATCGATGCGTCGACGTTCTCCGGCCTCCGTTCCTTTGCTCGCACCCTTCCCTTCAGGCGAGCCCAGGTACCGGAAGCACAGAATGTTCGACTCGGGCTCATGTAGGTTCTCGAAATCGTCTCGTTCTTCGATTGTATGGTGGAGCAACCGTGCAGTGTTACAGAGATGGTCGTACATCCGGCCGAGCCCCTCGTACCCGAATCGTTGCATCGCGAACCACAGCTTGAGCACATCAGCGCGCCGAGAGCATTGGAAGCTCCGAATGCCCTGGTCGATGATGCGAGACGACTTGCCAGCGTGGA